>Ga0247808_10000033_pt1 | contig 157761 bp, 149 predicted proteins | sample UWRJL089202R1_FD_179914 | JGI IMG/M metagenome (GOLD analysis project Ga0247808, IMG submission 179914) | Plant litter microbial communities from Arlington Agricultural Research Station in Wisconsin, United States - UWRJ-L089-202R-1 | ecosystem: Environmental > Terrestrial > Plant litter >...
GGTGACATCGAGCATGTCGGGAAGCCAGTTGAAGCGCACGCTGACGTCGCGTGTGCGGTCGCCGTGACGCAGCGCGTTGGTGATGGCCTCCTGCACGATGCGGTACACCGAGAGTTCGGCAGCGGTTCCGATGGGCCGCGGCGGCCCGTTCTGCTCGAAGACGACGGTGAGACCGGATGCACGAAACTGGTCGAGCAGCCGGTCGAGGTCGGCGAGCACCGGCTGCGGGCCGTCGCCCTGGCTGTGCCGCAGCTGTCCGAGCAGCAGCCGCACGTCGGCGAGGGCGTCGCGCGCCGTTGTGGAGATCGCGAGCAGCGCCACGTCGACGGCGTCGGGGTCGGTCTGCCTGACATACCGGGCGCCGTCCGACTGGGCGATGACGACCGCGAGCGAGTGGGCGACCACGTCGTGCATGTCGCGCGCGATGCGGTTGCGCTCCTGCTCGACGATCACGATCTGCTCGGCCGCCTCCTTGGCCTCGCGGCTCTCGCGGTTGCGCGTCATCGAGCGCACGGCCAGTCCGAGCAGCCACGGCACCCCGAGCAAGAACAGCATCGCGAGAAAGAGGAGGAGGAACTGGCTGAAGACCGAGGGAAGTTCGCTGAGTCCGAAAATCGACATCGTCACGCCGATCCCGGCGCCCTCGATCGTGAGATAGACCGCCGCGACGATGGCTCCGACACCGACCGACGCCAGCGCGCTCGACCGCACGAGGCGGCCCCCGTAGGCGGAGACAGTGTAGATCACAACCAGAGTCGCGATGTTGTAGAAGCTGGGGTAGATCGCCCACATCATCTGCAATGCCGAGAAGACCCAGGCGACGCTGAGAGAGACGCCGGGGGCCATACGCCGCAACGCAACCGCCAGCGCATAGCCCGCAACGAGGATCGCGTACGGGTCGAGGTCTGCGAATACCTTGAAGTAGCCGTAGAAGAGTCCGACCGCCAAGAAGTAGTAGCCGACGGCGATCGCCACGTCGAGCACGTACTGCTGCCTCTTCAACCTGCGGAACCCCATGGGTACACGCTAGGCGGGCTCAGGGGCGCCCGCGGTCAACCTCGGCAAAAATCATCCTTGCGATTGACCGCCGCTCTGATTCTAGAAGCCCAGGCGTCCCAGCTGTTTCGCGTCACGCTGCCAGTCTTTCGCGACCTTCACGCGCAGCGACAGGTAGACCTGCTTGCCGACGAGCTTCTCGATCTCGTGCCGGGCGCGCGCACCGACATCCTGCAGGCGCTCGCCCTGGTGGCCGATGATGATGCCCTTCTGGCTGTCGCGCTCGACGAAGACGTTGGCGTAGATCTCGACGAGGTCTTTGTCGTCGCGTTCGATCATGTCGTCGACGGTGACCGCGATCGAGTGCGGCAGTTCGTCCATAACGCCCTCGAGGGTGGCCTCGCGGATGAGCTCGGAGACGCGGGATTCGAGTCCCTCGTCGGTGACGGTGTCGAGCGGGTAGAGCGGCGGCGAGAGCGGCATGAGCTTGATGAGCTGCGTCATGAGGGTGTCGAGCTGGATGCGGCTGGTCGCCGAGATCGGGATGATCGCCTCCCAGTCCTCCCGCAGTTCCGAGATGGCGAGCAGCTGTTCGGCGACGGCGGGGCGCGACGCGGCGTCGATCTTGGTGACGATCGCGACCTTCTTGGCGCGCGGAAACGAGTCGAGCTGCTCGCTGATGAAGCGGTCGCCGGGGCCGATCTTCTCGTTGGCGGGCAGGCAGAGACCCACGACGTCGACGTCGCCGAGGGTCGTCTGCACGATGCTGTTGAGGCGCTCACCGAGCAGGGTGCGCGGGCGGTGCATTCCGGGGGTGTCGACGACGACGAGCTGGCCGGCCTTCTGGTGCACGATTCCGCGGATGGCGCGGCGGGTGGTCTGCGGCTTGGAGCTTGTGATCGCGACCTTCTCGCCGACGAGGGCGTTGGTGAGCGTCGACTTGCCGACATTGGGGCGACCGACGAAGGAGACGAAGCCCGCCCGGAAATCTGGTGCTGCGTTGGTGTCCACGTTAATCGCTTTCTGTATTCGAGCTGTCGGCGCCTTCGAGCACGGCGGAGTGATCGCGTTCCACAACGACGGTGGAGACACGACGGCGTCGACCCTCCGTGCGGTCTGCTGTGAGGGCGAGGCCCGAGACCGAGGCCGTCGACCCTGCTATCGGAAGCCTACCGAGTGTCTTGGTGAGCAGGCCGCCGACCGAGTCGACCTCGTCGTCGTCGAGCTCGATGCCGAACAGGTCGCCCAGCTCGTCGATGGGCAGGCGGGCGCTGACCCGGAAGACACCGTCGCCGATGCTCTCGACGTCGGGCACGTCGTGGTCGTACTCGTCGGAGATGTCGCCGACGAGTTCTTCGATGAGGTCTTCGAGCGTCACGAGTCCGGCGATGCCGCCGTACTCGTCGACGATCATCGCGAGGTGGTTCGACTCGAGCTGCATGCGGCGCAGCAGGCTGTCGGCCTTCTGCGACTCCGGGGCGAACAGCACGGGCCGCGCGAGCTCGACGACCGTGATGGTGTCTGCGCCGAGCGGCTGCTCGTAGCCCAGCCGAGCGACGTCGCGCAGGTGCAGGATTCCGAGCACCTCGTCGACGTTCTCGCCGATGACCGGCATGCGCGACACTCCCCTGCTGAGGAAGATCGCCATGGCGGTGCCGATCGCCTCGTCGCCGTCGACGGTGATCATGTCGGTGCGCGGGATCATCACCTCGCGGGCCACGGTGTCGCTGAATTCGAAGATCGAGTGGATGAGCTCGCGGTCGACCTCTTCGAGCACGTCGAGCTCGGTGGCCTCGTCGACCATGCTGAGCAGCTGCTCCTCGCTGGAGAAGGTGGCCGACTTGGGGCGACCCGGGGTCACGCGGTTTCCGACGGCCACGAGGGCGTTCGCGATCGGACCGAGGAAGAGACGGATGCCGCGGATGAGCCCGGCCGTGTAGCGCAGGGTTCCGCGGGGATGCGCGCGTCCGACGCTGCGCGGGCTCGACCCGACCAGCACGAACGACGCGGCGGTCATGATGAGCGCCGACCAGAGCAGCGCGAGCCACCACTGCTCGATCGCGTAGGCGAACGACAGCGAGACGAGCACCGCGGCGGTGGTCTCCGAGACCACACGCATGAAGTTGAGCGCGTTCGTGTGCGTTCCGACGTCTTCGGAGATCGCCAGGAGCGAGCGGCGGGAGCGGCTCGACGAGGCCATGTCGACGAGGTCGGTGCGGCTCAGTACCGTGAGCGACGCGTCCGCCGCGGCGAGGAGCCCGCCGAAGAGCACGAGCAGCACGGCGACGCTCACGAAGAGGGCGATCATCATGGGCGACTACCGTCGTCGTTCGGCGAGCGAGAAGCCGACGAGGATGTCGCGCTGCAGCCCGAACATCTCCTTCTCGTCCTGCGGCTCGGCGTGGTCGAAGCCGAGCAGGTGGAGGAGGCCGTGCGTGGTGAGCATCAGCATCTCCTCGATCGGCGAGTGGCCTGCGGTCTCGGCCTGCTCGATCGCGACCTGGGGGCAGAGCACGATGTCGCCGAGCAGTCCGGCCGGCGTGATGGCGTCTTCGGTTCCGGGGCGCAGTTCGTCCATCGGGAAGCTCAGCACGTCGGTGGGGCCCGGTTCGTCCATCCATTGCACGTGCAGCTGTTCCATGGCGGCCTCGTCGACGAGGATGATCGACAGCTCGGCGTCGGAGTGCACGTGCAGCTCGTCGAGCGCGTAGGTGGCGAGCCGCTGCAGTATGGTCTCGTCGACGGGGATGGTCGACTCGTTGTTCACTTCGATAGACATGTCAGCGCTTTCGTGGGTTCTGTCGTTCGTATTCCTGGCGCTGGCGCTCGGCGTCGAACTTGGTATAGGCGTCGACGATCTGGCCGACGAGGTTGTGGCGCACGACATCGGCGCTCGTGAGCGGGGCGAACACGATGTCGTCCATCTCGTCGAGAACGTGCGTGACGAGCTGGAGGCCGCTGGCGCCCATCGGCAGGTCGACCTGGGTGATGTCGCCGGTGACCACCATCTTCGAGCCGAAGCCGAGACGGGTGAGGAACATCTTCATCTGCTCGGGAGTGGTGTTCTGGGCCTCGTCGAGAATGATGAACGCGTTGTTCAGCGTGCGGCCGCGCATGTAGGCGAGGGGCGCGACCTCGATGGTGCCTGCGGCGAGCAGCTTGGGCACGAGCTCCGGATCCATCATCTCGTTGAGCGCGTCGTAGAGCGGGCGCAGGTAGGGGTCGATCTTGTCGTTGAGGCTGCCGGGCAGGAACCCGAGCCGCTCCCCCGCCTCGACCGCGGGGCGCGTGAGGATGATCCGCTCGACCTCTTTGCGCTGCAGGGCCTGCACCGCCTTCGCCATGGCGAGGTAGGTCTTGCCCGTTCCGGCCGGGCCGATGCCGAAGACGATCGTGTTCTCGTCGATCGCGTCGACGTATTCCTTCTGACCGAGGGTCTTCGGGCGCACGCTCTTGCCGCGGCTCGTGAGGATCGCCTGGCTGAGCAGTTCGGCCGGGCTCCCCGACTTGTCGCGCAGGATGCGGGCGGACTGGGTTACCTCGGTCTCGCCGAGGTCGACGCCGTTTCTGACCATTCGGATGAGCTCCTCGACCAGCAGGAGTGCCGGTTGCAGTTGATCGGGTCCACCCTCCTCGAGAGGGTCGACAGAGAGGGTGATGCGGTTGCCGCGAACGAGGACGTTCACGAGCGGGAACTGCCGTTCGATGGTGTGCAGCAGTCGGTCCTGCGGGCCGAGCAGCCGCACCATGGCGACTCCGTCCACCTCGAGTTCGACCCGGTTGAACGTGGGTTCGGGAGTGCTGTTGTCTCTAATCGGCAAGGCTGCCTTCCGGGAGTCGTCCACCGAGCACGTGTGCGTGAACGTGGAACACGGTCTGTCCGGCGCTCTCGCCGGTGTTGAAGATGAGGCGGAACTCTCCGCCGGCCTGCTCGTCGGCGAGCTGCTGGGCGACCCGCACGAGTTCGGCGAGCAGGGCGGGGTCGCCCGCCGCCAGCTCGGCGACGGTGCGGTACTGCTCCGTCTTCGGAATCACGAGAAGGTGAACGGGAGCCTTGGGGGCGATGTCTCGGATGGCGATGACGGAGTCGCTCTCGAACACGATCTCGGAGGGGATTTCGCGCGCGATGATACGAGAGAACACGGAAGGCTCTGTTGTCGACATAGAACCAAGCTTAAGCGCTGTCCAGCTCAGGCGCTGCGGGTCACCAGCGGCCGAGTTTCGCGTTCAGCACAGCGATCGCCGCCGGGCCGGCCGTCGAGGTGCGCAACACGGTGTCGCCGAGGCGCACGAGCGTGGCACCGGCGGCGGTGAGGGCCGCCAGCTCGTTCGGGGCTATTCCGCCCTCCGGACCGACGACCAGCACGATGTCGCGGTCGTCGGTGTCGAGCGCGCTCAACGCGAGTTGCGCCGTCGGCTCGAGCACGAGCATCCGCACCTCGGGTGCGAGCCGCGCGAGCTGGTTCGTGGTCGCGAGGTCGAGCACGTCGGGGAGCCAGGCGCGGATCGACTGCTTGGTCGCCTCGCGCACGATCGCCGACCAGCGGTCGTGGCCCTTGGCGATCTTGGGGCCCTCCCAGCGGGAGATCGACCGCGCGGCGGTCCACGGGATCACGCCGTCGATGCCGAGCTCGGTCGCGGCCTGCACCGCGAGCTCGTCGCGGTCGCCCTTCGCGAGGGCCTGGGCGAGAAAGACGGCCGGCTCCGGCCGGGCGACGTCGGTGACCGTCTCGACCTCGATCGCGAGCTCGGTGTGCTCGGCGGTGACGATGCTGCCGGTCACCACGAGTCCGCGGCCGTTGCCGATGGAGACGGTCTCGCCCACGGCGAGCCTGCTCACGGTGACCGCGTGCCGCGCCTCGGGGCCGTCGATCAACACGCGCGCGCCGACCTCGGCCGTCGCCACGAGCTCGTTCAGGTAGAAGTGCGCCATTGCGTGTGTCGCCCTACCCGGCTCAGACGTGCAAGAAGCGGTCGCGCAACTTCGCGAAGAGCCCCTGCTGGAACTCGGCGAGGTGCGGTGCCTTCGACTTGTGGCTCGACGCGAACTGGCGCATGAGCTCCTGCTCCTTGCCGCTGAGCTTGGTCGGGGTGGTGACCTGCACGCCGATCTTGAGGTCGCCGCGTCCGCCGCCGCGCAGCTTCGAGACGCCGCGGTCTTTCACGGTGATGATGTCGGCGCTCTGGGTTCCGGGCTTGAGCTCGAGCTCGAGGTCGCCGTCGAGCGCCTGGAGGCGCACGCGCGAGCCGAGCACGGCATCCGCCATGCTCACCTCGAGGGTGGCCATGAGGTCGTCGCCGTTGCGGCTGTACACCTCGTGGTGCCTGACCTTGATCTCGAGGTACAGGTCGCCGTTGGCTCCGCCGGCGGGGCCGACCTCGCCCTGGTTCGGCAGCTGCAGTCGCAGGCCCGTGTCGACGCCGGCGGGGATGTCGACGGTCATCTTGCGGGTCGCGCGCACGCGGCCCTGGCCGGCGCAGGTGGGGCACGGGCTGGGGATGACGGTGCCGTAGCCGCGGCAGGTGCCGCAGGGGCTCGAGGTCATGATGTTGCCGAGCAGGCTGCGCACCGCGCGCTGGATCTGGCCGGAGCCGTGGCAGATGTCGCAGACGACGGCGCGGGTTCCGGGAGCGCAGCAGCTGCCCTCGCAGGTGTCGCAGAGGATCGCGGTGTTGACCTCGAGGTCGCGCTTGGTGCCGAAGATGACCTCGTCGAGGTCGACCTCGACGCGCAGCAGCGCGTCGCCGCCGCGTTCCTTGCGCGATCGGGGGGCCGCTCCGCTTCCCCCGCTGCCGGGGGCTCCGCCGCCGAAGAAGGTCTCGAAGATGTCGCTGAAGCCGCCGAAGCCCTGGGCTCCGCCGCCGAACCCGGCGCTGCCGCCCTGGTCGTACTCCTGGCGTTGACGCGGGTCGCTGAGCACGTCGTAGGCGTGCGTCACCGATTTGAAACGGTCGGAGGCGCTGGGCTCCGGGTTGACGTCGGGGTGGAACTCGCGTGCGAGCTTCCGGTAGGCCTTCTTGATCTCGTCTGCCGACGCGTTCTTGTCGACGCCGAGTACTTCGTAGTGGTCAGCCACAGTTAGTTGTCAATCCTCACGATGGTGGTGTTCATTGTCTCGAGCGTCAGTCTTCGCCGAGAAGTCGAGTCAGGTAGCGGGCGACGGCTCGCACCGCTGCCATGTTGTTGGAATAGTCCATCCGGGTCGGGCCGAGCACTCCGAGCCGCGCGATCCCGCCGCCCGACGACGTGTAGCCGCTCGAGAGAACCGATGTCTGGCCGAGACCGAACACCTCGTTCTCCCGACCGATCGTCACCGCGACGCCGTGCTGGTCGCCCTCGACTTCGCCGAACAGCTTGAGCAGTGTCACCTGCTCTTCGATCGCCTCGAGAACCGGAAAGATGCTTCCGTTGAAATCTTCTTCAGTGCGCACAAGGTTAGCCGCCCCGGCCATAAGAAGCCTGTCATGACGGTTCTCGGCGGTCTGCTCGATGAGGGTCGCCGCGATCTGAGCCACGACGTCGTGGCGGTCGGGCGCGAACTGCACGCCGATCGTGGCGAGCTTTTCCGCTGCGTCGAGCAGGAGGAGACCGCCCAGGTTGGCGTTGAGCTTCGTGCGCAACTCGCCCAGGAACTGTTCGTCGACATCGGCCGAGACATCCACAAGCCTCTGTTCGACGCGTCCGCCGTCGGTGATGAACACCGTCATCAGCCGGCGCGGGCCGAGGGGGACGATCTCGATATGGCGCACGCGCGCGCGGGTGAGCGTGGGGTACTGCACCAGGGCCACCTGGTGGGTCAGCTGCGAGAGCAGCCGCACGGTGCGCGACAGCACGTCGTCGAGGTCGACGGACTGGCCGAGGAATGTCTCGATGGCCTGACGTTGCGCGCCGCTCAACGGGCGGAGGTCGGCCAGCTGGTCGACGAAGACGCGGTAGCCCTTGTCGGTGGGCACGCGACCCGAGGAGGTGTGGGGAGCGACGATGAGCTCCTCCTCTTCGAGGAGGGCCATGTCGTTGCGGATCGTCGCGGCGGACACTCCGAAGGAGTGACGTTCGACGATCGACTTGGAGCCGACGGGCTCACGCGACGCCACGTAGTCCTGCACGATGACGCGGAGCACTTCGAGGCTGCGGTCAGACACCATCTCGACACCCGCCCTTCGCCCATTGGCACTCGATAAGCCTGACTGCCAATTGTATCTCGACACGCCGAGCCGCAGTGATTGCACGCCCGAGCTCGATCGGGATAGCTTGTCCGTGTGCCCGAGCGTGACCTCCGAACGGGGGTCACGGCGCACCCGCCCTCGCCACACGAAAGGCATCTCCTCTATGACCGACGTGTCGCCCGAACCGCAGTCCTCATCCGCAACCCCCTCCACCGACTCGCGTTCCCTCGAATTCTCGGCGACCGACGACAAGCTGTGGGCGACCGTGGCCCATTTCGGCGGTGTGATCGGCTTTCCTCCCGCGCTTCTCGTCTATGCGATCGCGCGTCGCCGCGGCGCCCTCACCCGGCAGGAGTCGAAGGAGGCGTTGAACTGGCAGATCACCTTCACGATCGGATATGTGCTGCTCATGGTCGTCTCGGGACTGTTCGCCGCGGTCCTCATCCTCACCTCGGTGGGCGACGTGGCGGCGGCCACCTGGGCGCTGCCTTTCGCGCTCTACGCGGTGAACGTCGTGCTGTCGATCACGGCCGGGATCCGGGTCAACGGCGGCGGTTCGTACCGCTACCCGTTCTCGATTCGCCTGATCAAGTAGAAACTTTCCGTCGAAAACGGCGTTGCGGAGTCTGTCGGACTGCTTTAATGAGCGCATGACAGACGCGACCCCTCCCTCGAACCCCTACCAGTCGACTCCGCAGCCGCTCAGCCCGAGCGACGAGAAGCTCTGGGCCACCCTCATCCACATCGGCGGCATCTTCTTCAACTTCATTCCGTCGCTCATCGGCTACCTCGTTCTGAAGGACCGTGGACCGCTCATTCGCGAGCACACCCTCACGGCGCTGAACTTCCAGCTGACGATGCTCATCGCGCTCGTGGTGGGCTACATCCTGACCTTCGTAGTCATCGGCATCTTCGTGATCCTCGCCGTGTACGTCGTCACCCTAATCTTCAGCATCATCGCAGCGATCGCCGCGAACAAGGGCGAGAGCTACAAGTACCCGCTCTCGATCCAGTTCATCAAGTAGCACGACCGAAGCCACACCAGCACTGCGTCACTCCGCCAGGAGTCGCCGCACCACGGCGTCCGCCAATAGCCGCCCTCGCAGGGTCAGTTCCACTGATCCGCGCAGGGCGGCTTTCGCGTTGACGAGCCCGTCAGCGATCAGGCCGGCGACGGCGAGGCGCCCGGGCGCCTCGAGTTCGTCGATGCGGAGTCCCGAACGGATGCGCGTCAGCAGCAGCACCCGTTCGACCCGGCGCGTCTCGGCGTCGAGCGTCTCGCGCCCCGCGGCCGGCGACACCCCGGAGAGGATGCGCTCGGCGTAGGCGGCCGGATGCTTCACGTTCCACCAGCGCACTCCGCCGACGTGGCTGTGGGCTCCCGGCCCGACACCCCACCAGTCGTGGCCCTGCCAGTAGGCGAGGTTGTGGCGCGACTGGAACGTGGGGTCGGGACCGTCGACCGCGTCGGCAGCGGCGCCGGAGCGCGCCCAGTTGCTGACCTCGTACCAGTCGTAGCCGGCCGCGGCGAGCTTCGCATCGAGCAGCTCGTACATGTCGGCCTGCAGGTCGTCGCTCGGCTCGGCCACTTCGCCGCGACGGATCTGCCGGGCGAGCTTCGTGCCGTCTTCGATGATGAGCGCGTACGCCGAGAGGTGGTCGGGGTTCTGTGCGAGAGCGGCATCGAGCGAGGTGTTCCAGTCGTCGATGCTCTCCCCCGGTGTTCCGTAGATGAGGTCGAGGCTCACCTGGAGCCCCGCCTCACGCGCCCACGCGACGACGAGCGGCACACGCTCGGGGTCGTGGGTGCGCTCCAGGGTCGCCAGCACGTGCGGCACCGCCGACTGCATGCCGAACGAGACGCGCGTGAAGCCGGCGGCCTTGAGCGCGAAGAGGTAGTCGCGGTCGACGGAGTCGGGGTTGGCCTCGGTGGTGACCTCGGCGCCGGGCACGAGCCCCCACGACGCGATGATCGCGGCGAGCATGTCGGCGAGGTCGGCGACCGGCAGCATGGTCGGAGTGCCCCCGCCGAAGAACACGGTGGAGGCGGCGCGCCGCGGCAGTCCCGACTGCTCGAGCACGCGGCCCGCGAGGGCGATCTCCTCGATCGCCTGGCCCGCGTAGTCGCTGCGCTTCACGCCGCGCAGTTCTTCTGACGTGTAGGTGTTGAAGTCGCAGTACCCGCAGCGCACCCGGCAGAACGGAACGTGCACGTAGATTCCGAGGTTGCGGCCGGCCGCGTCATCCGTCACCGAGTGGGGCAGGAGACCGTCGGCGGGCGCCGGGTCGGCGAGAGGAAGGGCGCTGGGCATTATCTGATTCTCTCACCCGCCGCCGCCGCGTGCTCGCCCCGGCGTCAGTGGGAAGGCCGCGGCGTCAGATGGAAGATGCGGATGTCGCGGTGCGCCGTCTTCTCGTAGTCGCGGTAGTGCGGCCACTGGCGCTCGAGCAGCGGCCAGGTCTGCTCGGCCTCGTCCGTGTCGAGGAGCCGCGCGGCGACGGGGGTCGTGCGGCGCCGGTAGTGCACCTCGGCGTCGGGGTGGGCGATGAGGTTGGCGGTCCAGGCGGGGTGCTGCGGGCGACCGAAGTTGCTGCCGACCACGAACCAGGTTCCGTCGTCGAGCGGGAAGCACATCAGCGGCGTCTCGCGTCGCTGTCCGGTCTTCGCGCCGGTGGTGAACAGGGTGAGCGACGGGATCATCGGGGCGCTCAGCTTGAGCCGTCCGCCCGACGCCCGGAACAGCGCCCGGTCGAGCGGCGTGACGATCGGGCGCACCACGTGACGGAACGGGCTGCGCATGATGGCGGCGGTCGCGGCGCGGATGCTGCGGTGCATCTTCCGAGTGTGGCAGGCGGGAGCCGTTCGCGCAGACGCCGACACGGGGCGCCTCAGCCGAGCGGACCGGCCAACGCGCGCAGGTAGCGGCGGGTGTAGAACTCCTGGGTGAGGCGCAGCACGGGCGCTACGAGCCACCAGTACCAGGTCGCCGGGCGGGAGAACGCCCGGATGACGATCCAGACGGAGCCGTCGGCGGAACGCTCGACGATGAACGCCTCTTCGCCGTCTTCAGGATGCCCCGGCAGGGTCCCGTAGGCGAACCCGCGTCGGTCGGGCTCGTCGACCACGTAGACGACACGCGCCGGCGCCTTCACCCACACCGGCCAGAACCTGATGCCCAGCATCACCGTGTCGCCGGGCGCGATGTAGGGGCTGCCGTCGGCGGCGAACACGGTCTCGCCCTCGAGCGAGATGTGCGAGGGCGCCACCGGCTCGCCGGAGGCGTTGAAGCTGACCGGCGTGTAGGTGAGCTCGCTCACATAGCCGGGCGTGTGGCTCGTCTCGACCCGGAAGCCGCTCCCCCGCTGGATTCCCCAGCTGAACACGGCGGCGCTCGCCCACGCGAACCGCTCGTCGCCGTGCCCGATGCGCGCGCGGCGCTCGAGCGGGCGGTATCCGGCCGGCGGGTACTGCATAAGGTCGGGAGCCTGTGTCGCGCCGACGGCGCCGTAGCTGACCGGCCGGCTCCAGAGCTCGGCGGCGACCACTATTTGTCTTTCTTCTTCGCTTCCGTGTCGCCCGTGAGCGCGGCGACGAAGGCCTCCTGCGGAACCTCGACGCGACCCACCATCTTCATGCGCTTCTTGCCCTCTTTCTGCTTCTCGAGGAGCTTGCGCTTGCGGGTGATATCACCGCCGTAGCACTTGGCGAGAACGTCCTTGCGCATCGCGCTGATCGACTCGCGGGCGATGATGCGTGCGCCGATGGCGGCCTGGATCGGCACCTCGAACTGCTGGCGCGGGATGAGCTTCTTGAGACGCTCGGTCATCAGCACGCCGTAGGCGTAGGCCTTCTCGCGGTGCACGATGGCGCTGAACGCGTCGACGGCCTCGCCCTGCAGCAGGATGTCGACCTTCACCAGGTCGGCGGCCTGGTCGCCGATGGGCTCGTAGTCGAGGCTCGCGTAGCCGGCCGTCTTGCTCTTGAGCTGGTCGAAGAAGTCGAAGACGATCTCTCCGAGCGGCATCGTGTAGTGCAGCTCGACCCGGTCTTCTCCGACGTACTCCATACCCTGCATGGTGCCGCGGCGGCCCTGGCAGAGCTCCATTACGGTTCCCACGAAGTCCTTCGGCAGCAGGATCGAGGCCTTCACGACGGGCTCGCGCACCTCGGCGATCTTGCCGCCGGGAAACTCGCTCGGGTTGGTGACGGTGACGGTCTTCTTGTCGTCGGTCGTGACCTCGTAGATCACGCTGGGGGCGGTCGCGATGAGGTCGATGCCGAACTCGCGCTCGAGGCGCTCGGTGATGATCTCGAGGTGCAGCAGGCCGAGGAATCCGCAGCGGAAACCGAAGCCGAGGGCGACCGACGTCTCGGGTTCGTAGACGAGCGCGGCATCCGAGAGTTTGAGCTTGTCGAGCGCCTCGCGCAGCAGCGGGTAGTCGCTGCCGTCGATCGGGTAGAGGCCCGAGAACACCATGGGCATCGGCTCGGAGTAGCCCTTGAGGGCGACGGTCGCCGGCTTCGCGTGGGAGGTGACGGTGTCGCCGACCTTCGAGAGGCGCACGTCTTTCACACCGGTGATCAGGTAGCCGACCTCGCCGACGCCGAGTCCCTTGCTGGGGGTCGGCTCGGGGGCGCTCACACCGATCTCGAGCACCTCGTGCGCGCTCTTGGTGCTCATCATCATGATCTTCTCGCGCGGGTTGATCTTTCCGTCGATCATGCGCACGTAGGTGATGACGCCGCGGTAGGCGTCGTAGACGGAGTCGAAGATCATGGCGCGGGCCGGGGCGTCGGCGTCGCCCTTCGGTGCGGGGATGAGGCGGGTGGCCTGGTCGAGCAGCTCGGGCACACCGACGCCGGTCTTGCCGGAGACGAGCAGGATGTCTTCGGGCTTGCACCCGATGAGGCCCACGATCTCCTTGATGTACTTCTCCGGGTCGGCGGCCGGCAGGTCGATCTTGTTGAGCACGGGGATGATCGTGAGGTCGTTCTCGAGCGCGAGGTACAGGTTGGCGAGAGTCTGGGCCTCGATGCCCTGGGCCGCGTCGACGAGCAGGATGGCGCCCTCGCACGCGGCGAGCGAACGGGAGACCTCGTAGGTGAAGTCGACGTGCCCGGGGGTGTCGATCATGTTCAGCGCGTAGGTCTCGCCGTCGAGCTGCCACGGCATACGCACCGCCTGGCTCTTGATCGTGATGCCGCGTTCGCGCTCGATGTCCATACGGTCGAGGTACTGGGCGCGCATGTCGCGGTCGCTCACCACCCCCGTGATCTGGAGCATGCGGTCGGCAAGGGTCGACTTGCCGTGGTCGATGTGGGCGATGATGCAGAAGTTGCGGATGAACGCCGGATCGGTGGAGGCAGGCTCAAGGGCCGTGAGTGCGCGCGGAGACATTTGTGCAATTGTCCCACGACACGGGGGTGCGGCGTGCGCAGGGCTCCTAGAAGAGGCCGAAGAAGAAGAACGGGGCGGCGAAAACGAGGCCGAAGACGCCCACGATGAGCCAGCCGAAGGCCATGATCGAGCCGAGCACGATGGCCCAGACCGCGAGGGCGTGTCCGGTGGGCTCGCGGCGGTAGGCCATGACGCCCAGCACGATAGCGGCGATGGGAACGAAGAAGGTCTGGCCGAACACCACAGACGCGAGTCCGAGGATCAGGGCGATGATGCTGAGGTTGCGTTCGACGGATGCCGTGGGTGCGGCGGTCGGGAGGGCGGAGGTCTGTGTCATAGAGACAAGGCTAGGCACGGGGCATCCGCGGGACTATCGGGGTAACCCCCGATTGTCGCGTCAGGGTACCCGCGCCGGACGCGGCTCGTCGCTGTTGCCGGTGATGCCCGTGATGCCGGTGATGCCGGTGATCTGGCGCAGGGCCGGCTCGAGGGCCGGATAGTCGAATTCGAATCCCGCGGCCTGCAACCGGGTGGGCAGTACCCAGCGGCTCTTGAGCAGCAGCTCGGTCTCGCTCTGGATCGCGAACGCGCCGATCTCGAGCATCCAGCGTGTAAGCGGCAGTCCGAAGCGGGCGCCCACGACGCGGCGCAGCGTCGCCATCAGGTCGCGGTTCTGCACCGGGCCGGGCGATGAGACGTTGATCGTGCCCTCGATCGCGGGATCGGCGGCGATGAAACGGATGGCGCGGTAGACGTCGTCGATGTGGATCCAGGAGAACCGCTGACGTCCGCCTCCCGACTTGCCGCCGTACTGCGTGCCGCCGAGGCCGAGCCGGGCGAGGGTGAGCAGGGGTGTGAGGGCCGAACCGTCGCCGAGCACGATCGCCATGCGCAACGCCACCTGTCGCACACCCGCGCGGTGGTGCACGAAGAACTCGCGCTCCCACGCTCCCGCGACGTTCACCGAGAAGCCGGAACCGATCTGTCCCTTTTCGTCGGTCTGCGGAACGTCGTCGGCGTGGCGGTAGATGGTGGCCGTGCTCGCGTTGAGCCAGACGGCGGGCGGCGAGGCGACGGCGGCGACGGCGCGCCCCAGCTCGCCCGTCGTGAGCAGGCGCGAGCTGAAGATCGCCGCCTTGTTCTTCTCCGTGTAGCGGCAGTTGACGCTTTTGCCCGCGAGGTTGAGCAGCAGATTCGCTCCGTCGACGGCCGCCTCGAGCGCCGCGGTGTCGCCCCAGGCGACGTCGGAGCCGCTGCGGCCCACGGTGACGACGGTGTCGCCGTCGGCGCGGAACCTCGCGGCGAAGTAGCGCCCCATAAACCCGCTGGCGCCCGCGATGACGATGCGCTGCCCGGTCATGCGAGAGCTCCGGCGGCCGGCGCGGGAATGCGGCCGAGCCCCTCGAGCAGCTGCTCGGGATCGGTCGCGAGGCAGACGCGGATCCAGCCCTCGCCCGACCTCCCGAAGGCGCTTCCCGGCGCGACGGCCACCCGCTCCTCGAGCAGAAACGCCTCGGCCCAGGTGGCGACGTCGCCCGCGCTGGTGTGGCTCACGTCGATCCACAGGTAGAAGGCGCCGGTGGGCGGCAGGTAGCGGATGCCCCGTGCGTCGAGCAGAGCGGTCGCGGCGACGAGGTTGGCGCGGTAGTGCGCCTTCGCCGCGGCGACGTGCTCGTGGTCGCCGGTCAGTGCGGCGACCGCGGCGTATTGCGCCGGGGTGTTGACGCAGCTGACGGTGGCCTCCTGCACGGTGCGCATCAGCGCGGCGAGTCCCGGCGGGGTCACCAGGTAGCCGACGCGGATGCCCGTCATCGCGTAGGTCTTCGACAGCGAGAAGGCGCTGAAGACCCGGTTGTCGCTGTCGAGGCTCGCGATGCTCACGTGCTTCTCGCCGTAGGTGAAGTACTCGTAGACCTCGTCGCTGATGATCCACAGGTCGTGGCGGCGGGCGAAGTCGAGCAGCTCGCGCAGCACGTCTTCGGGGAAGATCGCCCCGAGCGGGTTCGACGGCGAGTTGATGATGATGACGCGGGTGCGGTCGGTGACCAGGCTCTCGAGCTCGTCGATGCTGGGCAGGAAGCCCCGTTCGGGGCTGAGCGTGTACGGGATGGGGTGCGCGTCGAGCATGCGCACGCCCATCGTGAAGGTCGTGTAGCCGGGGTCGGGGATGAGCGCCTCGTCGCCGGCCTGCAACGTGAGCGTCATCGCCTGGTAGAGCGCCTGCGTGGCGCCGACGGTCACCCAGACACGTTCGACATCGACGTGCATGTCGTTCTCGCGGGCCAGCTTCTCGACGATGGCGGTGCGCAGCGGCGCGATCCCGCCGTTGGGCGTGTAGTCGGTGGCGTCGGCGTCCCACGCGCGCTTGGCGGCCTCGGCGATGTGCGGAGCGACCGCGACATCCGGCTCCCCGATGACGAGCGAGATGACGTCGTCGAGTTTGGTCGACATCTCGAAGATGTGGCGGATGCCGGAACCCGGTACCGATTCGATGTGCTGGGCGAGGTGCGGCATACGTTCAGGCTATTACGCTTGCGCCATGCCCGGTTCCGCTCGCCCCACGTCGGTCGTGCTCGTGCACGGCCTGCGCACGTCGTCGTCGATGTGGCGCCACCAGGCCGAGACCCTCTCCGCCCTCGGACACACCGTGATCACGCCCGACCTGCCGGGGCACGGTTCGCGCATGGGCGAGCGTTTCACCCTCGACGCCGCGATCGCGACGATCGACGAGGCGGTCGCGGATGCCCCTGGGCCGGTCTTCTTCGGCGGGTTCTCGCTCGGCGGCTACCTCGGGGTGCACTGGGCCGCCATGCGGCCGCGCGACGTCACCGGCATCCTCGCCGCCAGCTGCGGCACCCAGCCCTCGCGGGTCATCCTCGACGCCTGGCGGGTCGGGGCCGGAGCGATCCACCTGCTCCCCGACCGCGGCCTGGCGCTCAACAACGCGCTGGTGCGGCGGACCATCCGCGATCCGCTCTTCGCGAACGACGTCATCTCCGGCGGCGTCGCCCTGGAGGTGATGCAGGACGTGCTGCGTGAGCTCCGTGGCATCCGCATGGCTTCGTCTCTCTCCAAGATCGACCTGCCGATCTGGCTGGTCAACGGCACCCTCGACCACATCCGCCTGCAGGAGCGGCAGTTTCTCGCCGCGACGAGACGCGGCACCCTCGTGCGGATTCCGCGGGCGACGCACATGGTCAGCCTCGCCCAGCCCGTCGCGTTCACGGGTCTGCTCGTCGACGCGATAAACTCGACCCGCCCGGCAACACTCGTGTGATTGTCGGTTCGAGCGGACAACTGGTAATGTTGTCTGTTGGCTTCCGTGCAACCCTCTATTGCATGACTCGCGGCCGAGAATCGCTAAGTTCGGCCGCTTCGCAGGATGCATCTCTCGAGATGGTCCCGCGGTGTTCTCTTACATACGTCAGTTCACATACAAGAAGGTAAATTCAGTGGCAAACATCAAGTCGCAGATCAAGCGCATCGGAACCAACAAGAAGTCGCAGGACCGCAACAAGGCGGTCAAGAGCGAGGTCAAGACGGCCATCCGCAGCGTTCGCGCCGCGGTCACCGCCGGCGACAAGGAGCTCGCCGTCGCGACCCTCCTGATCGCAGCGAAGAAGCTCGACAAGGCCGCCAGCAAGGGCGTCATCCACAAGAACCAGGCCGCCAACAAGAAGTCGGCGATCGCCAAGCAGGTTGCGGCCCTCTAAGCCCCATTCCTTCGAAAGCCCCTCACGCCTCGGCGTGGGGGGCTTTTTCGTGCCCGGGGGCGCCGCCGTCTGCGCGCGCCGCTCCGCTCCCCTGCCGCGGCCCGGCCCCTGACCCTCGGTCGCACTTTCGGAAATTCAGGAGTTAGGCGGATGCCCGCGACCGGCACCCGCGGAAACGCGCGGGCCGCCGAACAGGCCGCGCTGCTAACTCCTGAATTTCCAAAGCCTCGCGCGAGGGCGCGGCCGAAGACGTGGGCGCCACGCGGATGCGGGCGGCACCGGCGCCCGCGGGCGCATCCGCCGCCGGTGGTCGTGGAAATTCAGGAGTTAGGCGGATGACCGTGGCCGGCACCCGCAGAAACGAGCGGGCCGCCGAACCGGCCGCGCTGCTAACTCCTGAATTTCCGAAAATTCGCGCGGGCGGGGGCGGGAGCGGGAGCGGGAGGGCTGGGAGCTAGCTTGCGCCGCGGCGCGCGATGATGCCGACCATGCGCTCGAGCGCGAAGACCGGGTCGCGTCCGCCGCCCTTGATCTGGGCGTCGGTGTCGGCGAGCAGCTCGATCGACCGGCCGAGGCCGTCGTCGCTCCAGCCCTGCAGGTCTTTGCGCGCCCGGCCCACCTGCCAGGGCGCGAGGCCGAACTGCTGGGCGAGCTGGGCGTCGCTGCCCCGAACGTTGTAGAGCTTGGCCATCGTGCGCAGCTTCGAGGCGAACGCCGCGAGCATCGGAACGGGGTCGGCACCCGAGGCGAGGGCGTGCCGCAGCAGCAGCAGCGCCTCCCCGTTGCGGCCGGCGATCGCGGAGTCGGCGACCTTGAACGCCGTGGTCTCGACGCGGCCGGAATAGTATTTCTCGACCGTGACTTCGGTGATCTCCTCGCTGGCGTCGGCGAGAAGCTGCTGGCAGGCGCTCGCGAGCTCGGCGAGGTCGTCGGCGAAGGCGGAGACGAGAGCGCGCAGCGCCCCCGGGGTGACGCGACGCCTGGCCGCCTGGAACTCGGCCGCCGCGAAGTCGAGCTTCTCCGAATCCTTCTTCAGGTCGGCGCAGACGATCTCGATGCCGTTTCCGAGGCCGCCGCGGATGGCGTCGAGCATGCGCTTGCCGCGCACTCCCCCGGCGTGACGGAGAACGAGGTAGCAGTCGTCGGCCGGGTTCTGGAGGTAGGTGAGCACCTCGTCCATAAACGCGTCGGTGCACTTCTCCACCCCCGTCGCTCGGATGAAGCGCGGCTCAGCGAACAGCGACGGGCTCGCGAGGGTGACGAGTTCGCCGGGCGAATAGTGGTCGGCTTCGATGTCGCCGAGCTCGAGGCTCGGGTCTTCGACGCGGAGGGTGTCGCGAAGCAGGCGGATGGCGCGATCGGCGAGGAAACCCTCGGTGCCCGAGACGAGCACAACCCGTGCGGGACGCACCTTGTCCCACGCCAGTTGCGGAATGGCGACCTTGGCCTTGCTGGCTGCTGGCTTGGTTGCCACGCTGTGCTCCCTCGATGCTGTGCCCCGTCGGCCGACTCGGCGGGTCAAGCCTAATCGCGACGACCGACAGTCGCTCACGGGGCGGGCCTCTCGGTCCAGAGGCGAACCTCTCCGGGCGCGCCGCCGGGTGCGAGCAGCACGAGTCCGTCGAGGTCGGTGCGGGCCACGGCCGTGCCGTGCGCCGCGAGAATGTCGAGCAGGCGGTCGGTCGGATGCCCGTAGTCGTTGTCAGCCCCGACGCCGACGACACCAACCGTCGCATCGGCGAGTTCGTACAGCCGCTCAGACTGGTCGGCCGAGCCGTGGTGGCTCACCTTCACGACATCCACCGGCGCGATGGGGCCCGCCGCGAGCATCAGGGCCTGCGCCCGCTCGCCGAGGTCTCCGAGAAAGAGCGACGACAGGCATCCGACGGCGCACGCCCCGACCGGTTCGAACGCGAGAACGACGCTCGCGTCGTTGCCCGGATCCACCGAACCGAGGCGGGCCCGCGGCCAGAGCACCGAGAAACGCAGCTCGCCGAACAGCCCCGAGTCGCCGCGCGCCGCCTGCTCGACGACGGTTCCCGTTCGCTCGAGCTCGGCGACGAGCCGGTCGTCGGATGCCTCGCCCGACGGCCCCACGATGGCGCGGTCGACCCGGCCGAGAACCGCGGCCGTGCCTCCCACATGGTCGAGGTCGAAGTGGCTGAGCACCAGCAGGTCGATGCTGCCGATTCCGAGCGTGTCGAGGCAGCGGGTGAGCGCCGCCGGGTCGGGGCCCGTGTCGACGAGGGCGACCTCTCCCCCGCTGCGCACCACGACGGCGTCGCCCTGCCCGATGTCGCAGACGGCGATCTGCCAGTCGCCGGGACGCGCGAGCTGTTGCGCCACCCGCGTGCCGGCCGTCGCCCCCGCGAAGCCGGCGAGCACGGCGACCGCGGTCGCCGCCGCGACGAAACGGGTGCGGGATGCGCCGCCGAGCACCGCGAACAGCCCCAGCGCCGTCACGACGGCGAGGAGCAGGACTCCGGGCAGCCCCTCCGGCCACGGCACCGATGTCATGGGCAGGGAGGCGAAGAACGTGGCGACCGCGGCGATCCAGCTCGCCGGCAGCCAGGCGACCGCCACGAGCGTCTCTCCCAGCCAGGGCACGGCCGGAAGGGCGAGGCAGCCGAGCAAGCCGATCACGGTCGCGAGCGGCGCGGCGGGCTCGGCGAGCGTGTTCGCGACGACGCCGTAGACGGGGATCGAAGGAGCGAGCAGAACGAGCACCGGCTGGCAGGCGAGCTGCGCCGCGAGGGGCACGGCGATGACCGCGGCCACACCGAACGGCATCGCGCGCGCGAGCAGCCGGGTGAGCGGCCCGGAGAGCACGAGCAGCCCGCCCGTCGCGAGCACCGAGAGGGCGAACCCGTAGTCGCGGGCGAGCCACGGGTCGACCGCGAGCAGGGCGGTCGCGGCGAGAGCGAGCACGGGGAGCCCGCGCACGGGGCGCCCCGCAAGCGTCGCGAACAGCACGATCGCCGCCATCACCGCCGCGCGCACGACGCTGGACTGCGGGGTCACGAGCACAACAAAGCCCACGAGCACCAGGACGGATGCCACGATCCGCACGCCCCGCCGAACCCCGACCGCCGCGCCCAGCAGCATGATCAGCCCGATCACCACCGCGCAGTTGGCACCGGACACGGCGGTGAGGTGGCTCAGCGAGGTCTCCTTCATCGACGCGTCGAGCTCGGGTCCGACGGCCGCCGTGTCGCCGATCGCGAGACCGGGCAGCAGCCGTCCGCCGTCGCCGGGCAGCGACGTGGACGCCGCGGAGAACCCCTCGCGCAGTCCGTTCGCCCACTCGAGCGCCCAGGGCGGCCCCCTGATCGTTCGCGGCTGGCCGGCGGCGAACACGAGAAACCCGACGTCGTCTTCCGGAGCGGCCGCCGCCAGGGTGGCCCCGATCTCGAGCGTCGCGCCGATGCCCGTTCGCTGCTCGGGGCGACCGCCGAACACCAGCACGGGCGTCGAAACCGCCAGCGTGCTGTCGCCGATGCGCACCGCCACGGCCGTCGCCGAGTACGGCGTCTGGGGAAGTCCGAACGTGCTGCGATCGCCGGCGCCGGGGCTCGCGTCGGGGTCGACCCGCGGGCCCGCGTCCGGGCCGACGTCCGGGTCGACGTCCGGGTCGGCGTGCGCTTGCTCGAGCGTCTGCGCCGTCGTCACGGTGAGCACGACGTGCCGCCCGTCGCCCGCCGCGTCGAGCATGGCCCCCGGCTGCCGAGCCGGTGCCCGGGCGGCGACCGAGGCGCACACGAGCCCGGCCGCGACGGCGCAGACGGCAGCGACGACCACGACCGCGCGGTTCAGCACGACGGCGATGACGACGAGCACGATCGCCACCGCCCACACCACGACGGTGACCACCGGCGCCTCAGTCGGCAGCGTCGTCACCGTGCCCGCCGCGATCCACGCAACGGCCGCCGGCAGCACCAGCCGCAGGTCGAGGTCGCCCCGCCTCACACCGTCACCAGCTCTTTGAGCGTGTCGAAGGTCTTCTCCCCCACACCCGTCACGCTCATCAGGTCTTCCACGGCCGTGAAGCGTCCGTTCGCCTCGCGCCATTCGATGATGCGCGCCGCCATCGCCGGGCCGACGCGCGGGAGGGTCTCGAGTGCGGCCGCATCCGCCGTATTGATGTTGACCTTGCCCTCGACGACCGCCCCGCCGCCGGCCGCTGCACCGGGCGCTGTCGGCGGCGCTCCGGCGACGGGAACGACGATCTGCTCGCCGTCGGTCACGAACCGCGCGAGGTTCAGCTGCGACTGGTCGGCCCCCTCGGCGAAGCCCCCGGCCGCCGCGACCGCGTCGACGGCACGGTCGCCCTCGTGCAGTTCGTACAGGCCGGGGACGACGACCGCGCCGAGGATGTGCACGAAGATCGTGGCCCCGGATGGCGCGGCCGACGCCGAGCTGACGGCGACGGGCATTCCCTCCCCGGGCGCGACCACCTCGCTCTGGCCCTTCGGCGCGAACGCGGACACCACCACCGCACAGGCGAGCCCGACGAACAGCACCACGACCGCTGCTCCGACTCCGATGCGCACGCGCGCACGCCGCTCGCCGGGATCGCTCATGCACCGACGCTAGCCACCCCGCACGATGCCGAGCGGACTGCTCCACGATCCGTGAACACCGACCGACAACCGCCGCACGTGGAGGACTAGTGCCGCAGAGCGGCAGCACAGCGGCACCACAGCGACCGCGGAGCGGAGCGGGTATCGGCTTTCTCGCGAGTTATGACGGTTTCTAGACGGCCACGCTCTTCGGCCGTCTAGAAACCGTCATTGTCTGAGCTGAAAGCCGACGCCCGCTGCGCGGAGCGGCCCCTTCGACAAGCTCAGGGCCCGACACGCCCAGGGCCCGACAAGCTCAGGGACCGAAACGCTCAGGGGCCGCCGCGCCGCGCCCCTACTTCACCGCGAACGAAATGACCCGAGGAGCACGAACGATCACGTTCACGATCTCCTGGTCGCCGATCGAGCGGATGACGGCCTCCGACTTGCGTGCCAGCGCCTCGAGATCCTCGGCGCTGATCTTCGGCGAGACCTCGAACTTGTCGCGCACCTTGCCGTTGACCTGCACGACCGCCGTCACGGCGTCTTCGACGAGCAGCGTCGGGTCAGCCTTGCGCCAGCGCACGAGCGCGACGGTCGGCTCGTAGCCGAGCAGCTCCCACATTTCCTCGGCCGTGTACGGCGCGAAGAGGCTGAGGGCGACCGTGATGACCTCGGCGGCCTCGCGCACGGCGGCGTCGGCGGGGCCGGCCCCCGTGTCGATCGCCTTGCGGGTCGCGTTGACGAGTTCCATCAGTCGTGCGACGACCACGTTGAACTTGAACGACTCGATGAGCCCCGGCCCGTCTTGCAGGAACCGGTGCGTCTGCTTGCGCAGTGCGGCATCCCCGGTCTTCCACTCCACGTCGGGTGCGCTCGTGACGTCTTTCGCGAGACGCCAGGCGCGCTTGAGGAACTTCGCCGATCCGGCGGGCGAGACGTCTTCCCAGTTGATGTCGTCTTCGGGCGGGCCGGCGAACACCATGGTGAGGCGGATCGCGTCGACACCGAACTCGTCGATCACGTCGCCGAGGTTCACGCCGCCCTTGCTCTTCGACATCTTCGAGCCGCCGGAGAGCACCATCCCCTGGTTCAGCAGAGCGCTGAACGGCTCGGTGAACGAGACGTAGCCGAGGTCGAAGAGCACCTTGGTGATGAACCGCGCGTACAGCAGGTGCAGGATCGCGTGCTCGACGCCGCCGACGTACTGGTCGACGGGCGCCCACTTGTCGGCGTCCTTGGGGTCGAACGCCTGGCTGTCGTCGTTCGGGTTGAGGAAGCGCAGGAAGTACCACGAGCTGTCGACGAAGGTGTCCATCGTGTCGGCGTCGCGCAGGGCAGCGCTGCCGTCGCGCGGGTCGGGAACGTTGACCCAGTCGGTGGCCGCGGCGAGAGGCGACTGGCCCTTGGGCTGCAGGTCGAGGCCGTCGGTCGGCGGCAGCAGCACGGGCAGCTGGTCTTCGGGCACGGGAACGAGCTCGCCGTCGGCGCCGTGGATCATGGGGATGGGCGTTCCCCAGAAACGCTGGCGGCTGATCAGCCAGTCGCGCAGACGGTACGTCTTGGCCGCGCGGCCGCTTCCGGTCGACTGGAGCAGTTCGATGGCGCGCTTGATCGCGTGGCTGCGGCTGAGACCGTCGAGCGGGCCGGAGTTGATCATGCGGCCGTCGCCGACGAGCGCGTCGCCGGTCTGGGTCGGCGACAGCGGCGGCAGGTCGTCGGGCAGGATCGCCACGCCGTTCTCGTCGAGGTCGAGCACGGGGATCGAGGCGGTGACGGGGGCGTTGGTGTCGACGACCACAACGACCGGCAGGTCGAACTTGAGCGCGAAGTCGAGGTCGCGCTGGTCGTGCGCGGGCACGGCCATCACGGCGCCGTGGCCGTAGTCGGCGAGCACGTAGTCGGCGGCCCAGATCGGGATGCGTTCCTGCGTCACCGGGTTGACCGCGAAACGGCGCAGCGGAACGCCGGTCTTCTCGCGAGTGGCATCCTGCCTCTCGATCTCGGTGCTGCGCTGGGTCTGCTTGAGGTATTCGGCGAAGTTGGCCTTCGTCTCGTCGCTGCCGGTCGAGACCAGCTCAGCCGCGAGGTCGGAGTCGGGGGCCACGACCATGAAGGTGGCGCCGAACAGGGTGTCGGGACGGGTGGTGAAGACGGTGACCTTCTCGTCGCGCCCCTCGATCACGAAGTCGACGTCTGCTCCGACGGAACGGCCGATCCAGTTGCGCTGCATGGCGAGGACCTTGCTCGGCCAGTGGCCTTCGAGCTGGTTCAGGTCGTCGAGCAGGCGGTCGGCGTAGTCGGTGATCTTGAAGTACCACTGGGTGAGCTTCTTCTTGACCACGATGGCGCCCGAGCGGTCGGACGTTCCGTCGGCGAGCACCTGCTCGTTGGCGAGCACCGTCTGGTCGATCGGGTCCCAGTTGACCCAGCTCTCCTTGCGGTAGGCGAGGCCCTTCTCGTGGAGCTTGAGGAACAGCCACTGGTTCCACTTGTAGTACTCGGGGTCGCTCGTGGCGAGCTCGCGGTCCCAGTCGACGCTCGTCGCGTAGCGGCGCATCGACGCCTTCTGCTCGGCGATGTTGCCGTAGGTCCAGTCGCGCGGGTTCACTCCGCGCTTGATCGCGGCGTTCTCGGCGGGCAGGCCGAAGGAGTCCCAGCCGACCGGGTGCAGCACGTTGAAGCCCTGCATGCGCCAGTAGCGGGCGACGACGTCGGCGAGAGCGTAGGCCTCGCCGTGCCCCATGTGCAGGTCGCCTGACGGGTAGGAGAACATGTCGAGGATGTACTTGCGCGGACGCTTGTCGTCGGCCTTGCCCGAGGCGAACGGCTTGAGCTGTTCCCACACGGGGAGCCACTTGTCTTGGAGGGCGTCGACGTCGTACTCGGGGGCGTCGTCTGGGTACTCGTGTGCCACGTAGATCTCAATTCATTGCGGGAGGGGGCCGAGAGGTACTGCGGGGCGACCCAACGACCAAGATTAGCGAACCTCGACCTACCGTGCTGCGCGGTACCCCGTTGCGCGACGACGCGGCGAGGACGAACCTGTTATCACCGACAACTCGAGAACGGGGTGGAGAGAGATGAGCGACCACGCGGTCGTCGACGAGGAGACCCTATCGGTGAGCCGCACGGTGCACGTGCTGTCACCACGCGCCGAGGTCTGGGACGCGATCACCCTGCCGGACCGCATCTCTCAGTGGTTCGGCGACGCCGCCACCCTGCCAGAACTCGCGATCGGTGCGCCGGGCGTGCTGCACTGGGACGAGGAGGGCGACTTCGCCTTCGTCGTGACCGCGATCGTCGACGGCTACCTCTTCGAGTTCCGTTGGGCCAGATACCCCGACACGCCCGTTCGCGACGACACGGCCACGACGGTGCGGTTCACCCTCGCCGACTCCCCCGCGGGAACCGTGATCACGGTGGTGGAGAGCGGCTTCGCGTCGCTGGCCGGCGACGATGCTTCTCGACTCGAGCACCTCAGGGGCAACCGCGAGGGCTGGGAGCTCGAGATCGACCAACTGGTGGCAATGCTGGAGGAATCATGACCGCGACCGAGAGACTCATCGATCTGTCTGCGAGCGTCGAGAACGTGTGGTCGGTCGTCACCGACCCCGAGCAGTTCGTGCATTTCACGAAGTACACGTCGGCCTATTTCGAGCCGCGCGAAGACGCCGACGTGCGTCTGGAATCGGAGGCGGGGATCCAGCTCGGCAGGGTGACCGAGGTGACGCATCCGAGCAGGTTCGCCTACCGCCTCGCAGTCGAACCGGATGTCGACCCGGGGCCCGGGTCGAGCACCCTGGTCGAGTTCACACTCACTCCGGCGCAGGTGGGCAGCCGGATCGTTGTGCGGGAGAGCGGGTTCGGCGCGCTCGACGAGCAGTACGGTCAGGCGGTCGACCTGCTCGAGCAGGCCGGCGAGACGTGGAACACGGCGCTCCTCCGGCTCGAGTCGATGCTCGAGTAGCCTCACGCCCCCAGCACGGAGAGCAGCGCGGCGGCCTTGAGCTTCGCCTCGTCGAGTTCTTCGTGGGGCACGGAGAGGGCCGTGATGCCTCCCCCGGTGCCGATCGTCGCGCCCGTGGCATCCAGAACCATCGACCGGATGACCATGGCCAGGTCGACGCGGCCGTCGAGCGAGAAGTAGCCGAAGGCGCCCGCGTAGATTCCGCGGGCCCGGTGCTCGAGCGCCTCGAGGATGAGCGTCGCGTTGCGTTTCGGGGCGCCGGTCATCGACCCGGCGGGGAAGCACGCGGCCACCGCGTCGATCGCGTCGAGGCCGGGCGCGAGCGTGCCGCGAACGGTGCTGACCAGCTGGTGCACGTGGCGGTAGGTCTCCACAGAGAACAGCTCGGGCACCGAGACCGAGCCCAGCGCGCTGACCCGGCCGATGTCGTTGCGCATCAGGTCGACGATCATGAGATTCTCGGCGCGTTCCTTGTCACTCGCGAGCAGTTCGGCGGCGAGCTCGGCGTCTTCTCCCGGGGTGTCGCCGCGGCGGCGGGTTCCCTTGATCGGGCGGGAGCGCACCTCGCCGTCGGGGCTGACCGACAGAAACTGCTCGGGCGACGAGCTGAGCAGGGCGACGCCGCCGACGCGAAGGAGGCCGCCGTGGTGCGCGGGGCTCGACCGCCGCAGCGCGAGATAGGTGGCGAACGGGTCGAAGTCGCCGGCGACCGTCGCCTCGGTCGTGAGGCACAGCTGGTAGGCCTCGCCGGCGCGGATCGCGTCTTGGCAGGCGCGGATCATCGCGAGGTACTCGTCGTCGGTGTAGGCCCACTGCGCACGGGCGGGCGGGGTCGGTGCGGTCGAGGGCGCCGCTGCCGCGACGAGGGCCGCGACGGTCGCCTCGCGCCAGGCGAGCGCGTCGCCCGTCCAGTCGGCGGCGAGTGCCATCAACGTGACCTCGCCGGTGTCGTGGTCGAACTCGAGCGCGCGTTCGGCGAGCATCAGGGCGGAGACCGGATGCTTCGGACGGTAGGCGACGGGCGTTCCGATGGTGGTGCCGCGCAACTCGTAGCCGAGCCAGCCGACCCAGCCGAGGGCGAAGCCGCGGGAGGCGGCATCCGCCGACCCGTCCTGCCCGTCGCGGGAGGCGGCATCCACGCCCCCCGTCACCGCCAGTTCGGCGCGCAGTTCGGTGAGCACGTCGGGTCCGCCGATGACGCGCGAGCCCGCCCCGAGGTAGCTGATTCCTGCGCCCTGGCCGCTGTCGAGCCAGAAGCTGTTCGGCTCGTCGGCGAGCAGTGCCCGCCAGGCGGCGGCCGGTTCGACCCAGTGACCGAGCGGATGCCGCAGCACACGTGCGGGCGGAAGGTCGGTCGGGCGCATACCCTGAGTTTATGAGTACGCCGATCGCGCCCACTTCGGCCGTCTACCGCTGGCACGACGGCCGGCTCGAATTTCTCGACTACTGCGACATGACCGAGACCGTCGTCGAGGCGGCCGACTCCTGGCTCGTGACCGACGGGCGCACGCTCGCGCTCGACCTGCACCGCTCGCGGTTCTTCGACGCCGCCGAGTCGTGGGGGCTCGATCTCGACGCGTTCTGGGATGCGGCGATCTCCGCGATCCCCCGCGAGGGCGACTGGTTTCCGCGGGTCGAGCTGCAGTCGCGCTCGGGGGCGCCGCTGCTGGTGTTCCGCCTGCGGTCGGCCCCCGCGCTCACCCGGTCGGTCGTGGTCGCCTCGCACGTCGGGCCGGATCCGCGCACACGCCCCATGGTGAAGGGGCCCGACCTCGAGGCGATGCTGCGCATCCGCACCGCTGTGCAGCCGCGAGGCGCCGAGGAGGCGGTGATCCTCTCCCCCGACGGCTATGTCGTGGAGGGCGCGTACAGCGCCATGGTCTGGTGGCGTGGCAGCATCCTGTGCGCGCCGTCGCTCTCGCTCGAACGCATCGACAGTGTGACCGCGCGCTCGCTGCTCGGCCTCGCCACCGCCCTCGGCACCGAGATCTACTTCGAGTCGGTCACCCCCGCCGAGCTCGACGGCACCGAGGTCTGGTCGCTGAGCGCGCTGCACGGGCCGCGCATCGTCACGCGCTGGGTCGACGGGCCCGGGATGGCCGCGCTGCCCGGCCGCCTCGACGTGTGGCGCACCCGCCTCGCCGCGCTGCGCCACCCGCTGCCGTAGCGAAACCCACCCGTCACCCCTCGGGCCGGTGCTTCGGAAATTCAGGAGTTAGCGCTCGGAGCGATGGGCGGATGCCCGTGGTTGCTGCACGCGGTCACGCCGCGTGGGGCATAACTCCTGAATTTCCGAAACTCGTCGCGGGCGGGGGTGGGCGGCGGGGTGCGGCCGTCGGGCGGAGCGGCGTCGCGGCCGCGGGCGGCCCGAGCCGAGGCATCCGCGGCGCCCCTTCGGAAACTCAGGAGTTAGCGGCGGGCACGGGACAGCCGGGTGCGGCGGCTCGCGGGCGGGCCCGGTCGTGGGCGCCCTAACTCCTGAATTTCCGAAACCACCGCGAGGCGGGCGGGGCCGCGGCGCGGGTTCTAGGCGAGGCGCAGGGTGGCGGTGACGAGCTGGCTGTCGATGGCGGTGTGCGAGATGACGATCACGGCGCGGTGCGCACTCGCGGCGCCGCGCAGCAGGTCGGCCATCAGGGCGTCTGCTCGGTCGACGTCGACGTTGGCGGTCGGCTCGTCGAGCACAAGGATCGGGAACTGCGCGAGCAGCGCCCGCGCGAGGGCGATGCGCTGGGCCTGGCCGCCCGAGACGAGCGAGCCGCGCTCCCCCACCGGCGAGTCGAGTCCGCCGCGCTCGGCGACCCAGTCGTCGAGGCCCACGGACGCGAGGGCGGCCAGCAGGTCGTCGTCGGTCGCGGTCTCGCGCGCGAACAGCAGGTTCTGCCGGATGCTGTCGTCGAACAGGTGCGGCGACTGCTCGCAGAGCCCCACGATCGTGCGCACGGCGTCGGGATCGAGGTCGCGCGCGTCGACGCCGCCGAGCGTGTAGCCGCCCTCGTGGTCGAGGAATCGCACGAGCACGTGCGCGAGAGTGGTCTTGCCCGCTCCGCTCTCCCCGGTGACCAGCAGGCAGTCGCCGGGGGCCACGGTGACGGAGACGTTGCGCACCGCCCGGGCGGAGGCACCCGGCCACCGCGCCGACACCCGGTCGAGCACGAGCGTCACCGGGCCGGTGGGCGCGGCGACGGGGGCGACCGGCGCCACCGGGATCTCGACCGGAACCGTCGTCGGCACGGCCTCGGCGATGCGGCGCGCGCTCACCCTGACCCGGCGCCAGGCGCCGACCGCGAGCGGCACCGTGCCGAACGACTCGAACACGGCGATCGGCACGAGCACAACGAGAGCGAGGGCGGGCCCGGTGATGTCGCCGGCGCCGAACGCCGGCGCGCCCATCACGAGGGCGCCGAGCATGGCCGCGCCGCTCAGCAGGGAGACAGCGGCACCCACCACGCCGGCGCCGAGGGCCCGGCGCAGCTGCGCGGTGCGCAGACGGGCGTCGGCCTCGGCGATGGCCGCCTCGCGCCGCGCGGTCACGCCGAACGCGGTGAGCACGTCGAGGCGGCCCACGTAGTCGAGCACGAGCTGGGCGAGTTCGGCGCGGAGGGGTGCGATGCTGCGGTCGGCCGTCGCGGTGAGCCCGCCGTGCACGAGGGTGCCGACGATGGCGGCGATGACGAGCGCGATCGCGAGGGTGAGTCCGGCGCCGGGAAGGATGATCGTCACCGCGACGACGCTGAGCACCGAGACGAGCAGCGAGGTCGCGAGCGGCTGAACGACCCGCAGCGGCAGGTCCTGGAGTTCGTCGACGTCGGAGACGAGGCGTGTGAGGAGGTCGCCGCGACGGGTTCCGCCGAGGCCGTCGGGGGCGATCGGGATGAGCCGTTTGAAGATTCCGGTGCGCAGCACGGCGAGCGAGCGGAAGGCTGCGTCGTGCGTCACGAGTCTCTCGACGTAGCGGAAGAACGCGCGGCCGAGCGCGAACGCCCGCACACCGACGACGGCAAAACCGAGAAACAGGATGGGCGGCTGCTCCGACGCCTTCGTGATGAGCCAGGCCGACGTGGCGAGCAGGGCGACGGCGCTGCCCGAGGCGAGGATGCCCAGCAGCAGGCCGGGCACAAAACGGCGGGCGGGGGGCTGCGCGAGCCGCAGCACCGAGGCGGTGTCGGGCGCGGAGGGCGCAGCGGGCGTGGAGGGCACAGCGGGCGCGGAGGTCACAGCGGGCACAGACGGCACGGAGCTCACGACGCCACCGCCACTCGCGGGCGCAGCTCGATCACGCTGTCGGCCGCGTCGAGGAGCGCCATGCGGTGGCTGACGACGACCACGGCCACGCCGGTCGCGGCGAAACGCTGCAGTCCCAGGATGAGCTCGCTCTCGGTCGCCGGGTCGAGGGCCGAGCTCGGCTCGTCGAGGATCAGCACGGGGCATCCGCGGTCCATCGCCCGGTAGAACGCCCGCGCCAGGGAGACACGCTGGGCCTGCCCGCCCGAGAGCCCCGCGCCGTTCACCCCGAGCACCTGCCACGGGTCGACGAGCTCGGCGGCCGCGAACCGCATCGCCTCGCGCAGGGTCGCCTCGTCGACGGGGTCGGCGCCGAGGGCGATGTTCTGCGCGACGGTTCCCGCCATCAGCGCCGGGCGCTGTCCGGCCCACGCCACGAGATCGCGCGCGGCTCCGGGGGCGATGGCGCGGCCGCCGTAGCTCACCGTGCCGGTGTACGAGACGAAGCCGAGCACGGCCGCGACGAGACTCGACTTGCCCGCACCGCTCGGCCCGGCGATCGCGGTGACGCGGCCGGGGGCGAAGCCGACGCTGAGGCCGTCGATCACGGTGCGGTCGCCGTAGACCACCGTGAGGTCGTCGACGGCGAGTGTGAAGCCGGGCACGAGCGGGGTCGCGGATGCCACGGCCACGGCCACCGGCGCGGCGTCGAGGATCTCAAACACCTCATCGGCCGCAGCCACTCCGTCTGCGGCGGCGTGGAACTGCGCGCCCACCTGCCGCAACGGCAGGTAGGCCTCGGGGGTCAGCAGCAGCACGAAGAGGCCGACGGCGAGGCCGATGCTGCCGTCGACGAGCCGGAGCCCGATCGACACGGCGACGAGCGCCACCGACAGGCTGCCGGCGAGCTCGAGCACAAAACCGGAGATGAACGACACCCGCAGCACCGCGATCGTGCGGGAGCGGTACTCCTCGGTCACGCGTTCGATGCGGGCCACTTGGCGGTGCTGGCGGCCGAAGATGGTGAGGGTCGACAGCCCGTCGACGACGTCGAGAAAACCGGAGGCGAGCTTGGTGAGCGCCGACCACTGGCGTTTCTGGACCGCCTGGGTGGCCCACCCGATGAGCACCATAAAAAGCGGGATGAGCGGCAGCGTGACGAGCACGACGACCGCGGTCGTGACGTCCTGGCCGAGCAGCACGAGCACGATGATCGGCGTCGCGACGGCGGTGAGGATGAGCTGAGGGAGGTACTTCGCGAAGTACCCGTCGAGCGCGTCGAGGCCCTGCGCCACCACCGTGGTGACGGCGGCGGAGTTGCGTTCGGCGATCCACGCCGGCCCGAGGCGCCCGAGGGCGGCGACGACGCGCATGCGCAGCTGGCTCTTCACCCGCGCCGCACCGCGCACGGCGAGAACGTCGAGCAGCCACACCAGCAGCGCCCGCGCCACGACGATGCCGGCGAAAGCCACCATGTCGGGCCACAGCGATTCGAGCGACCGGCCGTCGAGCACACCGACGATGAGAACGGAGGCGAACCAGGCGGCCCCCACGATGCTCACGGTCTGCAGAAACCCCACAACACCGCCGGCGAGGAGAAACCAGCGTGATGCGGATGCGTACTTCAGCAGCCGCGGATCGATGGGGCCCGCGCTCATTCAGTCACCGTATCAGTGACTCGACGCGAGCACCGTGTCACGGGTGATGCGCTTGCGGAAGACCCAGTAGGTCCAGGCCTGGTAGCCGAGGATGAGCGGCAGGCTGATGCCCGCGACCCAGGTCATGAGGTTGAGTGTGTACGGCGTGCTCGACGCGTTCTCGATCGTGAGACCGTTCGCGGGGTCGTTGCTGGCCGGCATGACGTTCGGGAACAGCGCCGACAGGATGGTCGCGACGGCCAGCACGATCGTGAGGGCGATCGCCGTGAACGCGAGCCCCTCACGGCCGACCGCGTTGAACAGCCACGACGCGATGAGCGCGACGGCCGCACCGAGGGCGAGCGTGACGATGAGCCAGAGATGGGGCGAGTCGAGGTGCTGCAGGATGGTCCAGCCGAGGAATCCGGCGGCGACGAGCACGGTGATCGCTCCCGATCTGCGGGCGAGCGCCTGGGCGCGCAGCCGCATGTCGCCGTCGGTCTTGAGCGAGACGAAGACCACGCCGTGGGTGAAGAACAGCAGCAGGGTCGTAAGCCCGCCGAGCAGGCCGTAGGGGTTGAGCAGGGTTAACAGGGTGCCGGTGAAGTTGTGGTCGGCGTCCATCGGCACACCCTGGATGAGGTTGGCGAAGGCGACCCCCCACAGAAACGACGGGACCGCGGAACCGACCACGATCATCCGGTCGAACCACTTCGTCCACTCGACGCCCTTGTTCTGGTGCCGGTATTCGAAGGACACACCGCGCAGGATGAGCGCGACGAGGATGAGCAGCAGCGCCAGGTAGAACCCGCTGAACAGGCTCGCGTACCACTCGGGGAACGCGGCGAACATCGCGGCTCCGGCGACGATGAGCCAGGTCTCGTTCATGTCCCAGACGGGGCCGATCGTGTTGATGAGCACCCGGCGGTCGGTGTTGTCCTTGCCGAGGAACGGCAGGCTCATGCCGACGCCGAAGTCGAAACCGTCGAGCACGAAGTAGCCGATGAAGAAGAAACCGACGATGAAGAACCAGAGGTAGGAGAGATCCATTGTCATGTTCCTTAGTAGACGGTGGCGAGCTTGGAGTGGTCGACGTTGTCTGGGTCGTCGTGGTTCTCCCACTCGTCGGGCCCGGTAATGGCGGCCTTCTTGATGAGCTTGAACTCGACCACGGCCAGCACGCCGTAGACCAGGGTGAAGGCCACGAGCGATATCGCCACGGTCAGCCCGGTGACGTTCGGCGAGACACCGTCTTCTGTCTTCATCAACCCGAACACGATCCAGGGCTGGCGGCCCATCTCGGTGAAGATCCAGCCGACGAGCGCGGCGACGAGGGGCACGGGGGCCGACCAGATGGCGATCTTCCACGCCCACGGCTTGGGGTCTTTGCCCTTGCGGGTGAGCCAGAGCCCGACCACGGAGATCAGGGCGCCGAGCCCGCCGAGCGCGATCATCCAGCGGAACGACCAGTAGGTGATCCAGATGATCGGGGTGTAGTCGCCGGGGCCGTAGTCCTGCACGTACTGCGCCTGCAGGTCGTTGATGCCCTCGACCTCGCCCGTGAAGGTGTGGGTCGACAGGAACGACAGCAGGTACGGGATGCGGATGGAGAAGATCTCGTGGGCGCCGTCGGGGGTGCCGAGCGAGAAGATGGAGAAGCTGGCGTTCTCCGTCGTCTTGTAGAGCGCCTCGGCGGCGGCCATCTTCATCGGCTGCGTCTGCACCATCACGAGTCCCAGCTGGTCGCCCGAGAGGGCCGACCCCGCGAAGCCGAAGATGCTCGCGAACGAGCCGAACTTCAGCGCCGTGCGCATGGTGTCTTCGTGGCGCTTGCGCGACAGGTGGTAGGCCGCGGTCGCGACCATCACGGCCGCAGCGAACATGATCGACGCGAAGATCGTGTGCGGAAACTGCCAGACGGCAACCGGGTTGGTGAGCACGGCGACGATGTCGACGAGCTCGGCCCGGCCCTTCTCCTCGTTGATCTCGAAGCCGACGGGGTTCTGCATAAACGCGTTGGCGGCGAGGATGAAGTAGGCAGACAGCACGCTGCCGACGGCGGTCGCCCAGATGGTCGCGAGGTGCAGTTTCGGCGACAGCTTGTCCCAGCCGAAGATCCAGAGCCCGATGAACGTCGCCTCGAAGAAGAAGGCGAGCAGGCCCTCCATAGCGAGCGGGGCACCGAAAACGTCGCCGACGAAGCGCGAGTAGTCCGACCAGTTCATGCCGAACTGGAACTCCTGCACGATTCCCGTGACGACGCCCATGGCGAAGTTGATGAGAAAGATCTTGCCGAACAGGCGGGTGAGATGCAGGTACTTGAGCTTGCCCGTGCGCACCCACGCGGTCTGCAGGATCGCGACGAGCAGAACCATGCCGATCGTGAGGGGGATGAAGAGGAAGTGGTAGAGGGTCGTCAGCCCGAACTGCCACCGAGAAAGCAGAAGCGGGTCGAGAAGCTCCCCCACGTCAATCACCGCCCGATCTTGATTTAATCGCCAAAACTACTTGTATCAGTCTGCAGCCCCGCCCGAACAGGCACATGAGTCTTAAGTCCCGAGTAGAACAGAGAAAATTCTCAGGGGAACCCCCCATCCGAACCCACAGGGTGAGTGGGTAGGGTCGAGCTGTGAATGAGATTCTGACCTGGATTCTCGACGTCGTTCAGTCCGTCGATCCGGTTCTGCGTACCCTGCTCGCGGGGTTCGGGATCCTGCTCGAGACGAGCATCCTCATCGGACTGATCGTTCCCGGCGACACCATCGTCATCGTCGCGGCCACCGGCGTCAGCAGCCCGGTCGAATACTTCGCCCTCGTTGTGACCGTCATCATCGGCGCCCTGGCCGGCGAGAGCATCGGTTTCGCCCTGGGACGCTATTTCGGCCCGCGCATCCGGGTCTCCCGGCTCGGCCGCCGCATCGGCGAGCACAACTGGGCCCGCGCCGAACGCTATCTCGCGCGTAGAGGCGGTCTCGCGGTGTTCATCTCCCGCTTCCTGCCCGTGCTGCACTCGCTCATCCCGCTCACCGTGGGCATGAGCGCGATGCGTTACCGCAGATTTATGGCCTACACCGTTCCGGCCTGCGTGCTCTGGGCTTTCGCCTACGTCTCGGTCGGTGCCCTGGCCGCGGGGAGCTACCGGGAGATGGCCGACCGCCTGCACTACGCCGGCTACATCTTCGTGGCGATCATCGTGGCGTTCGCCCTCGTCGTCGTCGTCGTGAAGAAGGTGCTCACAAAGGTCGAGGCACGCCACATGGTGCACCGTGCCGAGGAAGCAGCCGAGGCGGATGCGGCACAAGACACCAGGGCCGCCGTTTCCGCCGTCGAGAACGCCGCCGACGAGCGCGAGGCCGTCACGAGCGAGACTGTCGAGAGCGAGAGCCGCTCGGCCTAGCTCAGTTCTTCTCGAGCAGCTTCTTCTGTGTCAGCCAGTTCTTGGCGATCCGCTCGGGCGACGGGGTTTCGGTCGATGTGCCGCGCTCGTTGAGGGAGCGCAGTTCGTCGGTGGTCAGCGCTTCGGAGACGGGAGCGAGCAGTCGCTGCACGTCGGCCGAGTATGCCGCGTCGCCGACCACCGGCACGATGTTCTGGGTGGTGATGAGACTCTTCGGGTCGCCGAGCACCCGCAGGTTGTTGCGGTTGATCGAGGGCGAGGTCGACGGGATCACCGCGACCTGGATGGCGTTGGTGAGCAGGTCGCTAACGGTCGCCGTGCCTCCGCCGTCGTTGATGGTCTTGGTGGAGAATCCGGTGAGCCCGTACACCGAGAGCAGTCCGGCCGAGCCGTACCGGTGCGACTCGAAGTCGCCGTTCACCCCCACGGTGACGGTGTCGGCGAGATAGCCGAGCTCGCCGATCGACGACACCTGGTGCGCCTCGGCGAACTCCTGCGACACGACGAAGGCCTCGGCGTTGTCGGCCGGCGCGACCTCGAGCACGTGCAGGTCGAGCGACTCGACCGCATCGGGCAGCGCGTCTTCGACGTCGTCGGCCGACCGCGCGAAAGCATTCGGGTCGATGCCGTAGAGCAGATCGCCCGCGTTGTCGGCGACGAGGTCGATGGTTCCGGCCTGCAGTGACGCGAGAAAGCTGTCGCGCGATCCGATGCCCTCGTTGTAGTCGACGAGGTAGCCGTGGTCGGCGAGAACCTGGCCGTACAGCTGCGCGAGGATGCGGTTCTCGAGCGAGTCCTGCGCCCCGACAGTGATGCGGTCGCCGGCGCCCGTGGCGCGCGGGTCGACGGGCACGCTTCCACAGGCGGTGACCGTCAGGCCGAGGCCGATCGCGAGCGCTCCGGCCAGAATTCGAGATCTCGCGCGTGAGTGCATATCGCCCATTCTTTCACGAGGGGCGGCGTCGACAGAACGAGGGACGGATGCCGCGGCATCCGTCCCTCGTGTGTGCTTGCTCCTCAGGTGCGCTGAAGGGCGAGACCTCGAAACGACGCTACTTCAGCAGGTCGTTGTCGGTCAGCCACTTCGTCGCGATGGTGTCGGACGACTCCTGGTCGACCGTGCTCTGCACGTTGAGAGCGACGAGGCCCTCGGGTGTGAGCTTCGCGTCGACCGCGTTGATGACCTCGGCGATCTCCTCGGCGATGTCGGCGTTCACCAGCGGCACGACGTTCGAGGCTAGGAACAGGCCCTTCGGGTCGGCGAGTGTCACGAGGTCGTTCGTCTGGATGCTCGGGTCTGCACTGTAGACGTTGGCCATGTCGACCCCGCCGGCGAGCAGCTCGTCGACGGTGGTATCGCCCGTAGCCTCGAAGGTCACGGTCGCCCCGTAGACCGAGAGCAGTCCGGGAGGGCCGTAGACACGGTCGGCGAGCTCGGCGTTGCCGCCGAGGGTGACGGGAGTGGCGAGTCCGGCGAGGTCTTCGAGGCTGTCGAGGTCGTTCGCCTCGGCGAACTCCTTGGTGACGTTGTAGGAGTCCTGGTCGGTGGCGCTCGACTTGTCGAGAACGGTGAGGCCCTCGGGCAGGGCGTCGGCGAGTTCGGCGTAGACGGCCTCTTCCTCGGTCGCCGTGGTGTCGGGGGCGTAGTACTGGAGCAGGTTGCCGGTGTATTCGGGGATGAGGTCGACGGTGCCGTCTTCGAGGGAGGGCAGGTAGGCGTCGCGCTCGCCGATCTGGAACTTGCGCTCCACGGTGAACCCGGCGTCTTCGAGCGCCTGCGAGTAGATCTCGGCGATGATCTCGTTGGAGTAGTAGGCCTGCGACCCGACGACGATAGCGTCGCTGTCGCCCGAACCCGAGTCCGTCTCGAGCGGGTCACCCGAAGCGCACCCTGAGAGGGCCAATGACGCCCCGACCATGACTACGCCTGCGGCGAGCCAGCCCTTGTTCCTTGCTGTGAACATTATTTTTCTCTTTTCTTTTTCGGCGAGTGGTTACGCCACCGCGCGGGATCGGGATGACCGCGTGCGGGTGTCTGTGGCACGGCCTGCCGCGACCCCCTTCGGCACAACGACGTGCTGGAGGAGGGCGAACAGCCCGTCGATGATGAGCGCGAGCACGATGATGACGATCGCCGCGCCGAGCATCTGGTCGAACTGCCGCAGGCGGAGGCCCGCGATGATGTACTGCCCGAGTCCGCCGAGGCCGATGTAGGCCGCGAGGGTCACCGTTGCGACGATCTGCAGGGCGGCCGAGCGGAGCCCGCCGATCAGGAGGGGAAGGCCGAGAGGCACCTCGACCTTCCAGAGGATCTGCCACTCGGTCATTCCGACGGCGCGTGCCGCGTCGATGATGCGCCGGTCGATGGCCTCGAGGCCGGAGTAGGCGCCCGCGAGCACCGAGGGGATGCCCAGCAGCACAAAGGCGGTGAACGCCGCGCCCTCTTTCTGGGTCACCCCGATCACGAGGACCAGCAGGAGGATGAGCCCGAACGACGGAAGCGCGCGGGCCGCGCCCGAGATGCCCACGGCGAGCTCGCGCCCCTTGCCGGTGTGGCCGATCAGGTATCCGATCGGGATCGCGATGACCGCGGCGATCAGCAACGACACGAACGTGTAGAAGAGGTGCACGGCGATGGCGGTGGGCAGGGCGTTGCCGCCCTCGAGCCGATCGGGCGAGAACAGCCAGGCGAAGGCTTCGGCGAAGAGGCTCATCGGGCACCGCCCAGAGTGTTGGAGGCCGTCGGGCCGAGTGGCACACGCTCGAGCGGCGGCCGCACGGTCTTCTGCTGGCGCGTCCACGGCATAAGCCAACGGCCGAGCAACACGAGGAGGTAGTCGACGACGAGCGCGATGACGACCACCATCACGACTCCCGCGAAGATCTCGGGCACGATCCGGCGCTGGAAGCCGTTGGTGAACAGGTAGCCGAGGCTCTGCACACCGATCAGGATGCCCACGGTGACGAGGCTGATGGTGCTGACGGCGGCGACGCGGAGTCCGGCGAGGATCACCGGCCCGGCGAGAGGAAACTCGACGGCCCAGAATCGGCGCCAACTGCTGTAGCCGACCGCGGTCGCAGACTGGCGTACGGCGGGATCGACCGAACCGAGGGCGTCGGACACCGACCGGGTCATGATCGCCACGGCGTAGATGGTCAGCGCGATCGTGACGTTCGCCTCGCTGAGGAAGCTGATGCCCAGCAGCGGAGGGAGCAGCACGAAGAGGGCGAGCGACGGGATGGTGAAGAGCAGCCCGGCCACTGTGAGGAGTAGTCCGCGGGTGAGCTTGAACCGGTAGGCGAGCCAGCCGAGAGGCAACGAGATGACGAAGCCGAGCAGGATGGGTGCGATCGCCAACCTCAGGTGGGCGATCGACAACTCGAGGATCAGGTCGAGGTTGTTCGAGACCCAGGTCACGCGACCGTGCTCCGCTCGTTCGGTGCGCGCCCGGGAGCCGACTCGTCGGAGATGTCGAGCGCCGAGGTGTCGAGCGCCGAGTCGTCGAGCGCCGAGTCGACGAGCACACCGGCGGCACGCCCCTCCGAGTCGACGAGGATCGGCCCGTTCGCCGTCTTCTTGATCGACAGCGAACGCTTGCCCTTGTCTACGCCGATGAAGTTGGCGACGAAGTCGCTCGCGGGGTTCTCGATGATCTCGCTCGGGCTGCCGACCTGGGCGATCCTGGCCCCCTTCTCGAGGATCACCACCTGGTCTCCGAGCAGGAAGGCTTCGTCGATGTCGTGGGTGACGAACACGATCGTCTTGTCGAGGTCGCGCTGCAACCGGATCGTCTCCTGCTGCAGTTCGGCGCGCACGATCGGGTCGACGGCGCCGAATGGTTCGTCCATGAGGAGGATGTTGGGGTTGGCCGCGAGCCCGCGGGCGACACCCACGCGCTGCTGCTGGCCTCCGGAGAGCTGGCTGGGATACCGGTTCGCGATGTCGCGGCTGAGCCCCACGGTGTCGAGCAGTTCGAGGGCCTGCGCGCGGGCCGCCTTGCGCGGGACACCGTTGAGCACGGGCACGGTGGCGACGTTGTCGATCACCGTGAAGTGGGGAAGAAGGCCCGAGTTCTGCATGACGTAGCCGATGCTGCGGCGCAGTGCGACCGGCTGGCGGTCGAGCACGCTCTCACCGTCGATCTCGATGACGCCGGAGCTCGGATCGACCATGCGGTTGATCATGCGCAGGAGGGTGGTCTTGCCGCTGCCCGACGAGCCGACCAGCACCGTGATCTTGCGGGAGGGGAGCACCAGATTGAAGTCGTCGACGGCGAGGGTGCCATCGGCGAATTTCTTGCTCACGGAACGAAATTCGATCATCTACTTCGGCTCATTCCTCGTGATCGCTCACGAATCGACACGCGCCAGAAAAACCAGCGAACACGCAATCCAGACACAAAGCTAAACACCATTCGTAACGTCTGTCATTCCGGATTGGCGTTATTGCAATTTATGTCCGACCACCGACAATGCGGCTCCGAACGCACGAATCCCCGGCCGGCTCTCGAGAGAGCCGCCGGGGATCGGCGTGCGAGCAGAGGGGCTACGGCTTTCCGAAGTGCGGGATGAGCAGTGTCGCGACGATCGAGCCGCCCGCGTCGAGGAACGCCGGGTCACCGTCGGGGTTGCGGGCGAAGGCTCGCGCCGCGAGGGCGTCGGAGACCTCGATCGACGTCTCGAAGGCGAATCGCACCTCGTCGTTGTCGGGAACGCCGAACCGGGTGACAAGGCTCTCGAGGAGTGCGTTCGCCAGGATCGACTTGTACGGCGTCTCGTTCGGGGCGGGTCGGAGGTCGATGACGTCGCCGACGCGCAGCGAGCGGAAGCCGGGCTCGTCGCGGAACGCCTGCACGAGGATGTTCATCGACGCGGTGAGCGCCGAGACCCAGTCGCTGTGTTTGACGTTGGCCGCTTCATCCGTGACCCTGCTCAGGGCACGCTCGAGGTTGCGGGCGCCGAGCGCCTGCAGCACCGCGATGCGGTCGGGGAAGTAGCGGTACACGGTGCCGATGGAGGCTCCCGCGCGCTCGGCGACCATGGCGGTCGTCAGGCGCTCGTAGCCGATCTCGTCGACGACGGCTGCTGCGGCGTCCATCAGGGCGGCGAGGCGTGCCGTGCTGCGAGCCTGGACCGGCTCGTTGCGCAGTGAAACCTGTCCGGCGGTAATAGCGTCAATGACGGATGGTGTCGACACGGTGTCTCCTCAATCAACTTAGATTGTTATCGTAACCCCGCCCCCATACCGGGGGTAGGAATGAAACTCACTATTTGCGGAATTTTTTCACAAAGTGGAAGTCGTTGATGGCTCACTGTATTTCAGGCTGACTGTACGCCTGCTGTACCTTTCCTGAGTGTACTGAGTTCGGCTCTCGCGGTCGACATGTCAGACTTGGCATATGGCCCGCTCCCGCACCTCGATCGCGCGCCCGGGCGACAGCACGCCGGGCGCCGCCGCGCCGATACTGCACTTCGCCGCGCGTATGGAGGACTCCATGCACGCGTGGCGCGAGAAAAGGGGCAGGAAGCGCGGTCTCAAGACCACCGTCATCCCCTATTCCGGCTACGGCTCCCCCGGCTGGATCCGGGTGCTCTGCCGGGTCGTGCTCACCCGCGGCGACGGCGCGACCCAGCGTGCGGCGAAGGTGCGCGGCTGGCGCAGCTTCTTCAGCATCCCGGTCGACGACGTCGAAGTGACGATCATCGCGGGCGGCGTCGAGCAGAAGGTGCTCGCCGACCGCGGCGGCGTCGTCGACACGAAGATCGCCGTCGACCTGACCCCCGGCTGGCACACGATCACGATCAGGACGGATGACACGGAAGACGTGTCCGCGCCGGTCTTCGTCATCGATCCGGCGGCCGAGTTCGGCCTCATCTCCGACATCGACGACACGGTCATGGTCACCGCTCTCCCCCGCCCGCTGCTCGCGGCCTGGAACACCTTCGTGCTCGACGAGCACGCGCGCCGCCCCGTGCCCGGCATGGCCGTGCTCTACGAGCGGCTCGTGCGCGCGAACCCGGGCGCTCCCGTCGTCTACCTCTCTACCGGCGCATGGAACGTGGCCCCGACCCTCTCCCGCTTCCTCGACCGCAACCTCTACCCCGCCGGCCCCCTGCTCCTCACCGACTGGGGACCGACCCACGACCGGTGGTTCCGCAGCGGCCGCGAGCACAAGGCATCCAGCCTCGAGCGCATCGCGCAGGAGCTTCCGGGAATGCGGTGGCTGCTGATCGGCGACGACGGGCAGCACGACGAAGAGATCTACGGCGAGTTCGCCGCGTCGCATCCCGACAACGTCGCGGCCATCGCCATCCGCCAGCTGTCGACGAGCGAGGCGGTGCTCGCCGGCGGACGGTCGCGCGCGGCGGAGAAGGAACGGGTCAGCAAGACCCCCTGGGTCTTCGCCCCCGACGGAGCGGGGCTGCTCGAGCAGCTCACCGAGGCCGGAGTGCTCGGCGACGACGCGCAGGAGATCGAACACCACTGACCCGGCGGAGGCCGAGATCGGCGTCGGTGCGAGAGCACACCCGCGGGATGCGAGTATGGGCCTATGGCTCTGCGCGTCGAAGACTATGCCCTCATCGGTGACTGCCACACGGGTGCCCTCGTGGGCCTCGACGGCAGCATCGACTGGTTGTGCCTCCCCCGATTCGACTCCGCGTCGACATTCGGAGCGCTGCTCGGCGACGAAGACCACGGCCGCTGGCTCGTCGCGCCGAGCGCTTCTCTCGACGGCACCGGCGGCGTCTCGAGCAGCCGCCGCTATGTCGAAGACACCTTCACCCTCGTCACCCGCTGGGTCACCCCGACGGGCGAGGTCGACGTCGTCGACCTCATGCCCCACGGCGACCGCCGGGCCGACGTGGTGCGCCGCGTCGTCGGTGTGTCGGGAACGGTCGACATGCGGCAGGAGCTGCGCATCCGCTTCGACTACGGGGCCGCCCTGCCGTGGCTGCGCCAGGTTCCCGAGGAGGGTGGCAACGCGGTCGTCGCCGTGGCCGGTCCCGACGCGATCGTCATCCGCGGCCCGGTGCTGCGCGCAGACGACCACGCCCACGTCTCCGACTTCACGGTCTCTGCGGGCGAGTCCGTCGACATCACCCTCACCTGGTACCCCGCGCACCGCTCGGCGCCGCCCGCGCTCAACGTGAGCAAGCGCATCCGCGAGACCGAACGCTGGTGGCAGTCGTGGGCGTCGGCGACGACGGTGGCCCCGCAGTACGCCGAGGCGGTGCGCAGGTCGCTCCTCGTTCTGCGCGCGTTGACCCATGAGGACACGGGCGGCATCGTCGCCGCCGCGACCACGAGCGTGCCCGAGGAGTTCGGCGGGCAGCGCAACTGGGACTACCGCTACGTCTGGCTGCGCGACGCCTCGCTCACCCTGCACGTGCTCCTCGACCACGGCTTCGAGGCCGAGGCCGACCCGTGGCGGCGCTGGCTGCTGCGGGCGATCGCGGGTGATCCCGCCGACGTGCAGATCATGTACGGCCTCTCGGGCGAGCGCCGGCTCAACGAATACGTCGTCGACAGCCTGCCCGGCTACGACGGCGCCTCCCCCGTGCGCATCGGCAACGGCGCCTTCACCCAGTATCAGGGCGACGTGTTCGGCGAGGTCATGCTCGCGCTCGAACGCGCGCGAGAGACGCAGGGCGAGGAGATGGACTTCTCGTGGCCGCTGCAGCGGGCGCTGATGACCTTCGTCGAGAACAACTGGCAGCGCGCCGACAACGGCATCTGGGAGATCCGCGGGCCGCTGCGCCACTTCACCCACTCCCGCGTGATGCTGTGGGCGGCGTTCGACTGCGCCGCGCGTGCCGTGCGCGAGTACGGGCTCGACGGCCCGGTCGACCGTTGGGAGCGAATGCGCGACCTCGTGCGCGAGGAGATCGAAGAGCAGGGCTTCGACCCGGTGCGCGGCACCTACACGCAGTACTACGGCGGCCAGACCGTCGACGCCTCGCTCCTGCAGATGGTGCAGGCCGGATACATCGAGGCCGACGACCCGCGGATGCTCGGTACCGTCGCCGCGATCGAAGAGGACCTGCTCGAGGGCGGCCTGCTGCTGCGCTACCGCACCGAGTCGGGCGTCGACGGGCTGCCCGAGGGCGAGAACCCCTTTCTCGCCTGCTCGTTCTGGCTGGCCGAGCAGTACGCGCGGTCGGGGAGGCTCGCGGATGCCACCGAGCTGATGGACCGCCTCGTGGGGTACTCCAACGACGTCGGCCTGCTGAGCGAGGAGTACGCGGTCGGCGACCGCCGCCAGGCGGGCAACACCCCGCAGGCCTTCTCCCACCTCTCCCTCGTGCGCGCGGCCGACGCGATCGCCGGGGCGACGGCGCGTGCGACCTCGGCGGCGGCACGGCAGACCGCGGCGACCTAGGCAGGCGGCGGCGTAGACAGGCAGCGTCGCAAGCACCCAGCGTCGGGGGCAGGGGCGATACTGGGCGCATGACGCGAACCTTCACGGCGCACCGTCGGCAGCTGACGGCCCTGCGGCTGAGCGCTCAGGCCATCGTCGCGGGCGACGACCGCCCCGGTGACCCGGCCGCGACCGTTCGCCGGCTGCTCTGCATGCAGGCGCAGGACTTCGCCGGCGCCAAGTGGTCGGTCGGCCTGCGCACGCCCGGTTCGACGGATGCCTCGATCGAAGCGAGTCTCGCGGCGGGCGACATCGTGCGCTCCTGGCCGATGCGCGGCACCCTGCACTTCGTGCCGCCGCAAGACCTCGGCTGGATACTCTCGCTCACCGCCGACCGCATCATCTCGAGCACGGCCGGCCGGGAGCGCGAACTGCAGCTCACCGCGGCCGATTTCGCGACGGCCCGCGACGTGGCAGAAGAGAACCTGTCGGGCGGTCGGGTGCTGACCCGTGACGAGCTGCTCGCGGGGTTCGTGGCGGCGGGTGTGGCCACGACTGGCCAGCGCGGAGTGCACCTCCTGCAGCGGCTGTGCCTCGAGCGTGTCGCGGTGTTCGGCCCGCCGCAGGGGAAGAAGCACACCTTCGCGCTGTTCGACGACTGGGTGCGCTCGCCCCGCGTGCTCGAGCGGGAGGAGGGGCTCGGCGAGTTCGCCGCGCGCTACTTCGCCGCGCACGGCCCGGCCACCGTGCGCGACTTCGCCTGGTGGTCGTCGCTCACGCTCACCGACGCGCGCGCCGGAGTGGCCGTCGCGCGAGACCGTCTCGACGAACTCGACATCGAGGGCACGGCCTACTACCTCGACCGCGACACGGCGGCCGCGGCATCCGCCACCGTCGCCCTCCCCGGGTTCGACGAGTACCTGCTCGGCTACCAGGACCGCTCGCCCGCGCTGGCGGCCGAGCACGCGAAGCTGGTCGTGCCCGGCGGAAACGGCCTGTTCCTGCCGACGATCGTGGTCGACGGCGAGGTCGTCGGCCTCTGGCGCCGCACGATCACGCGCGCGGGCGTCGCGGTCGAGGCGCGCCCGTTCGGCGAGCTGTCGATGCGCGCCCGCTCGCGATTCGACGCCGCCACCGGCCGCTATGCGCGCTTTCTCGGGCTGCCGCTACTCCCCGAGGCGTAGACGAATAGCCACCCGGCAGACGATTCGCCGCGAGTGCCGCGCTGTCAGGCTCGGAGCATGCCCACACCAGTACTCACCGCAACAGATGTCACCAAACGCTACGGAAGCGGCCCGACCCGCTTCGACGCCCTCAAGGGGGTCAGCCTCGAGATCCTCGAGGGCGAATCGGTCGCGATCGTCGGCAAGAGCGGATCGGGCAAGTCGACCCTCATGCACATCCTCGCCCTGCTCGACACCCCGACGACCGGAGGGGTCGAGGTCGACGGCTCCGACGCCGCGACGCTCACGGGCGCCCAGCTGAACGCGCTGCGCAACCGCACCTTCGGATTCGTCTTCCAGCAGTTCTTCCTCACCGCGGGCGCGAGCGTTCTCGAGAACGTGATGCTGCCGCTGAAGATCGCCCGCATCGGGTCACGGGAACGCAGACGGCTCGCCATGTCGGCGCTCGAGCGGCTCGAGCTCGCCGACAAGGCCGCGAACAAGGCCACGAACCTCTCCGGCGGCCAGAAGCAGCGGGCCGTGATCGCGCGTGCGCTCGTCAACAGCCCGCGCATCATCTTCGCCGACGAGCCCACGGGCAACCTCGACACCGCCACCGGCGCCGTCGTCGAGGACATGCTGTTCGCCCTCAACCGCGACCAGGGCATCACCCTCGTGATCGTGACGCACGACGAAGAGCTCGCCGCGAGGTGCGACCGGCGCATCTTCATCCGCGACGGCCTCATCGTCGAATCGCTCGCATCCGCGACGACCGAGGGTCTCGCGGCATGAGGGCCGCCGACATCCTCGGCACGGCGGTCGGCAACGCCTTCCGCAGCCGTCTGCGCACGGTCCTCACCGTGATCGCCATCTTCATCGGCGCGTTCACCCTCACGATCACCAACGGCCTCGGCACCGGGATCAACAACTACATCGACTCCCAGCTCGGATCGATCGGGGCGCCGGGCGTTATGACGGTCACGAAACCCACCGAGGTCGTCGAGGCGGCGACCGGACCGGCCGAATACGATCCGGATGCGGCATCCGAACTCGATGCCCAGGGCCCTCCCGGAAGCACCGTGCAGGCTCTCACCGGCGCAGACGTCTCCGCGGTCGGCGACGTCGACGGCGTCACGAGCGTCGACCCGATCGTCGCGGTGAGCCCCGACTACGTTCAGTGGGGTGCGGGCGACCGGCTCGTGCTCGCGGTGAGCGAGTTCGCGAGCGGCACCTCGATCGATCTCGCCGCCGGCGTCGGGTTCGGCGCGGCCGCAGACCGGCTCGAGATCGTGCTGCCGACGACCTACGTCGAACCGCTCGGTTTCGCGAGCGACGAGGCCGCGGTCGGCGAGACCGTGGCCGTCGCGGTCACCGACGCGACCGGCGGGCAGCACACGGTAGACGCCGTGGTCGTCGGAATCCAGGAGCCCAGCCTGCTCGGCGCCTCGACGAGCATCAGCCCCGCCCTGACCACGGCGTTGTACGACCTGCAGAGCACGGGGCTGCCGGCGACGGCCGTCGGCCAGTACGGCAGCCTGTCGGTGCACTTCGACCCGGCCTCGACCGACGCCGAGGTGCAGGCCCTCACCAGCGAGCTCGCCGCCGCGGGGTACACGGGCACCACCGTCGCCGACCAGATCGGCGTCTTCCAGACGATCGTCGACGGCATCATCCTCGTGCTCAACGCGTTCGCCGTCATCGCCCTGCTCGCCGCCGGCTTCGGCATCATCAACACCCTGCTGATGAGCGTGCAGGAGCGCACGCGCGAGATCGGCCTGATGAAGGCGATGGGCATGAGCGGCGGCCGCATCTTCGCCCTGTTCAGCACGGAGGCGGTATTCATCGGCTTCCTCGGCAGCGCGCTCGGCGCCGTCGTGGGCATCGTGACCGGGCTCGGCATCAGCTCCGTGCTCTCGAACGGCCTGCTCGCCGACCTCGCCGGGCTGCAGATCCTCGCATTCGATCCCGTCTCAGTGGGCGGCGTGCTCCTGCTGGTGATGGGTATCGCCCTGGTCGCCGCCGTGCTGCCCGCCTCGCGGGCCGCCCGGCAGAGCCCGATCGAGTCGTTGCGCTACGAATAGTTTCGATAGGCTGGCGCGGATGTCCCAACTCCGCGCCGGCCCGAGATCGGGGTACGCCCCGTTCGATCTCGAGACGGATGCCGCGTCCCTCGGGCTCACCGAGACGACCGTGTACTGGCACGACCGGCGGTCCACCACCGGGGCGGGAGATTCGCGCCCGGCGGTGCGCGCGGTCGCGCGGCACCGGCCGACACGCACATCGACCCGGGCGACGATCATGCTGCACGGTGCGGCCGGCTCCTGGACCACCTGGACACCGCTGCTCGCCGCCGCCGAGCAGTCGGGGGTCACGATCGTGAACCCGGTGATCCTCGATCTGCCGGGCTGGGGCGACGCCACGCCGGAGCCCGGGTCGACACCCCTGACCATCGACATCGTGTGCGAGCTGGTGCGCGACGCCGCACTCGAGCTCGGCTACACCGAGTGGCACATCGTGGGGCACTCGCTGGGCGGGTTTCTCGCCCTGCATATGGCGTCGATCTGGCCGCAGAGTGTGCTCTCCGTGTCGCTCGTCTCGGCCACGACCTGGTCGGTGATCGAGAGCGTCGAGCATCCGTGGCGTGGCCTGCGGGTCATCCCGGGCTTCGTCCTGCTGCGTTTCTTCCTCCGCCTGCTCGCGCCGATCCAGAGAGTCGCCCTCGCCGCCGTCGCCGGCCTCCAGGCCGCCGGCATCATGCGGTTGGCCGCCTTCCCGCTGTTCCGCCACGTGTCCCGCATCCACGACTCCGTGATCGGCGCACTGTCTGTCGAGCTGCGGCCCCGGTCGTTCGGGGCGGCGGCCGAGGTCGCTCGGGGGTACGACGCCGACGCGCGCTGGTCGACGATCGGCTGCGAGGTGCACGCCGCCCGGGGCGACCGCGACGTCTTCGTGACCCAGGCCGACCTCGACCGGCTGACGTCGGTGGTGCCGCGGGTCGTCGCCACGGTCATCCCCGACTGCGGCCACTTCGGCAACATCGAGCGGCCGCACGAACTGCTGCGCGCGTTCGGCTACCTCGACTGAGCGTCGCGCCTACTGCACCGGGTCGAGCCAGGTGAGCGACGCGAAGTCCTCGGCGCTGAGGCCGAACTTCTCGGTGTTGCGGGCGACGAGGCTGCGCAGCTCGTCGACCACGACCCCCTCGCGGGTGATGATGTCGATACCCGCCGGGGAGACGAGTGACTTCTGAAAACGGATCGCGATGACCGTCGACTCGTCGTTGATGCCGCTGATCGACCACCGGCTCGTCGCGAGGCCGAGCAGGCCCTTGCCCCGCCAGACGAAGCCGTCGTGCGCCCACTTGTCGGTGCCGATCACGTGCTTCTCGAGGTTGGCCTCGGTGAGGTAGCTCACGTCGTCGCGCAGCGTGAGGGGGCTCTCGCTCACGATCGAGTAGGTGAAGCGGGGCGACTTGCGCTCCCGCGTGAGCCACATCGGAAAGTTCGTCGACCGCACGTTCCAGGTTCCGGGGAGGATCGTGGCGAGGTCGCTGTCGGTCGGGGTGGTGGGCATCAGGCCACGCTATCGGAATAGCATGGCGATATGCCCCAGAACGCGCCACCCCGGTTGATCGCGCTCGCGCTCGCTTCCCACCCCGGCCCGTCCGTGGTCGTGGCGGCGGTCACAGCGGGACTCGCGGTGGGTGCGGGCCTCGACGCCGGGCGCGTCGCCCTGGTGAGCTTCGCGATGCTCGTCGGCCAGGTCTCGGTGGGCCTGTCGAACGACTGGATCGACGCGAAGCGCGACGCCGCGGTCGGCCGTCTCGACAAACCGATCGCCCGTGGCTGGGTCGATATCGGCACCGCGCGTGCGGTGTCGTTCGGTGCGCTCGTGCTCGCCGTTCTGCTCACCCTCCCCCTGGGCTGGCCCGCCACACTGGCCCACGTGGTCTTCATCGCCTCGGCGTGGAGCTACAACCTGTGGCTCAAGCGCACCCCGCTCTCGGTGGCGCCGTTCGTCGTCAGCTTCGGCCTGCTGCCCGCGATCGTGACCCTCGCCGCCGTGCCGCCGGCCTTCGCCGCCCCGTGGGCGCTCGCGGCCGCCGCGCTGCTCGGTGTCACCGCGCACTTCTCCAACGTGCTGCCCGACCTCGCCGACGACCGGGCGACCGGCGTCGTGGGGCTCCCCCACCGGCTCGGGCGACGCACGAGCGGCCTGGTCATCGCGTTGGCCCTGGCCGCGGCATCCGCCCTCGTCGTCTTCGGGCCGGGGCCAGCGGGACCGGCCCGATGGATCGGCTTCGGCATCTCGCTTCTTCTCGCGGCGACGTGCGCCTATCTCGCCCTCACCCGCCCGCCGACGCGTCTGCTGTTCCAGCTGATCATGGCGGCCACGATCGTGAACGTCGTGCTGCTCGCCCTCAGCGGCGAGGCCGTATTCGCCTGATCACTGCGAGGGCACGGATCCCTCGTCGGGCACCGGCGCCTTCTCGGGCACCGGATTGCGGATTCCGACCAGCGACACCACTCCGCCGAGGATGAGCAGCACCGCCGTGACGAACAGCCCGCGGTGGAACGACTCGACGCTGAGCTGAGAACCGACGATGACGCCGACAAAAGCGATGGCGATGAGTCCGGCGATGCGCGAGATCGCGTTGTTGATGGCGGAGCCGATGCCCGACTGCTCGGGCGAGATCGAGCCGAGGATGGCCGCGGTGAGCGGCGCGACCGTCGCGGTGAGGCCGAGCGAGAACAGGATGACGCCGGGGAACACCTGCGTCCAGTAGTTCACTTCCTCGCCGATCGAGAGCATCAGCAGGTAGCCGATTCCGGCGAGGATCGGACCGAGCCCCATAAACAGGCGCGGGCCGTGCTTGCCGGCGAGGGCGCCGAAGGTCGACGAGAGTGCGATGCTCACGATCGTCATCGGCAGGAACGTCAGGCCGGCGGCCGTGGCCGAGAACCCCGCCACCTCCTGCAGGAAGACGGTGATCAGGAACCCGCCGAGCGACAGTGCGCCGTAGACGAGGGTCGTGGCGATGTTGCCGACCGAGAAGTTGCGCACCTTGAACAGGCCGAGGGGGATCATCGGATGCTTCACGGTGCGTTGACGCAGGATGAAAGCCACGAGTGCCGCGAGGCCCAGAACGAAGGGCAGGTAGATCACCGGGCTCGACCAGCCGAAGTTCGCCTGCTCGATGAGCGCGAACACCGGCCCGCCGAGACCGACGATGCCGAGCACGGCGCCGAACCAGTCGATTCCGCCGCCCTCGGGGCGCACGTTCTTCTGCCCGAGGCGGGCGATGAGCACGAGGGTCACGGCGATCGGCAGGATGTTGATCGCGAAGACGAGGCGCCAGTTGAGGAAGTCGACGAACAGGCCGCCGAGCAGCGGGCCGACGAGGAATGCGGCGCTTGTCCAGCCGGTCCAGGTGCCGATGGCCTTGGCCTGCGGGGCGCCGCGGAACGTCGCGATGATGATCGCGAGGGAGCTGGGCACGAGGAGGGCACCGGCGACGCCCTGGGCACCGCGCAGGATGATGAGCAGCTCTGCGGTCGGCGCGATCGCGATGAGGATGGAGGTCACCGCGAACCCGTAGAGCCCGACCTTCAGAACGACCCACCGGCCGAAGGTGTCGGAGAGCGAACCGGCGAGAAGGATGAGAGTGCCGAGCGTGATCGCGTAGGCGTCGACGACCCACTGCTGCGTGGTGATGCCTCCGCCGAGTTCCTGCTCGATCGCGGGTAGCGCCACGTTGATCACCGAGCCGTCGAGGAACGTCACAAACGACGCCAGTACTGCGATGGAGAGCACTAGCCGTTGGTCGCGTGTCATACCGATAGTCAACACCCGGCGGCGCTGTTCATTCCGGTTTGCGCGGGAATCCGGATTCGACGGCCTCGACGACCGCGTCGAGAACGTGCGGGTCGACGAGCAGCCGGAAGTGCCCGTCGACGGGCAACTGGATGTTGTGCGCGCCCTCGAGGTGGCTGCCGCCGGGGATATGAGGGTCGAACTCGGGGAAGATCGAGACGATGTGGGAGTTCACCTCGGCCTGCTCGGTGAGCAGCGCGAGCGTCGTCTCGGTGGGCACAAAGTCACGCAGAGGACGCGTGGGCGCGTAGCGGGCGAGGATCGAGCCCGAGAACGGGGTGGCTATCGCCACAAGACCGCGGATGCGACCGGTCGGGTCGTCGAACGACATCATGTGCTTGCCGATGAGGCCGCCCTTGCTGTGGGCCACAACGACGACTCCGCGCAGGTCGTTGTCGTCGAGGTACCGCTGGGCCATGGCCGCGGCATCCGGAACGGTCGCGAGGTTGCGCCCGAGCGGTTCGACGACGTGCACGGCGAATCCCCGCTTCGCGAGCCTGCCGCCGACCGCGCGCATAAACTGCCACCGCTCGTACACGCCGGGGATGAGCAGCACCGGCGCCCGGTCGCCGCGTGCTCTCGGCACACGCCGGTGCCGCAGAGTCGCCCCGATGTTGACCCGAGCCGCGTACGCGTAGTCCGCGATCCAGATGCGGGCGCGATCGAGCATGGCGTCAGTCTACGATCCGTCGCCCGGTGCACAATGGACGGATGTCTTCCAACGCCGGTGAGAACTGGGCCAGAAACTACACGTACACCGCCCGGTCGCTCGCCCGCCCGGCATCGATCGCCGAGGTGCAGCACCTCGTCGCGGCATCCCGCAGCGTGCGCGCCCTCGGCAGCCGGCACTCGTTCACCGACCTCGCCGACACGGGGGGCACCCTGGTGAGCCTCGAGAGCCTCGACGTGGAGACCGTGGTCGACGAGTCATCCGGCACCGTCACCGTGCCCGGCGGCGCCCGCTACGGCGACGTCGCCACGGCGCTGCAGAACGCGGGCTGGGCGCTGCACAACCTCGCCTCGCTGCCGCACATCTCCGTCGCGGGCGCCGTGGCGACCGGCACCCACGGCTCGGGAGACCACAACGGAACCCTCGCCACGGCCGTCGCCGCGCTCGAGATCGTCACGGCCGGCGGCGAGCTGCTGACTCTGCGCCGCGGCGACCCCGACTTCGACGGCGCCGTCGTGTCGCTGGGGGCGCTCGGCATCGTCACCCGCGTCACCCTCGACATCGAACCGACCTTCGATGTGCGCCAAGACCTCTACGACGACCTGTCGTGGTCGGCGCTGCTCGACGACTTCGACGCCGCCACGTCGAGCGCCTACAGTGTGAGCCTGTTCACCGACTGGCTCGGCGACACGGTCGGCACCACGTGGCTCAAGAGCCGGGCGGATGCCGCGGCTCCCCCCGAACACCTCCTCGGCGCCGCACGGCAGCCGACGGGCAGGCACATGCTGCCCGGGCAGCCCGTCACCAACGTCACCCAGCAGGGCGGAGTCGTCGGGCCGTGGAACGACAGGCTCGCTCACTTCAAGCTCGGATTCACTCCGTCGAACGGCGACGAACTGCAGAGCGAGTATCTCGTGCCGCGGCACAACGCCGTCGCCGCGTTGGAGGCGGTGCGCACCCTCGGACCGCGCGTCGCGCCCCTGCTGCTCATCACCGAGGTGCGCACGATGCGCGCCGACTCGCTCTGGCTGAGCGGGGCGTTCGAGACCGACGCCGTGGGAATCCACTTCACCTGGAAGCCGCTCGAGGCCGAGGTGCGGGCGCTGCTTCCCGAGATCGAGGCGCTGCTGCTCCCGCTCGGCGCGCGGCCGCACTGGGGCAAGGTGTTCACGGCCGACGGTGGCGCGCTCGAGGCTCTCTACCCGCGGCTGGGCGAGTTCCGGGCCCTCGCCGCCCGGCTCGACCCCGAGCGCAAGTTCGGCAACGCGTTCCTGGAGCGCACGGTCTACTGACGTCAGCCGGTCGGGCGGGGCGAGCCGCACGCCGCTCCTGCCGGTTGAGCAAGGCCGCCCGGGCGCCGCTCAGGCGAAGGCGTCGAGGCGCCCGACCGCGGTGACCTTCACGACCGCGACGCCCAGCTCGGCCGACTCGGCGAGGTCGACGGTGGCGCTGATGCCCCAGTCGTGGTCGCCCGCGGGGTCGGCGAAGATCTGCCGCACTGTCCAGGTCTCGGCACCCTCGTCGACGATGAGCATCGCCGAGCTGCGAGCGTCGGAGTCGGTCGCGAGGTCGTTGTGCACGTCGAAGTAGGCGTCCATGGCGTCGCCCCAGACGTCCGCGGTGAATCCGGCCGCGGCATCCAGAATCCCGAGCTCTTCGTACTTGTCGAGCGCCGCGAGCTGCACCCGACGGAACAGCTCGTTGCGCACCAGCACCCGGAACGCGCGCGGGTTGCCGAGGATCGACGGCGGCGCGGGCGGCAGCACGGGCTTCTCCCCCGGCGCCGTCGGGTTGATGAGCTGCTCCCACTCGTCGACGAGGCTCGAGTCGACCTGTCGCACGAGCTCGCCCAGCCACTCGATGAGGTCGAGCAGCTCCTCGGTCTTGGCCTCGTCGGGCACGGTCTGACGTACAGCGCGGTAGGCGTCGGAGAGGTAGCGCAGCACGAGCCCCTCGCTGCGGGCGAGCTTGTAGTAGCCCACGTAGTCGGCGAAGGTCATGGCCCGCTCGTACATGTCGCGCACCACAGACTTCGGCGAGAGCGCGAAGTCGCCGATCCACGGCTGGGTCGCGCTGTACTGCTCGAATGTGGCGTCGAGCAGCTCTTCGAGCGGCTTGGGCCAGGTGACGTGCTCGAGCAGCTCCATGCGCTGGTCGTACTCGATGCCCTCGGCCTTCATCGACGCGACGGCCTCGCCCCTCGCGAGAAGCTGCTGCTGAGACAGGATCGGCCGAGGGTCGTCGAGGGTCGCCTCGAGCACCGAGATGACGTCGAGCGGGTAGCTCGGCGACTCGGGGTCGAGCAGTTCGAACACCGCGAGGGCGAACGGCGACAGCGGCTGGTTGAGGGCGAAGTTCGGCTGCAGGTCGACGGTGAGACGGATGTCGTAGTGGATGGCGGCGGCTGACGGCTCGGCGTTCCAGTCTTCGTACTCGCCGTTGTCGAATCCGTCGACTCCCTCGAGCGCCGACTTCAGCGCGGGCGAGGTCTCGACCGGGAGGGCCCGCGGCACCTGCGTCACGACCTCGGCGGTGCGCAGCGTGCGGTAGATCGCGAGCGCCTGGCGCGCCATGGCGAGCTGCTTCGGCCAGGGGTCGTGGCTCTCGAAGATGAGGTCGCGCATCTCTTGGAACGCGTCGCCCTCGCGCGCGATCACGTTGAGGATCATCGAGTGGCTCACCTGCATGCTCGAGTTGAGCGTCTCGGGTTCGGCGGAGATGAGCCGGTTGAAGCTCGGCTCGCCCCACGACACGAAGCCGTCGGGTGCCTTCTTGCGCACGATCTTCTTGATCTTCTTCGGGTCGTCGCCGGCCTTGGCCACGAGCCGGGCGTTCTCGCTCTCATGCTCGGGCGCCTGCGCGACGACGGTTCCCGCGGTGTCATAGCCGGCGCGACCGGCGCGACCCGCGATCTGGTGGAATTCGCGCGCTGTGAGCTGGCGCATCCGCACGCCGTCGTATTTGGTGAGCGCCGTGAACAGCACGGTGCGGATCGGCACGTTGATGCCGACGCCGAGCGTGTCGGTGCCGCAGATCACGCGCATAAGCCCCTGCTGGGCGAGCTGCTCGACCAACCGGCGGTACTTGGGCAGCATGCCGGCGTGGTGCACGCCGATGCCCGAGCGGATCAGCCGGCTGAGGGTCTGCCCGAACACGGTGGTGAACCGGAAGTCGCCGATCGCCTCGGCGATCTCGTCGCGCTGCTCGCGGCTGACGATCTTGATGCTCGTCATGGCCTGGGCGCGTTCGAGCGCGGCGAGCTGGGAGAAGTGCACGATGTAGATCGGCGCCTGCCCCGTGGCGAGCAGGTCTTCGATCGTCTCGTGCACGGGTGTCGTCGCGTAGCTGTAGCTGAGCGGCACGGGGCGCTCGACGCCGGTGACGACGGCGGTCTCGCGCCCGGTGCGGATCGTGAGGTCGTCGGCGATGCGCGAGACGTCGCCCAGCGTCGCCGACATGAGGATGAACTGCACCCGCGGCAGGGTGAGCAGCGGAACCTGCCAGGCCCACCCGCGGTCGGGGTCGGCGTAGAAGTGGAACTCGTCCATCACGACCTGGTCGACGTCGGAGTCGGCTCCCCCGCGCAGTGCGACGTTGGCGAGGATCTCGGCGGTGCAGCAGATGATGGGGGCGTCGGGGTTCACCGACGAGTCGCCGGTGACCATGCCCACGTTCTCCGCGCCGAAGATGTCGACGAGTGCGAAGAACTTCTCTGAGACGAGGGCCTTGATCGGGGCGGTGTAGTAGCTGCGCTTTCCCTGCGCCAGCGCCGCGAAGTGCGCGCCGATCGCGACGAGCGACTTGCCCGTTCCGGTGGGCGTCGACAGGATCAGGTTCGCACCGGAGACGATCTCGATGAGAGCCTCCTCCTGGGCGGGGTACAGCCGCAGGCCGCGACCCTCGGCCCACTCGGAGAAGTTCTCGAACGCCTGGTCGGCGTCGAAGGGGCGGGGTGCGCGCTCGAGCAGCGTCGCGGGGGCGGTGGTGGCGACATCCTCAGGCATGGTGCTTCGATCATCCCCTACTCGCCGCGTGCGTGAGGACTCTTGACTTCCAAAGCTAGGGGCACTAGCTTTAGGGCTATCGAACCTAGCTACACGAGAGGACCGGCCAGATGATGACCACAGAGATCCAGAGAATCGACGTTGCGGATGGCGCGATCGCCTACGAATCCGCCGGAACCGGGCCGCTCGTGCTCTGCGTGCCCGGCATGGGCGACCTGCGCTCGAGCTACCGCCACCTCGTGCCTGACCTCGTCTCCGCGGGCTACCGGGTCGTGACGACAGACCTGCGCGGCCACGGCGACAGCTCGACCGGCTTCCCGTCGTACGGCGACGACGAGACCGCGGGCGACATCGTCGCGCTGCTCGAGCACCTCGGCACCCCCGCCGTCGTCGTCGGCAACTCGATGGGCGCCTCGGCGGCGATGATCGCGGCGGCGCGGCGACCCGAGCTCGTCACGGGCCTCGTGCTGCTCGGCCCCTTCGGACGCAACCCGAAGATGTCGCGCATCATGGCGACCGTGATGCGGGTGGCGACGGCCGCGCCGTGGGTGGCCACCGTGTGGAAGGCCTACCTGCCGTCGCTCTACGCCGGAGCGAAGCCCGCCGATCACACCGAGTACGTCGACAGCCTCATCGCCGCGCTGCGCCGCCCCGGCTACGCGGCCGCCTTCTCGAGCACCACCCGGCTGAACCACGATGCGGTCGAGCGGGTGCTTCCCGCCGTGAAGGCGCCGTCGCTCGTGCTGATGGGCGAGCTCGACCCCGACTTCCCCGACCCGCGCGCCGAGGCCGAATGGCTGGCGAGCACTCTCGGCGGGGCGGCCGTGATGGTTCCCGACGCCGGCCACTACCCGCAGTCGCAGCGCGCCGACCTCGTGGTGCCGGCGATCGAGTCGTTTCTGAAGACCGTCGTGTCACGTGGCTAGGGCCGGACTCTCCCCCGACCGGGTCGTCGACGCCGCGGGGGTGCTCGCCGACGAGGTCGGCATCTCCGGCCTGAGCTTCGCCGCCCTCGCCGAGCGCCTCGGCGTCAAGGTGCCGAGCCTGTACAAGCACGTCGCGTCGCTCGACGCCGTGCGCCAGTCGATCTCGGTGCGGGCCAAGAACGAACTGGCGGATGCCATGGGTGCGGCCGCCATCGGACGCTCGCGTGACGAGGCCCTCACCGCGATCGCCCACGCCTACCGGGCCTGGGCGGGAGAGCACCCCGGCCGCTACGAGACGACGTTGCGGGCCGCAGCGCCGGGCGATCCGGCCGACGTGCGGGCGACCGAGCGCGCCATCGAGGTGATCTTCTCTGCGCTTGCCGGATACGGGCTGTCGCAGGAGGCGACCATCGACGCGACCCGGATGCTGCGCTCGGGCCTGCACGGGTTCGTCGCCATCGAAGCGGCCGGCGGCTTTATGCTGCCGCTCGACGTCGACCGCAGTTTCGGCGCGATGGTCGCCGCCCTCGACCGCGCCCTCGCCGACTGGCGGTGACGGGCCGCGCTACGGCGAGACGAGGAAGATGCCGATGATGCCGTCGTTGCGCGCGTGCACGATGACGAGGAACACCACCAGGTCGAACAGCAGGTGAACCGCGAGCACGTAGGGCAGCGAACGGGTCTGGGAGTAGATCCAGCCCTGCAGCAGGGCGAACGGGATGGTCAGCAGCGGGCCCCACGACTGGTAGCCGAGCTCCCAGAGAAACGAGACGAAGACGACCATCTGCAGCAGGTTCGCCTGCCAGACCGGGAAGTGGCGCTTGAACAGCACAAAGACGGTCAGTATGAAGAACAGCTCGTCCCACGTTCCCACCGCGTTGACGCCCACGAAGAGCCGCGCGATCTCGTGCCACTCGGTGACCGCCGGCCAGTTCAGGTAGACACCCGAGGTGATGAAGTAGAAGGGCAGAATCAGCCAGCCGAGGAAGAGCACGAGAGCCAGGTAGCCCCACTGCACGCGGGTCCACGGCCACCCGCCCCGCCACTGAAACCGGATGGCGCGGTCGCGGAAGACGAACCGCGACAGCAGGTAGGGCACGGCCACGGCCGCCGCGAGCACAAAACCTAGCAGGAAGAAGTTGACCCAGCCGATGTCGGCCTCCACCGAGATCGTGCTGACGATCACCATGCCGATGGCGATCAGCAGCAGGTCGCGGAAGAGCCCGTCGCTGCGGCCGGAACGGTCGAACAGCCACGCGATGAGCAATGCGGTCGCGAGCATCCCGTAGCCCGCGACGGTGACGGCGGGCGACGTGCCGCGCAGCGCGAAAAGCAGCAGGGCCGAACTGCTCAGCAGCGCCGCGGGGATCAGCCCCCAGCTCAGGGCCGGGCGGGGCGCGGCGGTGTGCGAGTGGGCGGAGGGCAGGGATGCGGCGGGCACATCCCGAGTCTGCCACGCCCGCCGGCCGCGTCGTTTAGAATCGTGTGTGCCTTCCCAGCCTGACTCCCCCGCAAACGCCGCCGCGATCGACCCCGCCGACCTCGCCGTCACGCTGCGGGTTCTCGAGAGCATGGCCGCGATCGACGAGGAGCACCCCGACTTCATCACCGTGCGCAGGGCCACCGCGAAGATGTTCAAGTCGGTCAAGAAGGAGCGCCGTCTCGACAAGCGCGCCACGATCGCCGACGCCGACCGCGCCGTGGTCGCCGCGACCGCCACGGGAGCGCCCGACCGCATCGACGACGAGACGCGCGGCATCCCGCTCGCGACCACGACCGAGGCGCCGACCGCGGGAACCCTGATCAAACCCCGCAACTGCTACATCTGCAAGCAGCCCTACACGCAGGTCGACGCCTTCTACCACCAGCTGTGCCCCGACTGCGCCGCCATGAGCCACGCCAAGCGCGACGCCCGCACCGACCTCACCGGCAAGCGGGCCCTGCTCACGGGAGGCCGCGCGAAGATCGGCATGTACATCGCGCTGCGCCTGCTGCGCGACGGCGCCCACACCACCATCACCACGCGGTTTCCCCGCGACGCGGTGCGCCGCTTCTCGAGTCTGCCCGACGCATCCGACTGGCTGCACCGACTCAAGATCGTCGGCATCGACCTGCGCGATCCCGCCCAGGTGATCGGCCTCGCCGACTCGGTCGCCGCGGCCGGCTCGCTCGATATCCTGATCAACAACGCCGCGCAGACCGTGCGCCGCTCCCCCGGCAGCTACGCGCCGCTGGTCGACGCCGAGCTGGCGCCCCTCCCCGACGGGCCGCTGCCCGAGATCGTCACCTTCGGCCACACCAACGACGCGCACCCGCAGGCACTCGCGGCATCCGTCGCCAGCCACCCGATCCTCGCCGCCGCGTCGAAGGCCGCCGACGTGCTGACCGCCGAGGCGATGGCGGCCGGCTCCTCCTCGCTCGAGCGCCTCGCCGCCGGAACCGCCATCGACGCGGGCGGGCTGCTGCCCGACATCGAACAGCACAACTCGTGGACCCAGGCCGTGCAGGAGGTCGACCCCCTCGAGATGCTCGAGGTTCAGCTGGCCAACACCACGGCCCCGTTCCTGCTCGTAAGCCGCCTGCGGCCGTCGATGGCCGCATCGGACGCACGGCGCACCTACGTGGTGAACGTGTCGGCGATGGAGGGCGTGTTCGGCCGGGGATACAAGGGCCCGGGTCATCCGCACACCAACATGGCCAAGGCCGCCCTCAACATGCTCACCCGCACGAGCGCGCGCGAGATGCTCGAGACCGACCGCATCCTGATGACGAGCGTCGACACCGGGTGGATCACCGACGAACGTCCTCACCCGACCAAGGTGCGGCTCGCCGAGGAAGGCTTCCACGCGCCGCTCGACCTCGTCGACGGCGCCGCCCGCGTGTACGACCCGATCGTGCGCGGCGAGGCGGGCGAAGACCTGTTCGGCGTCTTCCTCAAGGACTACGAGCCCAGCTCGTGGTGACGCCAGTCGAGTTTCTGAGATCCGCCGGCGACGGCACCCGCGTCGTCATCCGCTACACGCTGCACGGCGACCCGGACGGATCGGCGACGGATGTGCTGGGCTACCTCTCCGGCACCGACGAGACCCACTGCGTGGTCGCGACGGTGCGCGGTCTGACGACCGTCGCGTTCGCCGACGTCATCGCGGCGAAAGAAGTGCCGCCGCCGCCCGCTCCCCGCCCGCGGTAGACCCGCCCTCGTCAGCGCAGGATCTCGACGAGCAGCACCCACGCGTTCAGCACCGAGCCGACGAACACGAGCATGACGCCCGCGGCGATCCAGCCGAGCCCGCCGGCATCTCCCGCGATCAGCAGCGCCCCGCCGACGAGGTAGGGCAGCACCTGCGCGATCACGACCGCCGACTTGAGCACGCCGACCCCGCGCGAGCCGCGAGACGCCGCCGCGACGACCCGCACCGCCGAGTCGCCGGCGAACACGGCGGCGACCGCCCCGAAGACGAGCACCTCGACCCCGTAGAGCCAGAGCGGCTGACCGGGAACGAGCGCCGCGATCGACGCGACGACGGCGAGCACCAGCGTCGCGATCGTGGCGCCGGCGCGCGAGGTCATGCCCGGGATGCCGATGATGGTGCCGATGTTCACCGACATGGCGACGATGATCAGACCGGTGAGGCCGGCGGCGGCCCCGGCGCTCGCGGCGAAAAAGCCGCCCCAATCGGCGAGTTCCATGGCAGAAGGGTAGCGCGAGCACACCCGCGGGCGCAGGTGGAATAGTGGGGGTGCGCGACGGGTTGAGAGTTCCATACGTTTGAATACATTGCACATCTCAGGGATGTGAGAGCGGGAGTACAGCATGACCGACATCGAACTGGGACTCGACACCTTCGGCGACGTGACCGACGACGCCGAGGGCGCGCCGCTGCCGCACGCCCAGGTGCTGCGCAACCTCGTCGAGCAGGGTGTTCTCGCCGACCAGGTCGGCATCGACTTCATCGGCATCGGCGAGCATCACCGCGAGGACTTCGCGGTCTCCGCACCCGAGGTCGTGCTCTCGGCGATCGCGGCGCGCACCACGCGCATCCGGCTCGGATCCGCGGTCACGGTGCTGAGCTCCGACGACCCGATCCGTGTCTTCCAGCGTTTCGCCACGCTCGACGGCATCTCGAACGGCCGCGCCGAGGTCATCCTCGGCCGCGGGTCGTTCACCGAGTCGTTTCCCCTGTTCGGTTTCGACCTGGCCGACTACGAGCGGCTGTTCGACGAGAAGCTCGACCTCTTCGCCGCCGTGCGTGAGCAGGCTCCGATCACCTGGGCGGGCAGCACCCGCGCCCCGCTCGCCGACCAGTCGGTCTTCCCGCCCATCGAGAACGGGCTGCTGAAGACGTGGGTCGGTGTGGGCGGCAGCCCCGAGTCGGTCGTGCGTGCCGCCCGCTACGGGCTGCCGTTGATGCTCGCCATCATCGGCGGCCAGCCGCTGCGCTTCGCCCCGCTCGTCGACCTGTACCACCGGGCGCTCGAGCAGCTCGAACAGCCCACCCAGCCCGTGGGCGAGCACTCGCCCGGGCACATCGCCGAGACCGACGAACAGGCGCGCGAAGAGCTGTGGCCGCACTACAAGGCGCTCGTCGACCGCATCGGCCGGGAACGCGGCTGGCCGCCCATGGACCGTGCCCAGTTCGACGACGCCGCCGGCCCCGAGGGCGCGCTGTTCGTCGGCTCCCCCGAGACCGTGGCCACCAAGATCGCCTTCGCCGCGAAGGGACTCGGCCTCTCCCGCTTCGACCTCAAGTACAGCAACGGCGGGCTCTCGCACGACAAGCTCATGAAGAGCATCGAGCTCTACGGCACCCGCGTCGCGCCGCGCGTGCGCGAGCTGCTGGCGTAGCGGCCGGGCGGGCTCGCGCACCGTGTTCGTCATTCCGGATGAAACGGCGCGCGAGTGCCCGCAGGCCGCGTAAACACGCGGAACGGTTCGGCGCCGGGCGCATCCGTCCTGAATGACGGACACGCTAGGGGTGGATGCGGCCCTCGCTCTCGAGCCCCCGCCACCAGGCCGTGCGGCGGGCCATCTCGAGCGGCTCGCCGGCCAGTCCGCTGATCTCGAGGCGCACCCCGTGTTGCGCGAGCGAGCGGTCGAGATCGGCCAGCGAGTCGAGCACCGTGACCGAGACGATGCGGATGACCGACGCGTCGAGCAGAATCGTCTCGACCTCGGGCGTGACGGCCTCCTCGATCGCCCGTTGCACCCCGAGCACGTTCGCGGTGTACAACGGCACGTCGAGCACGACGCGCGTCTCCACTCCCGGGATCACGCTGAGGCGCGGACGGTTGAGCTCGTGCAGCACGAGCCCGAGGGTGATCAGCACCCCGGCGGCGACGGCGGCCAGCAGCCCGGCGACGAGGCCCACCGCGGCGACGACGACCGCGATCCAGAACTCGACCCGGTTGATGCGGGCCAGCCGTGCCATGCCGCGCACGTCGACGAACCCGACCACCGCGACGAAGACCATGGCGGCGAGTGTCGCCTGCGGCAGCAGCGCGAGCAGCCGCGCGAACGCCAGCGCCACGAGCAGCGCGAGAGCGACCGTGACGAGGGTCGACAGCTGCGACCGGGCGCCCGCCCGCTGGTTCACCGCGCTCTGCGAGAACCCGCCGGCGGCCGGCAGCGTGTGTGTGAACGCCCCGACGACGTTCGCCAGACCCGTCGCCAGCAGTTCGCGATTGCTGTCGATCTGGGGATCCCGGGGCTCGCGGATGCCGCGGGCGACCGACGCGCTCTCGAGAAAGGCCATCACGGCGATCGCGAGCGCACCGGGCACGAGGGCCGACGCGATGGCAGGATCGGGCAGGATCAGGCCCGGCAGTCCCGTCGGGACCGGCGCGATCAACCGCAGCCCGGCATCCGGCGCCGTGGTGAGTGCCGCGATCAGCATGCCCGCCACCACAACGACGAGCGGAGCGGGCACCCGGGGGGCGACCCTCCGCAGCAGCAGCAGCACCGCGATCGAGCCGGCCGAGAGCAGCGCCGTCACCAGGTTCGTCTGCGGCACGGCCTCGATCGTCGCCACGAGAGTGCGGAAGAAGCCCCGCCCCGTGGGTTGCACGTCGACCCCGAGCATCTTCGGCACCTGCCCCAGCGCCACGGTCGCGCCGAGCCCCACTTTGACGCCCGTGAGCGTCGCCAGATTGATGTTCTCGACGAGTCCCCCGAGCCGGAAGACACGGGCGAGAACGAGGATCACACCGACCAGCAGCGTGAGCGTGGCGAGGGCGCGCGCCGGGTCTGCCGACGACGCCGCGACCCCCGCGCTGACGAACGTCGTCGCGGTGAGCGTGGCGATCGTCGACGTGGTCGAGACGCTCATCGCCCGCGATCCTCCGACGAGCGCGTACGCGAGCATCGGCGTTATGCACGTGTAGAGCCCCACCTCCACGGGAAGGTCGGCGATCGTCGCGTACGCCATGGCCTGCGGGATCACCACGGCGCCCGCCGACACTCCCGCGACGAGGTCGGCGCCCAGCCAGGTCCTGCGGTAGCCGCGCAGTGTGGGCGCGAGCCACGACGCTCGACGATGTGTCGTGGCGGCCGGCATCAGAAGCTTCCGATGCCCTTGCCGATCATCACGATTGCGATGACGAGCAGCAGCATGGCCATCACGGTCGCGTTGTTGTGCACGAGCCATTCGCGCATCGATTCGAGCGGGCCCGTCATGCGGGCGGATGCCGCGAGGTAGCCGATCACGGGGACCGCGACGGTCGACGCCGCCAGCAGCACAAAGACGACGATCACGATCGTCGTCTCGCCGCCGTCGAGCCCCGCCGAGCCGATCTCGACCCCCGCACCCGCCGCCATCAGCAGGTTCTTCGGGTTCACCGCGGAGAGCAGGAAGCCGATCGCGAGTGCGCGAACCGCCGTCATGTCGTCGATCGCCGCCATCCACTTCGGGAGGGGCGGCGTCTCCCCCGGTGTCGGCCGGCTGCGCCACTGGCGCGCCGCGAGCACAAGCAGCAGGAGGCCCAGCACGATCTTGACGACGCCGACGACGGGGTTCGAATCGTCGGACGACGCCGGCGGGATCAGCGCGGCGAGAAGCGTGAAGACCACCACCGCGACGACGATGCCCAGAATCCAGCCGGCGAGAAATCCGAGGCCCGTCGACCGGGCCCGGGGCGACAGCAGCATGAGGATCGCCGCGATGACGGGGATCGGGCTCACCGCGACTCCGAGAGCGAGCGGCAGGATCGCCCCGATCACACCGTTCATGAGGGCCTCCCGTCCGGTGTGAAACCGTATCGACCCGGTCGGGGCGGCGACTCGCCCACGCCGGGTGAGGACGCGCATCCGCGATTCTCGACAGGATGTGCGCGACAGGGAGGCGGCGGATGCCGGTGATCGGAGCGACCATGCGCCGCATTGAGGGCGGCAGTTTTCTGATGGGCTCCGAGCAGTTCTACGCCGACGAGGGTCCCGTGCACACGGCGACCGTGGGCGACTTCCTCATCGACGAGCATCCCGTGACGGTGCGGCAGTTCGCGGCGTTCGTCGACACCACCGGCTATGTCACAACGGCCGAGCGCCCGCTGTCGCCGGCCGAGTTCCCCGGCCTGGGCGAGGAGGAACTCGCGCCGGGGTCCCTCGCCTTCCGCCCGACCGACGGCCCGGTGTCGCTGACCGACTGGCGGCGGTGGTGGACGTGGGTGCCGGGCGCGAACTGGCGTCGGCCGTTCGGCGACGGCTCCGCGGATGCGGCTCCGGCCGGCGCAGACCACCCCGTCGTGCAGGTCTCGTTCGACGATGCAACGGCCTACGCCCACTGGGCCGGCTCCCGGCTGCCCACCGAGGCCGAGTGGGAGTTCGCTGCCCGCGGAGGGGCGCGCGAGACGACCTATGCCTGGGGCGACGAGCCGCGGCCCGGCGGCATGCTTATGGCCAACACCTGGCAGGGCGCGTTTCCGTATCGCAACGACGGGGCGAACGGATGGCGCGGCACGTCGCCTGTCGGATCGTTTCCGCCGAACGGGGCGGGCCTCGTCGACATGATCGGCAACGTCTGGGAGTGGACGACGTCGGCGTACACGGCCCGGCACGATCCCGCCGGGGAGTCGTGCTGTGTTGTGGGCGGGCACGGCGACCGGCCGGAGCGCCGCGCACTCAAGGGCGGCTCGCACCTGTGCGCTCCCGAGTACTGCCTGCGCTACCGCCCCGCGGCCCGCTCGCCGCAGAGCGACGACACCTCGACGACCAACATCGGGTTCCGCTGCGTGCGTGACGCCTAGTCGGTCGTCGAGAGAGCGGCGATCGCCTGGCGGTTGGTGCCGTGCACCCGGAGTTCGCCGAGCAGATCGAATTGCTTCAGCACCTCGAGCAGGTCGGGGCGCACCCGGCTCAGCTGCAGCTCGACGTGCTCTGACTCGAGCCACTGCACGACCTCGCGAAAGGTCTTGGCGCCCGTCACGTCGATGTCGGTGATCGCCTCGCAGTCGAGCACGAGGTGCCGCAGTCCGAGCGGCTTGCCCCCCGCGACCGCCTTGCGCACGGCCTCGTCGAACACCGACGCGTTGGCGAAGAACAGCGGAGCGGCGAACCGCACGACGACGACACCCGGAGCGGTGATGTACTGGCCGTGCTCGAGCGGCAGCAGCGAGCCGTCGGGGATGTCGTTGCGGCTGAGCAGGTCGACGGGCGGGCTCGCCGCGCGCAGCGCGAGGCCCAGCAGCGACAGCACGAACGCGATGAGGATGCCCACGATCGGCCCGAGCAGGAGGGTGCCGAGAAAGCAGACGGCGCCGACCGCGAACTCGAACCGGCGCTCTCTCCAGAACCCGACCAGTTCGCGAAACCCCAGCAACGGCACGACGGCGACCGCGACGACCGCCCCGATCACGGGCGACGGTATCTCCTCGAGCAGTGCCGTGCCGAAGATCAGCAGCAGCAGGGTGCCGAGAGCCGCGACCAGCGTGGGAACCTGGGTGCGCGAGCCGAGCTGGTCGGTGGCCGCGGTGCGTGACGTCGACGAACCGACGGTGAACCCGCCCGTGAACCCGGAGGCGAGGTTGGCGACGCCGAACCCGAGCAGGTCGCGGTTGGGGTTGGTGGCGTACCCCCGTTTCTGCCCGTACTTGCGCGAGACGAGCAGCCCCTCGGCGATGGCGACGAGGGTGAGGGCGGCGGCGCTGGGCACGACCGAGACCCATTCCGACCACGACAACGCCGGCCAGGTGAGAACGGGCGCGCCCGCATCGACCGGTCCCAGAACCTTGACCCCGCTGTCCTCGAGGTCGAGCAGCACTACGGCGACGGTGCCCACGATGAGCACAATGAGCGCCCACGGCACCACCCGCGCCAGACGACGCCCGAGCACGAGAACAGCCACGGCGACCACGGCGAGCGCGAGCGACCACGGATTGGCGGTGCCGAGCCCGGATGCCAGCTGCGCGAGCTTCGCGGCGAACTCCGCACCGCTGTCGATCGACACCCCCAGCATCTTGGCGACCTGGCTCACGAGGATGTCGAGCGCGAGGCCGCCGACAAATCCGACGAGGATCGGCTCCGAGAGGAAGTTGGCGAGGAACCCCAGTTTGAAGAAGGCGCAGACGAGGAACAGCACACCGCCGATGAGCGCCTGTGCGAGGGCGAGTTGCAGGTAGTTGTCGCTTCCGGCGATCGCGAGTCCGCCGATAGACGAGGCGACGAGGGCGGCAGCCGCGGCATCCGGAGACGCCACCAGTTGTCGGCTCGAGGCGATGAGGGCGAAGGCGATGCCGGGGAGCACGAGCGCGTAGAGGCCGGCCGTGGGCGGGAGCCCCGCGATCTGCGCGTATCCGATGTTCAGCGGCACGGCGATGGCCAGGAGCGTGATTCCCGATGCCGACTCACGCACCACGTTGTGTCTCGTGAGCCCGGGGAGAACGCGCATGTGTCATTTGACCGGCCCGCCTCCGGTCGAGGATTCACCCGTACGGGGCGAACGGCGAATCTGCCGAGGCGGCGGTGCGCCGGTCACCTCACACGGGTGATGGGGGCCGAACCCGTCGGGGTCACAATGGCATACTCGCCCACTACGTTTCCGGAGGAGTCTCCTTCATGGGTCCCGTCGAAGTCATGGTCGTGTCCTACCCCGACGCCGGCACGATGACGGGCATCGCCCCTCTGCTCGAACAGCTGACCGCGGGCGGCACGCTGCGCATCGTCGACGCGCTCATCGTGACGGGGTCCCCCGACGGCAGCGTGACGGTCACCGACCTCGAAGACGATGTGATGCCCGGGTGGTCGACGATCAGCCCGCAGCAGCGCCCACTGCTCAGCGGCTCCGACGCGGCACTCGTCGTCGAGGAGCTCGGTCACACCGGTGTGGCGCTCGTCGTCGCGATCGAGCACGCCTGGGCCGACTCGATCGCGAACATCGTCGAAGACAGCGGCGGGGTCCTTCAACTGCACGTGCGCGTCAGCCCCGAGGTGGTCGCGGCGGCCTCCCTCGTCGACAGCTGAGCGGAGGAGAGATCGGATGCCACTGTTCAGACGGTTCGACCGCCCCGGGCTGCTCGGCTCCGTCGCTCCCGGCGCCATCGTGGCGGGCACCGTGTCGATGAAGGCGCGGGCCGTCGACCGCGGCAGGGCCGCCGTCTCCGGCACCGACTCCCCCGGGCCGGCGACGACCACGCTCGGCGGCGCCGCGCCGGTATCGCCCCAACTCGGAATGCTCACGTCGCTGCACGACTCGGGAGCGATCAGCGACGTCGAGTTCGTGAAGGCGACAAAACGGGTGCTGGGCGTCTGACTCATCCGAAGCGGGTGAGATCGCCCGAAGAGGGTGAGTAGGTTTCGACCCCTTTCGCTCCCGCGACGCTGCCCCTATATTCAGGGTCATGGCGACGGCGAAGAGCGCGCAATCCATACGGGGTATCTCGGCGAACAAGATCGCCCCGCCCCGGCCCGCCGGCCCGCTCGTCGAGCGTCCGCGCCTCACGGAGGCTCTCGACGCCGGACTCGCGTCGCAGGAGGCGACCTTTATGGTCGTGAGTGCCCCCGCGGGATACGGCAAGACGTCGCTCCTCGCCCAGTGGGCCCGGTCGTCGACGACCGACGGCAGGGGCGTGGCCTGGTGCGACCTCGACGCCGACGACCGCGACCCGATCGTGTTCTGGAACTCCGTGCTCGGGGCGCTGAGGGCCGCCGCGGCAGGCAACGACGCCGCCGACTTCGCGCTGCGGTCGCTCGAGCCCAGCATCGAGCCGCTTGGGCACAGCGAATTTCTCGCCCGGCTCGCTCGCGCCTTCGAGCTCTTCGGCACCCGGGTCATCCTCATTCTCGACGACACCCACCTGCTCGAGGGAGCCGCCTCGGAGGCGGAGTTTCTGCGGCTGCTGCGTCTTGTGCCGCCGAGTGTCTATGTCGTGTTCGCGACCCGGTCGTCTCTTCTCGAACAACGCACCAGGCTCACCAACCGCCTGCACGAGCTCACCGCCGACTCGCTCTCGTTCACCCGTGCCGAAGCCGACGAGCTCCTCGGCGACCGGCTCGACGTCGACGGGCTCGAATCGCTGTTCACGGCTGCCGAGGGCTGGCCCGCCGCCCTGAGCCTCGCCCGACTCGGGGTGGAGCGCTCTCCGTCGACCCTCGACTCCCGGCTGGGGCTGCTCGACTCGGATGTGATGCACCAGTACCTGCAGCGCGAGGTCTACAGCGACCTGGACGCGGCCGACCGGGCGACGGTGCACACGCTGGCCGTCTGCCCGCTCATCACGGCAGACCTGGCGAACGCGATGTGCGACGGCCTCGACAGCGCGCATTCCCTGCGGCGGCTCGCCCGCAACAACCCCATGCTGCGACGGGTGTCGACCGATCGCCACGGGCGCACCTGGTACCGCGTGCAGCCGCTGTTCGGATCCTTCCTGCGAGAGAAGGTCATCGAGCTCTCGACAGACGCCCTGCCGGGCATGATCGACAGGGCCGCCCGTTGGCATATGGAGAATGCGGATGCGCTCGTCGCCCTCCAGCTCGCGCTCGACGCGGGAAGCTGCGACCTCGTCGACACGGTGCTGCGGCACAGTGGCACAGAGCTCATCGCCGACGGCCACGCGAGCGAGATCATGGCACTCGCGGCCACGTCTACGGGGCGGGCGCTCGGCGGGCCGTTCGCGAGCCTGATGCTGGCCTGGGCGGCCGTCGCCGTCGGCGAGATCGAACGCGCCGAAGACGTCGTGTCGAGGGTGCGGCCGACGGGGCTCGGCGTCGACGACCTCTTCGAGTGGGACTGGCTGCTCTACCTCGTGCAGGTGCGCATCGCGTCGGCCCGCGGCGAGCGCATCGACGGCCTCGCGTCGGGATGGGCCGACGGCACGATGCTGTCGCTCCCCGACACGCTGCGCGCCTCCGTGCACCTCGCGCGCGGTCTCGCGGAGACCCGGGTCGGGATCACCGCCCGGGCGACCGAGGAACTGGAGGCGTCGCGGGCGATCGCCGAGAACCTCGGCGACCACTCCAACCAGATCATGAGCGCCGTCGGCCTCGCGGCGACCGCGCTCAGCCGGAGCGACCTGAGAGCCACCCTGCAGCACGCGGAGGCGGCGATCGACATCGCGAGCCGCTCCACTACCCAGAACCACAGCGAGAGCATGGCCTACGCCCACCTGCTCGCCGGCTGGAGCAGCCACGAACTGCTCGACGACTGCGCGGCCAGCGCCCACGCGACGACGGCACTCCGATTCGCGGCACAGCAGCCGCTCGACGACATCCTCACCGAGGCGAAGCACGCGTTCCAGGCCATCAACTTCGACAGCCTGCCCGACCGACGCCGAGCCGCTCAGGACTTCACCACCTCGTGGCCGCCGCCCTACCTGCGGGGGGCCGCACCGAGCGCCGTGGTCACATCCCTCCATTTCGGCATCCGCATGTCGTTGACACTCGGCGAGCTCCGCTGGAGCGAGCGTCTGCTCGACCGGGCACGCCACCTCATCGGCGAGGGGCACGACTGGCAGGTCGCCTACGCGCTCTTCCTGCACGCCACCGGGCGGCAGTCGTCGGCCCGGGGCATCCTGACCCCGCTGCTGCACGAGTCGCGGCGGGCGCGGTCCCCGCTGTCGGAGATCGTGCAGTGGTCGCTCGAAGCCGTCTTCGAACACGAGTCGGGCAACGCATTCCGGTCGCACGCGGCGATGAACAGGTCGCTCGAGCGTGCCGACGACACGGGTGCGCTCGCCGAGGTGACCCGGCCGGGGGCCGAACCGGTGCGCGCCATCCTCTCCCGCGGCCTGCACCGTTTCGGTGCGCACGACGACGTCGCCGTGCGCCTGCTGGCCCACGGACGCGACGTGGAACCCCCGGCCAACGCGTCGAGCGCGCTCACCCCGAAAGAACGCGAACTGCTCGCCGAGCTCAAGTCGCTGCGCACCGTCGGCGAGATCTCCGACGACATGCTGTTGTCGATCAACACGGTCAAGACCCACATGCGCGGCATCTACCGAAAACTCGGTGTCACCTCGCGGCGCAGCGCGATCGCCGAGGCCGAGCGGCTCGGTCTCGTCTGAACCGCGGATCCGGCCCGCGGTTCACCGCGTGTTGGAGGTGACGCTGAAGGGGCGCGCGCTCTCGAGGATCTCGTGCGCCTGCTCGACGGATGCCGCGTCGCCGTGGACGACGACGAGGTAGCGGTCGGCCTTGAGCTGCGTTTCATACCCGATGATGTCGGCCTGCGGAACGCCCATCGAGACGAGGATCGCGAGACCTCCGCCCGCGCCGGTGCCGACGATCGTCGCCGCGAACCATCCCGCCGCCGCGACCCAGCCCACGCCCGGCAGCCAGATGAAGCCGAGCAGCAGCCAGCCGGTGAGCACCTCCCACAGCTCTCCCCAGCCTCCCGCGCTCTCCTCCGGGCTCCCGGGCACCCAGGCGTGCACGTCGCGGGTCTGTTTCACCCCCTTGCCGATCACCGAGACGCGCGAGGGAGAGAATCCCGAGTCGCGGAGCTTCTTGAGCGCGACGATGGCGTCTTCGCTCGACGAGAACACCCCGACCGTCGAGTTCGCCGAGGAGCCGCCGGAGCCCGTCTTCGTTGCCACCGCGGCCTCCTTCCGCTCGACGTCGCCCGATCAGGCTCGCCCCGGCTCCCCCGCGCTGCCTCACCCGGCGTGGGCGATGAACGGCCGCGCCGGTGAGTCGATGGTGGTCTCAGCGGCCACCCCGGGCCGCCGGAGAGAAAGCACACATCATGGCAAGCACCCTGTCCGTGTGGAAGTTCGAGACCGCCGGCGGCGCGGAAGAAGCGGAGAAGATCCTCCTCGACCTGCAGAAACAGAATCTGATCACCGTCGTCGACGCCGCCGTCGTCTCGTGGGACATCGATGCGAAGAAGCCCAAGACCCGGCAGCTCAACTCGACCTCCGGCGCGGGCGCGCTCGGCGGCGCGTTCTGGGGCCTCCTGTTCGGTCTCATCTTCTTCGTGCCGCTGCTCGGAGCGGCGATCGGCGCCGCCTCGGGGGCGCTCGCCGGATCGCTCGTCGACGTGGGCATCGACGACTCCTTCATCGACGGTGTGCGCGACCAGGTGACCCCGGGAACCTCCGCCCTGTTCGTGATGACGACCGGGGCGGTGGTCGACCGTGTCGCCGACGCGTTCAGCTACGCCAAGGCGCACCTGATCGAGACCAACCTGAGCCACGAGGAGGAGGCCAGGCTGCGCGAGGTCTTCGGCGCCTGACCCCCGCTCGCGGCCAAATCCGGCACCCGGCATCGTCGGCCGTTCCGGCCTGATAGCGTGGCAGAACCCGTGCACAACGATCTGCCTAGGGGGCGTACCGGTGAAGCTGTTCTTCGACTGCAGGGCCGTGCGCTGGGGCACCCACGACGGCATCAGCCGATACTCCGCCAACCTCGTGCGCGAGCTGTCGAAGCTCACCCCCGTCACGATGATCATCAACGACGAGCGCCAGCTCGAGATGCTTCCCGACCTGCCATGGATCATGGCGCCGGCCATGACGAGCCCCAAGGACTCGCTCATGTCGCGGTACCTGAACCCGCATCATCCAGACGTCGTCTTCTCCCCCATGCAGACCATGGGCTCCCTGGGACGCAACTACAAGCTCGTGCTCACGGTGCACGACCTGATCTACTACACGCACCGCACACCGCCGCGCAACCTGCCGCAGGCGGTGCGCCTGATCTGGCGCCTGTACCACCTCGTGTGGTGGCCGCAGCGCCTCCTGCTGAACCGGGCAGACGCCGTCGCCGCGGTATCGCGCACGACGATGGACCTCATCAGCCGCAAGCACCTCACCACCAAGCCGCTCATCCTCGCGCCGAACGCCAGCTCGCTCGAGGCCGACTCCGCACTGCTCGCCGAGTCGCGCGAGCGTCGCAAGAGCCTCGTCTACATGGGCTCGTTTATGCCCTACAAGAATGTCGAGACGCTCGTCAGGGCGATGAACGACCTACCCGACTACACGCTGCACCTCATGAGCCCGATGAACGCCGAGACGCAGGAGCGGTTTCGCGCACTGAACACTGCGAACAACCTCGAGATCCACAACGGGGCGACCGACACCGACTACATCGAGCTGCTGCAGACGGCGACGGCGTTGGTGAGCGCGTCGCTCGACGAGGGATTCGGCATCCCGCTCGTCGAGGCCATGGCCTTCGGCGTGCCCGTCGTTGTGAGCGACATCACGATATTCCACGAGATCGCGGGCGATGCCGGCAGCTACTTCAGACCCGCGGATGCCTCGGCCTTTGTGAAGCAGGTCGAAGCTCTCGAACCGGCCGAGGTGTGGCTCGAGCGCTCCCGCCAGAGCGTCGCCCAGGCGGCGACGTGGAGCTGGGAGCACTCCGCCGCGCAACTGTGGGCCGGCCTGCAGGCTGTCGCCGACTGACATGGCGCGCACACCGTTCGGGTCACGCCCGGCGTCGTCCGACGACGACGCCCTCCCGGCGCAACGCATCGAGCGGCGGGCCCTCGCCGCGCAGTCGACCCTGACGGCGGAGGCCCGGCGGATCGCGAAACGGTCGGGCACCGCCGCACGCGACGCCGCCGTGCGCAGTTCCGCACAGAACGAGAGCCAGCTCGCACGCTGCCTCGCCACGCTGCGGCGGTTCGACGACGTCACCCTGAGACTGCTCGCCGCCGAGCTCGATGCCGCCGACCCGATCACGCAGTACTCGGCGCTGGGTCGGGCGACCACGGTCGACGCCGGCCTTCCCGGCTGGCTGCGCGACCGCTGCCTGGCGCCCGACGCAGAGCGGGTCGTGCGCGACTGGCTCGAGTTTCGCGAGGTCTTCGCCGCGCACAGGGAGTTCTCGGCCACGCCCAACGACGACCCGCTGCCCCAGGTGTACGAGGCCCTGTCTCTGTCGGCGGCCGAGAGCGTCGCGGTCGAGGGCGTCGAGACGGCGGGACGCGCGGTGTGCGAGCGCATCCTGCACGTCGCCCTCGCGATCCGCGCCGCCCAACGCCTAGCCCTCGCCGTCGAACTGCGCTCGCTGTCCGGCTACGCGGCCGCAGACGCCCTGCGCGCCTTCGACCGGTCGAATCGTTTTCTGACCCCGCAGCTCGCCGAGTGGATCGTCGCCGACGATCCCGACGACGTCACACTCGCCGCCCAGATCGTCGCGGGCGCGTTCTCGGTCGACGAGCTCACGGCGGAGGGCCGCAGCGTCGGCATCGCGCCGTTCGCCGTCGAGGCGACCGCGCTCGTCGCAGAGCTGGGGCGCACCGGCGGTCGCTGAATCCCGGGGTGCGGTGGGGCGCCTATTCGAGCCGGGTCATGCCGCCGAGGTGGCTGCCGGCGGCCCGGGCCTCGTCGTGGGCGAGCTGCAGCTCCTCCACCGAGCGCTCCAACTGGTCGGCAAGCGCCGGCACGTCGGCGGCGAGGGTGAGGTTCGTCGTGACGACGGTGACCGGCATGCCGAGGGCCGTGCCGAGGATGAGGCGCAGGGCCGGCACGGCGTGATCCCATCCCGCCGTGGGCGTGCCCTCGTCGTAGACGCCGCCGCGCGCCGTGACGATGACCGCGGGGCGCCCGCGCATCGGCTGCGAGTCGACGTCAGACGGCGCGGTCACCCCGGGCACATGGATGTAGTCGATCCAGGCCTTCAGCGTCGACGGCATCGAGTAGTTGTAGAGCGGGGCGCCCACGAGCAGCACGTCGGCCGCGAAGAGCTCGTCGAGGAGTGTCTCCTGCAGCGCCTCGGCGTCGGCGGGCGGGTTCGAGCCCTCGGGGCGCAGACGCTGTGGCCAGTGCAGCGCGGAGTCGGCAAGATGCGGCAGCGGGTCGCGGTGCAGGTCGCGGTGTGTGACGGTGTTGAGAGGGTCAGCGGCGAGCCACGACTCGACGAACGACGCGCCGACCGCGCGAGTGCGGGAGTTCGTCAGGTCGGCGGAGGAGTCGAGGTGCAGGAGGTGGGGCATGCCTCCACGCTAGCGGCAGTCGCCCGCGTGTCGTGTGATCACCGTGGTTTCACCGAGGCGGAGGCGCAGGGGTTCGCCTAACGTCGAACCATGAGCAGAGCGAGCACCACCACCGAGATCGCCCCGGGCGTCTTCTTTACTCGCGGCAACGCGGTGAATTGGATCGCCCTCACCTCCGGCGACGACGTCACCCTGATCGACTGCGGCTACCCGGGCGATCTGGCAGACGTGCGGCACTCGCTCGACGTCGTCGCCGAGAAGTCGGGCGCGCGCCGCCTGCGCGCCATCCTCGTCACCCACGCTCACAGCGACCACATCGGCAATCTCGGCGCGCTGACCGCCGAGCACGGACCCGACGTCGCCGTGCTCACTTCGGCCGAGGAGGTGCCGCACGTGCGGCGCGAGGTCCTGCACCAGGTCGGCATCGGCGACGTGCTGCGTCATCCGACCCCGCGAGTGCTGCGCTGGGCGGTGCACGCCGTGCGCGCTGGGGGCATGGGCGACGTCGCCTTCGCCGAGGTCGCGGCGCATCCGATGGGCGAGCCGCTCGACCTGCCGGGGCGACCGGTGCCGGTCGCGGCGTTCGGCCACACCCCCGGTCACACCGCGTACCTCCTGCGCGAGCACGGCATCGTCGTCACCGGCGACGCGGTGGTCACCGCGCACCCCACGGTGAGCCGGCGCGGCACACAGCTGCTGCTGCCGATGTTCAACTACGACACTGCGGCGATGCGCGGCACGCTGGCAGATCTCGCGGCGCTGGGCGCCGACCGTCTGCTGCCCGGTCACGGCCCGGCCGGGAGATTCTGAGCGGCATCCGTCGCGAAGAGGCCCGAGAACGAAAACCGAGCTATCGGGCAGCCGAATTGCGCGACAGGTCGTCGTGCCGAATATACCTAGGACGGTGCGCGAATAGGGCACCCGCGCGGCATTTTCATCGTGCGGGGTGCCCTTTGTAAAGTTACTCTCGAATTATGTTGCGTTCATTTGTTCGGCAAGCGACGGACGACGATCTCGAACTTCTTGAGGCGATAGAGAATGAAGCGGACGCGTTGTTCGCGACCGTGTTCTCGATAGCCGGCAGGCGGCCCGCTCCTACGTACACGAAGCCGTCCCCGCAGAGTGGTTTTATCCTCGTGGCGAGCGACATTCCGGGATCGGAGCCGGTGGGATTCGCCCACGTCCTCGACGTCCATGGCAGCGGTCATCTCGAGCAGCTGTCGGTCAGGCCGTTGGCGGCGCGCCGGGGGCATGGGCGCGCGCTCGTCGAAGCGGTCAAGAGCGAATCCAGACTGCGCGGATGCCACCGGGTCACCCTGCGAACGTTCGCAGATGTTCCGTGGAATGCCCCCTTCTACTCGAGCTGCGGCTTTCTCGAGCGTGATCCCGATTCTGATTTCCTCCGAGACTTGTCGGCAGCGGAGCAACAGCGCGGGCTCGGGTACGGCCGGCGTGTTCAGATGATTTTCGACCTCGTGTAGCGCGGCCTCTACGGCCGACACCACGCCCTGGACCGAACCGATGCCAGCCGGAGAGCTCCGCTGTCACTTCTTGCTCAGAGCACTACCGCGTGCATGTTCGAAAGGCGACTGACTATCGGACACCCTCCGGCCTTGTCGAGCGCGACTTGATGAATGGGATGTTTGCGATTCGGCGTCTTATCGAATCCGCGAAGAGTCATGACGCTGGTTTCGCTACCTATGAGCCGTTCCCGGACGCATCAGACCCTGCGTCGATGAGCCAACTCCGAGCTGCCTTCCCGTCGCTCGCCTGGTCGCCGCTATCGAGCGACCACTGACCGACCGCTGGTCGGGCGTGGCCGGGTGTGGCGTATGCCCGCACCAGCTGCGCACCCACTCCGGGGACAATGTGATTATGAATGACGCAACCCCACTCAGCGAGCTCCGTCTCACCCTCGACTTCTCGCAAATCAGCACCATCATCGCCCGCGCCATCCGCACTGACCACCACAAGGAGGCCGACCCCGGGTACGGCGTTGTCGCAGGTCAGGCGTCCGCACGCAACCTGCGTTGTCGCAGGTCAGGCGTCCGCACGCAACCTAATCTAGGCACTCCGCGCCGCCCAACCAGTAGACCAGCCGGCGAGCGAGGCTGAGCTCGCCGCGAGCAAAGCGGCCATGCGCCGTGACTCGAGAAGTGCCGAGGAAATTCACTCCGAGGAACGTCTAGCCGTTGCGCGGAACCTGTGGGCGGAGGCATCGTCCGCCAGGATGAACACCGCCCGACAGCTGGCTGACTACATGGTGGGTGAACTGCGCAACGAGACGCAGAACATCGCCGTAACCCCAGCTGAAACCGTGAACCAACTGGCACAGTACCGGGCTGCGATCGACGCCCAGGGAGAACCGAACCCACCCCGAAGCCAGTTTCCCCAGTCGTCTGGGCGAACGGGGAACCGAGCGGCGAACTCGAGTCCACCGAGTATGTGCAGCTGCTCCGTAAAGCACTACCCGCATTGGCGGCGGCGACCAACCAGAGCAACTTCACATTGCCCGAAGCGTATGAAGTAATTGCTTCCAACCCGCTGTCTCGCCATTACGGCGCGGCGCTCGACAGAGTGAGAGGCGACTTTTCTCCCCTCACCTACCCGGGCCCTCAGCCGTTCACGCCGACCAAAGTCGAAGAGGCCTACGAAACAGATGACGGGCCGGTCATCGAAGTGACTGGGTGCGAAATCTTCGACTGGGCTTCGGTCGAAGGAGCTGTTCCGTCGACACCATTCACGGTGACCGGCAAGGTGTACCAATTCACAAATATTGAGGGTGCCGTGAAACTCTCCGCCGAAAAGGGCTATCCAGGCCTGGACTGCGATGGCGTCGAGATCAAGATCGGGGTCTTCGATCCGGTCCCCACACCATCCCAGGTAACCGACGTCGAGCAAATCATCGGGCCCGTCCATCCCGACAACCGAGCATCAGCAGCACCGCGACTGGGAGACCGATAGCCGATTGCCGACCGGACGCTCTGGGGTTATGCCAGGCTGCCGTCCATGACGATCACAAGCTCACCATGGGATTACCCCGGGTGAAGAAGCGCGCGTCATCGACACCGCGGAGCTCCCGCCTGCACAGGCCGCATCAGAGGTCTCCAAGACGGTCAAACGATCGTTACCGAGGAAATTGGGGCTCAGGCTCGTAGTCATAACAGCGATTCAGAGCCCTCAAGAAAGGACTTCATTGCGATTTCTCAGCGTGTTTTCGGCCTTCCTGATCGGCGCAGGCCTCGCGACGACTGCGACAGCGGCCGTCAGTTATTTCACCCGGTACTCGATGTTCGATGCGTTGTACGCAGAGATCGATTCGACGCTGTTCCTGCGAATCACGGCAATGACTACTTTTGAGAAAACGGCGATCATCTGCGGTGTCGCAGCGGTCTTGATCGCCCTCGTTCTTGCCGTTGTGCGTTTCGCAAGGGATCGCCGTTCGTCCACGGCCTGACTCGCGAAAGCTTGCCGAACAACGACGAAAGCCCCGCTCGATGAGCGGGGATTTCGGTTGGCCGTGAGGACGTGGGTGGATCCAAGGGGATTCGAACCCCTGACCCCCTGTTGCCAAAATCAGGTCTGGGATTCGCCTAGCCTGAATCGACATTTCGCGATATTTCGAATGAAGTGCTGATCACCCGGGTTTTTCCAAAACCGAATTGCTGTAAGTGTCGACCGCGCGCAAGGCGTCACGCCCGCACTTTGGATCGATAGTCAGCCTCCGTCCTCTTCTAAGCTCAGACAGCGTTGGCTTCACCCGAAGATCAAAGCGCGCCACCGATTCACCGATGGCAACCGGCACTTCGATGCGAGCTGACGCTCCAGCGGACTCGGTTTTAGTCAACAATCCAGCGGCAATAAGCGGCCCGCGACTTTCGCGGCACTGGTAGCACCCGGGATGCTGATCAGGGGCGAAGCTGGGGTGACAGGTGTCCGCTGGATGCCTCAAGGAGCGGCACGTCTATCCCGAGCCGTGCAGCTTCGAGAATGACGTCGTGAAGAATGGCGCGCGCCTCGGCGGAACCCGGGTCTGTGTGAGCTGCGAGACTCACCTGCGCGATAGGAACTCTCGCAGTCGCGAACGCCATGGCAGCGGCGACTGGAGCGGCCAGGCGAAACAGCAGGAGGGCGCGGCGGTGCCGCCTAGGATCGACACCGCGAGCCCGGAGCACAGGAAGCAGTTCGCGGCTGATCGTCAATGCCCGTTGAAACGCCCGGCGGTCGCCGATCATCCCCGCCAGCGCCCGGCCACGGGCTCCTTCCGCGAACATGCCGGCATCGCTGACGACATGGACGAACAGGAAGCCGCGAATGTCCGCTTCGTCTCTAGTTCTGAACCCCGCCCGACGGAAAACGGCTCGCACAGCCGACTCACGCTCTGAGCGCCGGGCTTCCCTCCTACCGATGATCACCGAACGGAAGAGAGCACCGTGCAAGACCCCGTCTTCTGCGAAGCCCCCGCCTGCTAGGGGGAACCCGAAGACAACTTGGTCTGCCGGAAGGGGCGCCACTGCGTCCGCGGGTTCGTCCCAGACATTGCCGAAGACGAGGACGGTCGCCTGTCCGATCCTCGGGGCGAGAAATTCGGCGGCTTCGGTGAGGCGGTGGTGGCCGACACTGACCACGACGAGGTCGAATGCGTCGCTGGGGTCGATAGATTCGCGCAATGGGGTTGTCGATACATCGTTGACGTGGCGGTCCTTGCGCTTTCGTCGCGCATCGATGATGTCGGTCTGCACCTCGCTGCCGTACGCGGAGGCGCGACCCGGGCGGACGTAGTACTCGACGTCGTTTCCGGCAGCCTGAAACGCCGTTCCGTAGATTGTCCCGATGACTCCCCGGCCGAAAATCAGTATGCGCACGAGCATCCCTTCAAGTAATATGGAGTCGATCTCCATTTACAAGATATGGAGACTGTCTCCATTTGTCAACTGTGAGGTTCCATGGCAGAGGTCAAGGCTCTGCGTGCCGATGCGCGCCGCAATCGCCAGGCGATCCTGGACGCGGCGAAGGCCGTCTTCGAGCGAGACGAACAAGTGCGTTTCGATGACTTTGCGGCGCTCGCGGGCGTAGGTGTGGGAACCCTGTACCGGCATTTTCCGACTCGCGAAGCGCTAGCTGCGGCGGTGTATGAGGGAGAGGTCGCAGCGCTTTGTGCTCGGGCGCGCAACCCGGATCGTACGGCGACGGAGAACCTCGCCGCCTTCCTCCGCGGGTTCGCGTCCTACATTGTCGAGCATGCAGCACTTGCCCGATCGTTGGCCGGGTCGGTGGATTCCGATACGCAAGCCGAGGGCGGCAGCGAGCTCGAGCGGACGGTAGCCGAGTTGCTGGCCCAAGGCGTCAGCGACGGCGCCATTCGACGCGACGTGCAGCCCGGCACGCTGATGCTCGTGCTCCATGGCATCGGATCCGCCAGCGGTCGACCGGATTGGGCGGCAGAGTCTCGAGACGCCGTAGATCTGCTCATTCGAGGCTGGGCGACCCAATAGTTCTTCGGCTCGCTCTTGTGCGTAGGCCAGCCCAGCCCGGCGTTTTCTCCCGGTACGGCTGAACGCGTTTCTCACGCATGATCGCGAGCCAAACTGTCGACCAACACAGAAAAACGGCCATTTCGTCATCCTTTCGGAATCGGAAATGGCCGTTTGACCTGCTTTTTTGGTGGATCCAAGGGGATTCGAACCCCTGACCCCCTGCATGCCATGCAGGTGCGCTACCGGGCTGCGCCATGGACCCATTCAGTTTTTCTCGAAGCCTCAAAAGGCAACTTCTAAAGATTACTACATCTCGAGAGCGTCGTAGACCGCTTTGGTACGCGGAGGCGAAATTCATGTGCAGACTGGGGGAATGAGTGCCCAGCCGATCACCGTCTCCGTCACGCGCACCGTCGCACCCGACCGCGCGAAGGAAGCCGCCGCGTGGGCCCGGGCCGGGCAGGAACTCGCCAGTTCGAGCCCCGGCTACCTGGGTTCGGGCTGGATCCGCCCCGACCCCGACTCCCCCGAATGGCACATGCTCTACAGGTTCGCCGATGCCGCTAGTCTCGAGACGTGGGAGAAGTCGCCGGAGCGTTCCTGGTGGGTCGCGAGCGCTGTCGGCCTGGTCGAGCACTCCCCCGAGCAGCGCCGCACCGGCATCGAGGGCTGGTTCGACGAACCCGCCACGGTGGAGGTCGTGAACCGGCCGACGCCCGCTCCCCCGCGCTGGAAGCAGATGGTCTCGATCTTCATCGCGTTCTTCCCGCTCAGCCTCCTCGCGAACTGGGCCTTGCTCCCGCTGAGCGACACCCTCCCGCTGCCGCTGCGGGTGCTGCTGCTCGTGGTTCTCGTCACGCCGATCATGACCTACGTGGCGCTGCCCGCCGTGACGCGGCTGTTGCGCCCGTGGCTCGCGCCGTCGGGTCGCTGACCCGGGCACGCAGACGACGGATGCCCGCCCCGCGATCGCGAGACGGGCATCCGTCGGTCTGTCTGTCGCTGGCTACTTCACCGGCACGACGAGGCCGCCCCAGGTCTCGTTGATGTAGTCGGCGGTCTCGTCGGAGGTCAGCAGCTCGAGCAGCTTGGCGACGCGCGGGTCGCTCTCGAGCTCCTCGGTCGTGGCGAGCACGTTGACGTAGGGGCTGTCGCTGCCCTCGATCAGGATCGCGTCGTCGGAGGTGAGACCGGCCGGCAGGGCGAACGAGATCGTCACGAACGCGGTGTCGACGTCGGGCACCGACTGCGCGAGGGTAGCGTTCTCGATCTCGACGAACTCGAAGTCGCGGGGGTTCTCGGTGATGTCCGCGAGGGTGGTCGGCTCGTCGGTGGTCTCGATGAGGCCCTCGGCGGCGAGGATCAGCAACGCGCGGCCCTCGTTCGTCGGGTCGTTCGGGATCGCGATCTTCGCGCCGTCTTCGAGCTCGTCGAGGCTGTCGACCTTGTCACTGTAGAACGCCGCGCTCGGCAGGTACACGTCGCCGACGCTGACGAGCGAGTCGTTCGACGCCTCGTTGTAGGTCGTGAGGAAGTTCGTGTTCTGGAACAGATTCGCGTCGGTAGACCCGTCGCTCACCGAGAGGTTCGGGGTGTTGTAGTCGGTGAACGGCACGAACTCGATGTCGAGTCCGGCGTCGGCGGCGAGGTTCTCCTGCACCCACGTGAGGATGTCGCCGGCGGGGGTCTGCAGGGCGCCGACCTTGATCGTGCCGAGACTGTCGGCGTCGCCGGTCGCTGCGGGTTCGGCCGGCGCGCAGGCAGACAGTCCGATGCTGAGAACGGCGATGGCAGCGGCGGCACCAGCAAGGCGCGCGCTACGGAGGGTGATACGCATGTGATTACTCATCTCTTGGTGTGTTGTGTTATGCGTGAGTGGCGGCCGTGATGCTGACTTCGGCCGCCGATGGAGAATCAGGGGGTGGTGGGCACTGCCCGCAGTTCGAGCTTGTCGGCGGCGCTCACGCGGCCCTCGGGCGACGACTCGCGCGCGAACTTGCGGGCGAAATGCGTCGCGATCGCGGCGAGCGACTGCACGATGATGAAGATGATGATGATGACCGCGACGATGTGGATCGTGGAGTAGCGCTGGTAGCCGTAGCGGAACGCCACGTCGCCGAGACCCCCGCCGGCCACGGTTCCCACCATCGCCGAGAAGTTGATGATGGATGTCACGGTCGTGGAGAGTCCGAGCAGCATGCTGGGAAGCGCCTCGGGCACGAGCACCTTGCGCACGATCTGCCAGCGGGTGGCCCCGAGCGAGTTCGCCGCCTCGGTGAGTCCGGGGTCGACCTCCTTGAGGGCGATCTCGACCATGCGGGCGAAGAACGGGATCGCCACGAGCGAGAGCGGAACGATCGCTGCGGTCGAGCCGATGAACGTACCGACGACGAGCCGCGTGAAGGGGATGACGGCGATCATGAGGATGATGAACGGGATCGACCGGCCGAGGTTCACGATGAAGTCGAGCACCCGGTTGATGATGCGGCCCGCCCTGCGCGAGCCGAAGGGGCTGGCGAACAGGCCCCCGCGCTCGGTGCCGACGAGGAGGATTCCGAGCGGGAGTCCCACGATCACGGTGACGACGAGGGCGATGGACACCATGTAGAGGGTCTGGCCGGTGCCGAGGATGAGCACGTCGACGAGGTCGGTCCAGAACTTCGGATCTGAGGTGTCGTTCATGCTGCGTCTCCTGACACGATCTCGACCAGGAGGCCCTGGCCGCGGAGGTCGGCGATCGCGGCCGCGTTCGTCTGGGGTGTTCCGGGAAGCTCGAGCCGGGTGCGGCCGGCCTGGTTTCCGGCGATCGTCTCGATGGTGGCGCCGAGGATGCTCACGTCGATGGCGTGGGTGCGCGACAGTTGGGCGATGACGGGCCGGTCGGCGAGTCCGCCGCTGAAGGTGATGTCGATGACGGTGCCCGTGGCGCCCGCGGGCACGTCGCCGAGCGGGAAGAGTTCGTGGGCGAGGCGTGAGCCCGGGGTGGAGATGAGCTCGACGAGCTTCCCCTGCTCGGCGATCCGGCCGCCCTCGATGAGCGCGGCGGAGTCGCACACGCTCTTGACCACGTCCATCTCGTGGGTGATGAGCAGAACGGTGAGCCCGAGTTCGCGGTTGATGGTGCGCAGCAGCTCGAGGATCGACCGCGTCGTCTCGGGGTCGAGCGCGCTCGTCGCCTCGTCGGAGAGCAGCACGTTGGGTCGGGCGGCGAGCGAGCGGGCGATGCCGATGCGCTGCTTCTGGCCGCCGGAGAGCTGCGAGGGGTAGGCGTCGGCCTTCGTATCGAGCCCGACCAACTCGAGGATCTCGCCGGCCCGCGTGCGTCGTTCCCGCCCGTCGACCCCGACGACCTCGAGGGCGAGCTCGACGTTGCCCCGCACGGTGCGGCTCGACAGCAGGTTGAAGTGCTGGAAGATCATGCCGATGCCCTGTCGGGCCATGCGCAGGTCGCGTTCGCCGAGGCTGGTGATGACGTTGCCGTCGACGGTGATCTGGCCGCTGTCGGGGCGTTCCAGCAGGTTGACGGTGCGGATGAGCGTGCTCTTGCCCGCGCCGCTCTGCCCGACCACGCCGAAGATCTCTCCGCGGCCGACCTCGAGGCTGACGTCGTCGAGGGCGACCGTGCGACGAGCGCCCGTGCCGAAGGACTTGCTGACGTGACTGATAGAGATCATGCTCAACCCGGATGTAAACGTGACGGTGGAACGTCACGCGGCTTCGGGCGACGGAAAGTTCTAGCCTGCCATCACGGACGCGCGAGTACTACGTCGTGTTACGCCGTGTGTCGGCGCGCGGCTTCTGGGTTGTGTTACTCGGCGCTCTCGACGACGGGCTCGCCGTCGACGGCAGCGACGGCGCCGACGACATCGAGGGGCACGGTCGGGCAGTCCTTCCAGAGGCGCTCGAGCGAGTAGTACTGGCGGTCTTCCTCGTGGAAGACGTGCACAACGAGGTCGCCGAAGTCGAGGAGGATCCAGCGGCCCTCGGCACGGCCTTCGCGGCGCAGCGTCTTCACGCCGGCCTCGATCATCTTGTCTTCGATCTCGCCCGCGATCGCGACGACGTTGCGCTCGTTGCGCCCGGTCGCGATGAGGAAGATGTCGGTGAGGGGAAGCGGGCCGGAGACGTCGAGCGCGACGAGGTCTTCGGCTTGCTTGGAGTCGGCGGCGGTTGCCGCGAGGTTGACGAGTTCGCGCGCGCGATCAGAAGCAGTCACTGGGTCCTTAAGAGTGGGTGTGAAGAGATGTTCACGGTTTAGAAGATGTTGAAGACGAATCCGGCGATGAGCAGGCCCGCTACGGCGACTGCCATGACGGATGCGGTAACCAGGAGCACGTTGAGCATGCGGTTGCTCTGCTTACGGCCTGATTCGATGCCACCACGCGTGGCGGTGTGGCTACTGACCGCGGTGATGGCACGCACGGGAGCAGAGTCTGTGTTGGCGATCTCGTTGTCGAAAGCGTCGAAGAGGTGGTCGACCTCGGGGTCGTCGTAGTGCCGCGAGTCGCGGCCCGTGGCGGCGACGCTGCCCGGGAGGTTGATGGTTCCGGTCACCATGATCTCGCCCGTGGCGTTGAGCACCGACGAGAAGTCGTCGCGCTGCGGGATCATCGGCAGCACCAGCGCGTTGGTGCTGGCGGCGGCGTTTCCTCCGCCGACGTCACGGCTGAGGGTGTTCTCGAACGGCTGGTTCTCGTCGTCCATCTCGGCCTGGCGCGACCAGTGGCCGACGGGAGGCGTGTAGGAGCCGGTGTCGGTGGTGACCGCCGGTGCGACCGCGGCGTTCGGGTCGATGAGGAACGAAAAGGGCGAGCGGGGCTGCGCGGCGGGTGCCTCGGCGATCGGTGCGTCGGCGGGAGCCGGCGTCGCGGCCGCGGCGGGCTCGGCGGGCGCTTCGAACACGGGTTTCGCGGGCGCCGCGGTGGCTGCCACGTCACGCTCGTTCGATCCGCGGGTGAGCGCTTCGAACTCGGCCATGGCGTCGGAGAGTGCGGAGTGCGGTGCCGTGGACGGCTCTACGAGCGGCGGGATCTCGGCGGACTGGGTCGATGCGGCCTCGGGCTCGGCGGTCTCGGGCTCGATGACCTCGGGCTCGGCGGCCTCGGGCTCGGCGGCCTCTTCGACGGAAGCCTCGGGCGCGGTCTCGGGCTCGCGGAAGAGCACGTCGAGCGGCGTCTCGTCGGCCGCGGGCTGCGCGACCTCGGTTTCGGGCTGCGCCGTCTCGGTCGAAGCGGCCTGCGGTCCGTCGACAGGCGTCGCGTCTGCGTGGCCTGCGTCGGGGTTGTCAGCGCCGGAATTGTCAGCGCCGGAATTGTCAGAGTCGGTGGTCTCGCCGGCGGCGGCGGCCTCTGCCTCCGCGGCAGCGCGCATTGCGCGCCACTCACGACGGCTGAGCGTGCGCTCTTCCGGCGGAACGACTACGGGGGTCACGGGAGCCGACGGCTCGGCGACCACAATCGGCTCGCCGACGGGGATGTCAGCGGGTGCGGATGCCTCGGGTGCGGCGGTCTCGTCGTTCGGCTCTGCGGCCGGCGATTCGATGTCGGCGGCCGAAGTGTCGGCGGCGGTGTCGCCTGCCGACGTGTCGGCGTCTGGCGCGTCGTCGGCGGGCACCACGAGGTCGGCGAACAGCGAATCGAACGAGGGCTCCGGCGTCGGCGCCGCGGCGGCGGCCGGCTCGGAGTACGGGGAGACATAGCCGAAGGCCGGTCCGCCCTGGGTCTGGTAGTCGAGCGGAACCGACTCGTCGGCGCCAACGGGTGCCCAGTCGCGTGCGCTCTGCGACTCTGCGCGCGAGGTCGACAGCTCGGGGCTGAAGTCGCGGAGACGGAAGCCGGGGTGGCCGGCGTCGTCGCTCGTCGCCTCGACCTGCTCAGCGAACGGGAAACTCTTGGCAATAGCGGACTCGGAGACGACGGGCGTCTCGGCACCGGCATCGTGAGCATCGACCTCGGTGGCCTCGTCGTCGGGGGCCGCGTCAGCGGCGGGGGCCGCGTCGGCGGCAGCTGCGGGCACGCCGTCGGCGGCCGGAACCTCGACGAGGCCGTCGGGGGCTGCGGCGCGTGCGCGGCGTCCGGAGGGTGCCGAGCGCTGGGCTTCGGCGGAGTCGTCGATTTCCTCGGCGCGGGAACGCTCTTCGCGCTGTTCCTGCCGGAGTGCTCGCCGCGACTGAGGCGGCTGATCCTGGAAGGTGGTCATTAAATACTCCGATACAAGTGGTGCTTGGAGATGTATTGAACTACACCATCGGGAACCAAATACCAGACCGGGAACCCCCGGCTCACCCGGTTTCTGCAATCGGTAGAGGAGATCGCTAGAGCCGGCACTTCCAACAAGCTTACGCCCTGCTCTGGCAAACCGGAAATGGTCAGCGGATGTCCCGGCCGGGTCACAGCTACGAAGTGCGCGAGCGGCCACACCTGTTCGACGTCTTTCCAGTCGAGGATCTGGGCGATCGCGTCGGCCCCGCTGATGAAGAAGATGTCGGCGTTGGGCCGTGCCGCATGGATGTCGCGCAGCGTGTCGATCGTGTAGGTGGGCCCGGTGCGGTCGATGTCGACGCGACTCACGGTGAATCGCGGGTTGGCGGCCGTGGCGATCACGGTCATCAGGTAGCGGTGCTCGCCCTCGGTCACGACGCTGTCGGACTTCATCCAGGGCATGCCGGTGGGCACGAAGATCACCTCGTCGAGGTCGAACTTCTGCTGCACCTCGCTCGCGGCCACGAGGTGGCCGTTGTGGATCGGGTCGAACGTGCCGCCCATAACGCCGACTCGAGCGCGGCGCCCGGCAACCTCGGCCATGCCGGTGCCCTAGTGGCCCGGCGTGTGGTGGTCGTCGTGGCCCTGGCTGACCTTGTCGCTGTGACGGTTCGCCACGTCGCGGTAGCTGAAGACGACGAAGCCGAGCGCCGCGAACACAGCGAGCGCGATGCCCGCGTATGCGAACGGGCTCATGGGCAGTGCGTGCGACTCTTCCGCAGCGGCGGTAATCAGGCTGGTGATCAGCGTCATGTGGTTCTCCATTCAGGCCGATGTAAAGCTTAGCCGCGCACCTGGCCGGAGCCGCGCACAACCCACTTGGTGCTGGTCAATTCGCCGAGGCCCATGGGGCCGCGCGCGTGCAGTTTCTGGGTGGAGATGCCGACCTCGGCGCCGAATCCGAATTCCCCGCCGTCGGTGAAACGCGTCGACGCGTTCACCATCACGACCGCCGAATCGACTTCGGCGAGAAAGCGCTCGGCACGGGCGACGTCGTTCGTGATGATCGACTCGGTGTGGTGGGTGGAGTAGCGCCGGATGTGGTCCATGGCCGCGTCGAGGTCGTCGACGACGCGCACAGCCAGGTCGAGCGACATGTACTCGGTCGCCCAGTCCTCGTCGGTGGCGGGCACGACGTCGGCGAAGATCGCCTCCGTGCGCTCGTCGGCGTGGATGGTCACCCCCGAGGCGCGCAGGCCTGCGAGCACGGGAGGCAGCAGACGACGGGCGGATGACTCGTGGACGAGCAGCGTCTCGAGCGCGTTGCACACGCTCGGCCTCTGCACCTTCGCATTGTGCACGATCTCGACGGCCATCGTCTCGTCGGCCGACTCGTCGAGGTAGACGTGCACGACGCCGGCGCCGGTCTCGATCACCGGGACCTTCGACTCGGCCACGACGGCGTTGATGAGGTCGGCGCTGCCGCGCGGAATGAGCACGTCGACGTAGCCGCGCGCCTGCATCAGCTGCTTGGCGCCCTCGCGGCCGAACTCGTCGATCGTCTGCACGGCCTCGGTCGGCAGGCCCACACTCGCGAGAGCGTTCTGGATCACGTCGACGAGCACTCGGTTTGTGTTCTCGGCCGCAGACCCGCCGCGCAGCACGACGGCGTTGCCGCTCTTCAGCGCGAGCGCCGCGATGTCGATCGTGACGTTCGGCCGGGCCTCGTAGATGGCTCCGATGACGCCGAAGGGAACCCGCACCTGCGTGAGCCCCACCCCGTTCGGCAGCGAGCTGCCGCGCACGACCTGTCCGACGGGGTCGGTGAGTGCGACGATCTCGCCGACGGCCGCGGCGAGGCCGGTCAGGCGTGCCAGGTCGAGGCGCAGGCGGTCTTGCAGGCCGGCGGAGAGCCCGTTCTCGCGTCCGTTCGCGAGGTCGAGGCCGTTCGCCTCGATGATGCGGTCTGCCTCGTCGACGACGGACGCGGCGATTGCCCGCAGGCCCGAGTTCTTGAGGTCGGTCTTGGTCGTCGCCAGGCGCACCGACGCGCGGCGCGCGGCTTCGAGCTTCTCGGTGAACGACGTGGTGGCGACGGCTGTATCGGTCATCCGTCCAGTCTAGAACCGGCGTTATGCCGCGCACCGGTCGGTTACGCGACCGTCTGTCCCGGCAGAGGCCTGACTGCCGCGACAGAGGGGACGCGACAGAGGATTGTGCACGCGCCGACCGCGTGTCACTGTGAGGAAGACCTTCAGACCGGGAAGCAGGTTCGACGAGTGACCGAGTTCGTGACATCCGCAGACGGCACCAGGATCGCCTACGACGTCGCCGGCGAGGGTCCGGCGATCATCCTCGTGGGCGGTGCCACGCAGTTCCGGGCCTTCGATGCGACGACGAGCGAGCTTGTGCACCAGCTGGCCGCGCGCGGATTCACCGCGGTGAACTACGACCGCCGTGGCCGCGGGGAGAGCACCGACACCCCGCCGTTCGCGATCGAACGCGAGATCGACGACATCGAGGCGCTCGTCGCCGCCGTCGGCGGCACGGCCGCTCTCTACGGCAGCTCGTCGGGGGCCGCTCTCTGCCTGTGGGCGGCGGCCACCGGCATCCCGGTGTCGAAGCTCGTGCTCTGGGAACCGCCGTTGTCGCTTCCGGGAGAGGGCGACGACGGAGAATGGCTCGCCGGTCTCGCGCAGCGCATCGCCGCAGACGACCGCGACTCGGCCGCCGAGTTCTTTATGCGCGACATGCCGCCCGAGTGGCTCGAGTCGGCACGCACCAGCGACGCGTGGCAGACGATGCTCGCGATCGCGCCGACGCTCGTCTACGACGCGGCGGTGCTCGAGCGCGCGCAGCACGCGCCGTGGAACGAGCAGTGGGCGGCCGTCACGATGCCGACCCTGGTGATCATCGGCGAGCAGACCCTGCCCAACTTCCCGCCCGTCGCCGAGGCGCTCGTGGCCGCCCTGCCCAACGCCGCCCAGCACCGCATCGACGCGGCGAACCACGACTGGGAGCCCGGCATCATGGCCGACGCGATCGCCGGGTTCTTGCGGGGCGAGTTTCCTCAGGAACCGCTCGGCACCTGATTCTCAGGAGGCTGCTGCCTCGAACCACGTGCCGATGTCGGCTCCCGTGAGGGCCGCCGCAACGTCGCCGGTCGAGGCCAGAAGCACGGGGGTCCCCGATGCGGCGGCGAGCTTCGCGGCGGCGACCTTGGTGCTCGCTCCCCCGGTTCCCACACCCGCGGCGCCGATGTCGCCGAACTCCACGGCCCCGAGGTCGTCGTCGAAGGCGACCTCGGTGATCTTCACGGCGTCGGGGTGCAGCGGCGGCCGAGTGTAGAGCGCGTCGATGTCGGAGAGCAGCACGAGCAGGTCGGCGCGCACGAGCTGGCAGACGAGAGCGGCCAGATGGTCGTTGTCGCCGAACCGGATCTCCTGCGTGGCGACCGTGTCGTTCTCGTTCACGATCGGCAGGATGCGCAGGTCGAGCAGTCGCTCCATGGCCCGCTGCGCGTTGCCGCGGTGGGTGGGGTTGTCGAGGTCCCCCGCAGTGAGCAGCACCTGGCCGGCGACGATGTCGAACCGGTCGAGGCTGTGCTGGTAGCGGTAGATGAGCAGGTTCTGGCCCACGGCCGCCGCCGCCTGCTGTGTGGCGAGGTCGGTGGGTCGTGCGTCTAGCCTGAGAAACGGGATGCCGGTGGCGATTGCACCGGACGACACCAGGATCACGTCGCAGCCGCGCCCGTGGGCCGCCGCGAGGGCGTCGACGAGCGGCGCGATCTGGCCGACGTTCTCGCCGCTGATCGACGACGAGCCGACCTTCACGACGATTCTCTTGGCGGTGCCGATCTGCGAGCGGTTCGTGATGCGACTAGTCACGGGATTCCGCGGAGTCACGGTCGTCCGACGCGCGGTCGACGGCGAAGCCCTCGTCGTCGTTCCACACGCCGCCCTCGCGCTCGCGGTCGAGCTCTGCTCGCGCGGCGGTCTTGGCGTCCATGCGCTCGAGGTAGTTGGCGCGACGCGTCTTGCTGGTGAGTCGGCGTCCCTCCTCGAGGCGGGGGTCGGTGCCACGGGGGCTCGCAACGAGCTCGGCCGCGGAGGCCACGGTGGGCTCCCAGTCGAACACGACGCCGCCCTCTGGGCCGATCATCACTGTCGAGCCGGGAACCGCGCCCGACTTGAAGAGCTCGGTCTCGACGCCCAGCTTCGCCAGGCGGTCGGCGAGGAAGCCGACGGCTTCGTCGTTCGTGAAGTCGGTCTGCTGCACCCAGCGTTCGGGCTTGGCGCCGATGACGCGGTAGACGTTGCCGAACGAGCCGCCCTCGACCTTGATGACGAAGTCGACCTCGTTGACCGCGCGCGGGCGGATGATGATGCGCGGCTTCGCGGTCTCCTTCGCCTTCTCGACACGGTCGGCCTCGACGAGTTCGGCGAGGGCGAACGAGAGTTCGCGAAGTCCGGCGCGCGAGACGGCCGAGACGTCGAACACGCGGTAGCCGCGCGCCTCGAGGTCGGGGCGCACGAGGTCTGCGAGCTCCTTGCCCTCGGGAACGTCGGTCTTGTTGAGCGCGATGAACTGCGGACGGTCGAGCAGCGGCACCTGGCCTTCGGGCACGGGGTACGCGGCGAGCTCGCCGAGGATGATGTCGAGGTCGCTCAGCGGGTCGCGGCCCGGGTCGAGGGTTCCGCAGTCGAGAACGTGCAGCAGGGCGGAGCAGCGCTCGACGTGGCGCAGGAACTCGAGGCCGAGGCCCTTGCCCTCGCTCGCGCCCTCGATGAGGCCGGGCACGTCGGCGACGGTGTAACGGGTCTCCCCCGACTCGACGACGCCGAGGTTGGGGTGCAGGGTCGTGAAGGGGTAGTCGGCGATCTTGGGCTTGGCGGCCGACATGGCGGCTACCAGGCTCGACTTGCCGGCCGAGGGGTAACCGACGAACGCGACATCCGCGACGACCTTGAGCTCGAGGCGGATATCGCCTTCGAATCCGAGGGTGCCGAGCAGCGCGAAGCCGGGGGCCTTGCGCTTGGTCGAGGCCAGGGCGGCGTTGCCGAGCCCGCCCATCCCGCCGGCGGCTGCGATGTAGCGCATGCCGTGCTCGTTCATGTCGAGGATCTCGTTGCCCTCGGCGTCTTTGACCACGGTTCCGACCGGGACGAGGAGGATCATCTCGTCGCCCGAGGTGCCGGCCTTGTGGTCGCCCTGTCCGGGCTGGCCGTGCTCAGACCTGCGGTGGGGCGAGCGGTGGTAGTTCAGCAGCGTCGTCGTCTGCACGTCGCTGACGAGAACGATGTCGCCGCCGTTTCCGCCGTTGCCGCCGTCGGGGCCCGCGAGCGGCTTGAACTTCTCGCGCTTGACCGACACACAGCCGTTGCCGCCGTGCCCTGCGCGAAGGTGCAGGGTTACCTGGTCGACGAACGATGCCATGAGCTTTTTCCTCTATAAACCACGCAAGGGGCGAGCCGAAGCCCGCCCCTCACGCTGAATGATTGTGCAGCTGACTACGCAGCCACCACGATGTTGACGACCTTGCGGCCACCCTTCTTGCCGAACTCGACCGCACCGGCGGCGAGGGCGAACAGCGTGTCGTCGCCGCCACGGCCGACGTTGACGCCGGGGTGGAAGTGAGTGCCGCGCTGGCGGAGGATGATCTCGCCGGACTTGACGACCTGGCCGCCGAAGCGCTTGACGCCGAGGTACTGCGCGTTGGAGTCGCGACCGTTACGTGAGGAGCTTGCGCCCTTTTTATGTGCCATGAGTTGTCAGCCCCTTAGTTGATGGAAGTGATCTTGATACGGGTCTGCTCCTGGCGGTGGCCCTGGCGCTTCTTGTATCCGGTCTTGTTCTTGAACTTCTGGATGACGATCTTCGGTCCGCGGAGGTCGTTCAGGACCTCAGCAACAACCTTGACCTTCGCAAGCGCCTTAGCGTCGTGCGTGATCTTGTCGCCATCAACGAGCAGCACGGGGGCGAGCTCGACATTGCCGTCTTTGTCGGCCTGGATGCGGTCGAGGACGACAATCGTGCCGACCTCTACCTTTTCCTGCCGACCACCGGCGCGCACAACTGCGTAAACCACTTGGTAACCCTAACTTTCGGAAGCTTATGGCGATCATTCGCGGCCTCAGGCCAGCGCACACCAAGGGCCAAGACTACTCGATCTTTATAGCTGCGGTCAAACCGCGGCTATCCGGCGAATTATCGCCGGTTCTCAGACTCGAGAGTCGTTGGCCGAACTGACTTGCAACACTATCTGGCAATCGCGCCGAGTGTGGTGCAGACACACACCGTGTCTCGAATTTCTTGTAACCATTTCAGGCTCCGGATGGCGCGGGCGAGACCCTCGCGACCCACAACCAGACGACCACTCCGACGAGAATCACCACGGGTGTCACGGCGACGAACGTGTAGAGCGCCGACTGCACCGTCATCGAGAGCGACTGGAACAGGGTCGATGAGTCGGGGCGCGGAAACGCGTTGCCGAACAGCGGGCCCGCCGTGGCCGCCGCATCGACGGCCGCGACGACGGCGCCGATGGCCAGGGCGACCGCCGCCGCGACCGCCGACGCGACGAGCGACCGCAGCGCGACCCGCCCGACGTGCAGCTCGGCCGTGAGCGGCACGAGCAGCCAGAATGCCAGGAAGACCCCGAGGGCGACCGGCGCGACCGCGAGGCCGAGCGACGCCGTTGTCGCGGCGAACGATCCGACGGCGTCGGACCCCGGCGGGTAGCCGACCGCGACGGGCGACGCCGCGTAGACGAGGATGCTGAGCGCGTCGGCGACCGACTGCAGGATCGCCTGCACGATCGTCACCCCGGCGACCAACAGTGCGGCGACCGCCGCGGTGCGCGCGTTCGCCCCCGTCGCGGTGAGTCTCATCGTCCGTGTCATCCGTCGCCCCGTGTCTGAGAGTCCGGAGGATTCAGGCGGCGGGTGCCGCGGGTGTGGGCTTCGAGATCCAGAGCCAGGCGAGGAAGCCGGCCAGCAGCACGACGGGGGTCACCCCGACGAAGGTGTACAGCGCCGACTGGAGGGTGCCGAACACCGCGTAGCCGATCGACTGGGCGCCGAACAGGAGGCTGCTGCCCGAGTACACGGCGGTGAAGACGAGCGACAGCGCGGCGCCGATGCCGGCCGCCGCGAGCGACCGCACGGCCACGCCGGCGATGCGCAGGTCGGCGGTGAGCGGAACGAGCAACCAGAACGCGAGGAACACGCCGATCGCGACCGGGAGCACGGTCGTGCCGAACTCGACGCCGAGACCGGCGACGGGGGCGAAGACGTTCTGCAGGTAGGACTGCTCGGTGGTCGAGTACGCGAGAGTGCTGAAGACGGCGATGACCGCCCGCAGGATCGCCTGCACCGTGATCACGGCGATGACGATGACCGCCGCGGCCCCCGCCGTGCGCGCGTTCGCCCTCGTCGCCCGCTCCTGCAGTGACTGCGCCATCCGTGCCCCCAAGCTCTAGAATCGCCCCATGACGGTGCTGATCGACCAACCCATATGGCCGGCACACGACACTCTATGGGCTCACCTCGTCAGCGACCACTCTCTCGACGAACTGCACGCCTTCGCCGCCCGGGCCGGCATCCCCCGCCGGGGCTTCGACGGCGACCACTACGACGTTCCCGCCGAGAAGTACAACGAGCTCGTCACGCTCGGCGCGCAGCCGGTGACGGTGCGTCAGCTCGTGACCCGGCTGCGCGACAGCGGCCTGCGCATCACCCAGAAGGAGAAACGCGGCCTGTAGCGCGGGCGGCCGACGGTGGCGTCACCCAGAATGGAAGCATGGCCGGCCGATTCGTTCTCACCACTGCCCCCGAAGAGCTCGTCGAGATGCTCGACGTCGACCGCACGGCGGGTGACCTGCCCGGCGTCTCGTACAACATCGCTCCGAGCGACAGGGTCACCGTCGTGATCGACGCGGTCAACAAAGACGCGTCGACCGAGGGCTACGACCCGGAGAACCCGGCGGTGCTGCGTCGCCTCGAGTCGGCGAGCTGGGGCCTCGTGCCCGGCGGAGCCCCCGACGCGAACGTGGGCGCCGCGCTGTTCAACGCGCCGATCGACGAGGTTCTGACGAACCCGGCGTTCAGCCGCGCCGTCGTCTCGCGCCGCGCCGCCATCCCCGCCACCGGCTACTACGTCTGGCACAAGGGCGACGACGGGTCGTCGAGCGCGCAGTTCGTGCACTCCCCCGACGGCGAGCCTCTGCTGCTCGCGGCTCTCTACGAGTGGTGGAAGAACCCGGCCGCGGCCGCCGACGACCCGACCCGCTGGCTGCTGTCGACGACCATGCTCACCCGCGCCTCCGCCGGCCCGCTGGCGATCATCCACGAGCTGATGCCGGTGTTCCTCGAGCCGGGGCTGCTCGAAGACTGGCTCGACCCGGCCACCCCCGGCTCCCCCGAACTGCTCGAGGCGGTGTCGGAGGCCGCGCTCGAGCTCGCCGACGACATGGAGTTCTACGAGGTCAGCAAAGACGTGGCACAGCGCGGCAACAACTCCGAGGCGCTCATCCAGCCGGTGTAGGCGCGCGGCGCTGACTCTGGCTGCCCGCTTCCGCCCGCCTCGGCCCGCCTCGGCCTGGCGCACATGCTCTTTGTCGACGAGAGTGCACTTGTTGCCCGAATCCGGCCGCAGAAGGGGGCACAACTGCACTCTCGTCGGCGCGAGCGGGCGCGCGCGGGCGCGGGCCGGCGCGGGCGGGCGGGGGCCGGCGCGGGCGGGCGGGCGCGGGCCGGCGCGGCCGACGGGCGCAGCCGGGCGGGCGGGCGCGGGCGGGCGCAGCCGGCCGGGCGGGCGCAGCCGGGCGGGCCGCACGCGCGCGGTCACCACTGCAGCGCGAACCCCGCGACGCTCTTCACGATCGCGCCGGTCTCGACGCTGACGAAGACCGTGGTGATCGACGTCGACCGCGGGTCGACCGTGCGGCCGTCGGAGACGCTCGTCTCGACGTTCGGCACGACCTCGACCGCGACGAACTGGTCGTTCGGCGAGACCGAGATGCGCCCGATGCTCCCAGCGTCGTCGATCGTGCGGAACAGCTCGCGCGAGGTCTTGCCGTCGTCGAACACGAGCAGGTTCTCGAAGACGTCGGTCTGGTAGTCGACGAGCACGACGTGCTGCACGAGCCCGTCGCGGGTCGACTGGAACTCGCCGGGAAACGGGGTGGCCCCGTCGATGGGCGACGGCGCGAACTCGGTGTCGTCGAGGTCGGCGAGAGTGAGCACCACCGGGCCGAACGGGTTGGTGACGCCGAGCGTCGTGCCGTCGGTCGACAGCGACTCCAGGCTCGACACCGTGCCCAGCGGCAGGATCGTGCCTGTGGCGGTGTCGAGCATCAGCAGGCTGTCGTCGTTCAGGTTCTGGGCGACGAGCGACACACCGTTCGGCAGGAAGAGCCAGTTGGCGACGTCGAGTCGCGAGCCGTCGAGCGCGGCCGCCGGCACGATGTCGCGGCCGGCGTCGAGGTTGAGAGTCATCAGCGTGTCGACGTAGGCGCCGTCCTGGCTCGAGAACGTGAAGCCGAACGTGCCGCTGTCGGTCGCCGACTGCAGCCTCTCGAGCGTGCCGGGCACGGGCAGGGCGAGCGGCTCGACACCGCCGTCGTCGAAGCTGACGAGCGACAGCGCGCTCGTTCCGTCGCCGGCGTCTGTGCTGACGACGGCGCTCGTGCCGAGCAGGGCGAAGTTCTGGATGCCCGGGGCCGAGTAGACGACGGTGCGTTCGTTTCCGGCGACCCGGGTGCGCACGATCTCGTCGGTGGTCTCGCCGCGGTCGAGGTAGTAGACCGGCGGCGATCCCGTCGCGAAGGTGTGCGTCAGGGTGGACGCCCGGTCTTCGACCCGGTTCGTGACGCCGGAGACCTCGACGACGTAGTGCGCGTCGACGCGCAGCGGCCGGTCGAACTGCACGGCCACCACCGAGCCCGACGTGGTCACCGAGAAGTCGGTGGCGGGGGTGATCTTCACGTCGCTCTTCTTCACCTCGGCGAGCGGCTGGTTGGCGAACAGCCGCAGCTGCTGGCCGCTGCGGATGGTGACGAGGTCGCCGTCGACCTGCGCGCTCTCGAGCTTCGGCCCCTGCAGGTAGCCGAGGCCGGCGAAGACGACGCAGAGCACCGCGAGCACAACCACCGTCGCGGTGAAAGATCGGCGAAACGGCCGTGCGGAGTCAGTAGAGATAGGGCTCTCCCGGCTGGTCCACGACCTCGGCGGTGACGGGCACGAGCGCTATGGCCTGGCTGCTCTCGCGGCTCGGATTGGTGACGAAGCCGCCCTCGACCCGCACCCACTGGTCGACGGCGAAGTCGTCTGCCCAGTCGGGCGCGTAGACCGGCACGCCCACCGGCTGCGCGTCGACGGCGCAGCAGGTGACGACGAACCGGGAGACGTAGAACATGTTGTCCGGGTCGTCGGGGTCGGCGCTCACAAAACCGACGACGTCGACGGGTTTGCCGGCGAAGACGCCGAGGTCGGTCGACTGGCGCAGCAGCGACGACCAGTCGAGCACGGTGAACTTCGCGAACGCGGCATCCGTCGTCGTCGACGCCGCTGTGACGGCTTCGCCCTGGTCGTCGCCGAGGCCGGCGCCGTTGATCTCCCGGGCCTCGAGGGTGGCGCTCGTGAGGGTCGCGGGCGGCACGATGAGGATGCCGGCGGCGATCGCGATCGAGAGCGCCACGGCGGCGCCAGAGACGGCGTTCTGACGGCGTGTGGGCGGGTCGTCGTGGTCGTGGGGTTCGCGCAGGAACGCGCTGCCCGCGACGAACAGGAGGGCGATGACCGACATGATCACGGTGAACCACACGTAGCGCGGGTGGATGTAGAGGATCAGCTGGTTGGTCGCGGCGAGCCACAGCGTGGCGACGACGACCACGCTCATCAGCACGACGCCGCGCCAGCGCTGCACAGACCTCAGGAGGTTAGGCGACATAGTTCACGATCAATCCGATCAGGGCGCTCAGCAGAGCTACGACGGCGGTGAGCTGCACGAGGGTCTTCACGGTGAAGGTGGTGCGCAGCAGGGCGAGCATCTTGATGTCGATGATCGGGCCGAAGACGAGGAAGCTCACGATCGACCCGGGCATAAACGTCGACGCGAAGGGCAGGATGAAGAACGCGTCGACGTTCGAGCAGACCGAGATGACGAACGCGAGCACCATCATCGCGAGGATCGACCAGAGCGGGTTGCTCCCCAGCTCGACGAGCACCGACCGCGGCACGAGGGTCTGGATGGCGCCCGCCGCGACCGCTCCGATGAACAGCGCGGGCAGGATGACGCTCGCCTCCCGACGGAACAGCGCGACGCTCTCCTGCCAGCGGGAGGCCGCGTGGCTGTGCGCATCCACCCGGCACTCGGCGGCGAACTTGTCGGTGAGCAGCGAGTCCTGGTTCGGGTGCCGGCTGAACAGCCAGCCGATCAGGTTCGCGATCACAAAACCGCCGAGGATGCGGCCGACGAGGATGCCGTCGTCCCAGCCGAAGGCCTGGTGCGTGGTGATGATCGTGATCGGGTTGATGATGGGCGCGGCGAGCAGAAAGGTCATCGACTCGGAGACGGTGAAACCCTTGACCATCAGCCCGCGGGCGAGCGGCACGTTGCCGCACTCGCAGACCGGCAGGAAGACGCCGATGAACGAGATGGCGGCGCGGCGCAGAAACGGGTTGCGCGGCAGCACGCGCATGATCCACGTGTCGGGCACCCACACCTGCACCGCGATCGACAGCACGATGCCGAGAATGACGAACGGCATCGACTCGACGATCACGCTGATGCTGAGGGTGAGAAAGTCCTGCGCGGTGTCGGGCAGCACGAGGCCGCTCTGCTCGGCGGTGACCGCGCGGATCAGGAACAGCAGCGCGATTCCGACCAGCCCGACCGCGAGCCAGGCGAGCTGGCGTCGGCGGGTGCGCCGGGCGATCGTCGGATGCTGGTGGCCGGCTTCCGAGTGCCGTCGGTCTCGACGTCGCTCCAGCTGGGTACTCACCGACACAGCCTAACCAGAGCAGTCTGCGAGCGACCCGCGCCGCCCCGGAATGCGCAAAACCCCGCCGGCCTGGGCCGACGGGGTTCGAGTGCGCTGGTGACTGTTCGTCGACGGTGTCTAGTCGTCGCTGACGGGCGCGCTGACCACGGCGCCCGCGCTGCCGGCACGACGCGAGGTGCGCGAGCGGCCCTGGCCGGGCTGCTTCGGCTCGGGGAGAGCCTCGAGCACGGAGTCGAGGATCTGCTCGGCGTCGCGGTTGTTCATTCGTCGACCGTTGCGGGCGGCCTTGGTGACGGGGATGTCGAGGATGGCGACGGTCTCGTCGGCCTTCTTCGCCTCGACGGGCTCGGCCACGACGGGCTTCTTCGTCTCGACGGGCTCGGCGACGGGGGCCTTCTTCGTCTCGACCGGCTCGACCACGGGCGCCTTCGACACCTCGACAGGCTCGACGACTGCGGCCTTGGTCACCTCGGCGGGTTCGGCGAGGTCGGCGGGCACTGCGACCGCCGCGGGCTTGTCGGCGTGGGGAACGACCGTGCGAGCCGCGATCTGGGCGAGCGCGTTGCGGGCGTCGTCGGTGATCGCGTGGGTGCCGCTGCCTGCCGCCTTCGGTGCACTCACCTGGGGCTGCTGCTGGGCCTGGCCGCCGCTGTTCTGGCCGCCGTTTCCGTTGCCGCCACCACCGTTGCCGCCGCCGTTGCCCTTGCCGCCGCGGCCACGACGGCTGCTGCCGGAGACCTCGGGCTGGGGGGCCTGCTGGATGCGGTGCTTGGTGACCGGGTCGTGGTGCACGATGACGCCACGGCCGGCGCACTGCTCGCACGGCTCGCTGAACGTCTCGAGCAGGCCGAGGCCGCGCTCTTTACGCGTCATCTGCACGAGGCCGAGGCTGGTGACCTCTGCCACCTGGTGCTTCGTGCGGTCGCGGCTGAGGCACTCCACGAGTCGGCGCAGAACGAGGTCGCGGTTCGATTCGAGCACCATGTCGATGAAGTCGACGACGATGATGCCGCCGATGTCGCGCAGACGCAGCTGGCGCACGATCTCTTCGGCGGCCTCGAGGTTGTTCTTGGTGACGGTCTCTTCGAGGTTTCCGCCCGAGCCGACGAACTTGCCGGTGTTGACGTCGACGACGGTCATGGCCTCGGTGCGGTCGATCACGAGCGAGCCGCCGGAGGGCAGCCAGACCTTGCGGTCGAGGGCCTTCTCGATCTGCTCGTTGACGCGGTAGACGTCGAACGGGTCGTTGGTTCCCTCGAAGCGCTCGACGCGGTCGATGAGGTCGGGGGCGACGCCGTTGAGGTAGCTCTGGATGATCTCCTGCGCGTCGTCGCCGTCGATGACGAGCTTGTGGAAGTCCTCGTTGAAGACGTCGCGGATGATCTTGACCAGCAGGTCGGGCTCGCTGTGCAGCAGCGCCGGGGCGTTGGCCGTCTCGATGAGGCGGCTGATCTCGGCCCACTGGCTGGTGAGGCGGCTGACGTCGAGCGTGAGCTGCTCCTCGGTCGCGCCCTCGGCCGCCGTGCGCACGATGACTCCGACGTTCTCGGGCAGAACCTCTTTGAGGATCTTCTTCAGACGGGCACGCTCGGTGTCGGGCAGCTTGCGGCTGATGCCGCTCATCGAGCCGTTGGGCACGTAGACGAGGTAGCGGCCGGGCAGCGAGACCTGGCTGGTGAGGCGGGCGCCCTTGTGGCCGATCGGGTCCTTCGTGACCTGCACGAGAACCTTGTCGCCCGGCTTGAGCGCGAGCTCGATGCGGCGGGCCTGGGTCTTGCCGTCTGCCGAGTTCTCGGCTGCGGCGTCCCAGTCGACCTCGCCGGAGTAGAGCACGGCGTTGCGGCCGCGTCCGATGTCGACGAAGGCCGCCTCCATGCTCGGCAGCACGTTCTGCACACGTCCGAGGTAGACGTTGCCGATGAGCGACATGTCCTGGCTCTTGGCGACGTAGTGCTCGACGAGAACGCCGTCTTCGAGAACGGCGATCTGGATGCGCCCGAACTTCGAGCGCACGACCATAACGCGGTCGACACTCTCGCGGCGGGCGAGGAACTCGCTCTCGGTGATGACCGGGCGGCGACGACCGGCGTCGCGGCCGTCACGGCGGCGCTGCTTCTTGGCCTCGAGGCGCGTGGAGCCCTTGACGCGGGTGGGCTCGTTGCTGAGAACGGGCTCGGGACGCGGCTGGCGCACACGCACGACGGTGCCGGGGGCGTCGTCGCCGTCGCGGGCCTCTTCGCCCGGGCGTCGGCGTGAACGGCGGCGCACGGTGCCCGACTCGTCGCCGAGGTCGTTGCTCAGGTCGGCCGACTGCTCGGTGCCGCGCGACTGGCGCGGCTGGCGGGCGCCTGCGCGCTCGGGAAGCGGCTCGATCTCCGGCGGGGCCTGGAAGAGCAGCGAGGTGGTGGGGCGCACGGCGCGCTTCGGCTCCTCGGCGGTGGCCTCCGCCGCGTCATCCGCGGTCTCGACCGGCTTGCGGGTGCGCGTGCGGGTCGGGGCCTTCACCACGACGTCGTCGACGATCACGTCGGAGTCGCTGACGACCGGGGCCTTGGTCGTGGCCGGCTTGGACTCGGCGGCCTTGGCGTCTGCGACCTTCGTCACGGCAGGCTTCGACTCGGCGGCCTTCGTCTCGACCGGCTGAACGGCGACCGGCGGGGCCGCGACGGGCTCGACGACCGGAGTCGCTACAACGACGGCCTTGCGGCTGCCGAACAGTCCCTTGCGACGCTTGGGTTCAACGGTATTTTCTTTGTCATTCACCACGTGCGGTGTACTCCTAGGCCCGGGTGGGCGACCGCGCCGCCTACCGGGTACTCTCTCGTTCGCGTTACGCCTCAGCGAATACGCTGCAAATTCTTCAGGTCTACGTCCGGCATGTCGTGATCTCTGTCACCGTCTGCTCTGGACGCCATTCTCGTAAAAAAATCCGTGTTCGCGGGGAACACCACGCGCTGTCTGTCACATCAGCGCTTCGGAACTCGCTATCCGACATCTCGTCTCGAGACGCTCTCGTCTCGCAACTGCGGCCCGGATTGTCGCCCGGTAAGCCTTCTTTGGCGCCAGTTCGAGCGCGGCTCGGCTGGCTACATCCGATTATCGCACGCATTCCCAGTGAGGCGTGATTCGGCGCGTGCCATAATCCGAGGGTGCCAGAGACCCAGACCGCCCGACGCCCGATCGCCCTGGGCGTTTTCCTCATCGTCGCGGGAGCCGTCGGCTGGTATGCGGCGTTCGCCCTGACCATGGAGAAGTTCGTCACCCTGACCGATCCGACCGAGGTTCTCGGCTGCGACTTCAGCTTTCTCGTGCAGTGCCGGGCCAATCTCGAGTCGTGGCAGGGGTCGCTGTTCGGCTTCCCCAACCCGATCATCGGTCTCGCCGCGTGGATCGCCCCTGTGGTCGTCGGCGTCGCGCTGCTCGCCGGTGCCCGCTTCGCCCGCTGGTTCTGGGTCGCGTTCAACCTCGGCATCGTCGCCGCCCTCGTGTTCGTGATCTGGCTGATCAGCCAGAGCGTCTTCGTGCTGGGCACGCTGTGCCCGTGGTGCATGGTCACCTGGGCGGTCACCATCCCGCTGTTCTGGGCGGTGACCCTGTACAACCTGAGCCAGGGCAACCTGCCGGTTCCCGAACGGGTCAGGAAGGTGGCATCCGCCCTCTACGGCTGGGTGCCCGCGATCACGCTCGCCAGCTACCTCGTCGTCGCCGTCGTCGCGCAGCTGCGGCTCGACGTGCTGGGCAACCTGTAGCGGTCGCCGCCCGCGGGCAAGGCCGACTCCCAGCTGCCGCACGGCCGGTCATAGGCTTGCGCATAGACATCTGACAGAGCCTGTCGTGGGAGAGCGAACGCCTCCCGGGGATGAGGGATCATGACGAACGCGGCCGACGGCGGCAAGAAGGCACGGCGCGAACACGCGCGCGAGATCGCGCGGCAGGAGCGTGAGGCACAGAAACGCCGCAAGAAGCGCAACCGGATTCTGCTGCAGGGCGGCGGCATCGTGGCGGTGCTCGCCATCGTCGCGGTGGTCGCCGTGGTCATCGCCACCTCGACCCCGAAGAGCACCACGAACCCCGCGAACATGGCGAGCGACGGCATCCTGTTCACCGGCGACGGCAGCACGGTGACACCGGTGCTGACGACGGCGCTGAAGGCCGGATCCGACCCGGTGCCGACCGACACCGAGGCGCTCGGCGACACGGTCAACATCGTCACCTACATCGACTTCGCCTGCCCGTACTGCAACGACTTCGAGACGACCAACGCCGCGCAGATCGAGAGCTGGGTGCAGCAGGGCGTCGCGACGCTGGAGGTGCACCCGATCTCGATCCTCGACCGCATGTCGCTCGGAACGCAGTACGCCACCCGCGCCGCGAACGCCTCCGCGTGCGTCGCGAGCAACGACCCCGACAGCTTTCTCGCCGTGAGCGCGGCGCTGTTCGCGAACCAGCCGGCCGAGCAGACGAGCGGGCTCGACACCGCCGCCCTGAAGAAGGTCGTGGCGGATGCCGGTGCCGACAGCGACGAGATCGCCTCCTGCATCGACGACAAGACGTACGCCAGCTGGGTCGCGGCCGCCACCGACCGGGTGTCGAACGGCGAACTCGCCAGCACCACCGTGACCGAGTTCACCGGAACGCCGCTGGTTCTCGTGAACGGGCAGCAGTACGGCGGAGCGGTCGACGACGCCGAGGCGTTCCAGGCGTTCGTGGCATCGGTGGCGACGGCGGGCTGAGCGCGAGGCCACCAGGGTCGCGAGTTGTCACCAACGGGGCGATTCGTCGTCGGCACGGCCCCACTTGTGACAACTCGCGCCGGGTGGGCAGACACAGAACGCCCGCCCGGGCATGCCGGGCGGGCGTTCTGACAGGGGGTTCTAGTCGAACCAGAGGCCGAGCTCGCGCTGGGCCGACTCGACCGAGTCGCTGCCGTGCACGAGGTTCTGCTGGACCTTGAGGCCCCAGTCGCGTCCGAGGTCGCCGCGGATCGTGCCGGGCGCCGCGCTGGTCGGGTTGGTCGTTCCGGCGAGCGAGCGGAAGCCCTCGATGACGCCGTTGCCTGCGACGCGGATCGCGACGATGGGGCCGCTCTCCATGAACTCGACGAGGGGCTCGTAGAACGGCTTGCCCTCGTGCTCTGCGTAGTGCGCGCCGAGCAGCTCGCGGCTGGCTTCGACGAGCTTGAGGTCGACGAGCTGGTAGCCCTTCGCCTCGATGCGGCGCAGGATCTCGCCGGTCAGGTTGCGGGCGACGCCGTCGGGCTTGACGAGGACGAGTGTTTCTTCAACGCTCACGAGTTATCTCCTGGGTGTGATTGTTCGGCTGCGAATGCAGCCTTCTGGCGGTCGATTTGGCGTCCCTTGACGAAGCAGTAGATGAAGATCGCAAGGAAACAGCCGGCAACGAAGTACATAAGCGGGATGAGGATGCCTGTGGCGAGGAGCACCGCCTGCAGCGCCCAGGCGAGCCAGATGCCCCACGGGTGGCGCAACAGCCGGCCGGCGAGAAGCAGCACGACGATGAGGGCGGCCCCTCCCCCGAACGCGACGGCGGGGTCGAGCGCCTTGAGCCCGTAGACCACGAGTGTCACGAAGAACACGAGGATCGCCTCGAGCGCGAGCACGATCGAGAGCAGCATCTCGGTGACCGAGCGCTGGCGGCGCGGCCGGGGCGCGCGCGGCGCGGGGGCAGCCGTCACCGCTTCCACCTTCCGGCGGTCGCGAGGGTGATCGCGTCGCCGACGAGGGTGATCGATCCGGTCACCAGCACGGCGCGCTTGTCGCCCTCCCTGGCCCATTCGCGTGCGGCCTCGAGCGCGGTCTCGGCCGACTCGTCGGTGTAGACCTCCTCGGTGTGCTCGCGAACCGTGTAGGCGAGGTCGTCGGCGTCGACGGCGCGGTCCGACTCCGACTGGGTCACGTAGAAGCGCGTCGCGATGGGAGCGAGCGCGGCGACGATTCCGTCGGCGTCCTTGTCCTGCAGGACACCGATGACCACCGCGACCTCCTCGAAGGTGAAGTAGCTGCCGATCGCCGCGGCGAGGGCCGCCGCTCCGTGCGGGTTGTGCGCGGCATCGACGAGCACGGTGGGCTCGGTGCCGACGATCTGCAGGCGACCGGGCGAGGTCGCCGTTGCGAGCCCCTCGGCGAGAACGTCGCCGACGAGCGGCTGGCTGCCCCCGCCGAGGAACGACTCGACCGCGGCGATCGCGAGAGTGGCGTTCTGCGCCTGGTGGTCGCCGAACAGCGGCAGGAAGAGGTCGGGGTAGCTGGCGGCGAGTCCCTTGACCGAGATCACCTGGCCGCCGACCGCGACGGTCGTCGACTCGAGGGCGAAGTCGGCGCCCTGAACCACGAGGGTCGACTCGGTCAGCTCGGCCGCTCTCTGCAGCTCGCCCAGGGCATCCGACGTCTGAATCGCCGAGACGACGTTCGCGACCGGCTTGATGATTCCCGACTTGGTCTTCGCGATCTCGGCGACCGTGTTGCCGAGCCGCTGGGTGTGGTCGAGAGCGATCGGGGTGAAGACGGCGACCTGGCCGTCGGCGACGTTGGTGGAGTCCCACTCGCCGCCCATCCCGACCTCGATGACCGCGACGTCGACGGGGGCGTCTGCGAAGCTCGCGAAGGCGAGCACGGTGAGCGCCTCGAAGAACGTTAGCTCCGGGTCGCCGGCCGCGGTCAGCTCGGCGTCGATGAGCAGCAGATAGGGGCGGATGTCTGCCCAGTTCTCCACGAGCGCCCGGTTCGAGATGGGCTGGCCGTCGATGACGATGCGTTCGTTCACACGCGTCAGGTGCGGGCTGGTGAGCAGGCCGGTCTTGAGGCCGTAGGCGCGCAGCAGGCTCTCGGTGATGCGGCTCGTCGACGTCTTGCCGTTGGTGCCGGCGATGTGGATGACCGGGTAGGCGCGGTGCGGGTCGCCGAGCAGCTCGACGGCGCGGCGGGTCGGCTCGAGGCGCGGCTGCGGGTTGCTCTCGCCGATGCGGGCGAGCAGTTCTGCGTAGACCTCGTCGGCCCCGACCTGGAACTCGTTGTCGTCGAAGTCGTACTCGGAGTCGTCGTCGAGGTTGGTGCCCTCGTTGCCGGCCTGGAGGAAGTCGGGAAGTCCGGAGCCGTCGTCGACGAAGTCGTCTTCGCCCGGCTCGCCGTCGTAGCCCCCGTCGTAGCCCTGGTAGTCGTTGTCGCCGGGGTTGTCGTTCTTAGACATCTACTGATGCCGCCTTCCACAGATCGATGACCAGTACACCAGTGTTCGCGTACTGATCGGGAATCACAACGTTTCTCTGCGAGCCGACGGGCGAGTGCGTCGCGGCGTCGACGGCCGGGTCGTCGCTCAGCGTGAGGGTCAGCTCGGTGGCGAGGGTGTCGCCCGCGATGGTCGCCTCGAACGTGACGAGCGACGCGAGGTCGGCCGCCGACTGCGCGCGGATCGTCATCGAGATGCGGTCGCTCACGTTGAGGCCGGCCGCCTTGCGGGTGTCCTGCACCACCCGGATGACGTCGCGCGCGAGGCCCTCGGCCTCGAGCTCGGGCGTCGTCTCGGTGTCGAGGATCACGAACCCTCCGTCGACGAGGAACGCGATCGCGTTCGCCTCGTCGGCCGAGGTGAGCTCGAGCTCGAACTCGGCGGGCAGGAGCTCGACGCCGCCGACCACGACGGTCTCGCCGGTCTGCGACCAGTCGCCCTCGCGGGCCGCCTTGATCACCGACTGCACCTGCTTGCCGATGCGCGGGCCGGCGGCTCGCGAGTTGACGGTGAGCTTCTTCGCGATGCCGAAGTGCTCGAAGCTGTCGGCCTCGAGGGGGGCGAACTCGACGGACTTCACGTTGAGCTCCTGCACGAGGATGTCGCCGAACTCGCCGAGCGCCGCACCGTCGTCGCTGACCACGGTGAGCTTCGCGAGCGGCAGGCGCACGCGCAGGCTCTTCGCCTTGCGCAGCGAGAGTCCGGCCGAGGCGATGGCGCGCACGCGGTCCATCACGGTGACGAGCTCGTCGTCTTTCGGGAACGCGGATGCCTCGGGCCAGTCTTCGAGGTGCACGCTGCGCCCCGCGGTGAGGCCGCGCCAGATCTCGTCGCCGACGAGCGGGATGAGGGGTGCGGCGACGCGGGTGAGCGTCTCGAGCACCGTGTAGAGGGTGTCGAACGAGTCGCGGTCGGTTCCCGACCAGAAGCGGTCGCGGCTGCGACGCACATACCAGTTGGTGAGCACGTCGCCGAAGTCGCGCAGCTTCGCCGCGGCCATCGGGCTGTCGAGCGCCTCCAGCTCGTCGGTCACGTCGTCGATGAGCTGACGCGTCTTGGCGAGCAGGTAGCGGTCGAGCACGTTGGTCGAGTCGGTGCGCCACCGGGCCTCGTAGCCGCCGTCGGTCGCCGACGCGGGCCCTTCGACAGGCTCAGGGACCGCGGGCGTCGAAGCGTTGGCGTACAGCGTGAAGAAGTAGTACGTGCTCCACAGCGGCAGCAGGAACTGCCGGGTGCTCTCGCGGATGGCCTCCTCCGTGACGACGAGGTTGCCGCCGCGGATGACGGACGACGACATCAGGAACCAGCGCATGGCATCCGCACCGTCGCGGTCGAAGACCTCGGAGACGTCGGGGTAGTTGCGCAGGCTCTTCGACATCTTCTGGCCGTCGCTGCCGAGAACGATGCCGTGGCTGATGACGTTCTTGAACGCGGGACGGTCGAACAGGGCCGTGGAGAGGGTGTGCAGCGTGTAGAACCAGCCGCGGGTCTGGCCGATGTACTCCACGATGAAGTCGGCGGGGTTGTGCGCCTCGAAGAACTCGCGGTTCTCGAACGGGTAGTGCACCTGGGCGAACGGCATCGACCCGGAGTCGAACCAGACGTCGAGCACGTCTTCGATGCGGCGCATCGTCGACTGGCCGGTCGGGTCGTCGGGGTTCGGGCGGGTCAGCTCGTCGATGAACGGGCGGTGCAGGTCGGCCTCGCCTTTCTCATTGAGCGGCAGCGCTCCGAAATCTGCTTCGATTTCGTCGAGCGATCCGTAGACGTCGATGCGGGGGTAGTCGGGGTTGTCGCTCTTCCACACCGGGATGGGGCTGCCCCAGTAGCGGTTGCGCGAGATCGACCAGTCGCGGGCGTTGCCGATCCACTTGCCGAACTGGCCGTCCTTGACGTTGTCGGGAACCCAGTTGATCTCCTGGTTGAGCTCGCCCATGCGGTCGCGGAACTCGGGGACGCGCACGAACCAGCTCGACACCGCCTTGTAGATGAGCGGGTTGCGGCAGCGCCAGCAGTGCGGGTAGCTGTGCTCGTAGCTCGCGACCCGCACGAGGCGGCCCTCGGCGCGCAGCTGCTGTGTGAGCGGCTTGTTGGCGTCGAACACCTGCAGGCCGGCGACACCCTCGATGTTGGGGAGGAACTTGCCGCCGTCGTCGACGGAGATGATCACGGGGATGCCCGCGGCGGCGCAGACGATCTGGTCGTCCTCGCCGTAGGCGGGGGCCTGGTGCACGATGCCCGTGCCCTCGCCGGTGGCGACGTAGTCGGCGACGAGGATCTGCCACGCGTTCTCGGTGCCGTACTCGTCGGCGTCGGCGTAGTAGTCCCAGAGGCGGTCGTACTTCACGCCGTCGAGCTCGGCACCGAGCACGGTGCGCGACACGGCCAGCTTCGCGGCATCCGCACTCTCGTAGCCCAGGTCTTTGAAGTAGGCGGCGACGGTGTCGGTTGCGAGCAGGTACTCGGCCACACCCTCGGCCGCGCCGTCTCCGCCGCCCAGCGGGCCGCTCGGCAGCACCGAGTACTCGACAGCGGGTCCGACGGCGAGCGCGAGGTTGGTGGGGAGGGTCCACGGCGTCGTCGTCCAGGCGAGGGCGCGCACGGCGGTGAGGCCGAGGGCCTCGGCCTTCACACCGTCGAGGGGGAACGTGACCGTGACGGTCTGGTCCTGGCGCATCTTGTAGACGTCGTCGTCCATGCGCAGCTCGTGGTTCGACAGCGGGGTCTCGTCGTGCCAGCAGTAGGGCAGCACACGGAAGCCCTCGTAGGCGAGGTTCTTGTCGTGCAGCTGCTTGAACGCCCAGATGACGCTCTCCATAAAGCTGATGTCGAGGGTCTTGTAGTCGTTTTCGAAGTCGACCCAGCGCGCCTGCCGGGTGACGTACTCCTGCCACTCGCCGGTGTACTTGAGCACCGACTCGCGTGCCTTCGCGTTGAAGGCGGCGATGCCCATGTCTTCGATCTCGTGCTTCTCGGTGATTCCGAGCTGCCGCATCGCCTCGAGCTCGGCGGGGAGGCCGTGGGTGTCCCAGCCGAAGCGGCGGTGCACCTGCTTGCCGCGCATCGTCTGGAACCGCGGGAAGAGGTCTTTCGCATACCCGGTGAGCAGGTGGCCGTAGTGCGGCAGGCCGTTGGCGAACGGCGGGCCGTCGTAGAAGACCCACTCGTCGGCACCCTCGCGGTTCTCCACCGATGCCAGGAACGTCTGGTCGGTCGCCCAGTAGGCGAGCATGCCCTCTTCGATCGAGGGGAAGTTCGGGCTCGCGGGAACGCCGACGGCATCAGAACTGCGGGGGTAGGACATCTCACTCCAGATCGGTTAGTCATCTGCTGAGGACGCCACCCGCTTTCGCGAGCCACGCGGTACCACCCCGCTTGCCGGTCGCCCACTTCGACATGCTCAGTGACCGATCGACCGCTTGTTCATTGGCTGTGACGGGCCAGTCCCGTTCGGTTCTACCGAGGGCCGTGAGGCCCTTTTCTTCCGAAGACTCCCCGGTGATTGCCGGATCGGTGTCTGTGCATCCATCCTAACGGCGATTGCGGCGCACCGCCGAGTCGCACAACGCCCCGTCAAGAGTGTGCGGGAGACCCTCCACTAGGCGACACTGGGGTGATGCGCAGATTCGTGTTTACCGCGACCGCGGCCGCGACGGTCGTCGTGACCCTCGGCGTCGGGGCGATCGGGGTGGTCTCCGCCGTGATCCCGGCCGAGGCCTCGCTCCAGGTGCTGGGCGTGGACCCGATCACCATCGTGCCGTCGCCCGCTCCCGAATCCGACGACGCCCCGGCGACCGTGCCGACACCCGGGCCAGCGGATGCGCCCGCAGCCATCCCGCCCGAGGCCCCCGCGCCGCAGCCAGAGCCCGTCGCCCCGGCGCCTCCCGCGACGGCACCCGCGCCTGAACCCTCCCCGTCTCCCGCGCCGGCCCCCGCCCCGTCCCCGTCACGGGAGCAGGCCCCGGCTCCCGTCGAGGTCACCCCCGAACCGCCGCACGAGATCGGCGAGCAGCCCGGCTGGTCGCGCGACGACGAGGACTGGGACGACGACTGGGACCGGGACGACCGCGACGGCGACGGGGACTGGAACAGGGATGGCAAGCGCTACGGCGACCGTGGCTGGAACACCGACGAGCAGCGCGACGGCGACTAACGCAGCCGGTAACCCATGCCCCGCACCGTCTCGATGCGGTCGGCGCCCAGCTTCGCCCGCAGGTAGCGCACGTAGACGTCGACGACGTTCGACCCCGGATCGAAGTCGAGTCCCCACACCCTGCTGAGCAGCTGTTCGCGGGTCAGGACCTCGTCGGCGTGGAGCAGGAACTCCTCGGCCAGGGCGAACTCGCGTGCGGAGAGGTCGATCTCGGTGTCGCCGACGAGGGCGCGGCGGGCGATCGCGTCGAGGGTCAGGTCGCCGCGGCTGAGCGTCGTGCTGACCCGAGCCGTGGCATCCCGCAATCGAAGCCGCACGCGGGCGAGCAGTTCGTCGAATCGGAACGGCTTCGGGATGTAGTCGTTGGCGCCGCCCTCGAGGCCGGCGACGGTGTCTTCCACCGTCGTGCGAGCGGTCAGCATGATCACCGGCAGCGAGTTCCCCTCGGCGCGCAGCGTCTGCAGCACCTCGAATCCGTCGATGCCGGGCAGTCCGACGTCGAGCAGCAGCAGGCTGTGGCCTCCCGTGCGGGCCGCTTCGAGGGTGCTCGCCCCGTCGGCGACGACGAGGGTGGTGAAGCCCGCGGCACGCAGGCCCTTGTCGACGAAGAGCGCGATGCGTTCTTCGTCTTCGGCGATGAGGATGCTGTTCATGGCACTGCTGTCTGTTCGGCCTGCGGAGGGGGTTCGACGGGCACGACGATGCCGAACCGGGAGCCGGCGCTCGACGAGGTGAGCGTCACGCGGCCGCCGTGGGCGAGTGCGATCTCGCGCACTATGGGGAGGCCGAGTCCCGAGCCGAGGATTCCCCGTCCGGTGTCTGCGCGGCCGAATCGTTCGAAGATGCGCTCCTCGGCTCCCGGGGGGATGCCGCTGCCCTCGTCGGCCACCCAGAACTCGACCACGGTGTCGCCGCCGGTGCTGCCCAGTTCGATGCGGGAACCGGGCGGGGAGTACTTCGCGGCGTTGTCGACCAGCTGCAGCCAGGCCTGGGTGATGCGGCCCGCATCCAGCGACGCGCGCACGTGGGCGGTGCCGGCGAGCGCCCAGTCGTGGCCGGGGATCCCGCTCGCCTTCGCGAAGACGTCGGCGGTGAGGTCGGAGACGTCGACGGGAGTTCGCGCGAGGGTCATGCGCTGGGTCTCCGCGAGTGACTCGATGTCGTCGACGAGCCGGTTCATGCGGTCGAGTTCGTCGATTGCGAGCGCCCGTGTGGCTTCCACGTCGTCGAGGTTCGAGGCGTCGAGCAGTTCGAGGTGGCCGCGCACGATGGTGATCGGCGTCTTGAGCTCGTGTCGCACGTCGTCGAGCAGCTGACGCTGGCTCGTCATGGCCCGGTCGAGGCGGCCGAGCATCTCGTTCACCGTCTCGGTGAGGGCGGAGATGTCGTCGTGGCCGACGACCGGGATGCGCGCGCCCCTGTCGCTCGCGGTGATCTGCGACGCGGCGGTGCTGAGCTGCCGTAGCGGCCGCAGCAGCCGGCCGGCGACGAACCAGCCGACGAGGCCGATCGCGAAGAGCGTGCACGCCGCCACGATCGCGTAGGTGCCGAACGCGGCCCGCAGTTCGTCGAGGGCGGCGTCGAGGTCGACCGCCGCGACATAGACGGCCGGGTCGGGGTCGCCCTCGATGGCGATCGGCGTCGCGATGTAGCGCACGGTGCCCACGGTGAGCAGTGCGGTCCCCATGTGGATGGCCCCGTCCTGGGTCTCGCGCACCACCCGGTCGACGAACGCCGGGTCGTCTTCGAGATGGAACGCGGTGTCGACGCCGGGCACCAGCGTCGCCTCGCCGCCGACGATGCCGAGCGCGCTCTCGTTGCGGCCGGGGATCACGCGGGCGAGCACCGCCTCGAGCGCTTCCGCGGTCGTCGCGAAGTCGGTGGCCGGCGGCGGGGACGCACCGGGATCGGCGCGCACCGCCGCCGACTCGCCGGTCACGACGAAACGGGCCGACTCCACGTGGGCGAGCAGGAGCGCGTCGATCTGCCCGTGGATGCGGTCGCGCTGCACGAAGAACGACGTGATGCCGGCGACCGACATGCCGACGAAGGCCACCAGCAGGATGGATGCGAGAATGCGCGACCTCACAGACCAGCGCGGTGCTCGCAATCTGCGCGGTCGTCTCATGGCAACCAGTATGGAGCGTGCCAGACTCGACCAATGGCCCCTTCCCTCCGAGATGAGAGCACTCTCACCGTCGTCATCGCGTTCGGGGCGAACCTGTTGATCGCGGTCGCGAAGAGCATCGCCGCGCTCGTCACCGGCTCCGCGTCGATCGCCGCGGAGGTGGCGCACTCCTGGGCCGACACCGGCAACGAGGTCTTCCTGTATGTCGCCGAACGCAGGTCGTCCCGCGCGAAGGATGCGACGCATCCGCTCGGCTACGGACGCGAGGCCTACGTCTGGTCGATGTACGCGGCGTTCGGCCTGTTCGCCGCCGGCGCGGCCGTGTCGATCCTGCACGGTGTGCAGAGCCTCGCCGACCCCGAGCCCGCCACCGACTGGGCCGTCGCCTACGCGGTGCTCGCTGTCGCCTTCGTGCTCGAGGGCGTCTCGTTCGTGCGCGCGTACCGGCAGGCGAGGGCGGCGGCGCAGCAGCGCGGCACGGGCACCCTCCAGTCGGTGCTCGCGAGTTCGAACCCGACCCTGCGCGCGGTCTTCGCCGAAGACGCCGCGGCCCTGATCGGCCTCGCGATCGCCTTTCTCGGGGTGCTGCTGCACCAGGTCACCGGGTCGCCCGTGTACGACGCGATCGGCTCGATCCTCGTCGGTGTGCTGCTCGGCGTCGTCGCCGTTGTGCTCATCAACCGCAACCGCCGATTCCTCGTCGGACAGGAGACGGATCCCGCCGTCTCGCGCAGCATGGTCGCGTTTCTGAACGCCCGCGACGAGATCGAGCGGGTCACCTACCTGCACCTCGAGTTCGTCGGGGCGAGCCGCGTGTTCCTGGTCGCGGCCGTCGACCTCGTCGTCAACGACAGCGAGTCGAACGTCGCGGTCGCACTGCGCACCGTCGAGACCGCGCTCGAACGCAACCCGCACATCGAGAAGGCCGTGCTCACCCTCTCGGTGCCCGCCGACGCCGCGCTCTAGCGGGCGCCGGTCCTCCGGCCGTCGGCGCCTCCCCTCAGGCCGCGAAACTTGCGGGAGAACGACTTATACCGGTCGAGAAACATCGTTCTCCCGCAAGTTTCGGGCTGATTCGACGGGATGCTGCGGCGCAGCGGGCGGTTAGCGCGAGTCGACGGCGCCGCGCTCGCGGAAGCCGTTGATGAGCGCGGCCGCCGACCGGGCGTCGGAGACGGTCACGACGATGGTGCGCCCGGTGCGCCGGCTCACCTCGAGCGCCTCGCCGGCGCGCACGACGACGCCCAGGCGCCCGTGGGATCCGAAGCGCACACCCCAGCCGCCGAAGTCGCCCAGCGGCGTCACCTGCGTGACCCGCGCCGACTCGATCTGGTCGATCGGCACGCTGAATCGCGGCAGCCCGAGCAGCGAACGCACGGTGAAGCCCGCGGCGCTCACGCGCACCCGCCAGAACGAGGTGCCGACGGCCACGGGAACGAGCACGATCGCGATGCCGAGCGTGCTCCAGTACGACGCGCCGTCCACCGCGAGACCGATGGTGACGGCCCCGAGCAGCACCAGCATGCCGCCGAACAGCGCGACGAACACCCATGACTGCGGGGTCACGGTGCGCGTCCAGACCGCCCGCTCGTCGTCTGCGAGGCCGAGGGCCGGCGTCGCGGCTTCGTCGGTCGCTACGAGCGGAGCACGCGGCGCGATCATAGCGCTCGGGATCGCGAGCACCAGCCCGCCGACCGCGCCCGCGGTCAGCCACAGCCCGATGCCCGCCCCGTCGCCGACGTCGCGCGCATCGGCGAGCCCGAGCTGCATGTGCACCGAGCCCACCACTCCCACCGTGATGAGAGTGGACAGCCAGACGCTCGTGCCGAGGAGCGTGCGCGTGTATACGCCCGCGCTCTGGAACAGCGTGGCGAGAGTGACGATCGCGCCGAATCCCGCCGCGATCCCCCCGATCATCCAGGCGAGTCCGGCCAGGCTGCCGAAGCCGTCGGGCTCACCCGAGCCGTTCCAGTGGATCGCGACAGGGTCGGGCAGCCGTGACGACCACGAGAGCATAAGGGCGATGCCGACGGCCGCGATGACGATCGGCACGACGGCGCCGATCACGACGATTCGCCGGCGCTCGGCGGGGGTGTAGTCGTTCATCAGTAGGCCTCTCGGATCATTGCGGCGAGCGCCGCGGGGGAAAGATTGAGCCGCTTCGCCTCGACGACGAGGGCCGGAAGCATGGCCGCGAGGTCGGAGTACTCGTGGGAGCGGTCGGTGACGACGGCGCCCCTCCCCCTGCGCAGGTCGATGAGGCCCTCGTCGCGCAGCACCTGGTAGGCGTGCAGCACGGTGTGCACGTTGAGGTCGAGCGAGCCGGCGAGTTCACGCGCCGAGGGGAGCCGCTCCCCCGCGGTGAGCGCGCCGCGCACGACCTCCGCGCGCACGGCGGCGGCGAGCTGGTCGAACAGCGGAATGGGCGACCCTGGGTCGACGCGAATGAGCATGACTCCATACTATTGTTCTAGTTGGGCTAGAACAAGAGCCCGATAGACTTTCCATTACAGAAAGTCTAGGCTTTCCATCATGGAAACGACCCCGGCCCGTCCCACCGCCGCCGAGGCGCAAGCCGCCCTCGACTCCGTCGCGGAGTCGCGCAAGACCCTGGCCCCCTACGTGCGCTCACCGTGGTGGCTGTACCCGGCGCAGGGCCTCGGCACGGCGGCGTTCGTCATCGGATTGGCATTCACCGCGACCCATCCGTCCTGGGGCACGTCGATCCTCGCCGTCGCGATCGTTGTGCTCAGCGTGCTGCCGATGCTGCAGCAGCGTCCCGGCCGGGTCGTTCTCGACGTCTACACGCACCGGGGCAGCCGCGGAACCGCCCTGGTGTACGTGCTGATCTTCGGACTGGTGGTGGCCACGGCGCTCGTGCTGAATGCCTACACCGCGGCCGACTGGATCGTCTACCTCGCCGGCGCGGCCTCGTTCGTGCTCACCGTGGTCATGGGACCGATCATGGACGCCCGGCTGGAACGCGCCATCCGAGACGGCCGCTGATGGCCGACGGGTTCAACGAACTCATCCACGCGCCGATCCGTCTGCGGATCTGCGCGATCCTCGCCGAGGTCAACGAGGCGGAGTTCGGCACGGTGCGCGACGCCCTCGGGCTGAGCGACTCCGTACTCAGCAAGCACCTCAAGGTGCTCGAGGACGCCGGCTACGTCTCGCTGCGCAAGGGCACCGTCGACACGAGAACCCGCACGTGGGCGACGCTGACCAAGCCGGGTCGCGCGGCCTTCAAGGGCCACATCGGCGCCCTGCGCGCCCTCGCGGCGAGCGCCGACGCCCTCGACTGAGACGCGAGCGGCGCCGCTAGCCCGCGAACGCGTCGGTCGCCTCGACCAGCGCCGACAGGATGCCGGGCTCGTCGAACGAGTGGCCGGCGTCAGGGATCAGGTGGAACTCGGCGTGCGGCATCGCTCGGTGCAGTTGCCACGCGGTGACCGGAGGGGTGCAGATGTCGTAGCGGCCCTGCACGATCACCGTGGGGATGTCGCGCAGCAGGTGGGCGTTGGCGAGCAGCTGCCCGTCGTCCATCCAGCCCTTGTTGACGAAGTAGCTGTTCTCGATGCGGGCGAAGGCCAGGGCGAACTTCGGGTCGGTGAACGTGTCGACGAGCTCGGGGTGCGGCAGCAGCGTGATGGCACTCGACTCCCACCGCGACCAGGCGACGGCGGCGGGCAGGTGCACCGCCGGGTCGGGGTCGTTGAGCAGCCGGTGGTACGCCTGGATGAAGCTGCCGCGGTCTTCGACGGCCACCTGCTCCACGTACTGCTCCCACACGTCGGGGAAGATCTGTCCGGCCGGCCCCTCGTAGAACCAGGCGAGCTCGCTCGCGCGCAGGGTGAAGATGCCGCGCAGCACGAGCTCGGTCACCCGCCGCGGGTGCGTCTGCGCGTAGGCGAGCGCGAGGGTGCTTCCCCACGATCCGCCGAAGACCTGCCAGCGGTCGATGCCGAGCGCCTCGCGCAACACCTCGAGGTCGGCCACGAGATGCCACGTCGTGTTGACCGCCAGGTCGTAGTCGGGTGCCGAGGCGTGCGGCAGGCTCTTGCCCGACCCGCGCTGGTCGAACAGCACGATGCGGTACTTCTGCGGGTCGAACGCGCGGCGGTGGCGCGGCCCGGTCTCGCCTCCCGGCCCTCCGTGCAGAAACACCACGGGCTTGCCCTCGGGGTTGCCCGAGGTCTCCCAGTAGAGGCTCTGTCCGTCTCCGACGTCGAGCATGCCGGTGTCGTACGGTTCGATCTCGGGGTAGTAGGTGCGCATCGATCCAGACTAGAAGGTGTTGCCCCGGGCGACGCTCTCGAACGCAGCGCGGATTCCCGGAAAGACCACGTCGACGCTCTCGGCCACATAGCCCTCGAGCGGCGAGCGGCCGATGCCGTCGCGCGCCCAGCTGATCCAGGCGGCGGCCACGGCCCCGGCGAGCGCGTTCGCGGCCGTGCGCACGAGCAGGTCGTCACGGTGGCGGGCGCCCCGGGCGGCGAAGAAGTCGGCGAATACGCTCGCCTGTGTGGCGATGCGAACGAGGCCCGACTGCACGATCTCGTCGGCGGCGCCCATCACCTCGGTCTGCGTGAGCGCGAGCGGCACGCGCCGCTCGTCGAAGTCGGCAGCGAGTTCGAGAATGACGTCGCGGATCGATTCGAGGGACCCGGTGGCGGATGCCGCGGCGCACGCAGCCCGCAGGGAGTCGTTCGCGCGGTCGACCTCGAACCACAGCAGATCGCTCTTGGCCCCGAAGTAGTTGAAGAATGTCGCGCGGCTCACGCCTGCCCGCGTGGTGATCTGGTCGATCGTGGTACCCGCGTAGGTGTTCTCGATGAACAGCTCTGCCGCGGCATCCTCGATCAGCTGTCGTGACGAGACCTTCGGGCGTCCCACTCCGGCCCCCTGGCCTGCATTGGTCTGCACCATACTCCCCGTCGTGATTAGATACTGTACTGAGTCCAAAAACTAGGCTACTCACCTCGATCAGACCGAGAAAGACCGCCGTGAACCGCACTTTACCCTCCCTGCTTGCCGCCGCGTCCGTGATTCTGCTCGTTGCGGGATGTTCGACCCCCGCAGCCGAGAACAGCGCCCCCGTCTCGGGCGGCACTCTCGTCTACGCCTCGGGCGACGGCGAGCCCACCTGCCTCGACCCGCACGTCGGCGGCAACTACCCGCAGGCCCTCGTCGCCACCCAGTACCTCGAGTCGCTCGTGTCGAAGAACTCCGACGGCGAGATCATCCCGTGGCTCGCCAGCTCGTGGAGCGAGTCCGACGACCAGCTCTCGTGGGAGTTCACCCTGCGTGACGGCGTCACCTTCACCGACGGCACCCCGCTCACCGCTGAAGCGGTCGCCGCCAACGTCACCCACCTGCAGGACCCGGAGACCGGCTCGTCGACCGGCTACGTAGCTCTGCAGAAGGTCACCGGCGTCGAGGTCGTCGACGAGCTCACCGCCCGGGTGACCCTGAGCGAGCCCGACAGCGCCCTGCTCGACTCGTTCTCGCAGACCTGGCTCGCGATCGAGTCGCCCACCGCCCTGGCGCGCACCGCCGAGGAGAACTGCGAGAGCCCCGTGGGCACCGGACCGTTCTTCGTCGCGAAGTGGGACCGCCAGCAGTCGATCACCCTCGAGCGCAACGAGGAGTACACCTCTCCCCCGGCCGACGCCGCCCACGACGGCGTCGCCTACCTCGACGCGATCGAATGGCGCTTCCTGCCCGACTCGGCGTCGCGCTACGCGGCACTGCAGGCGGGCACCGTCGACCTGATCGACAACGTGCAGCCCGACACGATCGTCGCGGCCGAGGGCGTCGACGCCATCGAGGAGCTCAACGCTCCCCGCCCGGGCGCGTCGAACCGCATCGAGCTCAACTCGAGCAAGCCCCCGTTCGACGACATCAGGGTGCGTGAGGCGTTCGTGCGCGCCGCGAACGTCGACGACGCCATCACGAGCCTGTTCTTCGACACCGCCGAACGCTCCTACTCGCCGCTCTCGAGCGTCGAGAAGGTGGCCTTCTCGAAGCCCGAGCTGTTCGACTACGACCAGGACGCCGCGGCGACCCTGCTCGATGCGGCCGGGTGGACCGAGACGGATGCCGAGGGCTACCGCGTGAAGAACGGCGAGCGTCTCGACGTGTCGTTCCCAGTGAGCACGAACCAGTCGATCCCCGCAGAGCAGTCGCTCTTCGAGCAGCTGCAGGCGACCGCGAAGGAGGCGGGCTTCAAGGTGAACCTCGAGCCGCTCGACCTCTCCAGCTGGTACGGAGTGCTCGGCGAGAACGAGTACGACCTCGTGAGCGCCCCGTACACGAAGGTGGGTCCCGACGTTCTCCGCATCCTCTTCGACTCGAACGGAACGATTCCCGCCCCGAGCGGCTACTTCGCCAACCACTCGCAGGTGAAAGACCCGGCGCTCGACGAACTGCTGCGCACGGCCGCCCGGTCGGCCGACGCCGACGAGCGCGCCGACCTCTACGCCGAGGCGCAGGAGATCGTGCTCGACGGCTACTACGTGCTGCCGCTGTACGACCAGCAGAACCACTTCCTGCTGCGCTCCGACGTGAAGGGCGTGCGGGCGATGCCGACGGTGTCGACCCCGACGCTCTACGACGCATGGCTGGATCGCTGAGCGTCGACCTCGTCGCCTCCGGGCCGCGCCCAGACCCGCGCGCGAGCCCGGGCGACGCGCGGCCCGCGCAGCGCACCCGGCTGATCCGCTGGGCGCTGCTGCGGCTCGGCGGCGTGCTGTTCGTGCTGTGGGCGGTCGCCACCGTCACGTTCTTCGCCCTGCGCCTCATCCCCGGCGATCCCGCGGAGGCGATCCTCGGCGGGCCCGGATCGCAGGCCAGCGTCGAGGCGCTGGCCCAGGCCCGCGCGGAGTACGGGCTCGACCAGCCGCTCTTCACCCAGTACGTGGTGTACCTGGGCCACCTGGCGACCGGCGACCTCGGCACCTCGTATGCGCTACGCGACTCCGTGGCATCCGTCATTCTCGTGAACCTCGGCCCTACGCTGCTGCTCGCCCTCGTGTCGCTGATCACGGCGCTCGTGATCGCCCTCGGCCTCGCCGTCTGGTCGACGGGCGGCGGCCGCATCGCCGCCGCGGTCGGTTCGCTGCTCGAGATCGTGGCCGCCGCGGTGCCCCACTTCTGGCTCGCGATCTCGCTCATCCTGCTGTTCTCGACGACGCTCGGCTGGCTGCCGCCGGTGAGCGTGCCCGGGCCGCTGGGGCTCGTGCTGCCGGTGCTCACGCTCGCGATCCCGCTCGCCGGATTTCTCGGCCAGGTGATGCGCGAGGCGCTGCTCGACGCCATGGAGTCGCCGTTCGTGCTCTCGGCGCGCGCCCGCGGCGAGGGCGACGGCGGGGTGTTCTGGCGGCACGCGCTGCGGCACGCGGCGATTCCCGCGATCGGCCTCGTGGGATGGGCGTTCGGCTCGCTCATCAGCGGCGCCGTCGTGGTGGAGACGATCTTCGCCCGGCAGGGGCTCGGCCGCAGCCTGCTCTCGGCGGTGCAGGGCCGCGACGTGCCGTTGGTCATCGGCGTTGTGCTCGTCGTCGCACTCGCCTACATGCTCGTCACCACCCTCACCGACCTCGCCGACCGCCTCGTCGACCCGCGGCTGAACCGGGCGACCCGATGAAGGCCCCCGCGGTGAGGCCGCGCGTTATGGAGACCGCCGCCCTCGTGGTCATCGCCTTCCTCGCCCTCGCCGCCCTCGCCCCGTCGGTGCTCGCACCCGGCGACCCGCTCGCGATCTCCCCCCTCGACAGCTTCCAGCCGCCGTCGCTCTCCCACGTCTTCGGCACCGACGAGTCGGGGCGCGACATCTACACGCGCGTCATCCACGGCACCGGGCCGTCGCTGCTCATCGGCATCGCCGCGACCGCGATCGGCCTCGGTCTCGCGCTCGTCTTCGGCCTGCTCGCCGGCTTCGGCCCGCGCTGGCTCGACTTCGGCACGACCCGCTTTCTCGAGGTGCTCTTCGCGTTTCCGGGGCTGCTGTTCGCGCTGCTGTTCATCGTGATCTACGGGCCGGGCGTCGTGACGTCGACGATCGCCGTCGGGCTGTCGACCGCGCCCGGCTACGCGCGCATCATCCGCAGCCGGGTCATCCAGGTGCGCACCTCGCCCTACCTCGAGGCCGCCCTCGTGCTCGGCCGCGGACGCCCCAGCCGCATCGCGCGGCACGTGCTGCCCAATGTCGCCGGCTCGCTGTTCGTGCTCGCGACCCTCGGCATCGGCCAGTCGATCGTGTGGGCGTCGTCGCTCAGCTACCTCGGCCTCGGGGCCGTGCCGCCCGCCGCCGAGTGGGGCGCCATGCTCTCCGCCGGCCGCACCTACATCGCGTCGTTCTGGTGGATGACCTTCTTCCCCGGCCTGTTCATCGTGCTGAGCGCCGCCGCGACGACCCTGCTCGGTCGCGGCATCCAGCAGCGGGGACGCGAGTCGTGAGCGCCCTGTTGTCGGTGCGCGGTCTGCGCGTGCGCTTCGGCGAGGCCGAGGTGGTCTCCGACGTGTCGTTCGACGTGCAGCCCGGCGAGTGCATCGGCATCGTGGGCGAGTCCGGCTCGGGCAAGAGCGTCACGGCGCGCGCCCTGCTCGGCCTCGCCGGGCGTCGGGCCCGCGTGACGGCCGACGAGCTGCGGTTTGACGAGACCCGGATTCTGGATGCCTCGGCCGGCCGCCTGCGGTCGCTGCGAGGGCGTGAGATCGGCTACGTGTCGCAGGGCGCGCTGGTCGCCCTCGACCCGCTGCGCACCGTCGGGCGTGAGATCTCCGACTCCCTGCGCCTCCACACCTCGAGCACACCCGCACAGCGTCGTGAGCGTGTGCTCGAGCTTCTCGCCGACGTCGGCATCCCCGACCCGGAGGTGCGCGCGGGCCAACGCCCCGACGAGCTCTCCGGCGGTCTGCGTCAACGCGCGGTGATCGCCTCCGCGATCGCGCTCGGCCCCCGCCTGATCATCGCCGACGAGCCGACGACCGCGCTCGACTCGACCGTGCAGGCCGGCATCCTCGACCTGCTCGAACGGCTGCGCGACGAGGGCGCGGCGCTTGTGCTGATCAGCCACGACCTCGCGGTGGTGTCGAGGCTCGCCTCCCGCGTGCTCGTGATGCACGAGGGGCGCATCGTGGAGAGCGGACCGAGCGGCTCCGTGCTGGCCGAGCCGCAGCATCCGTACACCCGCCGTCTGATCGCGGCGGTGCCCACCGACCGCCCCCGCGGCACCCTCCTGAGCGCTCCCCCCGCGAGCACGGGATTCGGAAATTCAGGAGTTACGGCCGAGCCGGCTCCCGATGCCGCGCGCATCACGCCCGCCGAGCCGCTAACTCCTGAATTTCCGACGACCCCCGTCGTTGTGGCGTCGGGGCTGAGCCGCAGCTTCGGGGCGCGGCTGGCCGTCGACGATGTGAGCTTCACGCTCGAGCGGGGCCGCACGCTCGGCATCGTGGGCGAGAGCGGTTCGGGCAAGACGACGGTGGCGCGCCTCGTGCTCGCCCTCGACCGGCCCGACGCGGGCGACGTGCGTGTGCTCGGCGAACCGTGGTCGACGGCGACCGAGCGCGAACGCCGGGCGCTGCGCCCGCGCATCGGCGCGATCTACCAGGACGCCCTCAGCTCGTTCGACCCGCGGCTCACGGTCGGACAGATCGTCGCGGATGCCCTCACTCACGGCCGCTCCCAACGTGCCGGGGTCGAGGTGGCCGAGTTGCTGCGCCGCGTGGGCCTCGACGAGGGTGTGATGAACCGCCGCCCGCTGAAACTCTCCGGCGGACAGCAGCAGCGGGTCGCCATCGCCCGGGCCATCGCACCCGCGCCCGACCTGATCGTGTGCGACGAACCGGTGTCGAGCCTCGATGTGTCGGTGCAGGCGCAGGTTCTCGACCTGCTCGACGAGCTGCAGCGCGACCTCGGTCTCAGCTACCTGTTCATCACCCACGACCTCGGGGTCGTGCGCCACGTGAGCGACGAAGTGCTCGTGATGCGGGCCGGCCGGGTGGTCGAACGTGGCTCGACCGAGAACGTGTTCCGCGCGCCGCAGCACGAGTACACGCGGGCGCTGTTCTCCTCGGCGCCGCGCATCGGCGGGGATCGCGATCTCTGGCCAGCTGCCACGGGCGGGTCCTAGACTCGGGGCGAGCGGAGGGACACGATGAGCGACGACACACCGACCGAGAAGTTCGATCCGAAGAAGGACGGGGCCACGCCCCCGCCGGAGCCGCCCGCGTCGCCGGACGCACCGACGACACCGCTTTCACCGAACGCCCCCGAGCAGACCGAGTACCCGCCCACCAGAAAGCTGCCCGCCTACGACGTGCCATCGGCGCGCGGCGAGGATCCGGCGCACTGGCCGCCGGTCGACCAGGCGCCCGCCGGCCGGGCCCCGGCGGCAGCGCAGCCCGCGGGGCGCGACGGGTACCCCGCCCAGGCACCGCCGAAGACCCCCGACGCGCCGAAGAAGAAGCACACCCTCATGTGGTGGCTCATCGGCATCGGCGCGGCCCTGCTGATCGCCCTCATCGTGGCTCTCATCGTGCTGTTCGGCGGGGCCGACGAACCCGCGGTCGCGCCCACGCCCACCGAGTCGAGCGCGACCCCCGAGCCGGAGCCCACACCGACCGAGGAGCCCGAGCCGACGCCCACCGAGACCGTCGCCCCTCCCGTGACCGGGCCAACTTTCGCCACCTTCACGGCTCCGTCGAACGCCGGGTGCGGCGAGGACGACGAGGAGGTGCCGCTGACCTTCTCCTGGTCGAGCAGCGACGCGACGAAGGCCTACATCGGCGTCGGAACGCAGAACGCCGCCCTCAACCCCACCTTCAGCGATCTGCCGCCCACGGCGACCTTCGAAGAGCTGAGCTACCAGTGCGACGTGGCGAGCCAGGTCTACACGGTGACGCTCGAAGACGCCGCGGGCCGGCTCGCGAGCAACACCGTCACCATCACCGCGCGGTAGATTGGAGGGCGAACCCCAATCAGGCACCTCACCAACGACACGGTGCCGTCTATAGAACCGGAGCACCATGCCTGACGCCACGCCCGCCTCGTCTTTCTCGATGCCCGACAAGCCCGCCCTAGAAGGGCTCGAAGACAAGTGGGGCACCGCCTGGGAAGAGCGTGGCACCTACCTCTTCGACCGTGCCGCTGCGACCAAGGCCAACGTCTTCTCGATCGACACTCCCCCGCCCACGGCGTCGGGCAGCCTCCACATCGGGCACGTCTTCAGCTACACCCACATGGACCTCATCGCGCGCTACCAGCGCATGCGCGGCCGTGACATCTTCTACCCGATGGGCTGGGACGACAACGGCCTGCCCACCGAGCGGCGCGTGCAGAACTACTACGGCGTGCGCTGCGACCCCTCGCTGCCCTACGTCGACGGCTACGTGCCGCCCCTCGAAGGCGGCGAGAACCACTCGTCGAAGGCCGCCGACCAGGTTCCCGTCTCCCGCCGCAACTTCATCGAGCTGTGCGAGAGGCTCACCGCCGAAGACGAGCAGCAGTTTGAGCTGCTCTGGCGCCAGCTCGGCCTGAGCGTCGACTGGACCCAGTCGTACCGCACCATCGGCGACGACGCCCAGCGTGCGGCCCAGCGCGCCTTCCTGCGCAACATCGAGCGCGGCGAGGCCTACCAGGCCGACGCCCCCACCCTGTGGGACGTCACCTTCCGCACCGCCGTCGCCCAGGCCGAGCTCGAAGACAAAGAGATGCCGGCGGCCTACCACCGCCTCGCCTTCCACGCGCCCGACGGCTCGGACGTGCACATCGAGACGACCCGCCCGGAGCTGTTGGCGGCCTGTGTGGCGCTTGTGGCGCATCCCGACGACGACCGCTACAAGCACCTGTTCGGCACCACCGTGACCACCCCGGTCTTCGGTGTCGAGGTGCCGATCGTGGCGCACCACCTCGCCCAGATCGACAAGGGCTCGGGAATCGCCATGATCTGCACCTTCGGCGACGTGACCGACGTCATCTGGTGGCGTGAACTCGACCTGCCGAACCGCACCATCATCGGCGCCGACGGACGCATCGTCGCGGATGCGCCCGCCGCCGTCACCACCGAGCCCGCCCTCGCGGCCTACGCCGAGATCGCCGGCAAGACCGTGTTCAGTGCGAAGGCGAAGATGGTCGAGCTGCTGAAGGCCTCCGGAGAGATGATCGGCGATGCGAAGCCCATCACGCACTCGGTGAAGTTCTTCGAGAAGGGCGACAAGCCGCTCGAGATCATCTCGACGCACCAGTGGTACATCGCCAACGGCGCCCGCGACGCCGACCTGCGCGCCCGCTTGCTGCAGCGCGGCAAGGACGTGAATTTCGTGCCCGAGTTCATGCGCGTGCGCTACGAGAACTGGGTAGGCGGCCTCACCGGCGACTGGCTCATCTCGCGCCAGCGCTTCTTCGGTGTGCCGATCCCCGTCTGGTACGAGCTCGACGCCGACGGCGAGAAGGGCCGCGTGATCGTTCCGACCGAGGCCGACCTGCCCGTCGATCCCGCGTCGCACACGGCCCCGGGCTTCGACGAGAGCCAGCGCGGAGTTCCCGGCGGCTTCGTCGGCGAAGTCGACATCATGGACACCTGGGCCACCTCGAGCCTCACCCCGCAGATCGCGGGAGGCTGGGAGACCGACCCCGAGCTGTTCGACCTGGTCTTCCCGTACTCGCTGCGCAGTCAGGGCCAGGACATCATCCGCACCTGGCTGTTCTCCACGGTGCTGCGCGCCGAGCAGGAGTCGGGCGTCGCCCCGTGGAAGAACGCCGGGATCTCCGGCTTCATCGTCGACCCCGACCGCAAGAAGATGTCGAAGTCGAAGGGCAACGTCGTCACGCCCAAGGGCATGCTCGACGACCACGGCTCCGACGCGGTGCGCTACTGGGCCGCCTCGTCGCGCCTCGGCACCGACGCCGCATTCGACCCGCAGAACCCGAAGCAGATCAAGATCGGCCGCCGACTCGCGATCAAGGTGCTCAACGCGGCGAAGTTCGTCTACTCGTTCCCCGAGCCCGCGGCGGGCGCGGGAATCACCGAGGACCTCGACGTCGACCTGCTCGCCGAGCTCAACCGCGTCGTCACGATCGCCACCAAGGCGTTCGACGACTTCGACCACGCTCGGGCGCTCGAGACCACCGAGCACTTCTTCTGGGTCTTCTGCGACGACTACCTCGAGCTGGTCAAGGAGCGCGCCTACGGCTCGGCGACACCCGAGGGCCAGGCCTCCGCGGTGATCACGCTGCGCACCGCTGTCAACGTGATGCTGCGCCTGTTCGCCCCCTTCATCCCCTTCGCCACCGAAGAGGTGTGGAGCTGGACCCACGACACCTCGGTGCACACGGCCGCGTGGCCGGTCGTGCCCGAGGGCGCCCCCGATCCGACCGGACTGCTGCCCCTCGTCAGCGAGGCTCTCATCAGCATCCGTCGTGCGAAGACCGACGCGAAGGCATCGCAGAAGACCCTGGTCACCTCGGCGACCATCTCGGGCCCCGCGATGCTCGAGCTCGGTCTCGAAGACCTGCAGGGCGTCGGCCGCATCGAGACCGTCACCTTCATCGAGTCCGACACGGTGTCGGTGAGCGACATCGTCCTCGCCGAGCAGCCCGCGGTCGAGGCCTGATGAGCATCGCCGTTCGCGCGGCGGCGCCGCAAGACCGCGACGCATGGGCGCGGCTGTTCGTCGACTACGGGGTCTTCTACGAGACCGCGTTCGATGAGACGGTGCTGTCGGGCGTCTGGCGGTGGATCACGGATGCCTCACACGAGGTCAGCGCGTTCGTGGCGGTCGACGACGCCGGCGACCTCGTCGGCTTCGCGCACCTGCGCCGGCAGGCCGACACGTTCACGGCCGGCACCGGCTGGACGCTCGACGACCTCTACGTCTCACCGGCCGCGCGCGGAGCGGGTGTCGCCACGGCGCTCATCGACGCGGTGACGGTCGCGGCGACCGAGGGCGGCGGCGGAACCCTGCGCTGGATCACCGCCGAGAGCAACACACGGGCGCAGCGCGTCTACGACCGGGTCGCCACTCGCGCGAGCTGGGTCACTTACGAGAAGGAGCTCGACTGATGCAACTCGGAACTCGCTGGAGCGTCGGTGGGCCGACCCCCGAACGGCTGCCGCCATCCGTCGTCCTCGCGGTGCGCGACGTCGAGTCGCAGCTCGCCGAGGTCGACACGAGCCAGTGGCGGTGGACGCTCACCTGGCTCGAGGGCCGCCCGGTCGCAGAACTCGACGACGGAACCGTGATCCGGGTCGACCACGCGGGCGCCGTCACGACCAGTTTCGACGGCGGCGACTCGCACGACGAGCACTAGTCAGCGGGGCCGGTCAGCCCAGTCCTCTCGCTAGCCGAGTCGCAGCAGCTGGTTCGCGCCGAGATCGCGGTTGATGGTGAGCTGCTCGACCATGCGCCGGTTCTGCTCGAGCAGGTACTGCTCGTCGTGACTGATCTGCGGCCGGTCGTTGCGGCGATGACCCCAAGCAACGAGAGCGTTTCCGATGGCGAGCGCTAGACGGTCGAGCGGTGCGGCCTGTGCCTCGCGCCGCGTGATTGTGCCTGCGGCATTCATTGCTGTTCCCTTCTCTTTAACGTGAATGTAGACCCAGCCACCGACATTATTTTCACGGCTCCGGCACCTCCTCCGCGTCCATCACGGGGAACGCGTTGAGCTGGATCTGAACCGGCCGGGTGCCCGGCACTCCCTCGGTTTTGTACAGCGCCGCGTAGCGCTCCGTGACGGTCTCGATCTCGGCGACGAGCTGCAGCAGCTGGTCGGAGGTGAGGCGCAGATTGGTGGTGTTCACGGTCGATGCCTCGAACCACCGTCGTTCGAGGTCGTCGCTGCCGTGCGCGATGAAGTCGTGCAGCAGGGCGTCGCGGGCTACCTGCCACTCCCTGGTCAGCAGGTCGCTGGCCGACCGCTCGGCCGGCCCGGGCGGGTACTCGATCGGGGTCACACTGATGCCCTCGGGCGACCTCTCCCACCAGCGTTCCCGCCCTGATCCGCGCTCGGTGTTCTCACGCACGAAGCCGTGTTTCTCGAGCTGCCGGAGGTGATAGCTGGTCGCCCCGCTCGACTCCCCCAGCCGCGCGGCGAGTCCGCTCGCGGTGTGCGCGCCGTAGGTGCTGAGGGTATCGACGATCTTCACTCGGAGTGGGTGGGCGAGCGCTTTGAGGCTCGTCATGTCGAGGGAGCGGATGCCCTCGGTCGGACGCTGTGGAGTGGTCATAGTGCAAAGATAGCGTTGCAAAGTTTTCTTTGCAAGCTTTTCTTTGCGAGTTACCCGGTATTGATGGCCGCTCGGCTTAGGCTGGCGTGATGACGAACCCGTTCTTCACCGCGAGCACACTCCCCTTCGGCCTCCCGCCCTTCGCCGAGATCACCGACGAGCACTACCGCCCCGGGTTCGACAAGGGCTTCACCGAGCAGCTCGCCGAGGTCGAACAGATCCTGCGCAACCCCGACGAGCCCACGTTCGAGAACACGCTCGTGCCCCTCGAGCGCAGCGGACGCATCCTCGACCGGGTCTCGGCAGTGTTCTACAACAAGAGCTCGGCCGACAGCACCGAGTTCACCAACGAGCTCGAAGAGGAGATCGCGCCCCTCTACGCGGCCCACTCCGACGCGATCCGCCTGAGCTCCGAGCTCTACGCCCGCATCGCGGCCGTGCACGCGCAGCGCGAGCAGCTCGACCCCGAGTCGCGCTACCTCGTCGAACGCTATTTCACCGAGTTCACGATCGCGGGGGCCGCCCTCGACGACGACGACAAGGCCACGCTGCGCGACTACAACGCGCGGCTGTCGACCCTGACAACGCGGTTCGAGAAGAACCTGCTCGCCGACACCAACGAACTCGCGGTCGTCATCGACGACGTCGCCGAGCTCGACGGCCTGGGCGACGGCGAGATCTCGGCGGCCGCGGCGGCCGCCCACGACCGCGGGCTCGAGGGCAAGTACCTTGTGACGCTTGTGCTCCCGACGGGTCATCCGTATCTCTCATCGCTCACGAACCGGAGACTCCGCGAGCGCATCATGACCGCGTCGCGGGCCCGCGGCGGGCGCGGCAACGAGTTCGACAACCGCGAGCTCGTGCTCGAGATCACCCGCCTGCGGGCGGAACGCGCCCGGCTGCTCGGCTACGACAGCCACGCGGCCTTCGTCACCGCCGACCAGACCGCGAAGACGCCCGAGGCCGTGTTCGAGATGCTCGGCGCGCTCGCCCCGATCGCCGCCGTCAACGCCCGTGCCGAGCAGGCAGCGCTGCAGCGGGTCGCCGGCGACGAGCAGATCGAGGCGTGGGACTGGGCGTTCTACAGCGAGAAGGTGCGCCAGGCGACGTACGACGTCGACACTGCGGCGATGCGTCCTTACTTCGAGGCAGAGCGGGTTCTGCGCGACGGCGTGTTCTTCGCCGCGACGAAGCTCTACGGAGTGACCTTCGCCGAGCGCCCCGACCTCGTCGCCTACCACCCCGACGCGCGGGTCTTCGAGGTGAGCAACGCCGACGGCTCCCCCGTCGGGCTCTACGTCTACGATCTCTACACACGCGACTCGAAGCGCGGCGGCGCGTGGATGAACTCGCTCATCTCGCAGAACACGCTTCTCGGCACCCCGACGATCGTCGTCAACAACCTCAACGTGCCGAAGCCGGCCGCGGGCTCGCCCACACTGCTCAGCTACGACGAGCTCAACACGCTGTTCCACGAGTTCGGGCACGCCCTGCACGGGCTGTTCGCACAGGTCACGTACCCGAAGTTCGCGGGAACCAACGTGTTCCGCGACTTCGTCGAGTTTCCCAGCCAGGTCAACGAGATGTGGATGCTGTGGCCCGAGGTTCTCGCGAACTTCGCCGTGCACCACGAGACCGGCGAGGCGATGCCCCAGGACTTCGTCGACAAGATCCAGGCGTCGTCGGCGTTCAACGAGGGGTTCCTCACGAGCGAGTACCTCGCGGCGGCACTGCTCGACCAGGCGTGGCACACGATCGGCACCGACGACGAGGTGACGGATGTCGCGGCCTTCGAAGCCGCGGCGCTGAACTCGGTCGGGCTCGACAATCCCGCCGTCCCGACCCGGTACTCGAGCACCTACTTCGCGCACACGTTCTCGGGCGGGTATGACGCCGGCTACTACTCCTACATCTGGAGCGAGGTTCTGGATGCCGACACGGTCGACTGGTTCACCGAGAACGGCGGGCTCACGCGGGCGAACGGCGACCGGTTTCGCTCGCTGCTGCTCGGTGTCGGCGGGTCGAAGGACCCGCTCGAGGCGTTCCGCGAGTTCCGTGGGCGCGACGCGCGGCTCGAGCCGCTGCTCAAGCGTCGCGGGCTCGATGGTTGAGTCCGCCTAGGGGTGCAGAGACGCCAGCGCACTCTCGAGCGCGGTTCGCAGGTGCCGCGCCGAACCGGTCGCGACCATCATGAGCATCCCGCCCTGGATGCTCGCGAGGATCGCCACGGCCGCCGTCTCCGGATCGACGCGGTACGCCTCCGGGTCGACGTCCTGAAGCGCGCGCACGCCACGGGCGAGAGCCTTCTCCCATTCCTCGAACATCCCCGCGACCAGAGCCATAAGCGCGGGATCAGAGGGATCGATCTGGCTCATGAGCGCACTCAGCCCGCAGTTCGGCCCCTGTCGCTCATAGGTGTCGAGCAGGTCGCCTGACCAGCGGTTCCACGACTCCCACGACTTGAGGTTGTCGAGCCACGGGCGCTGCTCTTCCAGAATGAGCTCGGCCTCGCGTGCGGCCACCGCCATCAACAACTGGTGCTTCCCCTCCGGGAAGTAGTGCCCGAGCTGGCTCCCGCTGGCGCCGGTCGCCGCGCGGATGTCGTCGAGCCCGGTGTTGGCTGCTCCGCGCATTCTCACGACCTCCACCGCCCCGTCGACGATGCGCCCACGTGTGGCGAGCCCCTTGGCCGTCAGTGCAGCAGTCATGCGTCGATCCTACCGAATGGGTTTGACAACCCAGCCAGGCTACGTATTATGGGTTCTCCAACCCAATACGAAAGCTGCTGATGTCGACCACCCGCTGGAACCCGCACCACCTCCCCACCGCCGACGAGAAGACGTTTGTGGTGACCGGCGGCCACGCGGGCATCGGATACTTCATCAGCGAACAGCTCGCCAGCACGGGCGCGCACATCGTTCTGGCGGCCCGCACCGAAGCGAAAGCGGAGCGCGCGATGACCGCCATCCGCCGGCACGTGCCGGGAGCACAGCTCTCGTTCCTCCACCTCGACCTCTCGCACCTCGCGTCGGTCGCCGAGGCGGCGTCGACGATCAGCCGGCTGCCGCGTCTGGACGCGTTGATACTGAACGCCGCCGCGATTCTGACCACCGCGCGCACCGAGACGGCAGACGGGCATGAGACCGTCTTCGGCGCAAACGTCATCGGCAACTTCGCCCTCGCCGCCCAGTCGATGGACAGCCTCGAGCGAACGCCCGGCAGCAGGATCGTGACCCTCGCAAGCATCGCGCCCACACTCGCCCGCCTTCGCACCCTCGACACGACGGATCTCAACAGCACACTGGGCAGCTACCAGCGGTTTCCGACCTACGCGCGCTCGAAACTGGCGCAGATGCTGATCGCCCTCGAACTCGACCGGCGTCTCCGCGAGGCGAACAGCCCCGTGACCAGCGTCATGGCACATCCCGGTGGAGCCCGCGACGGACTCACGGCCCGGCGCGCCGGCGTTATCGAGCCGTCGGCACTGCACCGGCTGAGGGTCGCCCCGCTGGCCCTCGTCGCACAGGGCAAGCACCGCGGCGCCTGGCCGATCGTTCGAGCCGCCCTCGACGAGAGCGTGGAGGGCGGTCAGACCTGGGGCCCTCGATGGTGGTCGTCGATCGGCCAGCCGCGGTTGGAGAACTTCGGTGGACTCCTGCTCGACCGTCCGCTCGCCACCGCGACGTGGAATGCGACGCAGCGGCTCGCCGGTGTCACATGGAACGTCTGACCTCGCCCAGACTCGACTGTTCGAAGACCCGCATCCCCTCCTCCACAGCGGTCGCTTTTCTGCGCATTTCCACAGAAAATAGCGCTCTTGATCAGGAGTTATCCTGATGTCGGTGGTCAGCATGACACTTCTCACATGGACGACATCGGTGCGATCGTAGAGGGCGTTAGGCAGGCGAACGACCTGCTCGAGCGCCTCGCCGCCACACCGGTGGCGGGCGCAGACGACGAACAATTGTGCGCGCTCACCGCGACGGTGGAGAGGGCGGGGCGACTCCTCGATTCCCTGCGAACGACTCTCGCCGGGGAGATCGCCGAACGGTCCGGCTTCGAGCGGGGCACCGAGGGTCTCGCCTTCCAATACGGACACAAGCACGGGTGGCAGCTGGTCGAGCAGATCACGCGCGTCTCCCCCGCCGAAGCCCGCCGGAGGGTGCTGCTGGGCACAGCCACCCGGGGCCGCACGACTCTCGACGGCCAGCAGCTGCCCCCGCAACACCCCGTGGTCGCCGAGGCGCTCGAGACGGGAGCCGTCGGATTGGATGCCGCCGAGTCGATCGTGCGCTGCCTCGACCAGGCGATGGCCACCGCCTGCCCGGCGCCGCAGCACGTGATGTTCGCCGAGACCGCTCTCGTCGAAGCAGCCACGCAGTCGACCGCCGACGAGGTCGGCGTGCAGGCACGAGCGTGGCGGGAGGCCCTCGACCCCGACGGCGCCGAGCCGCGCGACGAGCGCATCCACCGCAAGCGCGCCTTCCGCCTCGGTCGCGAGAAAGACGGCCTCACCGGATTCAGCGGCCTGCTCGCTCCCACCGACGCGGCTCTCCTCAAGGCGGCGTTCTCCGAGGCCGACCGCCCCGGCAACGACCCGCGGTTCCTCTCCGAGCTCGACTTGGCGAGCGGCACCGTCTTCGCCACGAACGAGAGCGGCGAGACCGAGATCACCATCGTCGACAGGCGCACGCGCGAACAACGCCACTACGACGTCGTCACCGGTCTGCTCACGGCGGGTGTGCGGTCCGCCGGATCGAGGGCCGGAGAGATGCGGTCCACGGCGCAGGTCACGGCGATCATCACCCTCGACGACCTGCGCCGCCGTGCGGGAGTCGGGTGGGTCGACGGCATCGACGAGCCGGTGAGCGCCACCACGATCGAACAGCTGGTCTGCGCGGCGGGCTATGCTCCCCTCCTGCTCGGCGACCACGGCGAAGTGCTTATGCTCGGCCGCGAGCGGCGGCTGTTCTCACCCGCCCAGATGAAGGCCCTCGCCGTGAGAGACGGCGGCTGCGTCAACTGCGGCGCTCCGCCGGGATGGTGCGAGGGCCACCACGTCGATCAGTGGATGGCCGACGACGGGCCGACAGACATCGACAACGGCGCTCTGCTGTGCAGCCCCTGCCATCGGATGATCCACCGCAACGAGTACACGCTGCGCATGATCGACGGCCGACCGCACATCCTCGCGCCGCCGTGGGTCGACCCCGATCAGATCTGGCGCCCGCTCGGCAACAAGCGGCTCGGCATGATCGCGGCGCTACGGGGCGACAGCGACTGAGCGGCTGGGGCAGGGGCGGCTCCGGGCCCCGGGCAGGGGCAGGGGCAGGGCCGAGTCCCGGGCAGGGGCGGGGCCGATTCCCGAGCTCGGGCTCGGACCCCGGCCAGCCCGCCCAGATCGGCAGCCGGCTATCGGTCGCGCGGTGACCGTCGCTGCGACGTGCGGCGCAGGCCCTGGTCGATGTGATCGCGCAGCCAGACGATGAGCTCCTCGAAACCGAGGGAGACCACGAACGGATCGACCTCCAGCACGTCGACGATCTCCCGCACGAGCCGCCACTGGGCCGCCTGCATCGCCGCATCTGATCTCAGCCACGGCGAATGCACGAAGGCTCCCAGCACCTGAAGGAGCTTGTCGAGCCGCATGGTGCTCGCGAACGGATCGACCGGGTTGAACACCCGCTCGATGGCGATCGCGGCCTCGCACTCGTCGCAGTCGATTCGGTCGCTCGCCGCCTCGAGGCAGCGACGCAGCAGCGCGTCGAGGTACGTGATGCGGCCGAGCTCCGTCGCGGGTTTGCCGACCCGGTAGGCCTCGAAGAACGCGGTGAGAAACGGTGCGATGGTTATGTTGTCGGTTGTCATGCGGCGAGTGTCGGCCCGGCGTCTGACACAGCGGGCTCGACCGTGGAGAACCACGACGATGCCAGGTTGGGGAGGAGCGACCCTAGAGCGTACTCAGCGCCAGCGAGTACAGCTCGGGATAGCGCCGCGTGGTTCTCGAGACGACCACGCGCTCGAGGTCAATCCGATCCACGTAGAACCCTGCGAACGGCAGCTCGACGATCTTCCTGAGCCTCGAGCGCCAGACCGGCACGAGCCATTCGACGACGACGCTGCCTCAGGCGGCCTCGCGCGGCCTCCGCCAGCCGAGCCAGAGCATCACGACTCCGCCGACGATGAGCCCCCAGAACGCCGATCCGATGCCGAGAACCGTGATCCCCGACGCGGTCACGAGAAACGTCGCGATCGCCGACAGCCGGTCGCTCGCGACCTCCATCGCCGACGTGACCGCTCCGATGAGCGCGCCGAGCAACGCGAGCCCGGCGACCGCTTGGATCAGCAGCGGCGGCGACGCGATGACAAAAGCCGTGGCGAAACCCGCGAACAGGCCGAGAACGATATAGGTGACCCCGGATGCGACCGGCGCGATCCACCGCTTCGCCCTGTCGGGAGAGGCTTCCGGCCCCGCTGTGAGCGCCTGGGTGAGGGCGGCGAGGTTGATCGTGACACCGCCGAAGAGGGCGCCCAGCGCCGACAGCGCGCCCGAGCCGACGAGAGCCGCTCGCACCGGGGTCTCGTAGCCGAAGCTGGTGAGGATCGCGGCACCGGGGATGTTCTGCCCCGCCATCGTGACGACGAAGAGCGGCAGCGCGATGCTCACGACCACGAGCGGGTCGAACTCCGGGGTGACGAACTCGAGGTGCGGCAGCAGGTTTGCTCCGCTCAGCCAGCCGGAGTCCACGGTCACGGCGAGCAGCACACCGGCGAGCACGATCGCGGCGGGCACGGCCCAGCGGGGCGCCAGCCGGCTGAGAACGAGCCAGACGAGAATGACCGGGATCGCGAGCAGCGGGATCTGCACCGCGGCCTGCACGGGCGCGAGACACAGCGGGAAGAGGATGCCGGCGAGCATCGCGTTGGAGATCGGCCGCGGGATGCGGGCGATGAGACGGCCGAGCGCCGGCCAGAGGCCCACGAGCACGATGAGCAAGGCTGCGACGATGAATGCGGCGACCGCCTCGGCGAACCGACCGGTGATGCCGGCCGTCGCGACGAGCAGGGCCGCACCGGGCGTGCTCCAGGCGAACTTGAGCGGAACCTTGAAGACGAGGCTGAGCACGATCGCCAGCACGCCCATGGTCACGCAGGTGATGAGCAGCCCCGACGAGGCCTGCGAGTCGGTGGCCCCGACGGCGGCGAGACCCGCCAGCACGATCGCGAACGAGCTGGAGAAGCCGGTGATTGCGGCGACGATTCCCGCGACGATCGGTTGGACTATGGGCTATCGGGCTCTCTCAAGCGGTGGTGCAGAACAGACATGTCGAGACGGAGCCGGCTCGCTGCGGAGACCGGCTCGACGGGGAGCCGGTAACTGCTCCGACTACGCGGACTTCTCCTGCAGCGGGGCGGAACGCGGCACGATCGTGGGAGCGGCGTTGTTGAGCACCGAGTCACGCGTGACGATGACGCTCGCGACCTGGTCGTCGCTCGGCACCTCGAACATGATCGGCCCGAGCACCTCTTCCATGATGGCGCGCAGTCCGCGCGCACCGGTCTGCCGCAGAACGGCGAGGTCGGCGATGGCTTCGAGGGCATCGTCTTCGAAGAGCAGCTCGACGCCGTCGAGTTCGAACATGCGCTGGTACTGGCGGATCAGCGCGTTCTTCGGCTTCGTGAGGATGTCCATAAGCGCGACCTGGTCGAGCTGCGTGACCGTCGCGACGACGGGGAGGCGGCCGATGAACTCGGGGATGAGTCCGAACTTGTGCAGGTCTTCTGGCAGGACCTCGCCGAAGAGGTTGACGTTGTCGTTCTTGCTGTGCAGCGGTGCGCCGAAGCCGATGCCCTTCTTTCCCGCGCGCTGCGAGATGATCTCTTCGAGCCCGGCGAATGCCCCGGCGACGATGAAGAGAACGTTGGTCGTGTCGACCTGGATGAATTCTTGGTGCGGATGCTTGCGCCCGCCCTGCGGGGGAACGGATGCGACGGTGCCCTCGAGGATCTTGAGCAGCGCCTGCTGCACGCCTTCGCCCGAGACGTCGCGGGTGATCGACGGGTTCTCGGCCTTGCGGGCGATCTTGTCGATCTCGTCGATGTAGATGATGCCGGTCTCTGCGCGCTTGACGTCGTAGTCGGCGGCCTGGATCAGCTTGAGAAGGATGTTCTCCACGTCTTCGCCGACGTAGCCCGCCTCGGTGAGCGCGGTGGCGTCGGCGACGGCGAACGGAACGTTGAGTCGTTTGGCGAGCGTCTGCGCGAGGTACGTCTTGCCGCAGCCGGTGGGGCCGATGAGCAGGATGTTCGACTTCGAGATCTCGATGTCGTCGAGAACGGTGTCGACCGAGGCGATCGTGGTGCGGGCACGCACGCGCTTGTAGTGGTTGTAGACGGCGACGGAGAGTGCCTTCTTGGCGGCCTCCTGGCCGATCACATACTCTTCGAGGAAGGCGTAGATCTCGCGCGGCTTGGGCAGTTCGAACTCGCTCGAGGCCTCTTCGCCGGCTTCTGCGAGTCGCTCTTCGATGATCTCGTTGCACAGCTCGACACATTCGTCGCAGATGTACACGCCGGGCCCAGCGATGAGCTGCTGCACCTGCTTCTGGCTCTTTCCGCAGAAGGAACACTTGAGCAGGTCGGCGCTCTCCCCGATGCGAGCCATGTGCAGCCTCCCTCAATCACTGTGTGCTACGTGAACAGAGCCTAACCCGTGCCACCGTCGGTCGCTGGCACTCGCCTGTTTTGAGCGAGTCGCACACCATCACCCACCAACGTACAGGTAGCCACGAAGTAGTCTGAAGGGCGGCAGGGAAATTGCGGATGCGAGGTGGGAAATGACGACACGATGGGCACGTTTCGCGCGTGGCTGGCTCGCCGCGCTCTTCTCCACCACCGTCGCCGCCGCCTCGCACACGCTCGCCGGAGGCACCAGCCCGAGTGCCGTCTCGCTCGTGGTGGCCCTCGCGTTCGCCGGTGTCGCGTGCATAGCTCTGACCGGGACTACCCTCTCGCTCGCTCGGCTCACGGCATCCGTGGCCCTCAGCCAGCTCGCCTTCCACACTCTGTTCAGCACGATCGGCACGTCGACCGGTGCGCCCGCCGTCGCCGGCGGGGCGGCGCACGACCACAGCGTCGCGCTCACAATCGCGGGCGACGGCGGGGCGGTCGCCCACCACTCCGACGGCTGGATGTGGGTCGGCCACGCTGCAGCCGCCGTTCTCACGATTGTTGCCCTCCGTTACGGCGAGGGCGCGTTCTGGCGTCTGGCCTCCATCGCCCTGCTGTTCGTGCGCACGCTGTTCGCGCGCGTCCCCGTCGTTCTGCCGCTGCGACGCCCGGTTCGCCGCGCGCGCGTCGTCGGCCACCTCTTCGTTCCGCGCATCTGCGCGGTGCTGCGCACTTCTCTGGGGCTTCGTGGCCCGCCCGTGGCGTCTTTCTCCTAAGACACCGCACTATCCACGAAGTATCACCACAGAAAGCACCATCATGAAGAGATCCACCATCGGCGTGCCCGCAGCGATCGGAGCGGGCCTTCTGCTCGCCGTCGCGATTCCGCTCTCGGCCAGCGCCCACGTCACGATCGACCCGGGGCAGGCCGTCGCCGGCTCGTACACGGTCGTCACCGTCAAGGTTCCGAACGAGTCAGACACCGCCACCACCAACCGTGTCGAGATCGCTCTGCCGACCGACACCCCGTTCACGAGTGTGCGTTTTGTGCCCGTTCCCGGCTGGACCGCCGAGCTCGTGCGCACGACGCTGCCCGAGCCGGTCACAGTCGGAGAGTCGAAGGTGACCGAGGCCGTGACATCCGTCATCTGGACCGCCGACGCGGGATCCGAGATCGGCGACGGCCAGCTGCAGCTCTTCCCGCTGTCGCTCGGACCGGTGCCCGACACCGGATCGGTGATGCTCCCGGCCGACCAGGGCTACACCGACGGGTCGGTCGTCAGCTGGAACGAAGAGGGTGACGACGCCGAGCACCCCGCGCCCGTGCTGTACATCAACGACGCGCCGGCGGCCGACCACCACGGCGGCGCTGTCGCGGCCTCCGCTGACGGGGCTGCCGCTGTGGCCCCGGCGGCGGCAGCGTCCTCCGACGACGTGCTCGCGCGCATCCTCGCGATCGGCGGCCTCGTCGTCGGTGTCGTGGGCATCGTGCTCGCCGTCACCGCTCGCCGCAAGCCGGTGAACTAGGCATGGCCGGCCACCGTATGCGCCGAGTCACCGCCGTCGCCCTCGGGGCTACGGTGGCCGTCGGCGCAGTTCTCGCGTTCGCGACGCCCGCCCAGGCGCACGACGCGGTCGTCGCATCCACCCCGTCGGAGGGCGAGTCGCTCACCGCGCTGCCCACCGAGTTCTCGGTCACCGCGAGCCAGACCATCGTCGCCCCCGAGGGCGCCGAGGCCAACTTCGGTTTGAGAATCACGGATGCCGCGGGGCTGTTCTATCAGGACGGCTGCGTCAGCATCGTCGACGACACGATGTCCACCCCCGCGGCCCTCGGCGAAGCGGGCGCGTACACGCTCACGTGGCAGTACGTCTCGTCTGACGGACACCCCACGAGCGGAACGATCCCGTTCGAGTGGGCTCCACCGGCCGACTTCGCGCCGAGCACCGGAACGCTCGGCCCGCGCGTGTGCGGCGAGGACGCCCCGGCGACCTCGCCCGCACCCGAGCCGGAGATGACGACGCAGGCGCAGGAGCCCAGCTCCACGCCCGCGCCGCCCGTCGTCGCGGAGGACGCTTCGGCAACGACGCTGCTCTGGCTGGGCGGCGCCGCGCTGGCGATCGTCGTCGCGATCGGCGCGACCCTGCTGCTCGTGCGGCCGAAGAAGCCCGCGGGCGACGCGGGCGGCACCGGCGACACGGGCGAGGTGCCGCCGGTCGAGTAGTCCCGCTCGGCCGGTGCGCCGGTCGGGCAGGCCGCTCGAGGCTGAATCGGAACGTCGGAACGGGCACGTGATCCACGAGCCCGTTCTGGCGCACCGAGCCGGTCCCGGCGCCGCCACCCCGTGCGAAGAATTGGAAATTCAGGAGTTACCGCACACCGCCCGAACCCCACCCGCGGAATTACGCGGCGCAGCCGGAGCGAGGCATCCGTAACTCCTGAATTTCCGAAGGGATGCCTCGGCGAGAACTCACACGCGCCCGAGACCTGGTCGCGGCTACCTCCGCGGCACCGCCACCCCGCGTGAAGAATCGGAAATTCAGGAGTTACCGCACAACGCCCGAACCCCACCCGCAGGATGACACGGCACAGCCGGAGCGAAGCATCCGTAACTCCTGAATTTCCGAAAGGATGCCGGGGGCGGCGCTACTCGACAGGCGCGAACCACCGCCGCGCACGCAAGAAGGCCGCTCCCCCTGAGGGGAACGGCCTTCGCTGTGCGGGGTGCCTACGCGGTGATCGCGGGCACGTTCTTGCGGCTGTCGAGCACCTGGTCGATGAGACCGTAGTCGAGGGCCTCGGCCGCGCTGAGGATCTTGTCGCGGTCGATGTCCTTGTTCACCTGCTCCACCGTGCGGTTGGAGTGGTGCGAGAGGGTCGACTCGAGCCAGCCGCGCATGCGGAGGATCTCGGCGGCCTGGATCTCGATGTCCGACGCCTGTCCGCGGCCGGCGTCACCGGTCGAGGGCTGGTGGATCAGGATGCGCGCGTTCGGCAGGGCGAGACGCTTGCCCGGCGTTCCGGCGGCCATAAGCACGGCTGCGGCAGAAGCCGCCTGGCCGAGCACGACCGTCTGGATCTGCGGCTTGATGTACTGCATCGTGTCGTAGATCGCCGTCATCGCGGTGAACGAGCCACCGGGTGAGTTGATGTACATCACGATGTCGCGGTCGGGGTCCTGGCTCTCGAGAACGAGAAGCTGCGCCATCACGTCGTCCGCCGAGGCGTCGTCGATCTGAACACCGAGAAACACGATGCGGTCTTCGAAGAGCTTCGCGTACGGGTCTTGACGCTTGTAGCCGTAAGCCGTGCGCTCTTCGAAGGTGGGCAGGATGTAACGGGACTCGGCCGAAGGACGGGCGACGCCACCGAAGTTGTAGTTGTCCATTCTCGATTCCTAGTTCTTAGCCGCGATGTCGGGGTCGTCGGAGACGGTGTCGTCCGTTCCGCCGCCGCCGACGACGGTGGAGGCGTACTCACGGATGTGGTCGACGAAGCCGTACTCGAGAGCACCCTTCGCGTCGAACCAGTTGTCACGGTCGTTGTCGATGAGAACCTGCTCGATCGACTTGCCGGTCTGCTCGGCCGTGAGCTCGGCCATGCGCTTCTTCATGTCGAGGATGACGAAGGCCTGGGTCTGGATGTCGGCGGAGGTTCCGCCGAAGCCACCGGACGGCTGGTGGAGCAGCACGCGGGCGTTCGGCGTGATGTACCGCTTGCCCTTCGTGCCCGACGACAGCAGGAACTGGCCCATGGAGGCGGCCATTCCGATTCCCACTGTGACGATGTCGTTCGGTACGAACTTCATCGTGTCGTAGATCGCCATTCCGGCAGTGATCGAGCCGCCGGGCGAGTTGATGTAGAGGTAGATGTCGCGCTTGGAGTCTTCTGCTGCAAGCAGGAGGATCTTCGCGCAAATTTCGTTGGCGTTGTCATCGCGCACCTCTGAACCAAGCCAGATGATGCGGTCAGAGAGGAGTTGGTCGAAAACACTGCTGACCAATGCCGGTTGGGCCATTGTTGCGCTCCGTTTCAGTTGTAACTTGGTTCGAATCTACTGGAGGTAACGCGGCGATACCGGCGTGTTCGCCTACGGCAGATTGGGGCGCGTCGAACGGGCGCGAAGTTAGGCTGCTGCAATGACGCAATCGTGGGACTCCCGGGTGGCCGGAGTGTGGGCCTCCGCCGCCGACCTGAGCGACGCGGAGGTTCTCGCCAGCATCGAGGCGCTCGTCGGCGAACGCGGGGCGGATGATGCGGCAGCACTGTTCGAGGCCGCGAGTGTTCGCGACTACCTCGGCCGTGAGGCCGACGCCGAGCCGCTCTACCGCGCGGCCATCGCCGCCGGCCTCGACGCCGGGCGTGGCCCGCAGGCCGTCATCCAGCTCGCGAGCACCCTGCGCAACCTGGGCCGCGCCGGCGAGGCCGTCGAACTTCTGGGCGACCACCTCGAGCTGCATCCCGCCGACGAGTGGACTGCTCCCGGCGCGGCATTTCTGGCGTTGGCGCTCGCCAGCGCCGGGCGCGAGCGGGACGCCGCATCCGTCGCCCTCGTCGCCCTGTCGCAGAGCCTGCCGGTGTATTCGAACGCGGTGCGCCGCTACGCGCTGGAGCTGCGTGGCGGCTGACCGCCGCTCACTCGAGGTTTCTGTTGTTCAGCTCGACGAAGCTGAAGGCTCCGACCTTGCCCGACTCGACGACCGCGCGCAACGCCTTCTCGGCCTTCTCGATCGACGCCTTGTCGTCGTAGACGTCGTCGGCGAGGTACACCTTGAGGTGGCTGGGCGTGTATTGCACCGAGTCGACGGTGCCGAGCGGCGCCAGCGCCTTCACAATAACCTCGGCGTCGGTGACGTGGATCGGGGCGAGCGGCGACTGGCTGCCCGATTCGATCGAGAGCTTCGGCCCGTCGGCCGGCGTGGTGGTGAACTTCACCCCGACGTCGCCGTGTCCCTCTGACTCCAGCAGCTCGACGATCTCGAGGTTCGCCGCGGTGGTGGCGGTCGTCACCGACATCTGGTTCTGACCGGCCCTGGCCGTCAGCGCGAGCCCGGACTCCCGCACGAGGTCGGTCGCGTCGAGCATGTCCTGGCCGGGCGACGCGCCGTCGACGGCGTCGGTGGAGTCGACCACCGCGGTGATCGTGAGGGCAGGGTACGTGGCCGCGAGATAGGCCTGGGCTTCCTCGGTCATGCCCGCGACGTCGGTCGCCAGCTCGACGAAGAGCCCCTTCTCTTCGAACGTCACGCGCAGCAGCGGGTACTTCGCGGCGAGGTCGGCCGCGACCGCGACCACGGTCGTCGCGTCGACGAGCGGGCCGCTGGAGATCTCGATTCCCGGCGCCGCGAGCGCGACGAGGGTGCCGTCGTCGACCAGCGCCGCGAGCAGGTCGCCGGAGACGACCGTCGAGCTGGCGACGGTGGATGGCTCGTTCAGACCGACCACCACGTCGAGGGTCGTGCCGTCTTCGTCGGCGCGTTCCTCCCATTCCACCCCGCTGATGACCGACTCGTGCACGGTGAGTGCGGGGATGACGTCTGCGAACGCCAGCGGGTCGGTCCAGCACTGCCCGAGCCGTTCCTGGGTCAGGGTGGCCCCGCTCGCGAACAGGTAGTTCAGGGTGACCGATGGAGACGGCGAGACGTCGATCGAGCAGGCGAGGTCGTGCAGCTCGTCGAGGGCGGCGCGGTCGGTGACCGGTTCGAGATCGACCACCACGTTCGCCGTCAACGACCAGGGCACGGGCCGGTTGGTCGTCACGGAGGTGTCGCGCACGAACGGCAGCTCCTCGAGCTGGGCGCTGAACCGGTCGACGGCCTCGCGCTGAGCCTGCAGCTGTTCGGGCGAAGAGCACCCCGTCAGGACGAGGGGAATCACGCACACCCCGAGAATCGCTGAGGCGACGAGTGTCGTGCGTGAAAGTTTCATTCCCTCACGTTACGCGGTGCGCGACGGGAACCTCGCATCGAGGGCGGCCACGGCTAGTTTGCTGTCACGCTCGTGACGTCGACGGGGAAGCCGGGAAACGCCGTCGCAAGGTAGGCCGACGCCTCGACGACGATCGAGGGGTCGGTGGAGACGAGCGCGACCTCGGCGACGTCGCTCGCCGACGCAGACCAGACCGGGTAGCGGGCGGTGAGGTCGGCGATCACGGCGACCGCCGTGCGGGCGCGCGCGAGGGTCGTCTGCGAGATGACGATGCCGTCGATCGACCCCGAGACAACGGTGCCGTCGTCGGGCAGCGCGGCGAGCACCTCGCCCAGGAGGGCGGCCTGCGCGCCCACTCCCTCGGTGGTCAGCGCGCGGTCGTCGGTCGCGTCGCCGAGTCTGACGTCGAACCCGACCTTCGCGACGCCGTCGGTGTATTCACCCCAGTTGACGGTTCGGAACTCGTCGGCGTGGTCGGCGAACGCCGGCAGCGCCTCGACGAAGAGGAGCGGCTGCGTCCAGCAGCGGGGCACGGGGCCCTGCAGCAAGAGCGCTCCCCCGGCGAACTCGTACCGCAGGGTGATCCCGGGGTCGTTGCGGAGGTCGGCGGAACAGGTCGCATCGCGAACCGCTGCGAGATCCGCGCGGTCGAAGCCGGGGGCGAGCGTGACCGTCACGGTCGACTCGTCGGAGAACGGCGAGTCGGAGATGTAGAGCCTGATGTCCGCGACGCCGGGCAGGTCGACCAGCTCGTCGGCGAGGCCTTCGAGCTCACCGGAGACGAGCGGCTTGTAGGTGCAGCCCGCCACGACGAGGGGGACCAGCACGGCGCAGATCACCGCCGCCAGAGTGCGGGCCGGGCGCCGGGCGCGGGTGGGGGCGAGCGCGAGGCGGGTTGTGGTCATCCCTCACGTTAGACCACGGATCAGCCGAACGTCGCGTCGAGCGCCGAGGAGAGGTCGGCGATCAGGTCGTCGGTGTCTTCGAGCCCCACCGAGAACCGCAGGTGCCCCCACTGTGCGAACTCGGGCGGGTACGCGGCGACGCGGGCGCCGGAGGTGCCCACGTGCACGATGAGCGACTCGTCGTGGCCGAGCGAGACCGCCGAGGTGATCACGCGAAGGTTCGAGACGAATCGGTTCTGGGTGTCCGGGTCGCCGTCGACGGCGAAGGCCATCATGCCGCCGAACACTCCCCCGAACTGCGCCGCGGCGAGTGCGTGTTGCGGATGCGACGCCAGGCCCGGGTAGGCGACGAACGCCACTCGCGGGTCGGCTTCCAAGAACTCGGCGATGGCCTGCGCCGACCGCACGTGCTGCCGCAGGCGCAGCGGCAGGGTGACGGAGCCGCGCATGATCAGCCACGCGTTGAACGGGCTGATGACGCCGCCGACGTCGACCATCGCGTCGTTCTTGATGTGGCGGATCAGCTCGGCGCTGCCGATCACCGCGCCGCCCATCGCATCGCCGTGGCCGTTGATGTACTTGGTGAGCGAGTGCACCACGAGGTCGGCGCCGTGCTCGATCGGTCGGAACACGAACGGGGGCGAGAAGGTGTTGTCGATCGAGAGCAGCGCGCCCGCGTCGTGTGCGATGGCGGCGACGGCCGCGACATCCGTCACCTTCGTCGTCGGGTTCGCGATCGACTCGATGTGCACGAGGCGCGTCTCGGGGCGCACCGCGGCGCGCACGGCGTCGAGGTCGCTCGCGTCGACCATCGTCACCTGGATGCCGTACTTGTCTGGCAGCAGCTCGGTGAACAGCCGCCAGGTCGCCTCGTAGGTGACGTCGGCGACGACCACGTGGTCTCCCGTCGACAGGAACGTGAAGAAGACGGCGTGCAGCGCGGCGACTCCGCTCGCGAGGGCCACGGCGTCGTCGCCGCCCTCGAGCGCGGCGAGCTTGGCCTGCAGGGCGAGCTGGTTGACGCCGCTGTTGCGCGTGTAGAGCGGGACCTCGGTGCCCGACCAGCTGATCTGCGACGGGTCGTCGGGCAGCGCGTAGGAGTTCGCCATAACGATCGGGGTGCGCAGAGCCCCGGAGCCTCGGTCGATCTCGTTTCCGGCGTGCACCGCCTGGGTGAGCGGATGCAACGTGGCGGGGACGTGTTTGTCGGGACGGTCGCTCATAGACCCACGCTAGACGACGAAAGGCCCGACACAAGAGTGTCGGGCCTTTCGTTACAGCGGACTACTTGTGGTCGTGACCGTAGTGCTCGTTGTTCGCCTTGCGGCCGTGGCTGTCGCGCTCTGCGCCGTGCGAGTGACCCTCGTGGCCCGCGTTGGCCTGGCCGAGCATCGCGGCGGCGTCGGAGGTGTCGAAGCCCTCGTCGTCGGTCGACTCCTCGTTCGAGTCGAACCCTGCGGTGAACTCGGAGACGTCGATCTTCGTGCCCTTGGTGTCGACGACGTTCGCCTTGCCAAGAATGACCGCGAGGGCCTTCGAGCGGGCGACCTCGCCGATCATTCCGGGGATCTGGCCGTTCTTGTCGAGAACCTGGATGAACTCGCCCGGCTCCATGCCGTACTGAGCGGCGCCCTGGATCAGGTACTGCGTGAGCTCGTCCTGGCTGACCTTGATCTCTTCCTTCTCCGCGATGGAGTCGAGCAGGATCTGGGTGCGGAACGTCTTCTCGCTCGACTCGGCGACCTCGGCGCGGTGCACCTCGTCTTCGAGACGGTTCTCGTTCTCGAGGTGACGGTGCACCTCGTCTTCGACGAGCTTGGCGGGAACGGGGATCTCGACGCCCTTGAGCAGAACGTCGACGATCTGGTCGCGCGCCTCGGCACCCTGGCCGAAGGTCTTCGACTTGGCGACCTGCGCCTTGATGTCGGCCTTGAGCTCCTTGATGGTGTCGAACTGGCTCGCCACCTGGGCGAAGTCGTCGTCGGCCTCGGGAAGCTCGCGCTCCTTGACAGCGAGGAGGTTCACAACGATCTGGGCCTTCTCGCCGGCGTTGTCGCCGCCGAGCAGCTCGGACTCGAACGTGGTGGTCTCGCCGGCGCTGAGCGAGTCGAGCGCCTCGTCGATGCCGTCGATGAGCTCGCCGGAGCCGACCTCGTAGGAGATCGCGTTGGCGGTGTCTACCTCGTTGCCGCCGATGGTGGCGACGAGGTCGATCTGGGCGAAGTCACCCTTCTTGGCGGGGCGGTCGACGGTGATGAGCGTGCCGAAGCGGCTGCGCAGGTTGTCGAGCTCGTCCTTGACGTCGTCGGCCGAGACCTTGGCCTCTTCGACGGTGAGGGTGATTCCCTCGTAGTCGGGCAGGTCGAAGTCGGGGCGCACGTCGACCTCGATGGCGAGAACGAGGTCTCCCGAGAAGTCCTTCTCGCTCGGCCACTCGGCGATGTCCGCCTCGGGACGACCGAGGGTGCGGATCTTCTCTTCGCTCACGGCCTGCTTGTAGAACTTGTCGAGACCGTCGTTGACGGCGTGGTTGAGCACCTCGCCGCGACCGACGCGCTGGTCGATCAGCTGCGGCGGGATCTTGCCCTTGCGGAAGCCGGGGATGTTGACCTGCGTACCTATGTGCTCGTAAGCGTGATCGATGCTGGGGCGCAGCTCTTCGGGCGTAACAGAAATGCTGAGCTTCACGCGGGTGGGGCTGAGCTTTTCGACCGTGGTCTTCACGATGGGTATCTCCTGATGTTCGTTACTTGACAGTCCGTTTGGCAAAATTACTAACTGTGTCGGGGCGACAGGATTCGAACCTGCGGCCTCTCGGTCCCAAACCGAGCGCTCTACCAAGCTGAGCTACGCCCCGGGAAATCCGTGCTGATCACTGCCGCTTCCTGATCGCGGCAAGCGCGACCCAATTTGGCCTCGGCAAGTCTAGCGGAGTTCGGCTGTGCGCATTTCTTGAGTGTGCCCCGCGATTCCGGCTAGTCCTCGGCCAGCACGATGATCTTGTCGCCCGCGGCGAAGACCCGCTTCTCGGCCTTTCTCGGGTTGACGACGACCCCGTAGTCGTCGGCAGCGCTGCGTGCGAGTGCGGCGACGCGATAGCCGATCGCGGTCTCGCCCCGGCGGCGTGCTGCCTCGAGAACCGTGTAGAAGTCGACGCTCGCGCCGGGCGTCACGTAGCGCTCGGCCGGACGCAGGTAGATCTCGCTGCCGCGGCTCGAGAAGAGGGTGTCGAAGACGTCGGTGAGCTGCTGGTTCTCGCTGACCTGAGAGAGCATCAGGCTGATCAGCTTGTCGCTGACGATGAAGTCGTCGGCCTTCGTGACCTCGGCGAGTTCGCGGTTGCGGTCGTCGAGCATCTCGCTCACGATGTTGAACTCCACGCCGGTCGTCGACTCGATGTCGCGCAGCTGCAGCAGCGTGATCAGCGTCTTCGTGTCGGCCTGCTGGGTGTCGAGCTGCTCTTTGTAGGCGAGGACGATGATGTGGTCGAAGCTCTCGACGTCGAGCGAGTCGAGCACGGCACGGCTCGTCGCGTCGCCGCGGGTGAAGGTGATCGGCAGGCTCGGGTAGACGGGAAACTCGGGCTCGTCGACATCGGCGAGCACGCTCACCGACGAGCCGGGGGCCACGTACTCGCTCAGCTCGCGCACCATGGCGAGCAGTCCGGGGTTGTAGCCGAGCACCAGGGTGCGTTCGGGCTCGACCCTGCCATCGACGGAGTCGCTGATCGCCGCTTCATCCGCGGTGCCCGGCTCTGTCAGCCGAATGGTGCTGTCGTCTTCGGCGATCACGATGAGCTCGTCGCCGAGTTCGATCACGGTGTCGGCCGACGGGTTGAGAAAGACGGTGCCGCCTTTTACGAGTCCGAATACGGATGAATCGGAGAACGACAGCTGCGCGTCGAAGTAGGTCTTGCCGGCGAGAGACGGCTGCGCGCTGAAGTAGACCTCGTCGCCGTCGAAGTCGAGCAGCTCGGTGTAGACGACGCTGAGGCCGCTCTGCCGGCAGCTCTGCACGGTGATGCGGCTGATGAGGTCGCTCGCGAGCACCCAGTGTGCCTCGTCGCGGCCCACGAGCTTGGCGGCCTCCATGTTGGTGGGCTCCTGCACCTCGCCGACGATGTGGTACTCGTCGGCCTTGCGGTTCGGGTTGTTGGTGATGGCGAGCGCCGTCTTGATGACGATCGAGTCGGGGTCGGTGCCGCCCTCAGGCGCCAGGATGATGATGCTGCGGGCCGCGTGCGGGTTGCTCACCTCGAGGTCGCGCAGGTTCATCGGGTCGCCGCTGCGCACGATGATGCGGGTCTTGCCGGTGTCGGGGAGCTGGGCGCGGATCGCCTCCTCCATCTCGACCTTGTCGCCGTCGGCGAGAACCACGATGGTCGACTTCTTGCGCGACTCGTTCGCGATCACCAGTTCGCTGATGATCGGGAAGACCTTGGGGCTCCAGCCGAGGATGAGGGTGTGGTCGGCCTCGATGACGCGCGAGCGGCCCTTGCGCAGGTCTTCGACCTTGGTGTTGAACGCGGTCGAGACGATACCGATGAGGGTCGCCACGGTGAGGATTCCGAAGAGGGTGACGAGCAGCATCGCCACGCGGAACCACCACCCGGTGTCGCCGCCGACGGTGCCCGCGTCCATGGCGCGCATGAGGTTGCCCCAGATGAGTTCGGGAAACTCGTCGATCTTGCCGTCTTGCGTGTCGGGCGAGAGAAACTGCACCAGCTGCACAACGAGGGCGACGACGACGATAAACACCAGGGTGACGAGGGCGAGCAGTCCAATGAGCGCGCCAGTGCCCTTCGACATGACCCCGTCGAACCAGTAGCGGAACCGCTCGCTGAAGCTGGTTGTGTTCATGCTTCCCCCATACGCTTGAAACTGTCGCGTAAGCCTAACGGTGATAGCCGTCGAAAATTACGCCCCAGTTCGGGTACAGTGTTCTTCGGCGCGCACGCAGGCGTTTCTTCTGAAAGCGCGTGACCGATGGCCAACAACTGAATACCCAGATCCCGGCGCGATTCCGCCGGATTCGGGGCTGTAGCTTAGTGGTAAAGCCTTAGTCTTCCAAACTAATGATGCGGGTTCGATTCCCGTCAGCCCCTCCGAATGACAGAGCGCCCGTCCCCTCGATCGAGGTTGGACGGGCGTTTTTCTGTGTGGTCGGCGTCACCCCCGCGGGCGGAGGCGGATCCAGACCGAGCTGATGAGCCGGCCGGCGAAATCGATCGTGACGGCGGCGGTCTGCTCGTTGTCGCGGCTGAGCGTGAGCCCTGCGTAGCCGTTCACGGAGCGTTCGTGCACCACTTGGCCGGGCCGGGCAGACAGGCCGTGCACCAGGACCGGTATCGCGTCGTAGGTGCCGTTCACCATTCGGATCAGCGGATGCTCGACGTCGCCGGATTCGACGACCACCGCAACTCCCGGGTCGAGAAGCGAGACGAGCTGCCCGGAGTCACCGTGTTCGGCGGCGACGCGGAGCTCGTGGACCGCGCGGTGGCGAAGCGGGCGGAACAGCCGCTCCCAGCTGGTCGACCTGCCTTGTGACGTGAGCGACATGGTGCACCCGGTTCCTCTCCTATCGGTGGCGGCGACGGGATGTCGCCTCGCCTACCAGGTATGACCGAGGGCACTGCGGTTTTGTGACAGCGGCACTGGGCCGCCCGCGAGCCGGCTGGCAGACTGGGCGCATGCGCCATGGAATCGTGATCCTGCCCCAACGCCGATGGCCCCAGGCCCGCCGAACCTGGATGCTCGCCGAAGAGCTCGGCTTCGACCACGCGTGGACCTACGACCACCTCTCCTGGCGGTCGCTCGCCGGGGAGCCGTGGGGCGCCACGGTGCCGACTCTCGCCGCGGCGGTCGCCGTGACCTCGCGCATACGACTCGGCACCTTCGTCGCCTCGCCGAATTTCAGGCATCCCGTGCCCTTCGCCAAAGAGCTGGCCACCGTCGACGACATCGCCGACGGCCGGCTGCTGCTGGGTGTCGGCTCCGGCGGCACCGGGTTCGACGCGTTTGTGCTCGGGCAGCCCGAATACACACCGCGACAGCGGCACGAGCGTTTCGCCGAGTTCGTCGAGCGCCTCGACACGCTGCTGCGATTCGAGGGCGACGGCGACGACGGCATCTCGTTCGGCGGCGAATGGTTCGACGCCGTGGGGGCGCGCATGGTCGGACGGCCCGCGCAGTCGCCACGGCTCCCCTTTGTGGTCGCGGCGAACGGGCCGAAGGGCCTGGCCCTCGTCGCTCGCTTCGGCCAGGGCTGGGTGACCACCGGATCCGAGGCCGCGGATGGCGAGGACTGGTGGCGCGGAATCGCCGAGCTGTCGCGGCGGCTGGATGACGCGGCGGCGGCCTCCGGCCGCGACCCGGGCACGATCGACCGGTATCTCTCGCTCGATTCCGAGCGCACCTACTCGCTGTCGAGCGTCGACGCCTTCGAAGAGATGTCGGGTCGGGCTGGCGAGCTCGGCTTCACCGACGTGATCGCGCACTGGCCGCGCGACGACGGCATCTACGCGGGCTCGGAAAACGTGCTGGTCGAGGCGGCCTCGCGCTTCCGCAGCAGCTGAGCACGTCTAACACTGAGCGAGAGGCAGCCGAGCGAGACCGGTGCCGGGGTGCCCTAGGTCGTCGAGTCGGAACTCTCGTCGCTGTCGTCTTCCATCGCCATGGCCGTCGCCGACGCCTCGGGCACCCACTGCACGTCGCCGTGCTCGGCATTGGCGCCGCGGGCCAGCACGAACAACAGCGACGACAGACGGTTCAGATATCGCGCACACAGCGGGTTCACCGTCGTCGGGTGCGCTTCGACGGCGGCCCAGACGGTGCGCTCGGCACGACGCACGACGGCCCGCGCCTGATACAGCAGCGCTGCGGCGACCGTGCCGCCGGGGAGAACGTAGCCGCTGAGATCGGCGGCGTCCTGCGCGAAATGGTCGACCGCGCGTTCGAGCCGCGTGAGGTGGGATTCGCGGATGCGTGCGGTCGGCTCCCCCGGATCGTCGAGCGGAACCGCCAGGTCGGCAACCATGTCGAACAGGTCGTTCTGCACGCTGGCGAGCGTCGACGTGATCCCGATCGGCAGGCCGCCCACCGCCATCACGACGCTCACCAAGGCGTTGGCCTCGTCGCAGTCCTCGTGCGCGGCGACCCGCACATCGGTCTTGGCGACGTCGCCGTGTCGGCCGAAAGTCGTGCGCCCGGAGTCACCGGTGTAGAGGGCAGGTTCAGCCGATCCGCGATCGTCGAGTGCAGCCATAGCGGCAACTATAGTAATGCCCCTTGCATCCGCGTAGCTTTGACGCAAGGCGCGTGAAAGTTCTTCACCCACCTGGGCGTCTTCCGGAAGAAGTCGATCGGCAGCGGTCGGTCAGCGAGGTGCGACATGTCCAAGGGTCTTTCCGACGACGACATCGGGTCGTCGATCGGCGACGCGGTGAGCGAACCCGGCGGCACGGGATGGGCGACCGTCGACAAGACGGTGTTCGGCGTATCGGCCGGCATCATCGTGGTGGTCTGCCTGGCCGGGGTGCTGTTCACCGACGCGGTGGGCGGCGCCGCGTCATCCGCCCTCGGCTGGGTCACGTCAAACGGCGGCTGGCTGTTCATCCTCGGCGCATCGGGATTCGTCGTCTTCTCCCTCGTGCTGGCGTTCGGCCGCTACGGGAGCATCCCGCTCTCCCGCGAGGGGCAGGGCACCGAGTTCTCGACGCTCTCGTGGGTGGCGATGATGTTCAGCGCGGGCATGGGGATCGGGTTGATGTTCTTCGGCGTCTACGAACCGGTGACCCACCTCGCCTCCCCTCCGCCGTTCGTCGATGCGGCTCCGAACAGCGCCGACGCGGCCAACGCGGCCATGGCGTACACGTTCTTCCACTGGGGCCTCCACCCCTGGGCGATCTACTCGGTCGTCGGCCTGGCCCTCGCCTACTCCACCTACCGGATGGGCCGCGGCAACCTGATGAGCGCTCCGTTCCAGGCCCTCTTCGGAAAGGAGCGGATCGAGACGAAGGGCTGGGGCAAGCCGATCGACATTCTCGCGATCATCTGCACCAAGTTCGGGTCGGCGACCTCGCTCGGTCTCGGTGCGCTGCAGATCGCGGCGGGCGTCTCGCTGCTCAGCACCGGCCAGTTCGACGACGACCCGGGCACGGCCCTGCCGATCATCATTATCTGCGTGCTGACCGTCGGTGTGATCTTCTCGGCCGCGAGCGGGCTCGCGAAGGGCATCAAGTGGCTGAGCAACACGAACATGGTGCTGTCGGGGGTGCTCCTGGTGTTCGTCTTCGTCGTCGGCCCGACCGTGTTCATCCTCGACCTGCTGCCGTCGGCCATCGGCACCTACCTCGCCGATCTCGTTCCGATGAGCTTCCACTCGGCGGTGTTCGGCGGCGGCGACTGGCTGGCGAGCTGGACGATCTTCTACTGGGCGTGGTGGATCTCCTGGACACCGTTCGTCGGAACGTTCATCGCGCGCATCTCGCGCGGCCGCACCATCCGCGAGTTCGTCCTCGGCGTGTTGCTCGTTCCGACGGCGGTCAGCATCATCTGGTTCGTGGTCTTCGGCGGGGCGGGTCTGAACCTGCAGTTGAACGGTGTGGACATCGCGGGCACCGGCAGCGAGGCGGCGGGTTTCTTCGCGGCCCTGCAGCAGTACCCGTTCTTCATCGGCTCCGCGCTGGTGGTCATGGTGCTGACCGCGGTGTTCTTCGTCAGCGGCGCGGATGCCGGCGCCCTGGTTCTCGGAACGCTCTCGAGTCGCGGCAGCAAAGAGCCGTGGAAGCCCCTCGTGATCTTCTGGGCCGTGCTCACCGGCGCGGTCGCCGCCGTGCTCCTGTTCGTGGGCGGGCTGGGCGCACTGCAGACATTCACGATCCTGGCGGCCACCCCGTTCGTGCTGATCATCATCGGGCTGTGCGTGTCGCTCTATGTCGATCTGCGCCGCGACCCGCTGCGCCAGCGCACGCTCGGGCCTGTTCGCACCTCGTCGGAGATTCTGGGAACGGTGCCGTTCACCAATCCGAACACCGAGAGCACCGGTGGCGAGGGGCAGCCGGATGCCGCGGCTCAGCGCGATTCGGACGGCACCTAGCGGGCGGGCGGGCCGCCGCGCCTACTTACGTGAGTCGGGATCGTCGTCGCCGATGTGCCCCGGCGCGTTCGCCGCCAGAACGCGGGCGACGAACGCCGCATACTCCTCCATGTAGTGCCGCAGGAACGTCTCCGTCTCGACGCTCGCGACCTCGCCGTCGACGCCGAACACCGCCGGGTCGAACCGCACATACGCCTCGGGCGAGTTGAGCTGCGGTGCATCGAGGAAGCTGAGCACGCTGCGCATCGACGACTGCATCACGGCGGTTCCGATGCCGCCGGTAGACGCCCCGACGATGCCCGTCGGCTTGCGGGCGAACGAGTTCGTTCCCCAGGGGCGGGATCCCCAGTCGATGGCGTTCTTCAGGGCGCCGGGGATGGACCTGTTGTACTCGGGCGACACGAAGAGGATTCCGTCGGAGGCCTCGATGGCCCGCTTCAGATCCAGTCCCGCCGCCGGGTAGTCGCCGTCGAAGTCGGGGTTGTACAGCGGCAGGTCTCTGATGGGGATCTCGGTGAACTCGAGCTCGTCCGGGGCGAGCCGGAGCAGAGCCCGCGACAGTATCCGGTTGATGGAGCCGCTCGCCAGACTCCCGACGAAGTATCCGATCCTGTAGGTGGCCATTGTCGTTCCTCCTGGTTGCTTGGCGTCGGCACGCTCCCCCGCTCCCCGGTCTAGCACAGGGCGGATGCCCGGGCAACGGCGGCGAGCGCCCGATCGGCGTCGGCCGTCGGCCGTCTCGGCTTACTGGATGGAACGTGCTTTGCCTTTCGATTCGAGGGCTCCTAGATTCACACCAATCTCGGGGCGTCGATCCCGGATTCTCTACCGCACACCGATCAAAGGAGATCACGTGAGAACGCTATTTCGATCTGGAATTTCCCTCGTCGCCGCAGCGGCCCTCGGCGCCGGGATCGTGCTCACCGGGGCGGGAGTGAGCACCGACAGAGACCGCGACAGGGGCTGGGGAGACCACAACGGCAACAGCGGGAAGCCGGCGTCGTCCACTCAGATCTATCAAGACGAGATCAAGGACTACGGCGTCTGTCGCGGCACGGATCCGATCTGCTACAACAACTGGGGCAACGGCTGGGTCGAGGGCGAGGCGAAGCGCATCCTGATCTGGAGTCGCACCGCCGGTCCGCGTCATGCCCACCTCGGCACCCCGCTCGCTCCCGGCATGAACCCGCCTCTCAACGCCGACAACATCGCGCAGGCCGGCCTGAAGAAGTGGGCAGAGGAGAGGGGAATAGCCGTCGACTACACCGAGGACCTCGCAAGCTTCAGCCGGCTGACCCAGTATCAGGCGGTGGTGTTCCTCAGCTCCAACCGCGACACGCTCGACGACACCGCCCAGACGACCCTTATGCAGTACGTGCGCGGCGGGGGCGGCTTCGTCGGAATCCACAACGCGTTCGGCGCCGAGTACCACTGGCCGTGGTACGAGGGACTTCTGGGCGGGGCGAACTTCTTCGATCACGCCCCCAACCGCGCGGGCACGGTGGAGACGATCAACAAACGGGATGTCTCGACCAGCTTCATGCCGAAGACCTGGGCCTTCACCGACGAGTGGTACAACCTCGTCCCCTACCCCAGCTACGTGAACGTGCTGCTCGAGGTCGACGAGAAGACCAGCCTCAACGGGCGGGCCACCGGGCACCCCGGGCACGGCAAGGAGCACGCGGTGAGCTGGTGCCACTACTACGACGGCGGCAAGTCGTGGCTGACCACCCTCGGGCACGACGCGGCGGCGTGGACCGACGCGCCCCTGCCCGGCGACGACCTCTTCAAGCAGCATGTGGTGGAGGGGCTCGAGAGCGCCATGGGAATCAAGCAGTTCTGCACCACCGGAAGGTGACGAGGCGCCGGGGAGTCCCACCCAGTGGGAAGCTTTCTCCCCGGCGCTCCCGTTTGCTTGTCCGCGCGTGAGCCGCGCCGGATACTGGAGGGCATGCGAACCGCTCAACGCAGCGAGCCGGTGTCGGTGCTCGACAGAATCCTCGCGATCGTCGAGGCTGTGCGCGAGTGCGGCGGATCGGCGACTGTCACCGAGCTGGCTCGAGCCACCGGCATCCCGAAGTCGACGACGTCGCGCACGGTCGCTGAGCTCGTGCGACTGCGCTACCTCGAGCGAACCGACGCGGGGGTCGTGATCGGACTGCGGCTGTTCGAGCTCGGCGCGCGAGCGAGCACGCCTCGCCGGCTCAGTGCGGCCGCGCTGCCGGTGCTCGCCGAACTCTTCAACGCCACCGGCGAGCACCTCAACGTCGCGGTGCGGGAGGGCGGGGAGATGGTCTCGGTGATCTCTGTGCGCGGCCGCCTCCGCCCGGCGCCGTCGCGCGCGGGCGTGCGTGTTCCCGCGGCGACCACCGCGCTCGGAAAGGCCGTGCTGGCCTTCACGAGCGATCAGTCCGTCGTGCGCGGCATCACCACCGGTCTCGACAGTCGTGCGCGCTACCGACTCGAGTGCGAGCTCGAAGACGTGCGGATGTGCGCCGTCGCGATCGACCGCTGCGAGACGTTCCCCGGGGTGGTCGGCGTCGCCAGCCCGATCCTGTCGCCGAGCTTCGTTCCCGTCGCCGCGATCTCCGTCGCCGGCCCGGTGAGCGAGATGGATGCGGATCGTATGATGCCGCTCGTGCGGCACGCCGCGCTCGCCCTCACCCGACGACTGGCGTTGCAGGTGGCATGACCGATGACGGTGGAAGACCCGGTCGGCGTGCTCAGCCGCATCACCGCGATCTTCGAGACCCTCGGCGACAATGACCGCGGAATCGGCATCTCAGAGCTCGCCGCGCGGGCCGGGCTCCCCAAGTCGACCGTCTCCCGTCTGGTGAGCGACCTCGTCGGGAGGCACTACCTGGAGCGCGACGGAACCACCATTCGCCTCGGCTTGAGACTGTTCGAACTGGGCAAGCTCGCCAAGACACCCCAGCAACTGCGTGCTGTCGCGCTGCCGATGTTGACGGCTGTTCGCGACGAGACTCGAGCCGACGTCGAACTGGCCATCCGCGACGGCGACGACATGGTCTGCATCGCGGTTGTGCGGCGGCGGCCGTCGCACGGCGACACCGAGCGCATCGGTGAGCGAACTCCCGCCCGCACCTCGGCGGCGGGGCGCGCCGTGCTCGCACGATCGACGGTGACGGAGTTCGGAGCCGGCGACTCCACGAGCCTGACCCTGGTGGCCGCGCCCGTGGTTTGCCCGTCGGCCGGCATCGAGGCGGCCCTGTCGGTTGCGCTCGTCGCGGGCGACGCGGACGTCGGCCACGTGGCATCCGCTATCGAAGCAGCCGCCCTGGCGATCGAGCGCGGTCTCCAGCCCTGATCGACGGGTCGCGGCTCACTTCACCACCCGCACCGTGGCCGTCGAGGTGAGCTGCTTCTGAACGCCGTCGTGCAGCACGTTCAGCGTCATGGTCAGGGCGGTCTGGCCCTCCGGCACGTTGTGGTCGATGTCGGACTCGTCGAACACGAGGAGCACCTGGTTCTTCACCGAGGTCACCCTGACGGGTTCGACCGGGTTCGGCGACAGCGGCGTGATCAAGGCAGCGCCACCCTCGTAGCGGTAGCCTCGCGGCAGCTGGAAGTTCGCGAGGACCTTGCTCGTGACCGGGGCGAAGATTCCCTTCTTGGGTTCGAGGTCGAGCCGGCTCGGGATGAACCGCAGCGCACCTGGCTGATCCTGGGGGGCGAGGTAGACCTCGATCTTGCCCGTGGGCCTCGGATCGGTGCAGTCGTTGAAGAAGTACTCTCCGGCGCGATCGAAGGTGTGCTGGTAGCTCTCGCCGGGCTGCAGTCGAGCGTTGAACTCCCCCTCGAAGAACTGCGTCGCGCAGTGCTCGAGCTGGTTGGGAGCGGTGGGGAAGGTCTCGGCGCCGGGGTTGAGGAACGTGACCGTGCTTCCCACCGGCACACGCAGGTGCGTCGGCTGCATGCCACTCTGCGCCTTGCTGTCGCGGGCGGCCGCGGTGTCGGATGTGCGGTCGGCGCGGGCGAGGAGCACGGTGTTGCCGACGGTCGCACCTTCGACAGCGGGCCCGCTCACCGGGCGCCGGATCGACAGGGGCGCCGGGTCGGGGCCTTCGGGGCTTCCCGATTCGGTGGTGTACTTGCCGCCCAGCTTGAACGACCAGAGGGAGTCGCCCTGTGTGACCGACGCCCCGTAGGGGTTCGTCGATCCGGCGGCGAAGACGGCCACGTACTGCTCGCCGTTCACGCTGTAGGTCACCGGGGCCGACGCGATGCCCGAGCCGGTCTGGAAGTCCCACAGAACGTCGCCGTCCCGGGCGTCCATGGCGAGCAGCCGTCCGTCGATCTGCCCGGCGAACAGCAAATCGGACGCGGTCGCCAGGGGTCCTTGGCCGTGTGACATGTCGGTGCCCAGCTGCTTCTGCCACGCGACCTTTCCCGTCGACGCGTCGTACCCGAGGATGCCGCCCGTCTGGTACTGGCCGATGGCGCGCTGGCCGTTGGCGGCCGCCCCGTTCCAGTGGGCGACGGGGTTGGTGCCGTACGGAAAGTAGACGAGGTTCGTGCGGTGGCTGTAGGCGTTGTTCGACCAGTCGCCGCCCCCGTTCTGGCTGGTGGTGGAGAGGATCGGCAGGTCCCACTGCGGGTCGTACATGCAGCCTTCGCGGTGGCCTGTCGGGTGGTCGTCGGGATACGTCAGGAACGGTTCATCCGCCGCAACATAGCTGTCGGGGTTGAAGACCAGGTTGCCTTCGGCGTCGGGCTGGTAGCCGTTGTAGTTCGGCACGGCGCGCCAGGGGTCGCCGGGGATGTTCTTCGGATCGAGCTTCTGCCAGACGAGGCACTCGGGCAGCAGGCGGTTGGCCGGGAAGGGCTGGGTTTCGGCGTGGTTCTGTCGGGAGTCGGTGATCATCTCCTTCTCCACCACGGGGAGCACCGGCGTGCCGTTCGTGCGGTCGAGGACGAACTGATGGCCGGACTTGCTGCCGTAGAACAGCACCTTGCGGGGTTCGCCCGCGACGGCGATGTCCGCGAGCGTCGGCGGGTGCACGTTGTCCATGTCCCAGACGTCGTGACGGATGGACTGGTAGTGCCACTTGTACTCACCCGTCGCGGCGTCGACCGCCACGAGCGTGCTCGAGAACAGGTTGTCCCCCGGGCGCAGCGACCCGTCCTGCGACGAACGGCAGCTGCGGGCGTTGCCGAAGGTCATGTAGTACATGCCGAGCTCGGGGTCGACGGAGCCGTGGATCCACGGCGTCGCACCGCCGATGAGGGCGCACTCGGTGCCGTCGGGCAGCGGATCGCCCCAGGTCTCGCCGGCCTCCACGGTGTTGCCGTTCACGTCGGTGTAGACGGCGTCGCGGTCGGGGCCTCCGAAGAAGTGCCACAGGTAGTGCCCGTCGCTCGCGTCGAGCCCCACCACCGCCGCACGGTCGCCGTTCGCCGCGTGGGCGTAGACGATGCCGTCGTGGTAGACGGTCGCGACCCGTTCCAGATTGCCGAGACTCTCGCCGTCGGGCGTCGTCGGCTGAACCACCCACACCTGCTCGCCCGTCTTCTGGTCGAGTGCGACGACCCGGTCGCCGTCGGCGAGGGTGAAGATCTTGCCGTCGCCGGCGGAGACTCCGCGGCGGGTTCCGACGGTCGCGAACTCGGTCGGCTCCCACTTCCAGACACTCGCCCCGGTCACACCGTCGACGGCGATGACCCCGCCGCTCGGTGTATCGAGATAGATGACGCCGTCGACGACGATCGGAGTGGTCTGCTGGCCCACATCGTCGCTGGCCGGTTCGACGGCCGACACGTGGGTGCGCCACGCCGGTGCGAGCTTGTCGACGTTGCGCTTGCCGATCTGGGTCAACCCGGAGTAGTGCTGATTGCCGAGATTGCCACCCACGGTGGGCATGTCGTCGCCCGTGGGTTCGAGACCCGTCAGACCCTCGGGTGCCGACAGTTCGACCGGCGGAGCGGCGGGGGCGACCAGGCCGTCGGCCGGGGCGGCGGTGAGCGCGAGCACCACGAGAACGCCGAGTCCCGTCGCGCCCAGCCGTGTGAAATGACGTTTGTGCATTGTCGGCTCCTCGATCGTCACTGATCCGTGTCGTGCGTCGACTCGGACGCTAAACCCGCTCGCACGGGCCGGGCAAGCGACGATCCACCGAGTGGGACTCGCGTGTGGTTCACTTGCCTCATCCGCGGTTCCGCAGGTCAACGAAGGGTCGTTGCGTGTCCACTTCCCCCCACACGGTCGGAATCCTGGTCTTCGACGGAATGAAGCTCCTCGACTTCGCCGGCCCCGCAGAGGTATTCGCCGAGGCGAACCACTCCGGCGCCAATTACACGATCAGACTCGTCTCGGCAGACGGCCGAGACGTGCGCACCTCGATGGGGCTCACGATCCCCGTCGACGTCGCCGCCTCGGCGACGAACCGTTTCGAAACGGTGCTCGTCGCGGGAGGCGAGGTCTTCCCCGCCGGACCGGTCTCCGCGACCCTGGCGTCGGCCGCACTCGAGATGTCGCAACGGGCATCCCGCACGGCCTCGATCTGCACCGGGGCGTTCGTGTTGGCGGCGGCGGGCCTGCTCGACGGAAAACGTGCGACCACCCACTGGCAGCACGCCCGCGAACTCGCCCTGCGCTACCCCGGCACCCGGGTAGAGCCCGACGCGATCTTCGTCAAAGACGGCGCCACCTACTCTTCAGCGGGCGTCACGGCGGGCATCGACCTCGCACTGGCGTTGCTCGAAGAAGACGAGGGCCCCGGCCTGGCCCGCACCGTCGCTCGCTCGCTCGTCGTCTACCTTCAGCGTGACGGCGGGCAATCGCAGTTCACCGACGAGCTCGCCGGGCAGGTTCCCCGCTCATCACTGCTGCGAACCGTCATCGACGCGGTCAACGCCGACCCGGCAGCCCAGTACACGGCCACCCGGCTAGCCGAGATCGCCCGGGTCAGCCCGCGGCACCTCTCCCGCCTCTTCCGCGACGAACTGGAGACGACACCGGGCAAGTACGTCGAGCTCATCCGTCTCGATCGCGCCAAGAGTCTGCTCGACGAAGGGATGAGCGTCACCGAGGCGGCCGAGTCGTCGGGATTCGGCACGTCCGAGTCTCTGCGCCGGGCGTTCGTCACGCACCTGTCTATCCCGCCGTCGAAGTACCGCCGGCACTTCTCCTCCACGGGTGTGAAGGTCAAGCGTTAGGTCCCGCCGCTGTGTGGCGGCGGGACCTTTCTGTCAGCTGGCGAGGAAGCGGAGGAGGTTCTCGTTGACTTCGGTGGCGTGGCTCCAGCCGAAGCCGTGGGGTCCGCCTTCGATCTCGATGTAGTC
>Ga0247808_10000034_pt1 | contig 157372 bp, 137 predicted proteins | sample UWRJL089202R1_FD_179914 | JGI IMG/M metagenome (GOLD analysis project Ga0247808, IMG submission 179914) | Plant litter microbial communities from Arlington Agricultural Research Station in Wisconsin, United States - UWRJ-L089-202R-1 | ecosystem: Environmental > Terrestrial > Plant litter >...
TGCGATCGAGGGATCGCGCCGACTCCCAGGTAGTGGAATTCATGAGCGCCGCAGACGGTGTGACCACCGTCGACTCCACCCATCTCGACTTCGACCAGACCATTGACGCGGTTGTAGAGGTCATCAATACCGCGAGGAACTCGCAATGACTAATCAATTCGACGACACGACGATCCCCGAGCTCGACCCAGAAATCGCATCGCGCCTGACCGACCTCGACGAGGACGACGCACTCATCTCGCAGCGCGCCACCGCGCTGCGCACCGGCCTGAACGAGTACGACCTCGACGACGAGGACTTCGACGTTCTCGACCACGTCTCCGACGACCCCGACGCCATCACGTACCTGCCGGCCCTGCCGGTCATCGCGATCGTCGGCCGCCCCAACGTGGGCAAGTCCGCGCTCGTGAACCGCATCCTCGGCCGCCGCGAGGCCGTCGTGGAGGACACCCCCGGCGTGACCCGTGACCGGGTCACCTACAAGGGCGAATGGCACGAACGCCGTTTCAGCCTCGTCGACACCGGCGGCTGGGAGCCCGACGCCAAGGGCATCGACGCGTCCGTCGCCATGCAGGCCGAGCTGGCCATCGAGCTGTGCGACGTCGTCATGTTCGTCGTGGACTCCAACGTGGGCCCCACCTCCACCGACGAGGCCGTCGTCAAGCTGCTCCGCCGCAGCGGCAAGCCCGTCTTCCTCATCGCCAACAAGGTCGACGACATCCGCCAGGAGCCCGAAGCGGCCAGCCTGTGGGCGCTCGGCCTCGGCCAGCCCTGGCCGGTCTCCGCTCTGCACGGCCGCGGTGTGGCCGACCTGCTCGACGCGATCCTCGAAGAGCTCCCCGAGATCTCCAACGTCGCCAAGCAGGAAGTCGGCGGACCGCGTCGCGTCGCCATCCTGGGCCGCCCGAACGTGGGCAAGTCCAGCCTGCTGAACAAGGTCGTCGGCGAAGAGCGCGTTGTCGTCAACTCGCTGGCCGGCACCACCCGCGACCCGGTCGACGAGCAGGTCGAGCTCGGCGGCAAGGTCTGGCGCTTCGTCGACACCGCCGGTATCCGCCGTCGCGTGCACCTGTCCCAGGGCGCCGACTTCTACGCGTCGCTCCGCACAAGCGCCGCGCTGGAGAAGGCCGAAGTGGCCGTCGTGCTCATCGACGTCACCGAGGTCATCAGCGAGCAGGACGTGCGCGTCATCGACCTGGTGCTCGAATCCGGCCGTGCCCTGGTTCTCGCCTTCAACAAGTGGGACCAGATCGACGACGACCGCCGCCGCTACCTCGAGCGGGAGATCGAGCAGGACCTGGCCCACGTGGCCTGGGCCCCGCGCGTGAACATCTCCGCCAAGACCGGCCGTCACATGGAGAAGCTGGTTCCGGCCCTCGAGCTCGCGCTCGAGTCGTGGGACACCCGCGTCGCCACCGGCAAGTTCAACGCGTTCCTCGCCGAGCTGGCCGCGGAGCACCCGCACCCCGTGCGCAGCGGCAAGCAGCCGCGCATCCTGTTCGGCACCCAGGCTTCCAGCCGCCCGCCGACCTTCGTGATCTTCACCACCGGGTTCCTCGACCCGGGCTACCGCCGGTTCATCCAGCGTCGCCTGCGCGAGGTCTACGGCTTCGCCGGCAGCCCGATCAACATCAGCATGCGCGTGCGCGAGAAGCGCAAGCGCTAAGCGCAGAGCGCCGCTGACGAACCGCACGCCGCCACCTTCGGGTGACGGCGTGCGGTTCTTTTTTTGTGTGCCGGATGCGCCGCCCGGCACCCTCCTGACCCCCCGTTTAAGGCGCACAGCCCTAGTGGACGGCCCGTCGTCGGCGCGCCAAAACAGGTGGTTTCAGCGCAAGGTTTGCGCAAGATTGCCGCAAGACCCCCGCAAGCCGGACGCAAGAGCGGCCGGGTTCCGCACGCGGAAGCCAGTGCTGGCGCGGAAGTGCGCCGGCACCCGGCCCAGACCCCATCCGGGGAGCCCCCGGGGGAGGGGTCTTCTGTCGCCGCCGAGATTGTTCTAGGTTTTGAATGTCAGCAGAGTCCACCCGGCTCCACCGACCACCGCACGCCAACGGGCCCAACCCGGCCCGTGATCCACACCGAAGTGCACCACCCGACGTGCTCCACTCCTTTCGGGCTCCGGCCCGGTTCAACCCGCAGCACCCAGCATCCGCATCACCGGCCGGGCCCCGAAGCCCGGTCACCCACCGGGCCCCGAAGCCCGCGCGTCAGATTGCCGTCGCACCACCCGAAGGGTGCGCTTCTCCCTCCCGCAGTTCCCCAGCCCCCGCTTCCTAGAGCGGCACTGGGTGCACCACGAAGCCTTCCGACATTTCCGCGTCCCCCGCATTTCGTTGCTACCTGGTCTCTCCGAGAACCCGAAACTCTCGACCGTCGATCCAACGAGATCCCTGGCCCTACCCCAAGGATGTAATTACTGTGCCTACGAAGTCCCTAGCTTCGCCTGCCCGCAAACGCCAGCTCGGTGCCGAACGCAGCACCCAGCCGCTCCCCACCGTGCACGAGATCCCCAGCGATTCCAAGATCACCTGGGGCCGGCTGGCCATCATCGCCACCGTTGTGGCCTGGTTCGGTTACGTCATCTACACGATCCTGCGCCAGTTCCTCAACAACGGCACCGAGAGCTTCCGGTTCACCACCGAAGCCGTCTCGTACTGGGTCGTGGTGAGCTTCCTCACCTTCTCCGCGCTGATGTACCTCATCGCCCGGCAGGGCGCGCTGCAACGCTTCCGCGACCACGTGCGGGTTCCCCGTGCCGAGCTGGACAGCCACTTTGCCACCCACCACGGCTCGCTCACGGTGCTGGTGCCCTCCTACAGCGAGGAGCCCGGCGTGGTCCGCGGCACCCTGTGGTCGGCGGCGCTGCAGGAGTACCCCGACCTGCGCATCGTGCTGCTGCTGGATGACCCGCCCCACCCCACCGACCCGGCCGTGGCCGCGCAACTGCAGGTCTCCCGCAGCATCGCCCGCGACATCGAACGGGCCCTGGCCGAACCCAAGGCCCGGTTCACCGAAGAGCTGCTCATCTGCGAGCTGGAACTGGCCGGCAACGACCAGCCCACCGAACGGGCCGTGCAGCGCCTGGCCGACAACTACCAGTGGGCCGCCCGTTGGCTGCAGGCGATGGCCTCCTCCGAGACCATCGACGACCACGTCGACACCTTCTTCGTCGAGCAGGTGCTCGGCGGCCTCGCCGCCGAACTCTCCCTCACCGGCGCCGCCCTGGCCGCCGCCGCGAAGGAGGGCACCGCCCCCACCGCCGCCCGGATGCTCGAGCTGCACCGCCGGCTGCTCTGGACGTTCTCCGCCGAGCTGGACACCTTCGAACGCAAACTGTTCTCGTCGCTCTCGCACGAGGCCAACAAGGCCATGAACCTCAACGCCTACATCGGCCTGATGGGTCGCCGGTTCCAGCGCGAAGACGGACCCGACGGCACGATCCTCCGCCCGGTCGAGGACGACGCCCCCGCCGACTACGTGGTGCGCGACTCCGAGTACCTGCTCACCCTCGACGCCGACTCGCTGCTGCTGCGCGACTACTGCCTGCGCCTGGTCTACTTCCTCGAGCAGCCCGACAACGCCCGTGTCGCCGTCACCCAGACGCCGTACTCCTCGTTCCGCGGCGCCCCCACCCGCATCGAACGCCTCGCCGGCGCCACCACCGACATCCAGCACATCCTGCACCAGGGCATGTCGTACTACGGCGCCACCTTCTGGGTGGGCGCCAACGCGGTGATCCGCAAGGTGGCCCTCGAAGACATCGTCGAGGTCGAGACCGTGGGCGGATTCGAGGTGCGCCGCTACGTGCAGGACCGCACCGTGATCGAGGACACCGAGTCCAGCATCGACCTGGGCACGCACGGCTGGTCGCTGGTGAACTACCCCGAACGCCTCTCTTACAGCGCCACCCCGCCCGACTTCGGTTCGCTCATCGTGCAACGCCGCCGCTGGGCCAACGGTGGCCTGCTCATCCTGCCCAAGCTGTGGCGCCAGATGCGCGAACGCCGCCGTCAGGGCCACCCGATCAGCCTGATCGAACTGGCGCTGCGGGTGAACTACATGACCAGCATCGCCTGGGCCAGCTTCGGCCTGATCTTCCTGCTCGCCTACCCGTACGACAGCCGGCTGCTCAGCCCGGTCGTGGTGCTCGCCGCCCTGCCGTACTTCCTGGCCATGGGCAGTGATCTGCGTTACTGCGGGTACAAATTCAGCGACATCTTCCGCATCTACGGGTTCAACCTGATCCTGCTGCCGGTGAACCTCGCCGGGGTGCTCAAGTCGCTGCAGCAGGCCGTGACCAGCAAGAAGATCCCGTTCGCCCGCACCCCCAAGGTGCGCAACCGCACGGCCGCCCCGCTCCTGTTCGTGGTGGTGCCGTTCCTCATCGTCGCCTTCTCCGCCCTCACCCTGTGGAGGGATGTCTCCAACGAGAACTGGGGCAACGCCGCGTTCGCCGGGTTCAACGCCCTGCTCGCCAGCACCGCGATCCTCACCTACATCGGCATCTGGAACTCGATCGTGGACGTCTGGCTGGGCCTGACCCAGTGGATGTTCATCGAACGGGCCCCGCGCCGCAAGGGCGCCCAGGTGGCCCTGCCGCAACCGGCTGAGCCCACCCTGGACTGGCGGGCCGTGATCTACCACGGTCACGTCGTGGGCGAACTGCCCAGCGACGTGGAACTGGTCACCGGACCGTTCGTCAAGCCCGTCGTCTCCAAGCGCGCCGCCAAGCAGGGCGTGCTCCGGTGACCGCCGTGAACCCGGGCGCGATGGCGCCCGTGACGACCGGCGCGCCCGGCAAGTCCGACCGGCCCCGCCGTCGCCTCTCCGTGGTGCGGGTGTTCCTGGGCATCGTGCTCGTCGTGGCGCTCTCCACCGGCGGCTACCTCGGCTGGCAGTGGTGGGGGTCGGCGCAGGCCGCCGAGGCCTACGACCCCTGGTTCGCCGGGTATGTCGACGTGGCGGCCACCCCCACCTACGACTTCGAGGCCACGGCCGACCTGGCCGGCAACGACGTGGTGCTCTCCTTCATCGTCGCCGCCACCGACGACGCCTGCGCGCCCAGCTGGGGCACCCACTTCAGCCTCGACGAGGCGTCGGACGAGCTCGACCTCGACCGCCGCCTGGCCCGGGTGAAGCAGCTCGGCGGCCAGATCGTCGTCTCGTTCGGCGGGCTGCTCAACACCGAGCTGGGCACCGGCTGCACCGACAAGAAGGCGCTCATCGCCGCGTACGCCGCCGTGCTGGACCGGTACGACGTGACCACCATCGACCTCGACCTCGAGGGCGCCAACCTCACCGATTCGGCCGCGGCGACCCGCCGGGCCACCGCGATCGCCGAACTGCAGGCAGACCGGCGTGCGGCGGGGGAGGACCTCGCCGTGTGGCTGACCCTGCCCGTGGCCACCGGCGGGCTCACCGAAGACGGCACCAACGCCGTGTCGGCGATGCTCGACGCCCAGGTGGACCTGGCCGGGGTGAACCTGATGACCATGGACTTCGGCAGCAGCAAGGACGCCGACGAGACCATGGCGGAGGCCGCCATCCGCGGGGTCACCGCCGCGCACCGGCAGATCGGCACCCTGTACAGCCGGGCCGGCACCGAGCTGACGGATGCCACGGTGTGGCAGAAGATCGGCATCACGCCGATGGTGGGCCAGAACGACGTGGCGGGGGAGATCTTCGACCTCGACGACGCCAAGGCGCTCAACACCTTCGCCCAGGAGCAGAAGGTGGGCCGGATGTCCCTCTGGTCGCTCAACCGGGACACCACCTGCGGGTCGAACTACGCCGACGTCAAACGGGTCTCGGACTCCTGCAGCGGTATCGACCAGGGCGACGAGAAGTTCGTGGCGCTGCTGGGCGACGGCTTCACCGGCCGCCCGGTCGCCGCAGCCGCCGCGGTCACCACCGATGAGGCCGACGAGATCGACTCGATCGTCGACGACCCGGCCACCAGCCCGTACGCGATCTGGGCGGCGGAGGCTTCCTACCTCGAGGGCACCAAGGTGGTCTGGCACAAGAACGTCTACCAGACCAAGTGGTGGACCCGCGGTGACCTGCCCGACAACCCCGTGCTCAACGAATGGGAGACGCCGTGGGTGCTGATCGGCCCGGTGCTGCCGGGGGAGACCCCCATCCCCAAGCCCACCCTGCCCGCGGGCACTTACCCCGAATGGCAAGGCACCGCCGTGTACGAGAAGAACGACATGATCCTCTTCGACGGCGTGCCCTACGAGAGCAAGTGGTGGAACCAGGGCGAGAGCCCGGATGCCGCCGCCGCGAACCCCGACGGCTCGCCGTGGGCGCCGCTCTCCGACGCCGAGGTCAAGACCCTCCTCGACGCCCTTCCAAAGTAGACAGGTTTTTGGGCGGCGAGGCCCAAACATAGATATGCCCGGGGTGGTGGTTAGGGCACCATCCCGGGCATTCCCCACGTGCGCCGAAGCGCCTGGTGAGGCTGAGTTTAGCGGCTGGTGCCGCGAGCGCGCAGCGCCCAGACCCTAGCGCGTGGCGTTGGGCTCCTCGCCCGACGGGGCGTCGGCCGGTGCGTCAACGGCCGGAGCCGAGGCCACCTCATCGGCGGGCACGGACGGTGCCGGCGTGAGGTCGGCCGGAGCGTCCGTGGCGCTGGCCGTGACGGTGCCGGACTCGGCGGCGCGGGCCTTGACCGGGGCGGTCTCCTCGGCGTCGAAGTCGGTGTCGTCGTCGAAGTCGAAGTCGGGCTCGTCGTGCGCGGCATCAACCGGTGCAGCGGTGGCGGCGCTCTTGGTGATCGCCCGGCTCACCACGAGGGCAGCGAGGGTGATGATGAAGCCGATCACGCCGGCGGCGAGCAGGTTGGCGCCCAGGTTGCTGCCCGACTGCGCGGTGAAGTACGCCACATAGTCGGAGGACTGCGAGGTGTAGAACTCGGCCTGGGTGGCGTTGGAGGAAGTGAGGATCAGATACCCCGCCACGGTCACAACCAGGTCGACAAGCCACAGCACCGCCAGGACGAGGTTGAACTTGGACAGGGGACGTGAGCTGTTCTGGGACATATCTTCCTTCGATTGATGAGCGGCCGGTGACGACCTCGCGTCACGCTACGCACCGTTCCTATGGACAACCTATGTACCACCAGGGAATCCCCCCACCCCAGCCTGTGTCCCGCCCTGACTCCGCTGGATACGTCGGTCACTGATGGATCGTTGGTCGAGCTTGTCGAGACCCCGCGACCTCTCGACACCCAACGCGCCCCATCCGCTGATCGAGTTTGTCGAGATCCCGCAACCCGTCTCCGTTAGACACTAAAACCCTCTCACCCGTTGTCAACCTCCCCCCAACCCCCAAAAGTGAACGCAACCGCTCTCCCGACGCGGTAAGCTAGTCCAGTTGTCTCCGGTAGATCCCCTCGGGAATCCACCGGAACACGGCGGGCTGTAGCGCAGCTTGGTAGCGCACCTGACTGGGGGTCAGGGGGTCGCAGGTTCAAATCCTGTCAGCCCGACCAAATGTCCCGGAAACTCAAGGGTTTCCGGGACTTTTTTGGTTAAGAGATTTGATGTTCCCATCACTACCCCATCACTTTCAGCCCATTTCCGCCGCTTTGCCGGCCCTGCCATCTGAGGCGCTGACGTCAGTTTCGGTCCTTCCCGATCATCCGGGAACGCCCGGCACACCTTCTGGGTATGAGCATTCACAACGAGAACCCACCCTCTCCCCCCACCGACGACTGGGGACTGGAGCCCCTGATGGACGTTGCCGAGCTGGCCGCCTACCTGGGCATCCCGATCTCCACCGTCTACGACTGGCGGGTGCACGGCAAAGGCCCGGCCGCGTACCGGTTCGGCAAACACCTCAAGTTCGCCATCTCCGATGTGCGGGACTGGATCGCCCAACAGCGGGAGCCCACCAGCGAGCCCAGGCGCACCGATCGGCGGTGAGCTGAGATGCCCCGGCAACGGTTGACCATCGGCACCTTCGGTGACATCAGCACCCGCCAGATGCCGAACGAACGCTACGAGGCGCGAACCCGCTACCGAGACTGGGACGGCCACGCGCGCCTGGTGCAAGGCACCGGCGCCACCGCCAAGGCCGCCGAGCGGGCACTGAAGGCCAAGCTCGCCGACCGGGACCTGTTCCAACCCGCCGACACGTCGCTCACGCCGGACAGCCTGTTCAGGGATCTGGTGGTCTACTGGTTGGAGGACATCGACCTGGAGGACCGGATCTCCCGAACCACCCGGAACCTCTACGAGCGCAACATGCGCACCCTCGTCTCACCCGCCTTCGACCACCTCGCCCTGCGGGAGATCGGTGTGGCCCGGTGCGACAAATTCATCAAGCAACTGGCGAAGATTTCCTACAACCGCGCCAAGCAGGCCCGGGTCGTCCTGCGGCTCGCCCTGGAGCTGGCGGTGCGGCACGAAGTCCTGCCACGAAACCCGATGGACCACGTCGCCCGCCTCCACCGCGAGCCGCACGTCCCCGCCGCGCTCATGGCCCCCGAGGTCAACGTGATCCGCGCCGCGATCGCCCAGTGGGAGAGCGCAGTCAACCACATCTCCGGGCCCAAACCCGACGGCCAGCTCGGCGCGATCATCGAGGTGATGCTCGGCACCTCCGCCCGGATCGGCGAGGTCCTGGCCATCCGCCGCCGAGACGTCGACATCACCAGCCCCGTGCCCTCGATCCGCCTGGCCGGCACCATCGTCAGCCGCAAGGGGGAGCAGACCTTCCGGCAGGACCACCCCAAGACCGCCAAGTCCACTCGGGTCGTCGCCATCCCCACCTTCACCTCCGACGCAGTCCGCCGGAGGCTCGCCAAGGTCGGCAGCATGGGTCTGGATGACCTGCTGTTCCAGTCCCGGGACGGCACGCCGCTGACCACGGCGAACGTGCGTAGGCAACTCCGACAGGTGCTCGAGGGCGCCGGCATCAACGGGGTGACCCCGCACATGTTCCGCCGCACCGTCGCGACCGCGGTCAACACCAACGCCAGCATCGAACTCGCCGCAGAACTGCTCGGCCACACGGACACCAGGGTCACGGTGATGCACTATGTCCAGCGCAGCGAACTGGTGAACCCGGCTACCGCGGCGCTCCTGGACCGGGCATTCCCGAAAGACTAAACCTAGGCACGGTGCTGCCTGACAAGTAGCACCGTTCCATCAGTAGTTTTGCCGCCCAAAGTGACCCGCAGTGGCGCGACAGCTGCTGTGATTGTCGACTGGAAGTCGGCAGGGACGAACTGACCACAGTGTTGTCACCGCGGCAGCACCGTCACATCTCAGTTTCCAGTCCAGCAATCGAGACTGTGGTCGCACGCCCTGAGCAGCTGTTCCTCACCGCCGTCGACGACGCCCTCGAGTCGCGGCGCATCAACAAAGTGGACAAGCTCATCCGCCAGGCCGCGTTCCTGATCCCGGGCGCGACCGTCGCCGAGGTCGACTACCGCGACGGCCGCGGCATCACCCCGGTCCGCATGCGACGCTATGCCGCCCACGACTGGCGCTCTGATGCGACGAACCTGCTCATCATCTCGCCCACCGGCGGCATCGAGCTGAGCCGTGTTGGACAGGTATTTCCGCAGGTCCAGATTGCGAGTCGGAAGCAACGCGAGCCTGTCGACGTCGGCGTTCCATTCTTCTGCACGGGTCATGTTTAGGTGAGCAGCAATGAACCGCCCATGCAAAACGTCTGACGTCTCTCGATAAACATGACCGACTTTCCGGGCCGCGCGGAATGCAGGCAATGCATCCGAGCTGCCGACACGACATACAACGAGAACTAACCGACTCTCTACGGCACCGGTGCGCACGTCGATGCGGTCCTGCCCTCCAGAAAGCGACCATAGATCGCTTGATATGGATTCGATTCGTCGGCGCACGACGAGAGCCTGGCGTTTTAGCTTAATCAATTTCGGTCACCCGTGTATCTTTTGCCAGCTTGTGCACGCTTGTCTCGCAGCCGCGATGTGGCTATGGAGATCTGCGCCGCCAGGTGCGAGGTTCGGATTGTGTACTGAGTCCGACCAACTCCTAATCAAAGGCGAAATGGCGTTCCATCCTCTGCTGAACTCTGCCTTGTGCGATGGCACATCTTTCACCGCATCACGCAAATAGCTCGCCCGATCCTTGGTCGTTCCGATCTCTGCAAATCGCAGTCTTTCCATGGCCGCCCGGCTCGGAACCATTTGAGCGAAGAGGCGGAGTGAAAGTGCCTCAAGTGCTTCATCAACAGCCATCCTCAACAGGGTAGCGATATCCGCTCGTCCGCTAATTGCACCTGATTTCGCGATTTTGGGCGCAAGTTCTTGAGCAAAGTCGATCAATTCAGCCCAGGGCGCTGCAGATTCGCGGAGGGAAATCGTTCCGAATGCGTCACGTTCTGTAACTACGACGGAAAACTCTTTGGGGGCGTGCACTCTTAGGTACTCGACGAAACGACCATCATGTGTGGTGAGGATCACGGATTGTCGCGTCCCCATGGCCGAAAGTGTCGCGGCGAGGCGATCCACTCGAAAATCATCGAAGGCATGCACGGGATCATCCAGGAGAGTGAACGCAAAGATTCCGCCCTCGGCTGTCGCAAGGACGGGGCCGAGTATGAGTGCGTTTCGCTGACCAGCACTCAGATGTGAGAGCTGAACGTCCTCAAGGTTCTTGTTCTTCAGTTTGAGGCTGCTTGCTGCTTTGGTGATATCCAATCCGTCCAGGGTGAACCCAACGTCTCCAAGAAGTTGCTCGACAGCAGGTGCGACCAAGAGCCTCAGATCAAGGGCCCTAGCTTTTCGCAGACTGCCCAGCTCGGAATTCCATTTTCCGACGGCCGCCTTCCAATCTGCGGCGGTTGATGCCATCGACCAGTCCTGATTCCAGGTATCCACATAGTCCGCAACAGCGTCCCAGCGGTTGCACTCCCATTCGTGTTTCAGTCCGGATGCTTCTACAGCCCGGACTATGTAACCCGTAGCGACGGGGCTTGAGACCCACGAACTAAGTTCCCGCAGCGACCTCAGATACGGCACATCGAGCTCACCGGCGGCGCCCGACTGCTCGTCCACCTGCTGCAGAAGACTAAGCCCATGCTTGAAGTCCGCCTCGGAGGTGTCCAAGGACTTGAGAACCCGCATACAAGCCGCCAAAGGCTTGAGGAATTTTGAGCCGGCCTCTCGGACGACCCGCCGGAGGCTACTTGCAGCTTCGCGCTGAACCGTCAGAGACAGGCTTTGCCGATGAAGATGTTCTCTCCAATTGTCAGACTGTGATCCGCACGCTGGACAACGATCACGGTTCGCGTCCTGAAGCGACCCCCGGACCTGTTCATCTAAGTCCACCAGAGCATTCGCAACTTGCGTGGTTAGGGCAGACAGGGAGGTCTCAACGTACGCCATCTCTGCGGCTGAGAAATCCGTTACCCACGTCGAGATGTCAGACGCAGTTGAAAGGGGGAGTGCTTCATCTCCTCGCAGCTGAGGTCGCAACCTCTGGCGGGCGAGCCAATCATCCCGCGCCTCAACGGTCGAAAGCTCTTCCCACGCCACCTCAACTATGTCGACCAATCCAGAAACGGTTCCAGCGGTGTCGGCATTTCTTAGTCGGACTATTGCTTCCTTTCGTGCCCGCTCGATACGTTCAAAGGCAGACTTCGCCGCTTCGTGGCGCTCTTTTACCCGAGTTTCAAACAGTCTGACTGCGTTGTCCATGGCGAGACACGACGTTAGCCATGTATTAAGGTCCGACTTCTTCTGCAGTTCCTCGGCAAGTTCGGCGTAAGCAAGAACCGGAGGTGAGGTTCTGACGGCTTCATTCCAAGAGTTCCAAGCGTTCGAATCAGAATCAAACGTCTTGTCGTCGCCGCCAGAAATGAGCGTTCCATGGCGCGTAACTTCGTCGTTCCCGACAGTCGCACGTATCTCAAAGAGGTCACCGGAGAATTCGTCGCAAAGCGAGACGACGACAAGCGAGGAGGAGACCCCTTGGCTACGTTCATCCGAGTTTCCCCAGATCTGGTGGACGCCCTTGTTGTCTACTGAGCCGAGATGGGTCGCTCCAGTGCGCCCCTCCAACGCCATCCGTAGGGCCTCCGCGATGCTGGATTTTCCTGAACCGTTTTCTCCGTGCAAAACAGTTAGGCCGCGATCGTGCTCTAACACGAGTTCGACCCTGTCCTTAGCGCCGCGAAATCCGGTGACAGTCAGACTGCGCAGGAGCCACCGCCGACCATTTACCAGTTCGTCATCACGAGTTGCAGCGGCCAACGCGTGCGCAAGGTCGACCAAGAGCTGCCAAGCCGTCAGATCTTTGGTCGCTGCGCCGTCAAACCGGGCAGTAAGGCTGGTTCCGAGTTGATCAAGCGTCAGCTCTTTCAACCCGGCCGATGCCGTATCCATAGGTTCCCCCCCATTGAATGGGCGAGAGTGATCGCCCTTGCCGCTCATCTTGCCAGTGCTAGCGGGTGGAGCCGGGACGGTGAGAACTTTCTTTACTCATTCAAGCGCCGGGCAAGCCCGGCGGGGCCGACCTGCGGTGCGTCCGGTCCTCGCTTCGCTGCGGTGCGTCCGGTCCTCGAATCGCTGCGGTCCGGGCGCTCCTCGGTCGACCATGACAGCTGCATTGCTTAACTGGCAAAACTCGCCATCCACCAATTGGAAGGCGAGTTCGCTATCGAGCCAGTTCAGAACGTCAGGACGTCAGGACGCTGGCTAATTTGGTCCGTGGACCGAAGAGAAACTCTCTCGGAAGATCGCGTACAGACCCGGCTCGATTACCCTGTCGGCCAGGGCCTCTTCAACTTCTTGCCAAGTGTTCGGTGTTCCCGACTCCGAACGACCGGGGTCAGAAGCTGCAGGAGTGGCGCAGTCGAAGCTGACCAGCAAGCGAATAAGGTCCATCTTGAGAAGGTCACCCCTGGAGTACATGAGACACAAGTCATAAGGCGACGCGTCGGAGAGGGTCTGGGCGGAAGGAGCCTGAGGGACGGGACCGAGTTTGTCGACTACTGAGTGACGCCTCGAATTGGCGACACTTTCTGAGGCCCGAATCTTTGCAGCCATCCTCGATCGGATCTGGTCATGTCGGAGGGGATCGACCCGACTCGCCCAGGGGCGCGGAGCTCCTCTTCGACCTCCTGCACGCTCGCGATGTGGCCGTATGTCGAATGCACCATCAGGATGTCGCCAATGATGGTCTCGATCGGATCGTTCGCCACTCCGGTTCCAAGAAATGCCAGTGTCTTCGCCACCTGAGTTTCCTTCCCGCTTCCCTTGTTCTTGGCTCTCAGCGTCGTCTGGACCTCGGACATTCGTCGTCGCATCACTTTCGGGTTGATGCCCAAGTGAAGCCTGGGTCCGGAGGGTCGTCTCGATGAGACGGGTGCCATAAGCGCGGGCCGCTGCTCCGCGATGAAGAAATGGGCCCTCGCCAGAAACCGCCTCGACGTCGTCTTCAAGCTCGGCCAAGCGCCGGTAACGATCCTCGTCGGCATCTGAGAGGCCAGCGCCCTTGCCTTCGCTGCGCATGAGCTCCGAAGCGGACCAGAATCGAAGGCGCGGATCAGCTGCACACTCGTTCGCGACGGTATTGAGATCAGGCGGCGGCATCGAGTCGTTCCAGTGTTCTGTCTGACCGTTCCGGGCATCGAATCGATTAGCGAATTTTCGCGCCGACGCAGTCCTGTCTAGGACCATCCCCTCGACTACCTTGGCCGCCCAAAGATTGGCGAGCTCGATGGTCTGCACAATCTCGGCGCGATTCCGAGAGGTCAGCTCGCGTAGACGCCGGGTGTCGTGGCGAGTGTGACCGACCTTATACAGGCCCTCGGAGGCGACATGGAGGACGTAGACAACGTGAGGCACTCCCGATCGGGAAGGTTGCGGTTGGTCGTACGCCTCGACGAGAGTGTGACCAAACCGTCGTTGGGGTCAGGGAGTCTCAGAGCGAGCATGTAACTGGAACTCGCTCAAGCGACGTCTTGCAACGTCGTCAATAACGAACCGCGCGAAGTGCTCGTCGCGGTTGACAATAAGAATGTCTTCAACGGCATCGGCAGGGGGTTCGCCGGGCCAGACCGTTTGTCGCGTAGGCCGATCGCGATCAACTCTCGTCCCCGATGTCGTTACCCAATCGTGGAGTCGTTGGCGGGCGTCAGCAAAATCACGGTGCCAGCCGAATGGTGCCGAGCCGTGTTGGTCAGGGTCGTAGGCGCAGAGCCAATGCAGGTGCAGCGCGGAGAGCTCCCAGACGAGTTCCGGGTGACAGTGCCAGAAGGGTGGCACGACGGAGGCAGGGAGTCCATACGTCCGGCGTAGCCAATTCACCCACCGGTTGAGCTCAATCCACTCGACCTCGGCCTCGTTGGCGGTTAGTAGATTCCAGTTGATGGGATGCGGCGGCTCAGCCGTGAGCGGGCCGTCAAGATCCTCGAATGAGTCCTCGGCGAACGCGCCGTTTTGATCATCCGGGAACCACTCGTCCAGTGGAGATGACATGGTCGCCTTCACGTTCCGAGTGCGGCAGAGCGGGCTTGGGGGAGCCGGGGCGCTCGTCGCATGACGTTCTGTACAGCGGATGCGTTGAGCTCCTCTGAGGGTGCTGAGCGGCGGGCACGGTCCACCTCATAGTTCGTGCGGGCGAGGTCATGGCCGATCTTCTTCGCGACGAACTCCTCCCGGTCGATGACTTCACCGTCGCGCTCCACTTGGAAGCTGCGAACGTAGCCCTCGGCCACAAAGCTGTCGCCCTTGGCAAACCGTGTGAGTGCCCGGTCGGCGGTAGCCCGGTACGCGACGAGGTCGTGGAAGCTTGGCTCGAGTGGGGTGAAGCCTCCTTCCTCGCGACGGAAATGGGGCTGGCCGACGCGTACGTAGAAGCGAGTGTCGCCATGTTCAGTCACTGACTGTTGTGGCTCCGACGCGATGAAACCTGACAGCGACTGCTGCGTGTGAAAAGTCATTGGACTCGACCTCCTGCGTTTGGGCGGACACTTTTGATCCGCGCTCACTAAGAGGTGTGCACCCTCTACCTGGTAGCGAAAACACAGCAGCAGATGTCGGCCACAACACCTTCAGCAACGACCCGTGTGGCGTCTGGGCTGGTGTGGGCCGACTGGCTCACTCAGTCTGGCTAACCGGCGATCCTGCGGGGTCCTCCGGGGCAGGCCTACGCATCAACGCTTCGATATCCGCCCGGTTGGCGAGCAGAGTCTTCGCATCCGGACGCCCGGTCCACATCTGCAGGCTCGCGATGACGGGCGGGGCCGCGCGGAGCATGATCAGGCCGGTCCCGAACGGGAGGGTGCGGATGGTGTCAGGAGGCATGATCGGAACGCGGCGGATAGAGCGCTGCGCTGATCGTGAACCCCGATCGCCGACGGTGGTCGAGTCAGTCGACTCGTCGCGTTCTCCGATTAGCGTCGAGAGGTCGTGCAGGTCACGGGAGTTGGATGCTCCACCGAGAACGACCTTGACGATCGATGAGTCCCAGATCGTGCCGGCTGCGTTCTCGCTCCATTTCGTACGTGCCTGCGCTAATGACTGCAGCACAGGCAGGGTGGTGATGCCCGTGCCGCCACCTTCGGCCATCAGGTTGGGCAGCGAGGGGAGGGGCGCCAGGTTGCCGATCTCGTCGAGCGCGAGCAGCAGAGGCGGGTCGAGTCGAGCGCCCGCGCTGCGAGCCGCCAGACGCCGGGCAGTCTCGACGAGGTCCTCGACGAAGGCTGAGACAAGGGCGGCGGAGTTGTTTGAGCCAGCGCCCGTTGCGAGCAAGTACAGGGTGCTGTTGCTGCGTAGGAAACCCTCCGGGTCGAAACTCTCGCCCTCTCCCGGTGAGACGGCATCCAGTACGCGCGGGTCGGCGAGGGCTCCTAATGAGAGGGAAACGCCCTGCCAGATTGAGTCGCGTGTCCGTGGGTCGGCCTCCAGCATTGCTTGCAGGGAGTCACCCCATCCTGTGGCGGCTGCAGGAGTGCTGAGGAGGATGGCGACCGCGTCGTGAGCTGCAGCCGGGTCAAGGGTCCACCGGAAGAGTTCGGCGGGCGTGCGGTGGTCGAGGGCGGCGGCGTGCAGCAATGCTTGCAGGGCAGTTCGTGTTTTTGCCTCCCAGAACCCGCCGCCATCGACGCCGCCAGCCGCGAGACCAGTGCCCGCTGCCAATCCCGTTGCGCGGATCATCGCTGTGAGCGGATCTTCACAGCCGCGGATCGGCGACCAGCGCAGGCCCGCGGGCACTCCGAGGGCGAGCTGCTGCGGATCGAACACCGCGACCGGGCCTATCAGTTGGCGTGCTCGAAGTGTCGCCGTCAGATTGTCAGGGCGGGTCGATGTGGTCACGACTGGCCCGGGGGAGTCGAGGATGGCGTTGATGACGATGTGTGCACCCTTGCCGGAGCGCGGAGGTCCGATGACGAGGATGGAATCCTCGACGCTAGCCCAGACGTCGATACCTCGTGATCGTCCGACGCGGTAGCCAACATCCGTAGGCTTCGCGTTCGATAAGGCTGGACGGAGATGCGCAGCACGACCCATGAGGGCTTTGCTGGATGCCGCTCGCAGCACATCGTTCCGTGTCGCAATTCCGGGGATGCGGTATGGATCGATCCGTGCTGCTCGTTGCGGATCGTGAAGCTTCCGCCACAGCCAGGTCCCGGCTGCGCCAACGACAACGACCATGATGCTGGCCGTCAGCCAGTAGGCAAGAGGGTGCAGCCCGGGAGCCTGCATGGCGACTGATGGGTTGCCCGGGTCAAGAAGGACGGAGAGTCCGGTTTCGGGCCCGCCAGCCGGTGGCGCGATACCTGTCGCCCAGGCTGCGATGGTTCCTGACAGCCGGAGGAGTAGCGCAAGTACTGCTGAGCACATCAGGAGTCCGATGCCGAAGTTTGCGAGCTCATCGCCGAGCGAGCCCTGAGTTCGGGGTGTGCTCAACGGTGCTCTCCCTTCATCTAGAGATCGCCTAAAGGCGGAGACCAGTGTCGGTTCGACTGAATCGCCGTGTGGGGGAGTAGGTAAACGTTCGGTCTCCTGAGAAGCCGGCTGAGGCGTCCAGTAGGTCCGTCACATCTTGTGCGTCGACCACGAGACTTGCGACTCCCTCCTGGATGAGCCGGTGGCAGCCTGCGCTCGCCGGGCTGGTGACGGGTCCAGGGACGGCGCCGACCGGTCGACCCAGGGAATGGGCTTGCGCGGCCACGTTCAACGAACCAGATCGATGCCCAGCCTCGACGACGACGGTCGCGCCCGAGAGAGCTGCGAGGATCCGGTTCCGTTGGAGAAAGCGCCAGCGGGTCGGGGCGGAGCCGGGTGGAAGTTCGCTCAGGAGCAGTCCACCGCTTTGTTCGATGCGCTCGAAGAGTTGCTCGTGGCCGGCTGGGTAGAGCCGGTCGAGCCCGCCGGCAAGTACTGCGACCGTAGACCCGGGGTAGGACACCGTGGCTGCTCGATGGGCTGATCCATCGATGCCGTACGCACCGCCGGAAAGTATCACTCTGCCCTGCGAGGCGAGCTCTGAAGCGAGCTCGGTCGCCACTTGGCTGCCGTACGCCGTCGCGGCCCGGGAACCCACGATGGTCACGCGGCCAGGGAGGGGTGCCGAGAGTTGACTCGGGTCGCCTTTGAGCCAGAGTGCGATGGGCGCGGTGGCGCCGAGCTGCTGCAGTTCGCCGGGCCAATCGACATCTTCCGGAGTCAGAAGCCGAATGTCGTGGTGCTCCATGTCGACTTTGATGCGGTCGATCTGACCTGGGTCGATGCGGGGAGCCAGTCGCCGTCGCCAAAGTTCGCCTTCGGCGGGTTCGACGCCGTTCGGAAGTCGATCGCCGGAAGTGATGAGCTGCATGGTCGCCGCAGCGCCGAGACGGGCGACGAGTGTCCCCGTGATGACGTCACTCGGCTCGGAAAGCGCCGCAAGCAACATCCTCGCTTCTCGCTCTTCGCTCACATTCTTGACCATCGGAATGACTCCTTGTTTTGGGCGGAAGGTCCGCTGAGGGGACGCACCGTTACCGACCTGCGGACATCCGGGCGGTCGTGTCGAATGCTTCGAGCTCGTTGGGGTGTAGTTGGTGCTGAACGACGAAGCTGCGATCCTTGACTCGCCAGAGGCCTTGACCCGTCCCGAGCGCGGGGAGCAGCTGCTGCTCTGTTCCACTGAGCCCCAGGGCGCTCGCCGTGGACCCGAGCTGGTCCGGTTCCTGGCGGTAGACGATGCGAGTCTCGGCGTTGGCCAGCAGCGACGACGCGAGTGCGCGCATTGCAGACCCGAAGTCGCCAACGTTGTCGAGGTCGCTGAGCTTGTGGAAGACAAGCATGTTTGCAATCCCGAAGTGTCGGGCTAGGCGCCACTGGGCGTCCATGCGGCGTAAGAGTGCCGGGTAGGCCATGAGCCGCCAGGCTTCGTCGTAGATGACCCATCGTTGACCACCGGCCGGATCGGCAAGCGCGGCTTCCATCCATGCGGATGAGCAGGTCATGAGCACGGAGATGAGCGTTGAGTTCTCGGCGACCCGTGAAAGGTCGAGCGAGACCATTGGGAGGGAAGGATCGAAACGCACGGTAGACGGTCCGTCGAAGAGTCCGGCCAAGTCGCCGGCGACCAACCGCCGCAGCGCATGCCCGACAAGACGTCCATCCTCCGCGAGGCGGCCCTCGTCGTCCTCAGGGTTCGGGGCGAGGATACGATCCACGACCATCGGCAGTATCGGCACCTCGGCGCTTCGAACCGCATCCGCCAGGGCGAGGTCGATGGCGGTGTGCTCAAGCGGACTCAGCACTCGATCGAGCACGGTCTCGGCGAGCGCACCGATGAGCTCGCGACGTCGGGATGCCAGTTGCGCCGCCCACTCGGCGTCTGTAGCGGATGCCGCCCGGTGACCTTCGTCGAGCGGGTTCAGCCGGTTGCGCAGCCCGTGTCCGAGGATGATTGCTTTGCCGCCGACGGCTTCGGCCACGACGGTGTGCTCACCCTTCGGATCGCCAGGCACGTAAACCCGGCGGCCGAACGGGAGAGAACGGGTATAGAAAGACTTTGCGAGAGATGACTTGCCAGAGCCGACGATGCCGGCGAGGACGATGTTCGGGGCGGTGATCATTCCGCGCTGGTACAGCACCCACGGGTCGTAGACGAAGGAGCCCCCGGAGTAGAGGTCTTGCCCGATGAAGACACCGGCCGAGCCCAGGCCGGCTTCGGCGAGGAACGGGTAGTGACCCGACAGAGTGGCGGAGGTGTCCTGGTGCTTCGGGAGCCGGAGTCGGCCGGGCATCCGCAGTTGTGCGGGACCTGGCTCACCGCCGGCGGAAAGGTATTCGGCTGATCTCGCCTCGTCCCGTTCGGCCTGCCACTGCGTGCGCACCTCCAGATGCCTCGCCCGCCGCGCATCAGCCACGATCTGTGCCGCTGAGCGTTTGCGCGCCTGGCGGTCGCGTCGAACTTCGCCGTGCGGCTCAAGTAGGGGAGTGGTGTGCAGGTGTTCGTCCGTTGAGTTCTTCATAGCGAGACCGCCTGCGCTGACTTGGCGCTTGATCGGGCTTGAGTGCTGGCCCAGGTTGCGGCGGGCTGGCGTGACTCGGCTTGCTGGGTGGATGCCACCCAGGGGGTCCGGGCAAGATTCGGTTCAGGTTCATCGGGATATCGGCGTAAGAGCGACACGTAGCCGAATTGTTTGCCGTAGGTCAGCGCGTAGGGCGATCCGTCGTCTTCGACAATCCGATCCGTCCGCCCGGCCGGGATCCGGTCGTAGACGTACCCGTTGGTGAGAGCCGCGTCAATCGTCTCGTCTCCGTAGTCCCACTGTTGGAGGTGCTCGATCGCCGCGATGGCGCCCCTGAGATCGATCATGCCGAGCACTGCGTCGGCCTCATCTCCCTGTAAGAAGACGACACTGATCCAACGAGGCTCGGCTGTCCTCAGTCCCTCGTCAAACATCTCAACTCCAATCGATTGCGTCACGAGACAGGTGCGCACCGGTCACACGCTTCGGCAGAGGGGCAGCGCCGCGGCAGTGAACGCTTGCGCTTGTTGGCCGACGAGCAGCCGTGTCTCGCAGGAGCTCTGAATAGCGGCTTGCTCGATCGACGCCACAGCCGCGTCGAGCTCGTCGGCAGTGGATGCGGTCACGCACACGAGACCGGTTGCGCGAACAATGCCGTGGCCGGCGGTGAGCTCCGCCTCCTGCTGAAGCACGTCTTCGTACTCCGCGGTTGAACTGGCATCCTCGATCTGGCCAATGCGCCTGCGTTGATGGGCATCGCTGATGAGCTCGGTCTTCTTCTTGCGGAGATCGCGTGCGGCCTGATCCGCACGAACGGGAAGATAATGCAGCGAAAGCGTGCGGAGAACACCGCTGGTGAAGACGAGAGGCGACAGAAAGCCGGGGAACACCTGCGATCGGGGCCATTCACTGATCCACAAGACCGCGTGGAAGGCACTGTCTGTGCGCAGACGGTCCCAGCTCTCGGTGACGGCGACCGGGCCGGCAGTGGCGAGCGACCGTCCAACGTCAGGATGCCGTTCCAGGTCGACGCCAACGGCGGGGTCGTACGCGGTTCGCAGTATCCTGGCGAGTTCGTCGGCGGTGAGCCAGCTTCCGACGGAGAGGTCCGCGGACCGCAGTGCTCCCGTCAAGGCCGTCATCTCTTGGCGGAGTACGGCTGCTGCACCGCGCATGCCGCCGCCTTGCGTTCGGACCTGGCGCGCGGCCGAGGCGAGATCGACAGAGAGACTAATCGTGGTCGCGTGACGTTCGCCGGCCGGGCCGGCCCTCCCGATGAGATCCCGGTACGTGACCGCAGCCCACCCTCCGTCATCGATGCCATGTTGTTCCCACCATTCGGCGAGTCCGGTGCCTGAATCCGGCAGTGTGCGTTCGGACACCTGCAGGCGTGCGATGCGTCCTGATCTGCACGCACCCGCGAGCACACGTCCCCACCCAGTAACCCTGCGGTGTTGCTCGCCGGGGTCGAGCAACGCGAAGGCCGGGTGCGACACCGCCACCACCGCGGTGAGGGTTTTCGCGTGCGGATCGTGGATCATGACCGCCCCGGTCTCGGGATCATTCCACTCACGCAGGGCGGCCGCGTCGCCGGGAAGGGACAGCGTTCCAACGGGGCGCGGCCGGATGATTCGACGCCGGTAGGTCAGCTGGCGGTAAGCGACCCGCCACATCCACCGTGTGCCGACCGGCACCCACTCGACGAGCTTGCGACCGCGGATCGAGACACCCGCGATTACCGCGGTGGTCACCCAGACGGGACTTGTCCACGCTAGGCCGGAGGCGCCAGCTGTGTACAGCGCTGTCACGAGAGTGAGCATCCCGATCGACAGTGCAATCAACTGTGGCAGCGACAAGCTCAGGACGATACCGCGTTTGGTCAGGCGGGAGAACTGAACGGGGGACAGCTGGTACTTCGCGCGGTTCTCGTCGGCGTCCATAGCTAAACGTCCTTAAGGCCGAGTCCGGATGCCGAGGCGGGTGTCTCGGCTAGAGGCGTGGGGGTTCTGGGCTGCATGGGTTCGGGTTCCGGCGTAGGTGCGCTCGGTCCGGCGGAGTCACCGACGACCTGTGTGTGAGTGTCAGCAGTCTGACCGAGCGCGTTGCCGAGGCCTGGTCCGGCCTCCGCGGCGGCGCCGGCGACTGCTGCTCCAACCACGATTCCTGCGCTGCCCACCCCGGCTGCTGCTCCCGCACCGCCAGCTCCGGTCCCAGCACTGGCGCCGCCCGATAATGCAGGGCTGGACGCTCCGGCACTGGGGCCGGGGCTCCCGGTCGGCGAAGCGGTGGTGGGTCCTGGCCCAGATGGAGAAGTGCGCGCTGTCTGACCGGTTGGAGCCGTCGCCACCTTCTCGTCACCGCCGCTCGGGCCAAGAATCTTCTTGGCGCTGTCCGCCATCGGTGCGGCAGGCACAGGCACCGGACGGTTCAGGGCCGACTTCGCTTCCTGCTCACTCGACATCGCATGGTACATATCGAACCCGACGAAGCTGATGAACTTGTACGTGATGTAAGGCGCGAACGCGGCGACGAACATCAACACGATCCCGGCGATCGGATCACTGATTGAGGCCAGATCGGCGTCGATCGGTGCCGAGACCTGCGCGACCGCAACCAAGAAGATCACGACGAGCACGAGCTTGGACAGGATGAGCGCGATAACGAAGGCGACCCATTTCGCGAACCATCCTTTGGCGGCATCCCAGGTTGCGCCCGCAAGGGCGATTGGCCCGAAGACGATCGCCACAAGCAGCAGTGCCTTGCGGATGAGGAGTGAGAACCAAACGATCGCTGCGGCGCTGATCGCAAGGGCAGACAGGAAGATCGTCACGATTGCGCCGACGCCGGGAGCAGCGACGTTGATAGCCGTGAGGCCGGCGGGTAGCAGTGCAATGCGGTCGCCCATGCCTTCCATGGTGTTGCCGCTGGCCTGAACGATTCCGATCGTCAGTTGATCAGTGATCTCGAGCAGTAGAGCTGTGATGGTGATGAGGACGAAGGCACCGAGCACTGACTTGGCCAGGCCGGTTGCGGCCCGGGCAAGGGCCGTGGGGTCGCGATGGATAAGCCCAGTAATGAGTTGCAGGCAGTAGAGCACGAGTGTGACGAAGACAGCGACGCCGAAGAGGACGTTATAGACGTCGATGTAGCCAGGGTCGGTGACGTCGACGAGGGTGGTCGTGTCGAAGGCGGCCCACACCGATTCGAACAACCAGGCGGCGGCAGAGCCCATCGCGTTGGCGAGCCAATCGAATGGTGCCGCGACCAGTGAGGCGGTGCCTTCGCCGACGGTATCGCACACGCTCGCGATCATCGGCACATCGCACACGCTCATTGGCTCGCCTTGATCATGTCTGAGTCACGGTCAGACGGCTTGGCCGACGCCCCAAAAGAAGTTGACCAGCGTCACAGCCGCGCCGCAGATGATGGCCGCACCACAGGACACCAGCACGCCGGTCTTTCCGCGCGAAGCGAGGTGCGGGTTGGACGAGTTGGCCCCGAAACCCCAGACGATGGCCGCGACGATCAAGGCGAGCACGCTCAGGACCAGACCGATGGTCATAACCGCGCCTACAATGGTGCGCAATTGGTCGATGCCAGGTAGGCCCGTCCCATTCGGATCGATGTCGATCACAATCAGCTCCCTCGGTCGATGGACGTACGACATACAGGAGCGCACAGCATCCCGTGGGGGCGGAGGCTACAGAGTTGAACCGATGCCGATCAAGAAGTTGACCCAGGCGACACCGGCACCTGCCAGGGCTGCTGCACCGCAGGCAACCCAGAGCCCGGCGCGGGCACGGACGGCTATTTGGAAGTTGCCGTTCGCCGAAGCGAGCGCCCAGGTGACGCCAGTGATGATCATCATGAGCACCGAGATGATGAGCACAAAGGTCAGCAGGGCTCCGACGATGTTCTGCAACTCTTCGGCGCCACCAACTGCCCCGAAGTCGGGGAAGACGTCCATGTCATACCGTCCTTTCTGGCGTGCATCCTGCTGTGGCGACCGCTGCACCTGCGACACCGGTGGCGCCGTTCTCGGCGAGCCACTCTTCAGCATTGACAGCAGGATGGTCTGCTCCGCCCGGGTGGATCTCGAGGTGCAGGTGGGGGCCGGTCGATTTACCCGCTGAGCCGACATCGCCGATGTGTTGGCCGGCTGCAACGCTGTCACCCTCGGTCACCAGGATGCCCGCGTCGTACATGTGGGCGTAGTACGAGGCGACACGCTGGCCGCCGACAGTGTGGTCGACGACGATCAGCCCTCCGTAGGTACCGCGTTGCCCGGCGAAGCTGACGATGCCATCGGCGACGGCGAGGATGGGGGTGCCCGCGGGCGCCGCGAGGTCACTTCCGGCGTGGAACCTAGATTCACCGCTGTAGGGGTCGGTCCGCATTCCGAAGCTGTCTGTCTTCGTGTACGTGCCGGCGGGGAGAGGGAACGCCACCTGCGATGTCTCGGGTACTTTCTGGTCGAACCCTGCGGCGCTCGCCGACTGCGGTCGAGTTAGCGCGGAGAGGATCGACTCTGCGACGGGCTGGAAGTTCTGGTACCGGTCCGGATAGGCGCTGACTTCGACGGCCTGCGCCGCCTCGCCCGGGTCCAACAACTGCCAACCCGGGATGTCCAGCAACCCACGAGGGGATCCGGCATTCGGCCCGGAAAGCCCACCGAAGAATGCGCGTGCCTGGTAGTCAGGATTCATGAGCTCGGCCACCGTTCCCCAACCTGAAGCAGATCTCATCTGAAACAGGCCGAGGGAATCATGATCAGAGCCGAGTCCGTCATTCGGATAATTCCCTGACTCCGGATAGGCGCTGGTGTTGGCTAGCATCCGGAGCGTGGACTCCGTGAGCGCGGCCATCAACGCAATGAGGGCGCCCTCTCGGCCGACACCTGGTGTTTGTGCCCCTATCGTGGCGATTGTCGCGGCATGGGTGAGCTGGTTCTTGTTCAGAGTGATCGAATGGCCATCGCGTGTCTGGGCCGTCAGCGAGTCGGGCACGCTGCCCACGGCGAGGGATATCGAACCGCATGAAATTGATGCAGGACTCATGAGAGTGGCCACGCTCACCAGCCCGACCGCCGGGCCTAGGAGCACGAGAACAACGATGATGCCGATGAGCTTCTTCATCACTCGCTGTCATTCCAGAGGCCGGCCGAGCTGCGAAAGTCTAAGGAGCGCACATCGCTGCCCTTCTGGGCATGCAATGAAAATGGTGAAAGCGACCGACCGCTCCGTACGGATGACTTCTGTGTTCCACGTACCCACTCGATGACTCTTTCCAACGACTGTGAAAGCAGCTGCACCCCGCGGAATTTGTCCCGCTGCGGCTTGTTCCAGCGCTGCGGACCAAGACTCGGGTGCGGCAACTGATTCCACATCGAGCCGTTGTCGGGTCCCGTAGGCGCGCAGGCGTTCCCACATCTCGGGGCTCGGCATGTAGTCCCGAACATCGGATGCCAGAGCCACCGCTTCATCTGCGTCGGCGACGTCGAGTGGAACCTGGGCCCATTCGGCAGGGCCACCTTCATGCCTGGTGTCCCAATTGAAAAGCGCACGGGCCACGCTACGGGCGAAGAATTCGGGATTAGACGTCACGAGCACGGGGCGAGGTTCATCGGCGCGTTCAGGTGAGGACGGGGCCGATGTCTCGAGGGCAGGTCGATCCGGATGACGCTCCTTCTCGGGCCCTCGCAGCAAGCCGTACGCGCCGATGGCCATGAGCAGAATCAGCGTGAGACCGCCGCAGACGACCGCGACGATGAAACGCCGCTGATGGACGAAGCGCATATCAGGCTCCTCAATTCCATCGGACCAGGTGGGCCATCCAGAAGATCATCTGCTTGCCGATACCGGAGCCATGCCGCGGGAAGTGTCACGCAGGGCGCGTAGTCGCTTAGCGAAAGCGATGGTGCCGGCAAGGATCTCTTCGAATTCTTCCCACTGCTCATCCGTGAGTTGGGCGGAGATCTCGGAGATGTCGTAGCGCAGCCACCATTCACTCAGATCGCTCCACAAGTAGACGAACGAACGGACGGGGAGCTTGGTGTCAGCCGTGGCGGCCAACCGAGTCTTCCTAGACTTTGTTGCGGTCTTCGCGCGCGCGAGCGCTTCTTGAGCAAGGCGTTCGAGGTCGGCATCCGGAGTCAGCGGAGCAGCGGCGAGAACCCGGTTCGCACCCGTCGACGACGCTTCGCGGATGCCCGCGGGCTGCGTCGGGTCTGCGGCCATCCGCTCAAGTTCGAGTACGGCAGCGTGAGTGTTCATCCGGTGGTGTGCGGATGAGACGGAGCCTCCGTCCTGAATCAAGGCGAGTTCAGCACTTGCGCGGCTACGCAGCGCCTCGTCGACACTCTCGTCAGCCGCGATCCGTTGCAACTCGCCGATGCGCTCAAGTGTTGTGTAGGAGCGTCGACCGGTCACGAAAAGAGCTGCCTGTGCGCGGGTGTCACCATTGAGCGCCGTCAACGGTGCCGCCACCGTGGCGGCACCGTCTGATCGGGGCTTCTCTTGCTCTGCGCCAAATCGCGAAGCCTCCTGACGGCGGCTCGCATCCTCAGCTAGAAGCACCTTGACCTCCCGATAAAGTGTGGCTGCCTCAGTAGGGCTCAATGATTTGTGAAGTGCGTTGTCCTCCTGCTCCGCAAGCAGCAGAGTCAGTTGCTCGGAGATTCCGGAGCGGACCCAGACGTTGAGCCTGCGCACGCCGAGTTGCCGAAGCGCGGCGAGCCGGCGGGCGCCGCACACAAGAGTGCCGTCGGGTGTAACCGTGATCGGCTGCAGGAGCCCTTGCCGCTCAATCGAGGCTGCGAGCATTTCGATATCGCCGAGGTCGGTGCGATGCCGCGAACCGATCCGAATGGAGTCGATCGATCGCTCCAACTCGATGTGGCCCGGAGAGATGGTCATACCCGCACTCCCGGTGCGTTGATCACGATGTCGGAGGCCAGGTCGTCGTCGCGAAGGAGCGCTCGCAACGGCTCGCCGATGAGTAATCGAAGCAGAATGCCGCGGCCGGCGGCGGTGTGGGCATGCAGCGGATCGCAGTTCCCTAGGAGCGCTCGAAGCATGGACATCCATGCCGGCTGTGGGATGTCCAAGTGCGCTCGGGCGGAGTAGTCGCGGCGCAAAGACTCAAAAGCGGAGGGGCGTGAACTAGCGTCCGCGAGTCGGCTGCAGATGTATTCGACGCAACTTCGTGCTCGGTCAGACGGCCAGCCCAGCAGCGTGAACAGCATAATTGCATCTTCGATGGCCGGTTCGACTTCTGGTTGCGGCGACACATCGTTCTGAGGTTCGACCGGATCGGTGCGGAATGCACGGTGATACTCCGGCAACGGGTGATCCCGATCGCTGAAGCGTTCGGCGTCGTGGTAGCTCGAGATCTTGCGTCGGCGCGCTTGGTGCACCGAGCACAACAGCCCCTGAGCCCGTTCCTCCGCGATGCAGGTCACCTGCACTGCTCGCGTCACGATTGCCCAAGGATCATCAGCGCGCAACGCCGACGGCGCTCGCATGGCGTCGTACGCCGCCGCGGCGGCCTCCCAAGGATCCAGGCCGTGTCTGTGTGCCAGGGCCGCGTATCGTTTGGCGGCGTATTGCATGAGCTCGGAGGCCTCCGGGTCTGTCCGCCAACTGAGACCGCCGTCAGCCTGTAGTCGGGCCAGTACCCTTCGCAGCCCCTCGGAGTCGTCGAAAGCCCTCGAATCTGACCCCCGGTGTGTGGACCATTCCATCACAACACCTCCCTTCGGATCGGTGTGCGTCGTCGCACTGGTTGTTGTTCAGGTCAACGCCGGCCGAGCTCGGGGCGTGAAACCTGGGGCTGGTCGTTCCGCTGCCCGAATTCGGAGAGCGGGGGTAGTTTGCTCGCCCTGTCGCGTATGGCGCGACGGGTGGTGGTGGGCGTCCTGCGCATCCGGCGTGCGAGTTCTGCCTCAAAGTCGATGCCGCGACCAGCCACACGCCCGGTGCCGCTGCTGAGGAGATCTGAGGCGCGAACCCAGGTGACGTCTCCACCTGGTGCGCGCTTTTCCTTGTTGGCCAGGATCGATCGTGTGTCCGGTCGGTCCGGTCCAACCTCAAGGGGCGCTGAGCGCTCAGGGAGCCCTAGATGCTGCGTCTGCGCTTCGTCCAGGGCCTCGCCGGTTGCTGATCCGTGTGCCTCGTCGAACTCATCCCTAGCCATGACTTGCGTCCTTTCTCACCTTGATGGTCTGAACAACAGGAGTGCCGGCATCTCCCTGGCGAGCGACTTGGAACACAAGTCTTGGCCGCAGACGCGAACTCAACCCAGGCATGGTGCGTCACCTCGGCTCCGTCCCGGAGCTGCTGGGTCGCACCCCTGCGTTTTCGATACGCCGGGCGTGCGTGGGGTAGCTTGTCGGCTCGCCGACTTGATAGTCGAAGTGATCTCCGTTGCCGGGAGCCCTGCTGTCTGTGCGGCCGGAGCGAGTACGGCTTCCACATCTGCGGGCGCAATCCCAGCCTCCACGAGCCGGCACGCCGCCCAGAAAAGGCCTCTGTTTCGCTCGCCCTCCCCGAGCTTGCTCACCCACTTCGCCAGTCGCTTCTGCTCAGGCCAGGCGAGCGCCTCCGGCATGGGTACTGCTCGAGGCTGTCGCGGTGCGAGGAACTCACGGAGAGCGGTCGCATCAACCGGCTTCGAGTCTGCCGCTGACAGCTGGTCGAGGCGGTAGCCGACTCGGCCGTCGGGTGTCGCCAACACCGAGGGAGGCACGACGACATAACCACCGTCACCACGAAAGTCGATATGCGCGGATGCTGCTTGCCAGCAGCGTTTGGGGTGGGCAGCCAGTGCGGGGAAGTAGACATGCATTCCACCGGACGGCGTACGCACCCGGGCAAGTTCACCGTCGACGAGCCCGGCGGCACTCGCACGCTCGTACAGGGTGAAGCCCGTGCCTGCGGCAGTGACGTCGATATCAACAACATCGACACCGGAAGCGCTGCCCGTCGGCATCCCAATATTCGCGAAGGGCCATCGTGACCACCAATATTGCACCTGACCAAGGTCCGAACTCGCTTCGTGAAACCCCGCACGAGTTAGCGGCCGCTTGCCGTCTCTGGCACACGGGAAGATCGGGATGGCTGCCCGGGCGAAAGAGAGAGCCGCGCTTCGCGCCGAAGATCGAGCCGTCTCGAGCAGTACGTCGGCGATACCCATCAGAGGGTCCTGACGTCGAGTCTCGGTTGCGGCTGATCTGGAGCGACCGTCACCGGGGCGTCGAAATCCCGGACCGGCTCGGATAAGCCCAACGCGGGAGGATCCTCGGCCCCGATCTGGTCGGTCTGGAGCCGGTCGAGGATCGCCACCGTCGCGCGGCGCACGCGCTCGCCAGTTTCCTGGGCGACCTCGGTCGGGGTCCTGCCAGGCACGGAGCTTGCCCAGGCAGACACGTACGGAATTGTGTAGTCGCTCGTATCCATGCCATGTGCTGCGCCGATCATCAAGGCGACCGACTCCGCTTCTACCTCGCCTATGCCTCGGTGAGACAGCGTGCCAGCGTCGGGATCGTGCATCCTGATATGCGCCAGTTCGTGACCGAGCGTTTTCACTCGGGCTGCGGCATCTATGTCTGCCCGCACTGAAACTGTTCGGGCCACGAAATCGGTCAGGCCGTTCGCACCATCAATCGGGGCGGCATCCGGCACCAACACGGCGGTGAAGCCGGACTCTTGGATGAGTGCTCGGAGGCCACTCCAGAGTCCGTCGGGCGCCTCGCCGTTGAGCAGCATGGGTGTGGGGCGTTCGGGGATCGGCGACCCCTCGGTTTGCGAGATGTCCCAGACGTAGGCGGGTCGGGCTCCGACCATCCGCTGGCGTACGACTTCACCGGCGCGAGGCCGCTCGTTGGGGCTAAGCCTCCGCCACGAACTGATGTCGACGGGGGAGGGGCTTGCGAAACGTGCGGTGAGGGGCGCCAATATCATGTAGCCCTTTTGGCCAGCGGCCACGTGGCGCCCGAGCGTTTGCCATTGCCGAAAGCCGGCTACGTAGCTTGGGAGTGCAGTTGGGACTGATCCACGTTCGTACGCTTCGGAATGTTGTGCCCAGATCAAGAGAGAGTTGTTGAATGACCGTGATCGAAAGTGAGCGGAGAACTCAAGGGCGCGCTTCCACTCGTTGCCGGTGACCAGAGCCTCGACCGAGGCAACCAGGCGTTCGTGAAGGCCTGCGATTTTCGCATCCCAGCCCTGTCGTGTTTGCGGTTCCGTTGACACATCGATCACCTTCCCAAGTGGGTGCCAAACAGGTATGTGTGGCTGACACAGAGGTGCGCCTCGCCACGCCAGCGCATTCGGCGAGTCAACTCAGTTGAGCATGCTCAATTGCTTTCAGGAACGGTTTACCACCCCATTTGAGCATGCGCAACCATTGTGTTGGTCATGCTCAAAGACTAAATTGAGCACTCCTAAGGCCTCGAGCGACAGCCGAATGTGGCCGGACTAGACCGAGGGGTGAGAGGGTCTGTGTATGACCGATGAAGAGAGCACAACAGCCGCCGAAAACCTGGCGAAACGCCTCCGGCTTCTGCTCGATGTTGCGGTCGCTGAGACGGGGAGCGAGCCGACCTTCGCCCAGATCGCCGCGTATCTCGAAGAGCGTGGCACGAACCTCTCGCGGTCGCGATGGACGTATATGGTCAACGGTCACCGGTATGTACAGGACCTTCCACTATTCGACGCCCTGGCCGCATTCTTCGACGTCGATCCCGCATTCCTCGCGGGCGCCGCCGATGCGGACATCCCCGCGAAGGTGAGCGCTCAACTCGACCTCGTGCGCGCGATGCGCGCCGCCAAAGTGAAAACCTACGCGGCACGCACCCTAGGAGACATTTCCCCTGGAGCGCTGCAGGCGATCAGCAGGTTCTTAGATGAGGAGGTCTCTCCAAAATCTCCAGAAGCGCACGATCGTGCTGGGGATGACCCATAACTAATCGAGGAATTGAGGTGAAGAAGTAGTGGACAATGAAGTGAGCGTGTCGACGGCCGTTGATCAACTCGCTCTTGGGAACACCTTCACATTCGACGCGCTCGTCGACGCCGTGCAGAGGAACCGGCAACGTCGACTGCGGATTGTTGAACTTGCAGACCTTGGAGATCAGGACGGCTTGTGTGCGGTCTGGCTCGTGGCGGACGGCGAAGACCTAATCCTGCACGCCAGCAGCGACTCAGCGCTACATCGACAGCAATTTGTGCTTCACGAACTGGCGCACATAATTCTCGGACATGACGCCAATCATGATCCCGAAACTCCCGACTTCCTGCTACCAGACATCCCGCCACAGGTTAAGGCACGGCTACTCAGACGCCAGGAACTAAACACCGCCGAAGAAGTCGTAGCGGAGACGCTTGCTGACCGTCTGGCCGCGGCGATCCGAGGGTCGGCGATGCATAGCTCGCGATACTTGGAGATCTTCGGATGACTGTCGTGATCGTCGCAGCAGCCATGTGGCTACTCGCCGCGAGCCTACTTATCCTGCGGCGCGGCCGAGCCGAACGGAATATCACCTACGCTGCGCTTACCATCGCGACCGCAATGACGCTCAATACTGACCCCGTTTATCGGGCACTCGACAGACTGGCCGGCGGCGACAACCTCGTGACCCTTGTCGCAGACGTTGCGTTGATGATCGGCGTGTTCTTCTTAGGTCGTGGAGTGATGAAGGCGTCCGAGCACCAACCCAAGGCCGTCATGCTCGCACTCGGACGAGACGCCCTCGCAACCGCGATCCTTGGCGCCGTCGTTGCGTTCTTTCTCATCGAGCTCGGCAGTACCACCACCAATTTCATGCTCGAGCTCGGCGATCAACCTCCGGCTGCCGTCTACTCGATGATCCAATTCGTGTACTACGGGATCGTCCTTTCTGCGATGGCAGTTCTCGCTGCCCGGCAGTTCCGAAACAGCGAGGGTATCCAGCTGCTACCTCCAGCTTCACTGTTCATCGGAAGTGTCCTTGGAGTGGTTCTCAGCATCGTCGTCATCGCCATGGATCTCGCCCACGTCTTCCACAATCTGAGCCTGATGACAGAGATCGCGATCACGTATGAACCCCTTCGGCTGTTGGCCTTCTTGTTCCTCTGCCTCGGCTTCGCTGGCCAGCCTGCAGCTCGCACCCTGCAGGCCAGATCTCGCGAACGAAGTACCCGAATGCTGGTCGACGACCTCAAGCCATTATGGGCGGAAGCGACGAGGGCTCGACCTGGAATCAGCCAGAACAATCAGAGCGCGTTCCCCACGGACGAACTCGATACTCTGCTCCATCGTCAGGTCGTCGAGATACGCGACGCAATGATCGACACGCGTGTGCAATTCAGAGTCGGCGAACGAGACAAAGAGTTAGTTGAGCGTGCCGAGCGTCACCTTGTCGGGGGAAGGGCAGCTGACTCGGCAACTGCTGATTCCACTGGAGAAGGGCAGTCTCGGAGATGAAAGCCGGTTGGTCATTGGCTGGTGCGGCGGCTGTTGCGGGAGGGGCACTCGCTGGGCTCGGACTTGTGATCGCGAGGAGCCTGACTGCACCTGCAAGCGAACGAACCTATGACCTCGTCATCCGCGACGTGGACAATTCGGGGGAGCGGCACATCGTCGTCCTCGATCGGACGCCTCGCACCGCCGCGCCCGGCCTGTACTGCGTTATCGCTGAGAACGGCCGCTGGGTTCGACTGTCCCACGACGTGCTGGAGCGAGGTCCCAATCTGGTCGGCCGCGAGGTTCTGGTTGACCTAGGCCATGGCTTGACGGCCGGTGACCGCGTCTCCTGGAGCGGCATCTTCTTCCCGAGTCCGGAGGACGCCGGCCTGGAAGCGATGGACATCGAGGTGCAAACGGATGCCGGTTCCGCGCCTGCCTGGCTCATCACTGCTCGAGGCGGGCCGTCGGCCGCGTGGGCTATTCACATTCACGGTCTGGGAAGCCCTCGTGCCGGAACACTTCGCGGGGTGCGAGTCGCTTCTGAATCTGGGTTGACGTCGCTCGTCGTGACCTATCGTAATGACGGGGAGGGGCCCACCGTGGGGTCCGGTAGATCCGAGCTCGGTGCGTCCGAGGTGGATGACGTGCGCGCGGCTGTGCGTTTTGCCCGCGAAAAGGGTGCACGCACTGTCGTTCTCTTTGGGTGGTCAATGGGCGCATCCATTGCGCTGCGGCTCGCCACCGACCCCGAGCTTCGCGGCGTCGTAGTGGGCCTCGTGCTCGAATCACCGGTCCTTGACTGGGTCACAACAATAAAGGCGAACTGCGAACGATCCGGCTTGCCGGCATGGACTGGAACGCTCGCGCTGCCGTGGCTCAACGTTCGGCAGCTTGCTCACCTGACCGGTCTCGCCAGCCCTCTATTGCTGCGCGATTTTGACTGGGTCGAACGTGCGGACGAATTGAGTTTGCCGATACTCATCCTCCACGGCACTCTCGACACCTCGTCGCCGTTCCACGTCTCGACTGAACTCAGAAGACTACGCCCCGACATCGTGGACCTCGAGGCATTCGAAGCCGACCACACGATGAGCTGGAACTCGGACCGCGAACGCTGGACTGCCGTTCTCCACGCCTGGCTGACCTCGCATACAGCTTTCTATTAAGCCGTTCCGCCGGAGCGCGCGAAATCCCGACGAAGCGGTTGGCCCAACGGGCTGCAAACCTCGGCTGCGCCCGAGGCCCTCGTGTGTCGGCAGGTCTTTCGTCTCCGGGCTTCCAGTTCTAAACTTCTTTCAGGCGATCTCTACAGTGCGCCGTCGCTCGTCGCGACGGCTTGGCTCCCGTACAGAGGCCCCTTTCAAGTTCTTGTCGCCGAAGACTGGAAGGCCGCAGCATGTTCGCGCTTACCCTGGGACTTACCGCCCGCACTTATTTCGCACTGCGGCGATTCCTGCCAACCAACCTCGTGCTCGACGCGATCCATACTCGCCGCGGCCTGAAATGGGGAGTGCCGGCAATGCTGCTCGCTATCCCATACTCGTTCGCAACGGCCGTGTGCGTTTGGCTGATGGAAGCCGGTGGTTCGGGCTGGCTGAACTTCTTAGCGCTGCTTTTCTCATGGAATGCGCTTAAATTCGTTGGCGCCGGACCTGTCACCCTGATCCAGTTGCAACATGTGCGCGCTCGGGAAGCAAATACGAGACGCCGCGCAACGACGGCTGCGCATTTTGTTCATGTCGAGCAGCAGTGATCAGACATTCGTGGCGGAGCGGCCGAACCGTCGCTACGCAGGCTGGTTAGGCGGTTGGGAAGGCTGACGTATCGCAAAGGCATGTCGAGCGATCAGGTTGAGATCATCTCCGAGATACGATGCAAGTACGCAACGGCCCCTCCGGGCCGCCAACCAGTGTCGCCGGCGAGCCGTACAGTTAGAGCATGAAGATCCTCCCGGGCGACAGCGAAGAGCTGCGAAAATCCCGAGGAGCTTTCTTCACGCCTCCGGCGATCGCTGAACACCTGGCGGAGTGGGCAATACGGGGAGATCCTGATGCCACGGTGCTCGATCCGACTTGTGGCGAGGCTGTCTTCCTACTCGCTGCTGGGCAAAAACTGCGAGTGCTTGGCACGCCAGCCAGTGAACTTGATGAGCATCTCTTCGGCATCGATTTGCATCCGGGGTCGCTCGACGAGGCTACGAAGCTACTCGAGGCTGATGGCCTTGAGGCGCACCTCATAGAGTCCGACTTCTTCGCGGTCCCGACACCCGACATGCTGGATTCACCGCTGCCATTTGTCGACGCGGTGATTGGCAACCCGCCCTTTATCCGTTACCAGGAGCACGTCGGCGATTCCCGCCGCCAGTCGATCGAGGCCGCCCTCAGGCAGGGAGTCCGACTCAACGGTCTTGCCTCATCGTGGGCTGCCAGCCTTGCTCACGCTGCTGGGTTCTTGAAGCCCGAGGGTCGCCTGGCAATGGTGCTCCCCGCTGAGCTACTAACCGTCGGCTATGCGGAGCCCATTCGTGCATGGCTACGGTCTCGATTCGAGCGAGTCAACCTGGTGCTGTTCGAACGACTGCAGTTCCAGGATGCACTAGCGGATGTCGTGCTACTCCTCGCGGAGGGTCGAGGTGGATGCGATTCGTTCTCGCTCTACCACGTTGAGTCGGCCGACGATCTCGTAGACATAAAGCCCTACGCTCAGCTAAACGTGACCCCACCCGATGCGGGTAAGTGGACCGACATCCTCGTCCCAAAGAAGCAACGTGGCCTTTACCGAGAGGTACTTGCCAATCACTTCACCCCGCTTAAGACCTATGGGACGTCAGAGCTCGGTATTGTCACGGGTGCGAACAAGTTCTTTACGATTTCCGAGCCGACGCGCCTTGAGTACGAACTCACATTCGATCAAGTCGTCAAGATCAGCCCTCCCGGCACACGGCACCTTCAAGGCACAACCTTCTCGGCGGCTAACTGGGAGGAACTTCTCGACAGCGGCGAACGAGTCTGGTTGTTCAGACCAACTGCTGATGACGAGTCTCCGGGACGTGTTGCCTATACCAAACTCGGCGAGTCTCTCGGGGTTAACCTTGCGTACAAGTGTCAGATTCGAACGCCGTGGTGGCGACCTCCTCAGGTCTCGGCCCCAGACCTTTTCTTTACGTACATGAGTCACAACTATCCCCGCCTCATCTCGAATGGCGCGAAGGTGACTTTTGTGAACTCGATGCACGGCATTCGCCTACGAGACACTGCCCCTAAAGAAGCGGCGGCGGCGCTGCCGTTGCTGTGCCTGAACTCGGTTACGATGCTCGGCGCGGAGGTGAACGGTCGCTCTTACGGAGGCGGCATCCTTAAAATGGAGCCGCGTGAGGCAGCTGTGTTGCCAGTACCTAATCCCGAAGTTCTTGTCGCGGCCTGGGAAATTCTGAAGCCTCAAAAAGCGAATCTAGATCGTCAGCTCCGAAACGGTCAATGGACTGAAGTCGCCAAGCGCGTTGACGCTGCATTGCTCGGAACGGCCGTAGGTTTAGCCGAAGCGGATGTCGCTCAATTGCTCGACGCGGCACGCGCATTGCGGGAAAGACGGATGCGTCGGGCAGAATGAGCGTGTGACCGCGACAAATGACCCCGACGAGCAGGCCCGTCTTGAACTTCTCGTAGGAAATCCATCCGAAAAGGTGCTGGCGCTCAAGGAACGAATCCAGGGTCAGATGGTGAGATCCTTCAAGGAGGTCGAGTCCGACTTCCTCGATCTCCTATGGACTATCGACACCTATCGCGTCCAGCAGGTCACGCCGCGTTCGCCCGCGGGCGCCCGCCTGAGGAAGGGGGCGGAAGGGGGCGAGGGTATGTACCGCAGCAAAGGGAATTTCTTTTCAGAAGTAGTTACTCTCATCCTGAGCAATAAGACGTCGAGCCCACTCGCATCAAGAACCAACGTGCAGGGATTTTCGCAGCTGCACCAGATCGACATCGCATGGCCAGCTCGCCCGGGTAAGGCGCTCCAGGACCCACTGATCTGCTGCGAGGTCAAACTCACCGGCGCACCTGGATTCGGCACTACGCCCGATCGGAAAGGTCGGGCCGACTGGAGTAACCGTCGCAAAGAGCTCAAGTTTCAAGCGACGGACCTCAAGTTGTTTCGGCAGCAAGCCAGCACCCGAATCCAGCACTGGGATCAGTGGCGCAAGAAGGCGCCGCCCCTCGTTTATACAATCTGGGCGGCTCGCCTTTCCACGCCGGACGAGTTTGGCAAGATGATCGAAGACGCAAGGGCTCTGACGGCTACTTACGTGGACGGCGTGGGCATATACGGCTTCATGAAAAATGTTACAGATGACGGATACGTCGCGACATCTATCTCGCGAGGAGTCTCGGAGCGCGTGACGAGCCTGGACAATGTGCTGGACCTCATTTCGGCGGAGATTGCCGACGTCATGGAGAGTCACAACAATCGAGTGCCCGACCCAATTATCCCGAGTTCATTCGCGGCAGAGGCTGCGAGGATCTCCGACTCGGACGCAGAGCACCTGTTCTAAATCGCACTCAATATCCAGCGACCTGAAGAGGCCTCTGCTCGACCCTCTCCTCCCTAGTTCCGATCAAAGTCCAGTCAAAATAGGAGTGTCTCCGTTGCCTTCACCTCTCACACCAGCCGATGCACTCCTGCAATCAGGGATCGACTCTGAAACTATCGGAAACCGGACACAGTCAGCCGGACTGCTCGCTTGGTTCTTGGCCAATGTCTGGCGACTAGAGAAAGAGGACGTGGATTCGGCTATCTGCGATGGGAACGGCGATAAGGGTGTTGATGCCATAGTCGTGGACGACGATCTATCTGAGATCACGATCTTTCAAACAAAATTTCACAAGAACCCCGCTCACACTCGTCAGGGTGACACAGATCTCAAGGCATTGGTCGGTGCCGCTGCGTGGTTCCAGACACCTGACACAGTTGACCAGCTTCTCGCTGCTGGCCCTAACCAGGAACTCAAGAACCTCATCGTCAGGCAGGGCGTGCAAGAGAAGCTTGCGAACGGCGGCCACGTCGTGCGGCTCGTATTCGTAACAAATGGCGAGCTGGACTCGGCAGGAGTGTCCTACACGGATGCCCGTAAGGCAGGCCCGCCGCCACTGCAGGTTTGGGATCGCGAGAAGCTCACCGAGATTGCGGAGCGAACTCAGCGTCCGGCTCTTATTGTCGATACGAGTGTTTTGCAGGTCAGTACAGCGCCGATGGTTATCGACCTCACCCATCAAGCGAAGATGGCCGTCTGCATTATCCCGGCGCTCGAACTAGTGGCCCTCCCAGGAATTGAAGATCGGTCCCTCTTTAGCCGAAATGTGCGACTGTTCGCGGGACGCACCCGAATCAACAACGAACTCCGCACGACGGTACAGGACCTAGACGAGCATCGACTTTTTCCCGCATATCACAACGGTCTCACACTGCTCACCAACAAGATTGGGGAGGTGACCGACGGCTCGATTTCCCTCGAAGGCGTGGGGGTAGTGAACGGTTGTCAGTCCCTAATCACGCTGTACGACAACAAGAGCGTATTGACTGACGAACTTCAGCTAATTGTGAAAGTTGTTGAGGTCACTGGTGACGACCAGGTCGCCGACCAGATCACCTACCGTTCGAATAATCAAAACGCTGTTACTCTCAGAGACCAGCGATCGAGTGATGGCGCGATGAGGGATCTTCAAGCAGGGATCGCAGCGAAGTTCGGCAACGAGTTTGCCCTTGTCACGAGGGTTGGTGAGGTCGTCACCGCCGCAAAGACCATTGAAAACACGCTCGCGGCACAATTGATCACGGCAGCGTATCTCAACGAGCCTTGGGCAGCAGTTCGTAAGGTGCGCCTATTCGATCAGGACTATCGCCGCATCTTCAACCGTACGATCACGCCCGAGCGGATCTACCTGCTCCACTTGATTGACAGTGCCGTTGGGGCGCAACGTGGCAAACTGCGGGCCGACTTGCGTGCAAGCTACGCCTCCATCAGATTCACCCTCGTTAACTTGGTTGCCGTCGTGCTCAGGATCACCGAAGCCGGGGAGCGGCTGCTCCACGAGCCTGATCACTGGCTCCCAGAGGAGGAAAGGGCAGTGGTTGCGGCTCTCGAATTGATCGCGGCCGAGGTGGTGGACTCCTCGAACTACCATGTCCAGAACGAACTGGACGACAACGCCGATTACGATCCGAAGAGCGTGTTCAAGAGCCGTAGCGGAGTCAGCCGCTTGATAACAGACGTTATACGCGATGCCAAGCGGCAAGCTGGGCGGCCAACTTCGTACCTATTCACTGTGACTCCTGCCGACCGATCGTGAGTCACAACGGACAAGCTTGCAGTTCATTCACTCTTCTGAATGCCGCCAGACATGAGTGAGCCGCCCGTTGGTCCGTCGCGCAGGTCTGTGCACATCACGTTGCGTTGGGACGAAATCCCTATGGCGACCGGCACAGCTTGGTTTGCCTCGCTCGCAGGGTCGTTGTACCTCGTGACAGCGAAACACAACCTCACGGGGCGCAACGTTAATAGCGGACGGTTCCTGGGCTCACGACAGACTGGCCCTAACAACCTTGTTGTACGAGGACGACGAAATAGTACAGAGATTGGGTGGGTCAACGCTACCTTCCCGCTGCTCGACGATGCGTGGCAGCCGCTGTGGTTCGAAGACCCGAGCAACCCAGTGTTCGACGTCGCGGTCCTGCCCATCGCTCCCAGCGATCTCTTGGCCATTGATCCGTGGATTATTGACAAACCAGAGCCGGCCTTCGAGCCCATTTTGAATGTCACCGACGATCTGTTCATACCTGGCTTCCCGCGTGGATTTGCGTACAACATTGACATGCCGGTTTGGACGCGCGCGACGGTTGCGTCAGAGCCTGGCGTTGGCTACAACTCCTTGCCTATGTTTCTTGTCGATGCACGAACTACAAGGGGTCACTCTGGCGCTCCTGTTGTTCTCAAACCTCGCATCAATCAGTCCGTTGCCATGGTCGATGGCTCCCTCATCGAGGCGACGACGACGGACGCATGGGTGGCCGGTCTCTACTCAGGACGCGTCGATAAGAAGCTGAACATCGGAATGGTGTGGCGCTTAGGCGTTGTGATCGATGTCATTAAAAAGAGGAGCACTCGAAATGACAATGGAATTGTCAGGTGGCTCGCCGAGCTCAATGACCCCTCGTTGGATAGTTGACAAAACCACAGATCAGTAGATGACCACACGACCGTCGCGGTCAATGACCTCGACCAACCAGTTCACGTGCTCATGACCGTCGAGTTCCGGCACTTCAGCTAAGAGGATGCGAATCTCTTGCCCCGGATCTTCCACTAGCCATTGAAAGCAGACGAGTAATCTGACGGCGGCATCCATCTTTCGCTCTTCCACGGCGACCTTCACTGCGCGGCGCAGCGCTCGGACGCAGTCAGGCTGGATCGAGATAATCGACCAAAGACTCTGACCGACACCGCCCCGTTCCCAACCCGTAACGTCCTCGAGCATCTCTACGCTATGGACGAGCGCGACGAGTTCGTCAGGTGTCCACACCAGATGTTTTTGTACCTCTTCCTCCACCGGTTTGCTGATCCAATTCCTCGGTGTCCAAGCAATATCGGGGTGGGACGTTGAATGAGCCAGAACGGTGATTCCGTCCACCAAGCTTTGCCCCGTGAGGGTGGGCAGCACATGACGCAGAAGAATGAAGGGTCGAGGATCCCAACGACCAAGTGTCCAGCAATTAAGAACTCCGTGGCGGCGGGTGTCATCGTCCGACGAGAGTAGCTCCAAGAAGGCAGTCGAGCTGGTCGCGTGCAAGTAGCTCGCCACCCGATCAATAAAGTCCGAGAACGTGGCATTGTCTAGCAGATCGTTCACGACGACCTCCGCCAGCTGATCATTCTGAGTCTCGTATTCGTAGCTGGCCTCGTCGATTGTCACTGCCGCGCGCGCACGCTGGGTGAGATTGACCCATCGCAGTTTGTCCTCCTGCGGATCCCAGACCAAGCCGATTATTGGAACTGTAGACGACCGCCAGTACTCCCAGTCGCTGGGAGAAGCTGGAATGACCCAACGACCTCGTCGCAAGAATGATCGACCACCTTTGACCTGGACGCCGAAGATGCCACCGGTCAGATGGGCCGCATTCGTAATGTCGACGTTCAGATCACGACCGTAGTCACTTCGGCCGTCAACCTCGTCAACCACAAGCCCTTTCGATTCCAGCAGAGAGCGGACAGCGTTGATACCTCCCCGCTCGCTGACGTGCCCGATTCGTAGGCCCTTAAGTTGTGGTTTGACCCGATCATTCATGAGTCGAAACTAGCGTCTGACGCCGACATCGATCACGCCGAGTCGCTCTCAGCTTCAATTGGGTGAACCGTTTCGATCGGAACGAAATCTGAGACAACCTGACTGTCGCGATTCGGAACCGGAAAAGGCGGGAGGCCATCCTGTCCAGCTTTCTAGAGTCTGCCGTAGGGAGAAGGCTGACACAGACTGACCTTTGACGTCTGTCCTGATCTACACGAACAACCAACGAAGCGTAGGCTTCGGGCCATGGAAGACGGATTCGAGTCGATTATCGCACCGCGCTGTCGTACCTGCCTGTGTTCCTGCGTAGAGGCGGGGACACCCGAACATCCTTACTGGGTGTGTCCATCCTGCCGGATCTCAATTCTTAGTTGAGGCGACGTCGCAGTCGGTGGACTGTGTGCATGCTTGTGACTGTGCACGCGTATCCAGCGATTACTCCAGAGTTATCGTCTGACGTTTGCTGGTCGCCGCCCGGTATTCCAGGGTCGGTCATTAGTCCGTTGGAGGTGCAATCGTGGCCCACCTCCATGGGATTCGAGCAACACGGCTACACGGCCCGGATTTAGAGCCAACTCATGCGGATGGATCCATTAATGGAATCTGTCCCAGAGCTCGAGGTCGCCCAGACGATGACGTTGCGCCCGAAGGACAGATCGCCGATAGTCCTCTGCACCGGACGGGGCGTAGGAGGTCCCAGTGAGAGTCCGGTGAGATAACCACCGGAGTCGGGAACCAATTGTCTGACTCTGGGAAATCAAAGCCCTAGATGATGCTCTGTGACCACAGCACTCTCGTACGGACTGGCATGGCAGCCACGATAATGCGGATTGGCGTGGCAGCCTCGATCAACCGTCGACCTGCCGCTGTTCTGAAAATGGACAGCTCCGATCGTTGAAACGCCGTTATCTACGACAAGGCGACCCGAACGAAATCAGCCGACCCTGGATTCGAGTTGCCACGCCTCTTGCAGATCGAGGCGGCACACCTCCTAGGTAACAACGGAGGAGGCCGTGGTGACGGTGTCGATGCGGGTGATGAGCGCCGGCGACGGTTACAAGTACCTGCTGCGCACCGTCGCTGCCGGCGACGGGCAGCGGTCACTCTCCACACCCTTGACCCGCTACTACAGTGCCAAGGGAACACCGGCGGGTCGATGGATAGGAAGCGGTCTGCCGGGCCTCAGCTCGGGCCGCATCCTTGAAGGCGCCGAGGTCACGGAGGCCCAGCTGCAGAAACTGATCGGACTGGGTCGAGACCCGGTCGGCGGGGCACCCCTCGGTCGCGCCTATCCCGAATATCAGACGGCAGCTGATCCGGCGCCCGGCAACGCTCAGGAGACAGTTGCCCGGCGGCGTGCGGTCGCCGGGTATGACTTCACGTTCTCGATTCCAAAGTCGGCGAGCGTCCTCTGGGGCGTGTCAGACGCAGCAACACAATCGCGAATCATGCAGGCGCATCATGCAGCGGTCTCCGACGTCGTGGCGTACATGGAGCGCGAGGTCGCGGCGACGCGGACAGGAACCACCGCATACGACGGAGCCGTCTCACAAGTCGAGGTCACGGGCCTCATCGCCACGGCTTTCGACCACTTCGACAGCAGAGCCGGCGATCCGCACCTGCACACGCACGTGGTGATCAGCAACAAGGTGCAAACCGTGCTCGACGGCAAATGGCGCTCCCTCGACGGCCGACCGATGCACGCCGCCGTCGTCGCGCTCTCCGAACTACACGAGTCCTTGTTCGCGGACGCCTTGACGCGATCACTGGGCGTGCGGTGGGAGATGCGGCAGCGGGGGAGAGATCGCCACCCCGCCCTATCGATCAGTTCAGTGCCTGAGGCACTCGTGACAGAGTTCTCGTCGCGGTCGCAGCACATCGATATCGCGACCGACGCACTCATCGACGCCTACCATGCCGGGCACGGACGCCGACCCGGCCCAGTGACCATTACGAAACTCCGCGCGCAGGCGACACTCTCCACGAGGCCCGCGAAGGAAGTGCACTCGCTTGCCCACCTCACCTCGGCCTGGCGCACCAGAGCGGAGCGAGTGCTCGGCGAGGACGCGACGAAGTGGGCGTCCACAGCAGCCGCGACCACTCCGGCACCTACGCTGCGTGCCGAGGACGTGCCGCGGGAGGCGATCGACGAGATCGGATCGAGCGTTATGACGGCGGTGAGCGAGAAACGTGCGACCTGGCGGCATTGGAATCTCGCCGCCGAGGCAGCACGCCAGCTGGCGCAGCAACGATTCGCCTCGGCATCTGATCGCGAAGCCGTCATTGGCCTCGTCGTGGATGCCGCCGAGCGGGCCTCATTGCGGATCACTCCACCCGAACTCGCGCCGGGTCCTGCGTCGTTTGTGCGAGCGGACGGCACGTCCGTCTTCAGACCGAAACACGCCACCCTCTTCACCTCTACGGAACTGCTCGACGCGGAATCTCGGCTACTGAAGCGCGCAGCGGACACGACCGGCCCCCGAATCGACCCGGCCATGCTTCGTGCAACGTCACTCGCACTGCTACCGAATGGCGTCGTGCTCGCTGAAGACCAGCTCGCCGCGCTCAGCGCGATCGCCGGCTCAGGGCGAACCCTCGATGTCCTGGTGGGTCCAGCCGGTGCAGGCAAGACGACGGCAATGAACGCACTTCGACGCGCGTGGGAGGCAGCGCACCATTCGGGCTCGGTCGTGGGGCTCGCTCCCTCCGCCGCTGCCGCTCAGGTATTGGCAGAAGATCTCGGCATCCCAACCGAGAACCTGGCGAAGTGGTGGCAGAACCATCTCGACCACGGAGTGGCCTTCCACGCCGGCCAGCTCGTCATTGTCGACGAAGCCTCCCTGGCAGGTACCCTGTCACTGGATCGGATCACCGCGCTTGCCGCGAGTGCCGGGGCGAAGGTACTGCTGGTTGGCGACTACGCGCAGCTCCACTCCGTGGACGCCGGCGGCGCATTCTCAATGCTGGTTCACAGCCGCGCGGATGCCCCAGAGCTCGTCGACGTGCACCGCTTCACACACGAGTGGGAGAAGACAGCCTCCCTCGGACTGCGTCAGGGCGACCCCGCCTCGCTCGACCACTACATCGCGCACGCAAGAGTGATCGGCGGTGACACCGAGTCGATGACGGATGCCGCGTACGCAGCCTGGCGCGCGGACAGCCGAGCCGGCAGGGCGGCCGTCCTGATCAGCGACTCGAACGAGGCGGTCGCCGCGATGAACGCACGTGCCCGCACAGAACTCATCCTCGCGGGTCGCATCGACGCGGTCCAAGAAGTCTCCCTCCACGACGGAAACCGTGCAGCCGTCGGTGACACGGTGATCACCCGCCGAAACGACCGGCAGATGCGCACCTCCCGAAGCTGGGTGCGCAATGGCGACCGGTGGACCGTGACCGGGGTGCGCCAAAACGGCTCGGTCGATCTCCGCCGGCACGGCCGCCGGTGGGGGAGCGCGGTGCGGCTTCCCGCGGACTATGTCAAGCACCACCTCGAACTCGGCTACGCCGTCACTTCGCACCGCGCGCAGGGCATCACGACCGACACCGCACACGTTGTTGTGACCGCTGGCATGACGCGCGAGAACCTCTACGTGGCAATGACGCGAGGCCGTGATGCCAACACTGCGTTCGTCGCCGTCGACCGACCCGATGTGGCTCATGTGGGGCCGCGATCGGGTGACGACAACGATGCGACGGCTCACAGTGTCCTTTGCGGCGTTCTGAAGCACGTCGGCGCCGAACCGTCCGCGCACGAGACGCTCGTGGAGCAGCAGGATGTCTGGGGTTCTGTGGCGCAACTTGCGGCTGAGTATGAGACCATCGCTGCGGCCGCGCAGCACGATAGATGGGCGGCATTGGTGTTCGGTAGTGGGCTCTTGCCCGGGCAGGCCGACGAGGTCATCAAGTCACCTGCATTCGGGGCCCTGAGTGCGGGCCTTCGGCGAGCCGAAGCCCACCACATCGACGTCGGGAGGCTGCTTGATCGAGCAGCCGGAGCACGCGGGTTCGAGGATGCCGAGGACGTGGCGGCCGTTCTGTGCTCCCGGGTAACGTCGGCGGTCGCGGGTGACGCCCGCGCAGGTAGAGCGCGCAGGACACCGCGGCTTATCGTGGGGCTTATCCCGGAGGCGATCGGACCGATGGCTCCGGAGATGCGCCAGGCCCTCGATGAGCGCCGCGATCTGATCGAATCACGAGCGAACGCCGTCCTCGACGAAGCATTGCGCGGAGGCGCCGGGTGGGTTCAGGCACTCGGGGTCTCGCCTCGAAGGCGCGAGGCACCAGCCTGGAGGCTGCAGGCGCGTACGGTGGCGGCATACCGAGACCGCTACGCAGTAGTCGGCACGAGCCCCCTTGGTGCCACACTGGAGACAGAGACCCAACGTCGCGATGCCGCTCAAGCTCGTAGCGCAGTAGAGGCCGCCAAGCGGATCGCGGAGCAAGAGGACGCTTTTGCGACATGGCGTCAGGGTCGCACGGCACGCCCAACACCTGTGCGCGTCCGCATGTAGCACCCAGTGTTCATAGCAGGAACTGAAGGGCGTCAAGGCGTCACCGGTAGGATTTGAACCCGCCGAACGACCCCGCAACGATGCCGGCGCGGAAGGGTCCTGGACATATCGCTATATGGTGGCGCGAATGGATGATCGGGGATGCCCCAAATCTGCCCCACATGCCTTAATGTGATGCATCCGACCCACCGATTCGGTGCGGTCGTCTGGCGATGTCCTGAGTGCGGGATGGTGAGGCTCTGAGTGACTAGACCCTGGAGCCGCGCTCCGCAATGAGCCTCGCGCTATCAGCCTGCAGGTCAGCATCTTGGACCTGACCGGACAGCCATTGCGAGAAGGTCTCCATCGTGTCGTGCGCCCACATGTGCGCGGGCTGCAGGATTTGAGCCGTATCGCCTGTGCTTAGAGTGCGGCGGGCAAGTTCGAATGCAAGTCGACCATGAGCAGCGGTCCATAGCTCAGCGCCTTGAAGTTGTCTTGTAACAAGCCAGTGCCCGGACACTGCATCGTCGGCAGTCAACGAAGCCCGGTAGACAGCAATGCTCCCGCGCAAACCACGAAGCAGCGGTTCCACCATTTCAGCCGTGGGGTCCATCGAGATCATGTCGGACAGGGCGACTATCACGCCCCGTGCCGCCCCATGCCGACGCTCAAGGTAGTGGCTGCGTACGGACACCGAACGCTCGTTTCTGGCGAGCCGCACGGCAATCACGGTGGGGATAAGGATGGCCGCAACTGGAATGGCGACACTCATAGTGACCTCCCACCAATTGACGGACAGGAACCAAGCGACTACTTCAGGCATGGCTCGAAGCTACACCGCGACCTGCTGGGCCTAGTGCCCGAAGTGGGGCATGCTGCGCCTCGGTCATGAATGCCCCGTCAAAGAACGCGGTGAACGATGGTGTGGCGGTGCCCAGAGTGCGGGATGGTCCAGCTGTAGCGCTTACGGCGGTCTGATTCCTCGCGCCCCGAATTGGGGTGGCCCCACTTCGCTCAGAACTGCAGGCGCAGAGGGGGACTCCGATTCTCTCTACTACGGTGAGTCTTGAGCTGTGTGACAGCAAGGGGGCACCATGAGCAAGCAATCATCGCAAGAATTCGAGGGCATAGCGGACGGCGTAGTCCAGCTGCGGTTCTCGAATGAAGATAATACGGTCAACGATATTAACGCCGCTGAGTTCGCGGAGGTTCTTCAGGGACTGGTCGAGTTCACCAGTCAATTAGCGAAGGCTGGCAGTTTCGGAGATGGAATGGCTCCGGTCGTCCGAGTCCGTCCACCAGTCGAGGGTTCGTTCATCGTAGATGCGATCGTCACGTCGTACGGCATCGACCCCGTGGCTACTGTTGGCACCATAATGGGGGTGACCGGTGGCATCGGTCAGAGCATCAACGTCGCAGTGAAGCGACTACGAGGGGACGTCGTTACTGATATCGACTACCTCAATAACGGCAACGTAAAGCTCAACTGGCGCGATGGCACCGTTAGCGAAGTGCCGGAACCAGCGTGGAAGCAACTCAACGCCATGAAATCTTCCACACGTAAGGCTCTACGGAAGATAATGGCGCCCCTAAGCGACGACGTTGCCCACCTTGAGGTGCGCGACGGCGCCCTAGACGAATCGTCGGATGAGGTCTTGCAGTCGGAACCTGAGGTTGTGATGAGTCGCTCCGACTACTACACAGCCGCGGCCGAGGTAGACGACGAATCGATTGAAACGGAAGTCCTTGAGGCCGAGGCGCAGCTGAGGAGCATCGACTTCCGTCCGGGAGAAAAGTGGCGCGTTCAGACGCCTCTGGGGAACAGACTGGCTACAATAGAAGATGAGGACTTTCTTCTTCGGCTTGATCGCGGGATGGCTCTCCACAAGAACGATATCTTCACTGTGTTGATTAACGAGACCAGAACCACAAAGAATGGTCGAACGACCAAGGAATGGTCGATCACCCAGGTGACTTTTAAGCGACGGGGAGATGACGATGGCTATAGCGACAACGCATCCGAAGAGTCATCCTCCGAAGCGGCGTGAAGGCCCGCTCGACTTCGTTAGCCTAGGAGTCTTATTTGTCTGCGTGGTGGCCATAGTCCTCGTGCTCGTAGGAGTGGCAACTGTTGGAACCTCACCGTGGGCCATTATCTTGCCCACGATTGTAGGATTTTGGGCCGTCGTCACGCTCAGGCGCTAGTTAGCAGACCGGCTTCGGCCCAAATGTCTTCGGCTCTGCATGTGACGTCACTAGCTCTGGACGTTCGCTAACCAGCCGATACTAAATGCCCAGCCAGTCCGAGGCCGAGCGGGGCATTTTGGTGCTTTCTCGGCTATATCCCTGACGCGTTTGTCGACCCTCGACCCCACGGAGACCACCCTCTTGGGGTAGCTGTAAAGCACCTCCGGGTGTAGGCGACGTACATTCTGGGTGGTTTTTCCACATCAACCCGGGTCTTTGAACCGAGGCTCTTCGTCCGGGGAGGGACTGTCGCTATAAATAGAGAGGGGCCGGCTGCGCAAAGGGTCGGCTCCTCTTTTCATTCGCTCGACGCCTCGAGGGCGAGTGTGCCGATCGCCGCGGTCCAGGGGTGCGCCGCGATAGCTTTCTCGAATGTCGGTGCTGCGCTCTGGTTGGGTAGCGTTTCCTCAGGGCCCACCAGGACCACCACGCACATGCCGGTCGCGGGGTCGGTAGAGAAGTCCAACCGCACGTGGTGGCCGTCGATGGAGCCGAACACGACCGCGCTGAACGGCCCGGTGGGCTTGGCCATGGCGGTAAGAAACTCAGCGCCAATGAGAGCCAATTGAGCGTTGACCAGGTGCACGAGGGGTTCCGTGCCCCTACCCGTTATCACGGCCGAATGAGGCCGCTCCGGGGCGGCGGCGGCCTCCTGGTCGCCGGGAGCGCGCTCGACAGCCGAGGCCCACACCCACGCTCGGTGAGTGCCGCGATCTTCCCATTCGACGTAGACGGCGCGAGGCGTCCAGGCCAGAGCCAGGCCGCGCACGCGGTTGGCCATGGCGGGGTATCTCACCCAGGCCAGAACGTGCATCGGTTCGCCAGCCATTGCCGCCGACAGGCCGCCCAGCTCCGCGGGCGTGAGGCTGGACGGGCGCACCACGAATTCGCCGCCGCGGTCGGGCTCAACCTGCCCGAGGGTGTCGGCGCGTGCCGTCCTGTATTGCCGGCCGGGGTCACTGGGAGGTGTCCTGTTCGGTCCCACAACCCAATTGGAACATATGTCCGAATCGCACGCGAAGTCATGTTCGCCATCCTGACCGCGTGATGGGCATCGAATCCACAGCTGGTACGTGGTGAGGAACCGTCGGTGGGGGCGGCATCTCCCTGCGGTTTCGGCCAACCGGATCGCGGACGTCTCTCCAACTCAAGGGGGCGGGCGGCCCGTACAGGGATTGATTACGGTGCGCCTTCTCCAACTTGTCGAGGATGTCGTTGGGTCCGCCGGGAGTCGCTTGCGTTGGCCGGTGCGGCTGGCACAGTGAATACTGTGAACGTGACCGATCGCTATTACGTGTACGTGTACATCGACCCGCGCAACTTCGAAGAGTTCTATTACGGCAAAGGAACGGGGTCTCGGAGCCACGCGCACCTTCAAGATGTCGGTGACTCTGTGAAGGTTGCCCGTATTAAGGCGATCCAGAAAGAAGGCCTGGAGCCCATTATTCGGATTATCGCCAAAGGGCTCACTTCGGAGGAAGCGCTGATGGTTGAGACCACGCTTATTTGGAAGTTGGGCCGGACACTCACCAATGTTGCGTCGGGTCGATACGTCGGCCGGTTTCGACCGCGGGATACGTTCCACAAGAGACTCGCGCGTTTCGACTTTGAGAACGGTATCTACTACATCAACGTTGGCGAGGGTGAGACCCGCAACTGGGATGACTGCCGGCAGTTCGGGTTTCTTGCCGCCGGTGGCGATCCAAAGTGGAGTGACCCAATTCGAGGGCTCGAAGTTGGTGATGTGGTCATCGCCTACCTCAAAGGTGCGGGTTACGTGGGTGTGGGCGTCGTGCGGTCACCGGCAGTTCCGTACGCCGATTATCGGAGCAAAGGGCTCGAGCTTACTGAATATGAACTCGCTGAGCCGAATATTGCACACAACGCCAGCGACCTCTCCATTTGTGAGTATTTAGTTGCAGTGGATTGGGCAGCAACAGTCGACCGACAGGGCGCCAAATGGTTGCCGCGAAGCGGCCTTTTCACATCGCAGCTCGTACGGGCGTCACTTGATGCCCAGCCCATGACCATCGCTTTCGTTGAGGAGACACTTGGCGTCAATCTGAGGGCGTTGGCCGATGGCCGGTCCGTTTGAGCGGCTGAATCCCGGATTATGCTGACTCGCGACTATGTGAGAAGTGCGACAAAATTCTCTTGCTGATGGTCGTTGTCGCCGCTGTCTCGGCGGGCCGGATGCTCGCCACATACCCCCTGTCAGGCAGTTCGGGCTCAGCCCACCCAGCCTGCCGCGTTGGGGAGGCCGTTCCGTGGACTCGATAGTCTTTGGGCATACTCGACTGGACCGGATGGAGTGAGAAATGGGCTACAACGAGGACGAAGTCAAGCGAAGGCTCGGAATTGAGACCTGGAGAAACCTCTCGAGGGACAAGATGCTCCGGTTCGCCGCTATGATGCCCGATATTGATACTGAGGTGGCGCTCAAGATAATTGAGCAGTTTCCAGCCTTTACGGCGTTTGCGTTAGAGGCTGTGAAGTCAATGGAGAAGGCACACGCGACTACGCTTTCGGCCAACGACAAGAGCCAGGATCGTGTGTACCAGGCGCTCCAAGAAATCAGGGAAATCCTAAAGGGCGAACTCGACAGAAATGACTTGAGCTGGGATGAGCGGAAATTTCTTATTGAGCAGATCCAAGAGACAGGGAAGCTTGCTTTCAAGAAAGACAGCGAAAGCAAACATTTCCTGGATGGGCTGCTGAAAACAGTAGGCATGGTGGGCGTTGCAGCACTTGCCTTGGGCGTGGTTTTTGTCGGGGGCAAAATGATGCTCGATGAGGGCATAGGTACCGACGACCTTCTGGATGCCTGATAGAGCTGGTACCGATCGGTTGGGCGCCGCCGAGGTCCAGTACGCCGAAAGGGAACGAATCGTCTGCGAATGCGGGCCTTCCCTACGTGCCAGTGCCTAAGAAGCATCTCGTAACAGACGTGATGTTCGTGCGGCGCCCCGATCTCGACAGCCAAAAACGCGGTCATCTCGAAAGGTGGCTTCGGGACGATCCGATATGTGGGCACAGTCGCCAGCTCCGCGGGAATTTTGATTTATAGTGTTGTGTCCGCTTGGATGCGCGCTGCCAAGCCGAAGCCCTTCCCGACGTCCGGCCAAGTACCAGAACAAAACACGTCAAGCCGCGACTTCTCTGGGCAGGTATCGCACGGAGACTGCACCCGACCCGAACTCGTGGCGGTCCACGAGTTCGAGCTGGATGCGCTCACGCAGACCGGCAAGCAACGTGGGCCCGTGTCCAGCGATGACCGGGTGCACAAGGAACTCGTACTCGTCGATCAGTCCCAGATCCGCCAGCGCCAGTGGGAGTGTTACGCCTCCGACCCACAGACCCTCCCCGGGCTCCTGCTTGAGCTGCTGAACCGCGTGCGCCAAGTCGCCTCGCACAAGCTCGGCATTCCAACCGACCCCGCTCAGTGTGTTCGACACGACATACTTCTTCGCCTGGTCGATGGTTTCGGCGAACGGTTTCTGCCATTCCTCCATCCGGTCGGGCCATGCGCCCGTGGTCGGCTTCTGCCATGCTGACGCCATCATTTCGTAGGTCACCCGGCCGAAGAGAAGGGCGTCGGCCTGCTCCATTTGAGCGGTCCAGTAGCGCATCGACTCCTCGTCCGGGGGGAGTCCTGCCTCGTGATCGCAGCAGCCGTCGAGGGTGACGTTGATCGAGTATCGGAGTGGTCTCATCTCGTTGCCCTCCTTCGATGACGCCCGCGGTCATCGGACCGTTCATCAGATGAGTGCCGGTGCCGATTCTCATCGTTGCCACAAATTGCGCTCAGCCTATAACGCCGTCTCAATGCGAACCAGGGCCGCACAGATCGCGCGACCGGGTCGCCATCAGCGGACATGCTCGGTCACATGCGGCGGCACATGGGGGAGAAGTCGAGAGGGCTCGTGATGACGCTGAAAGCGGCCTCCCAAATCCATCATTTACCCATCTAATTCATCTCTATTCGACCCAAAATGATGGGCTACAATCGGAGGCAGCGAACCGCCTGGTTCCCTGTAAACACAAGGAAATCCGAGGGTTTTCGGAGACATTCGGCAACGATAAAATTAAGGCCAGAACCCAGTCGGTCGCTGGTTCGAATGCGCTTGGTCCCGACCCAAGTTGTCGTGGGGGGGCGCAGGTGCCTAGCTCAGGCACAGCTAGAATTGGCGCCTCGAAAAAATCTCATCTAGAGCGGCGAGAGACGTTGCGTGATGAGACGTCTTACCAAGACGCTCCGGGGCTACGTAATTGCGTGGGACGTGCGGCGAGCACCAGACGCGCCTGGTGCTTTAGGTTTCTACGACGCGGACGCCCCTCCACCCACGAACCTAAATGTGGGACCAGAGTTCCAGGGCAATTACTCCCAGTGCGAGTACGGTCTCAGCAGTCAGGACAATCACCTTGTGCGATCGGCGAAGGTGCAGGTTGTGGACTGCGACTATTCCAATCCCGATCAAGGTAATGAGAGTGACTAGCATTGCGGCAAGGAGCCCGACGGATGCGCTGTAAGCGCCCGTGACCGCGAGGGCGATACACGCGACGGGCGGTAGGGCCACAACGCTCGCGCCGAGAGTTCCCGCAAGTATGCGGCGGTGCTCGTTGTGGTGAGGTAGGCGTTCATGGACGACCATCGAGCTGATCAGATCGGCGACGTAGACGGCAACGGTCGTCGCGACCACAGTGATTGCGAGGGTGCCGAGCGCCGCCATCGCTGACGGGTGGTCGCCGTGAGCGCGCAGCGCAATGATGACGGCCAAGACCGTGAAGACGATATAGACGCGCTCTTTGAGGGCGGCCGCACGGTGGCTTCTTTCGGTAGCATCGCTATCCGCCGAGGTGCTCGGATCGCTCATGGTGTAGCGCTCGTCCGTGGTGCATAGGCCCGCATAAACGCTCGGACTCCATCCATCATTATCCTGCGCACAGTCTCAGGGTCTCCACGCCTGCCGGCGGGCTCATTCAATATTCGTAGCGTGGTGAGGGCTGTGAAGTGTTCGGCTGCAAGCCGCGGATCGCCTGCTTCAAGTAATCCCAGCCCGGCAAAGTGCTCCATGCGTTCAGAAATAACATCCGCGTGAGCAACGTCAAGGGGGTGGTCCTCGAGCTCAGGAAGCATGGCCGCGTTCTCGGCAATGAGTTTAACTGCGGCCACATAGTTGGAAGACGTCAACAGCGCCGCACCGAGTGCTTTGGCGAACTGGGACAGTGCCTGCTCTAGTTCCTTGGCGGTGTCGATGGTTAGTCCATCAGAAAGGTACTTCGCCGTCGCCTCGCGCAGGATTGCTAATGCTGACTCGCCGGCGTTCTCAACAACGCCGAGCAGGAGCCCATGCTTGTCACCGTAGTAATCGTAGACAGTGCGCTTAGACACCGACGCGCGTGCTGCGACGGCATCCATGCTGGTGCGGTCGACACCCGATTGAACAAATAGGTCGCGAGCGGCGGCCAGTATCGACTCGCGCTTGTGTGCTTGTCCTTCACGGACAGTTTTGTGGGGCAGTTCTGTACTCATCTCGACCTCTCGTTAGCCAAATCCTACACCGATGAGTGTAGAACTACACCGCACCGTGTAGTGTAGGCGTATGTCTAGTCCAAGCCTTCTGTCACTCCAGGTCCATGCGCTGACAAAGCGTTATGGTCATGTCACCGCCGTCGATAACTTGTCCTTCACGGTGAAGCCGGGGCTTGTCACTGGTTTCCTCGGCCCCAATGGCGCAGGTAAGAGCACCACCCTGCGGATGATTCTCGGGCTCGACAAACCCACGTCGGGTGCGGCCACAATCGGTGGACGTCGGCTCGCCGAGATTGCTCACCCGATGAGCGTCGTCGGTGCGCTTCTCGACGCGCGAGCGGTCCATCCCAAACGCAGCGCCCGCGATCATCTGGCCGCGATTGCGCGCGCGGGCAGCGTTTCGATTGCACGGGTCGCGGAACTGTTGGATCTCGTTGGACTTGCCGACTCAGCGAACCGCGCCGCAGGGGACTTCTCGTTAGGGATGAAGCAGCGGCTGGGGATAGCAACCGCTTTGATCGGCGACCCGGGCATCGTCATTTTTGACGAACCCCTTAATGGACTCGACCCGGAGGGCATCCGCTGGGCTCGCTCCCTGATGCGCAATCTCGCCGCAGAGGGCCGCACCGTCCTTTTCTCCAGCCATCTCATGGGCGAAATGGAACTCACCGCCGACCACCTCATCGTGGTGCACCATGGCCATCTCCTCGCGGATCAGAACCTTGCTGAGTTCATTGATGGCCACACAACCGAGCGGGTGCGTGCGCGCACCCCGTTCCGTGCTGAGTTGTTTGAGGCCCTGGTGAGGGAGGGCCTGTCGGCGAGCGATATCGGCACGGATGGTCTCCTCATCCCTGATGTGTCGACCGATCGCATCGGGCATATCGCGGCATCACACGGCATCGAACTGGCCGAGCTCACGACCAAGAGAGACTCGCTAGAGGACGCCTTCCTCCGCATGACCGTCCCCCAGAAAAAGAACCAGGACTGAAAACTTATGAACATTCTCGCCTCCGAATGGATCAAGGTCCGTAGCGTCCACAGCACCTGGGTTCTTGCCGCCTCCACAGTGCTTGTGACCGTGGCCGTCAGCCTGTTAGGAATCAGCGGTCTCCTGGCGGACTGGGTGACCGAACTGCCCACCGACTGGGACCCGACCGGGATCAGTTTCAAGGGCATCCTTGTGGGGCAGATCCTCGCGGCAATGCTCGGCGTTCAAGCAATCAGTGGCGAATACGCCACCGGTATGATCACCACAACCCTGACTATCACTCCCAAACGATGGGTCCTCTTGTCCGCCAAAGCAGGAGTCACGGCTCTGGTAGCGCTGGCGACGTCTGTTCTGGCGGTGGTGACCAGTTTCGCCGCTAGCCAAGCAGTGCTGGGGGCCACAGGCCTCCCAACTGCCTCCCTTGCTGACCCCGATGTCCTCCGCGCTTTAGCCTGCGCCGTGCTCTACCTCGTCCTCAGCGCAGTGCTGGGACTGGCCTTCGGCACGATCACACGATCCTCCTCCGGAGCATTGTCCATCGTCGTCACCATCGCACTACTCATCCCGGCGCTGGCGCCGGGACTCCCCGGCGCAATCGGCGACTTCGCCGGAACCTACTGGCCCACTACTGCTGGCCAGGCGGCCTACACCGTCGTCAGCAACAGTCCAGTCCTGCCCTTGATGGGAATCGCCGTAATGACTGTTTTTACTCTGTACAGCTTCATCGCTGCGCAACTCGTCCTGCGCCTCCGGGACGTGTAACGCCGCAAACGGCTTCGCCCTCACCTCCTGGCGGACCGCGACTTTGTTTGGGCTGCGACAGCGAGCCATAACAGAGTGCCGCCATAAAACGCTAACAGTCACAATTCCGGGCGTGTTGCTCAGCCGGGGGAGTGGTCGATAGACGATCCCTTATCGGACGTGTCTTGCAACTAATCGTTTGCGCTCGAATTCGTCCAGACGGTCACGAGCGGTACTTGCGAGACTCAGGCGCTCAATGCTTCGCGAGGGCAGAATTTCGCAATGCAGCCCGACTCCCCACGTACTGCATTGCAAGGGGGCCCAAAGGTGCATGGTCGGTGGGACCCCGTCTCTGGTGTCACCTGAAATGGGTGCGTTCTGCAGGACACGCCGGATCTGGCGCGCTGGGAGGATAGGGACGCGCAGCGAGTCTCACTTTCGGTCATTGCCAGCAACAGCAGGCTACGAGTGCGTCAGCTCCTGATTTGCACTGACGGGGGACCCTTTGCTCAGATCAAGTTGCACTGAGCAGGACATTGTCGCCGTTAGAACCGTAGATCGAATTCGGTCCCACGTGTTCACCCCACCATTTTTTAAGAACTCGCACTCAGGGAGTGCCTAGCAGCTAAGCGCTCAACTATGCCAGTGCCGGATGAGGAGCGGGCCCTGTCACTGGATGACGTCCAGCGTGTCGCAACCTGCGTGCCTCGTGACCCGTCGGATACAAGTCACTGACCGCCTTTGCAATCAGATAGACGCGCCAAATAGTGGTCACAGAACGCCGTCAAAGAGCGCTAACAGTCACATCCTGGGACTTTGACTGCGACCTGGTGCTCAAAACCTTTTGCCGAATTCGAACGCTGCCGCGGGCAAAGGCTGCGGGCGCGACAGCTGCTTTATTGCGGCGGTTGCTGGCCACGGCCCGTTCGATGCTGGGAGCGATTCTTGAGAAGCCGCCAGCTTGCTAATAAGCGGTTCAAATGGTCATCATTTAGTCATCAGAACCAAATTCAGCCGACCCGAAATGGTCAAATACACTTGGAGGCAGTGAACTGCCCGGTTCCCTGTGAACACAAGGGAAGCCGCGAGTTTTCGGAGATTTTCGGCAATTCCCGAGTTAAGGCTAGAACCTTACAGCCGGGCTCCAGTTTAAATCTAAAATAGCCGTTCGCGAAACTCTTCACGAAGCCTGCTGCGAAGTCACAAAAGAAGTGCTCCTAAGGAGCCTCTGGAGCGTTTTTGTCTGCGTGTTGAATCGGCCCACGACGGCTTCAACTTCGATGCCGGGCGTCGTAGCCCTCGAAGTGGGTTACTGGGCGCGAAGGCCGCGCAGCGCGAGCTCGACGAAGCGTGCGGAGGCGGGCATTTCGTTCCCGGGCGAGTGGGCGATCACCCCTGCGTTCCCTTGGAGGATGGCGAGCACGTCGCCCACAGTGACGTCCGGACGCAGGATTCCGGCGGTGGTGGCGTGCTGGGCGATAGAGGTGAACATCGAGCCGATGTATCCTGCGGGGTCTGTCAGAGCTGCGGCGCTCACGCTGTCAGCGATTGCGCCCGCAAGGCCGGGGTGCAAAGCCTGACGAGCCGCGCACGTGCGAATCGACGCGGTGAATGCCTCCCAGGGGTCGCCTGCTGAAGCGGGGTCGGCAGCTGCTTCCTGCATGCCTGAGAGCTCCTCAGCGATGATTTCGCGAAGTAGGTGGTCTTTCGTAGGAAAACGGCGCTGCGCTGTGGCGAATCCCACACCAGCGCGCCGCGCAACTTCGGCCATCGAGACGTCAATTCCATCGCTGGCAAATGCAGCGCGCCCGGCGTCCAGAATCAGCTGGCGGTTATGCGCGGCGTCCGCTCGCAGTCGGCGTTCGGCGATGACCATGCCCTGCCCTTTCTCTTCAGCACGATACCGGTGAGCCGAGCATCGTAAGTGGTTAGCCCTGTCCATTTACATGCTATCCACTGTAAGTGGAGAGGCCACACCACTTAGTGGTCAATTGTTGCAAGGAGCACATGATGGAGAGCCTGCGGGCAGTCCTGTTCGATCGATACGGCAACCCGGAGGAACTTTATGAGGGGACTCTTCCGATGCCCGAGGCGAGGGTGGGAGAGGTCCTGGTGCGAGTTGACGCCGTCTCAGTCAACGGCGCGGACCTGTTGCTTCGGTCGGGCAAGATCGGTCTTCTCACCGGCCGTCGTTTTCCGAAGCAACTTGGAATCGATTTTGCCGGAACGCTCGTCGCAAGGGATCCCGGAGCCGATCTTGGCGGACTGACCATCGGCGACCAGGTCTGGGGCACAGCCGATGAGAAGGGAGGGCCCCGCTCGCTCGCAGAGTTCCTGAAGGTTCCCGCGATCCAGATCGCGCGGGCACCGAACAATCTGACTCCGGAGGACGCGGTCACGCTCCTCGCCGGCGGCACAACCGCCTATACCGGTCTCGTGGAAAAAGCCCGCGTGCAGCGCGGTGAGCGAGTGCTTGTCCGGGGTGCGGCAGGTGGCGTCGGCAGCGTGGCAGTGCAGCTCGCGAAGACGCTCGGGGCGCACGTAACGGCGCTCGCGGGTGCATCCGGCCAAGAATTCGTGAAGGGGCTGGGCGCTGATGCGGTGTACGACTACCGGATGACGGCGCGAGAGGAGCTGGGCAGCTACGACGTCATTTTCGATACGCACGGAAGTGACCTGCTCGCGTTTCGCCGCCTGCTGGCGCCGGGCGGAAGAATGGTGTCGATCGCTTTCGACAAGGAGGCGCCACTACGCAGCCTTGCGATCATCGCAGCCAGCGCTGCTTTCGGCACTCGACGCATCCGCTTCTTCCGGGGCAAGCCTGAACGGCGCGACTTCCAGCGGCTCACCGCACAGGTCGAGCGTGGAGAGATTCGCTCCGTACTCGATCGCGTTTTTCCGCTGGCCCGCTCCGCGGACGCACACGCCGCGCTTGAAACCCCGGGCGTCCAGGGGAAAGTGGTCATCTCGATCTCAGAGTAGGCCTCAACGATCAGGCGGGCGATGTGGATGCTGACCGCCCTTGACTCTGTGATGGGAATATGGTTTTGAGTGGTCCCATGACGACACAACCAGGTATCCGAACGACCAGACGACGCATCCGCGTACTTCTCGGACCATTTCAGGTCATTAGAGCCGATTCCAGCGCTGCAAGGTCCGTGCAGTGATCCCGGTCTCACGGGCGAGGACCGCGAGCGGGACCTGGTCTTCGACATACAGCCGGAGAACGCGCCGCTGCTCGGCCGTGTCCACAAGTCACCTTCACAGTGGTGCGCTCGCGCGCCGCGACGGCCTGCTGATGCCGGTACAGGGTGGCCCGGCTAGATAGCCGACGCGCTCGCCTTCGACCATGACGGCCACGGCGTTCTCGTCGAACGCGTTGTCGGGCTCTCGTTGCAGCGAACCGGGCAGACCGCGCGGACGTTCGGCCAAGAACTCGATTGAGGAACCCCATTTGTCGATCATGGTAGGTAAGTCCAATAGACCGCGCAACCTCATCTCTTATCCACCTCGGAGTCTATGACTGTCCCGCTGCCAGCGACTGGCCTATCGGGACTTGCCGGCCGAGTGACTGCCACTCTTTGAACCCAGCCGCGTGCTACGGCATCGGCTCAGGTGAACGTAACTGAGGGTCGCGTTCTCGTGCGCCGGCCGCAGGAATAGGCGGCAGGCCGTGCAGGCGACCTCGGCATCCGTGTAGCGACTTGCTATCGAATGACCGCGGCGCAGGCAGCTCATTACCGGCGTAACTCGACGTGCTGGCGGCGACTCGCGATCCACGCGGCGATGACCGTGGCGACAACGAACGCAGCGAGCATCACGACGATGTATAGGTTGATGCCCTGTGCAGATGGCGTCGAGCCGACGGGGCCCGACGTGGCACTCAGCACACTCCCTCCGAGAATGTTCAGCACGACCGCGCCGACGCCGAGCATGACCTGCACGAGCGCTGCCACCACACCCTGCTTTTCTTCGCTGACGAGCGTGGTCGAGAGGTTGAAGCCCGAGGTGACCACCGCCCCCGCCGTCAGCCCGAGGAAGCCGGCGCAGATCGCAGCAGGGAGGAACGCGGAAGTCGAGAGCATGAGGCCGATCGCCGAGATAACGCCGATGAGCACGCCACCTGCAAGCGTGCGGGCGGGGCCAATGCGACCACCCAGCCATCCCGCGAGGACACCTCCCGTTGCCGCGCCGAGAGCCGGCAGCGCGAACATGAGGCCGAGTGAACTGGATTCGCCTGCTAGGCCGTACCCCAGGCCCTCCTCGGGAGCAGTCTGTCCAATGATGCCAATCAACTGCAGCAGGGCCTGGTAGGCGCCGGTGCCGAGGACCACCACCAGCAAAGTGGCGATCACTGGGCGCGTCAGCATACGCAGATCCACGACAGGCTCGGCGATCCGCAAAGCCGTAAACACCCACGTCGCAAGCAAGGTGATGCCGATGAGCAGAAGGCCGATCAGCCCGATGTTCGTCCACCCCGCACCGGGGGCGAGGCTGACGTAGGAGAGCACGCCAGCCAGCCCGAGCCCGAGAAGGAGAGCGCCGGCGACGTCGACCCGGCCGCGTGCGTGAACGGGCGACTCTGGCAGGAAGCGCACAGCGACTGCCGCAGCAACCGCGAGTAAGGCTGACACCACGAATACGGCGCGGAATCCGAAAGCCTCGATGACTATTTGGAACAGGAACGGCGACGCGATTCCGAGTATCGCCGAGCCCGAGGTGACGATGCCGACCGAGGTCATCCCCACGCGCGCAGGGAACATCTGCCGAATGTAGACAACGGTAATGAAAACCGAGCCCACCGCAGCTCCCTGGATAACCCGGCCGAGCAGAAAAATGCCGATGTTAGGGGCGATGAGGCAGATGAGCGCGCCGACAGCACCCATGAGCAGAGCAACAATAAGGATGCGGCGTTTGCCGTGAATATCTGCGCTCTTGCCTAACAACGGAGCCCACATCGCGCCGGCGAGAATGGCGCTGGCATTGAGCCAAGCGCTCTGGTCCGTGCCGAAGAACTCGGCCATCTGCGGCAGCACGAGCAGTGGAGCGACGACCACCGTGTCGACGAGGGTATTCGCGAGGATGAGGATCGCGACCCACCAGACGAGTTGAGCACGCCATCCGTGCTCGTCTCCTACCGCGGATCGGTGAGTGCTAACGGGGTTCTGAGTCATGGTTCACTTCCAGGAGTCGGGTGCGGCACCTACTGCGCCGAAGATTCCCGTCATTCTGAGAGGACGACATTGCTACCCGTCGAAAATGCAGGAACTGGGCGCAGAAGGCCCTTGTGGCGCAGTAAAAAGCAGTCGCAACGGCGCGCGCGAGCGAAACCGCTAATATCAGCTGAGCTCGGCTCGTCGGCGACGTGCGCGGCAGGAGTCGAGACATTTGAGGGAGTTGAGACATCGGATGGGAGGCGGTTGCGCATGGCAGTGAATCCCTCACGGACGCGTCGGCCAGGTGGTCGCACGCGCCAAGTCACGGAGCGGCTGTTGGTGGCGGCGCTCGACATTCTCTCCGAGAAAGGGGTCGATGGCCTGCAGTATGAGGAGCTCGCTTCCCGCGCACTCGTCGGGCGCGCCACGGTCTATCGACGGTGGCCGACTCGTAATGACCTCGTTCGCGACGTGCTCACGAGATTCGCCGAGACATCTGTGCCGATTCACGACACCGGTGATATCGTCCGCGATCTCACGATCTTTTTGTACTCGTTTGCCGAGGCTTCCTCGACCCCGACCGGTCGTGCGGTGTCGCAGATCCTCCTACGTCGCGCAGGCGCGGACGATGGGTTGCACAGACTTGGGTTGGAACTTCTGGACCGTCGCACCGACGATCTGCAGGGGCGACTCGACCAAGCGAGCGCGGCTGGGCAGTTGCCGCCAACGGAGGCTTCCTTCGTGAACATGATGCTCGCGGGCCCCGCGCAGTGGTTCGTCTTGCGTCGAACACAGGCCTTCACCATGAGCCATGCAAGCGAGATCGTTGAGCTTGTGGTGGCTGGATTATGGCGACATCACATCGATCAAGGTCTAAATTCTTCGCCAATTGACTAAGGCTGGCGCATTCCCTGCGATTTTTCGAAGCTCTGCCCATCGCCCATCACTAGCGAGATAAAGTGTCTCATTAGGGAGTGGGAACGACTCGCTCCGACGAAGGGACTCACTATGGTTGACACGTCGAGCTTCGGATGGGATGGCCACGTTGCGCCCACGCCGCTGGAGGAGTATTCGAAGCGTTATGCCGACTTCTTCGAGATGCGTCGAGAGGACGGCATTCTCGAACTGCGCCTGCACACGAATGGCGGCCCGTACGTGCACAACTGGGCCGCTCATAACGCCTGGAATCGGGTGTGGCAGGACGTTGGCAATGACTCCGAGAACCACGTATTGATCATCACGGGGACTGGCGACACCTGGTTCCGAGGAGACCCGCGTCAGACCTGGCCAAAACCGCTCGTCGACGAGACACCGGACTTCATCTTCCAGCAGACCATCGATGCTTGGAAGTTGGTGGAGAACTTCGTAAACAACATCGACATCCCTACGATTGCTGCGGTGAACGGGCCTGGGATTCACACGGAGTTCGCGCTGATGTGCGATGTGACGCTCGCCGCCGAGGACGCCGACTTCATGGACCCGCACTTCATGGTCGGCACCGCGCCCGGTGACGGCCTCGCGTTGGCGTTGCAGCACTTGATGGGCACCAAACGTGCCGCTTACGCGATTTACGGCGGAACCGGAATCCCTGCCCGGAAGGCGCTCGAGTACGGTCTTGTCAGTGATGTGTTGCCTCGCGAGGAGCTCCTGCCCAAGGCGTGGCAGCTCGCCCGCGACATCATGAAGCGACCGCGTTTCGCGCGTTGGTCGACGCACAACATCCTCAACCGCCCGTGGCGCAAGCTCGTGACGGAGGACTTCGGTTTCCACTTCTCGCAGCAGTCCTTGGCGACCGTGGCGGCGAAGACGCTCATTCCCGTCCCCGAGTTGGTCGCGGACGCTCGCGAGCGCAAGGTCTGGTGACGCGGATGACGGGAGGCGTGGCGTCGCTAGTTCGCACCGGTGCGGGCGTCACCTCGTTCCGCGCAGAAGGCGCCGGGCCTCCCCTCGTCCTCCTCCATGGCCTGCAGATCGGGCAGGAGCTCTTCGATGAGCTTCGCGTGTATTTGGAGGCCTCGTTTACCGTGATCAGTTACGACCAGCGTGATCGTGGGGACACCCAGTTCGAGCCAACGGCGTATACGACCGACGATTTAGCCGATGACCTCGCCGCACTGATCGAGGCACTGGGGTTCTCCCGGGCACACGTGCTGGGAACGTCGTTCGGAGGGATGGTGGCACAAGCGCTCGCGTTACGCCACCCCAGCCTTGTGGACGGGCTGGTGCTCGGAGCGACGTCCCAGGCCCCGTTCCGCACGGAGCGGATCGGCGGCCCTGTAGCCGAACTCCTGGTTGCGCTAGAGAATGGTGACGAGGAGCGCGCTCAGGCCCTCCTCGCGCGAATTGCGCCGGCCGCGGCACGCGATCGGACAGAGCGTGGCGCACCGGTGCAGCCTGATCACAACAACGGGCTCATGCGGCGCTTTGCCGCGACGCGCGCGTTCGACACTCGTGGCCGCCTCGGGGCGATTTCTGCTGAAACGCTGGTCGTGCACGGGCGCGACGACGCCATGGTGCCCGTGGTAGATGCGCTTTCGATGATGAGCGAGATCCCAGATGCCGATGCCTTGGTGCTCGCCAAATGCGGCCACACCTGGGAGAACGAGCGACCTGCACGTGCAGCGTCGGCGATCGTCGCGTTTCTCACCGGCACGCGCTGAAGGTGGGGACGACGCCGAACGCGTCGTCCTCACCTCGCAGTCGGTACCTGTAGCCCATTGACGCCCCATGAGGTTCTGTTTGGTCGCTCACTCAGCTCGTGCACCCACTCCGGCCTCATCACCAAGTGAGGTCATGCACGGATCCGGCCGGACTGACATTGCACGGCGGAGCATAGCCAAGAGCAAGGAACCTTGGCAGCTGAAAACGTCGAGTTCGCGCACGACGTGTCACGGAGGTTGGAGAGGTTGTGGACGATCACCATCCCCGTGCAGTCGACCGCGCTGTCTGAGTCCAACCAGCGCGCACATCGACGGTGCCACCGACGGCCAACTCCTGTCGCACATCGAGTCAGCACTCGACTACATTGACGGCAAGGCCTCCCATCGCTGTCTCTTTGTACTTGTCGCTCATGTCAGCACCCGTCTCGCGCATCGTCGCGATCACCTGATCGAGCGAGACGCGGTGATCCCCGTCACCCCACAGAGCCATCCTCGCGGCGTTGATCGCCTTCGCCGCAGCGATCGCATTGCGTTCGATGCACGGCACCTGCACAAGCCCTCCGATGGGGTCGCAGGTCAGGCCCAGGTTGTGCTCCATCGCGATCTCGGCGGCGTTCTCGACCTGACGGGGACTGCCGCCGAGAATCTCCGCCAGCCCCGCCGCGGCCATTGACGACGCGGATCCGACCTCGCCCTGGCATCCCACCTCGGCACCCGATATCGAGGCATTGGCCTTGTATAACGTGCCGATCGCTGCAGCAGTGAGGAGGAATCGTTCGATGATGTCCGCGCGCGCGCCTTCACCGCCCGATCGGGCGGCGGGGGTGTAGTGCAGCGCGTAGTACAGCACCGCGGGGACTATTCCAGCCGCACCGTTTGTTGGGGCCGTCACCACACGGCCACCACTCGCATTCTCCTCATTGACGGCCAGGGCGATAAGGTTCACCCGCTGTTGCCAATACTCGCTGTTGTGATCGGGGTCCTCGGCATCCAGTCGCGCCGCCCACGCACCCGCACGACGTCGTACTTTCAGGCCGCCGGGCAGCAGTCCCGTCCGTCCGAGAGAGGAGCTCACGCTCGATTCCATCACGTCCCATATGTGCTGAAGACCCGTCTTGATCTGGTCTTCCCGGCGGTGAGCCCGCTCGTTCTCGCGCATCACATCGCTGATCGACAAGCCGGTCTCGTCGCACACGGCGAGGAGTTCTGCTCCCGATCGAAAGGGGAGAGGCGAGGTCTGTCGTTCCGTCGAGTCGGTGGAGGAGTCATCCCCCTCGCGCACGATGAATCCACCACCGACCGAGAAGTATGTCTGCGTCGAGAGGTTTTCGCCGGCGGCATCGACGGCGGTGAAGGAGAGGGCATTCGGGTGCCGCGGATGGATGGTCAGCGGGCGCAGGACAAAGTCCTCGATCCGACACGGGACCAGGTGTCGTCCGCCGAGCTCGACAGCCCCCGAGCGTGTGATCTGATCGAGCCGTGCGGTGACCTCCTCGGGTGTGATCTGGTCTGAGCGCGCTCCTGTTAGTCCGAGCAGGACGGCGGTGAACGTACCGTGGCCTGCACCCGTCGAGGCGAGGGACCCGAAGATCTCGACGCGGACCTTCGTCACGCGCTCGATCAGACCATGCTCCTCGAGCGCGGCGGCGAACGCGGCGGCGGCCTTCATGGGGCCGACGGTGTGAGAACTGGATGGGCCGATCCCGACCGTGAACAGGTCGAAGACACCGACGCTTGGTTGCACATTCTTCATAACGCGTAACGTTAGGCGACGAGACCGCAGGAGCCGCTGGTTTGCTGATTCAGCGCAGAATAGTCACCTGTGGTGCATGAATGAGGCCTGCAGTGGCACGCTGACGCCGGTTGCCAGCCCTCCGGCCTGCAGGAAGCGGCCTTCTTTTTTGAGGCTGCGCAACACCACTGATCGATCTGCGATGGACACGCCGGGAACGCTCTCCTCGATGGCGGCCTCGAGTCTTTGCACGTCGGCGAGGGTCCGCATCCACACTGACAGCACCAGGTTGTAGGGGCCGATCGTTGACACGGCCATCCTCACCTCGCTCAGTCGCGTGATGGCGTGTCCCACCCGCTCGGCTAGGGCCGCTGGCACCTGCAGGAAATACCAAGCGTGCACCGGCCACCCCGAGTGGGCGCGAGCTACCTCGGTGCGCACGACCAAGCGTCCTTGGGCGCTGAGTGTCGCGAACGCCTCACGAATCCGACGCTGTCCAATGCCCAGCTCCTTGGCAACGTTTGTCACGGTGGCCCGTCCGTTATGCCCAAGAATCTGCAGCAGGTCGTGCTCCAAGTGCAGTTCAACCCGTCCTTGCGCGGATACCGGTGCGGCGATCGTGCGCTCGACCGACGCCACCTCATCTGCCGACAGGGAGCGCAGGCGCCACTGGCCGGCATCGGTGAACGGGGAGGAGAGGATGAGCGTCCGCGTCGCCCGCACGCCGACAAGTCGGCGCATCCTGCCCGTGATGTACTCACTCAGCCCGTCCAAGTCGGACGCGCCGACGATGACCAACAAGTCGCGGCCGCCAGCGGTGTAATCGATCGTGAACGCCTCGGGGTCAGCGGCTAGTGCGTTCGCGATCTCCAGAGTGGCTCCGGGTTCGGCTTCGACCTCAAGGATCGCCGATGGTCCGCGCGCCTCGACGCCGGGGTGGCCCGCCACCCATGCCAGACCGTGTTCCGACAGCCGCTCCCAGCGCCGGGCGAGCGTGACCGAGTCGACGCCAATGATCGGCGCGATAGCGGTCCACCGCGCTCGAGGGTTGATCTGAAGCGCCTGAATCAGTCGCCTGTCAGTCTCGTCAAGACCCACAATCTGCGTCGGAGTGTCGTCCTTGTTCATGAAATTTCATTGTAGGGCCATCGGCGAGTCGGGCGAGCAGAGTTCATTCGGACAGCCGAGTGGGGAGCACTCCACGCAGCGTGGACTCCCCGAACACCTTCGGCGACGTCTGCCACCGACCTGCCGCCGAACCGATCGAGGAATGATGACCATCGCCCCACCGCACGCGACCTACTCTGCAACCGACGAGGTCCGTGATGCCCTCCGTGCCTCGCGCGCGAGCTGGAGAGAGGACATCGTCGCCTTGAGCGGCGAGATCCACCGATATCCTGAACTCGCTTTCACCGAGCATCGTGCTGCCGCCGGCGTAGCCGGTGCGCTCCGCGCGGCGGGCTTCACGGTTCGCCTGGGAGCGTTCGGGCTCGACACCGCGGTCGACGCCACCTTCGGTGACGGGGACATCACGGTCGCGATCTGCGCCGAATACGACGCTCTTCCAGGCATGGGTCACGCATGCGGACACAACATTATCGCCGCGGCCGGCGTCGGTGCAGCCATCGCGTTAGCGAGCGTCGCCGACGCTCTTGGTATCCGGGTGAAACTGCTGGGGACCCCGGCCGAGGAGCACGGCGGTGGCAAGATCCTCATGCTTGACGCCGGCGCGTGGGACGATGTCGATTTCTCACTCATGGTGCATGGTGGTCCCGGCCAGGACCTGCGCTGCGTTGATGTGCGCACGCAGGCCGTGGCTCGATTCGACGTATCCTTCCAAGGGCTCCCCGGTCATGCGGGCGCTCCGAGTCCCGACGGTCTCAACGCGGCAAACGCCGCGACTGTCGGACTCGTCGCGTTGGGCCTCCTTCGCCAACACCTCCCCGATGGCGTGCGGGCCAACGCCTTCGTCGCAGAGGGCGGCGAGGCGACGAACATCATCCCGTCGTCGACGCGTGTGCGTGCCGAGGTACGTGCCGACACACTCGAGGGCGTACAGATCGCTCGCAGCCGCATCCTCGCCTGTTTCGAGGGCGGTGCGATTGCTACCGGGTGCTCATGGCATTGGGAAGATGCCGAACCCACGTATGCAGATGTCATACAGAACCCCGTGCTCGCATACGCATGGGACCGAAACCTCGTGGCCCTCGGGCGTTCGCCGCAACCGTACGAGGGGCCGTCAGGCGGCTCGACGGACATGGGCAATGTCTCACATGTTGTTCCCTCAATCCATCCGCTCATCGCCATTCAGGGGTGCTCCTCTGCCCCGCACACGCCCCAGTTCACCGGCGATGCGATAGGCGCCGCCGCCGAGGAAGCGGCCGTCGACGGGGCGCTCGCGATGGCGCTCACCGCTGCTGATGCCGTGGCGCATCTGCGCGCGGGGCTGGCGCTGACCGACGCCGACGCTGATGCCGATGCCGATGCCGATGCCGATGCCGATGCCGATGCCGATGCCGATGCCGGCAAGCGGTACCACGGTATCTAGTGCGCACTACCGGAGTCCGATGTCGCGGCAAGCAGCAATTTCCAGACTGGAAGACATGATAGTTAGTCAGAACCTCACAAAACAGTACGGCGACAAGACCGTCGTCTCCGACCTCTCCTTCACCGTCCGCCCGGGTGTCGTCACCGGGTTCCTCGGTCCTAACGGCGCCGGCAAGTCCACCACCATGCGCATGCTCGTCGGCCTCGACAGCCCGACCCACGGGCACATCACAATCGGGGGCCGACGGTATCAGGACATCCCAGACCCAGTGCGGCATCTCGGTGTCATGCTCGACGCGCGGGCGGTGAATCCCGGCGTCACCGCCCTCAACCATCTCCTCATCGTGGGGCAGACCCATGGCATCGCCACCGCACGGGCGCACGAGGTGCTCGACATGGTGGGCCTCGGAGCCGTCGCCGACAAGCGCGCGGGTGGCTTCTCGCTCGGCATGAGCCAACGGCTCGGCATCGCCACCGCGCTCATCGGCGACCCCGGTGTGCTCGTGTTAGACGAACCCGTGAACGGGCTCGATCCCGACGGGGTGCTCTGGCTCCGCCAACTTCTTGTCCGGCTGGCGGCCGAGGGAAGAACCGTCTTTCTCTCCTCGCACCTGATGAGCGAGCTGTCGTTGATCGCCGAAGACCTCGTTGTCATCGGACAGGGACGCCTGCTCATTGCGGGAACCGTCGACGAAGTGATCGAGTCGGTCGCACCGCAGATGACCCGCGTAGTGACTCCCGAGGCAGCACGGCTCGCCGATGCGATCCAAGCACCCGGCATTGGAGTGCGACGATCCGACGAAGGCACTCTCTTCGTCACCGGGCGCACCACTCGCGAGGTCGGCATCATCGCGGCGGCCCAGAGCATCACTCTCTACGAGCTCGTCACTGAACGCGCTTCGCTTGAGGAAGCATTCATGCACATCACTCGAAACGCCGTCGAGTACACGTCCCACGAGGAGGCCACCGTATGACAACCGCATTCGCCGTTCCCACCTTTGTCGTGCCGCCTGGCCCGGAGCGGATCACCGCCGGTCGGCTGCTGCGCTCGGAGTGGCGCAAGCTCTGGTCGATCCGCGCACTGTGGATGACCTTCGCGGCGGCCTTTGCGTTGACGATCGGGCTGTGCGCATACATGATCGTTGATGGCACGACGCTCGGCGGCGCCGACGCAGGCCACATACCGTTCGGGTGGACAGGGCTCTATCCGGTCGGAATGCTCGTGCTTGTCGTCTTCGGCGTGCTGAGCGTCAGCACCGAGTATGCAAGCGGCTCGATTCGCACGAGCCTTACCGTCGCGCCCCGCCGAACGGGTGTGATGCTCGCCAAGGCCGCGGTCGCCACGGGAGTTTCAGCGATCCTGGCGGCCGCCGTGACCGTGCTGCTGTATCTGCTGCTCCAGACCATGGGGACGGTCCCTTCGGCCGTGGGGATGTCCTTGTTCGCTCCCGACATGTTCTGGGGAGCGCTCGGCGGCACGCTCATGTTGCCGTACGGGGCACTGTTCGGTGTGCTGCTGGGGTGGCTCCTGCGCAACGCCGCGGGGGCAATCTGCTTGTACTTCGGGCTGTTCCAGATGGGTCCGCAGATCCTCCCGACCTTCCTCCCTGAGTCGTTGGCGGGAGTTACCGATTACATGCCCCTCGCGGCGATCAACATCATGCGATCGGGCGGATTGAGCAACGAGCCGTACGGGATCGTCACCGCGAGCATCATCCTGGTGGCCTGGTTGGCAGTACTCGGTGGAATCGCGTGGTGGCGTCTGAAGAAGTTCGACGCCTGAGATGAAGTACGAGGCAGGCGCGCGAGGACGACGGACACGTATTCAGGCGTTCGACAGCTCCCATCCCTTGGTGTGGGACATCGCCCTTTCCCTCCTCGTCGCACTCGCCTGCACGAGCGCTTCGACCGGCCTGCAGCCGGTCGAAGCGCCGTTCCTGTTCATTGCGTGCGCGGCGGTCGCGTTCCGTCGTCGAACGCCGTTGCTCGCGCTTTGCATCGCCGCCGCCGCGCTCAGCATCGGCATCGTGGTGTGCGAACTACGTGGAGAGGCTCCGCCGTGGGGTCATCTTGCGATTTGGATACTGCTTTTCCACGTGGGGCTGCGGCGGAGGGGAGCGCTTGTGTCCGTCGCAGCACTCGCTGGCACGGTGGCGCTCTCAGCATTAGCCGCGGCGGCCGAGTCCGTCCGCCCCTCCCTCGATGGGGGCGGAGCGGGGCTACTACCGGTCGCCGTCATGGGCGCGGCTGCGCTTCTCGCCGGATCGCAGTTGCACGCCATCCGCGATGCGGAGCAACGGCGCCGCGGTGAAGCTACGCGTGAGGCAGTAGCCGCCGAACGGTCGCGGATCTCACGCGAAATACACGATCTGATCGGACATGACCTCTCCGTCATCGCTTCGTTGTCCGCGGGCGGTCAGAACGTACTGCGCTCGTCACCGGAAGAAGCCGAACGCGCCTTCGTGCTCATCGGTGAGGTGAGCCGGGCATCAATCAGTCAGCTGCGGCACGTGCTCCGCCTTCTCCGCGCCGCGGATGACGCACCTCTTCTCCCCCTGGCGCCGCAGCCCACCCTGTCGCAATTGGATGCCCTCATCGGCTCGGTGCGCGGCGCAGGTCTCTGCATCATGGACGAACGTCATGGCGATCTCCAAGGGATGCCGCCCGGGCACCAGCTCGCGGTATACCGCATCGTGCAGGAAGCCCTCACCAACACCCTCCGCCATGGTGGGGAAGGAACCGCCGTGACCGTTCGAGTCCTAGTCGAGGTGCGCAATGTGATCCTCTCCATCGCCGACCGGGGCGCTGTCCCGGAGGTCGATCGGTCAGCGGTCCCACGCGAGGGCCACGGCATCATCGGCATGAGGGAACGAGTTGATGCCCTCGGCGGCGTGCTGGAAGTTGGCCCGACTCCCGCCGGGTGGCTCGTCCGAGCCATAATCCCCATGGAAGGTCGAGAAGGATGAAGATACTTCTTGTTGACGACCAAGCACTACACCGGATGGGCATGCGCATGTTCCTTGCGGGCCAAGACGGTCTCCAAGTCGTGGGCGAGGCAGCGGACGGCGCAGAGGCCGTCCGCCAGTCGCTTCGCCTGCGCCCCGAAATCGTAGTGATGGACGTCCGGATGCCCGGCATGGACGGCATCGAGGCGACCAGGCAGATCGCCAAGGCCACCCCGACGGTTCGCGTCCTGCTGCTCACCACCTTCGATCTCGACGAATACGTGGTCGACGGATTGGAGGCGGGAGCGAGTGGTTTCCTGACCAAAGACGCCGAGCCCGGCGACATCCTTTCCGCGATCCGAGCCGTAGCCGCCGGTGACGCCGTGATCGCGCCGAGCGCCACCCGCCGCCTGCTCGCACGATTCACCGCCGGAGCCTCCCAGCGGGCGGCGTTGAGCTTGTCGGTGCGCACCGCCGTCGCGCGGCTCACTTCCCGTGAGTATGAGATCTTAGTCGAGATCGCACGGGGCGCAACGAACGCCGAGATCGCTGCCCGGCTTCATCTCGCAGAGTCAACCGTAAAGAGCAATGTGGGGCGCATCTTCACGAAGATTGCTGCGCGCGACCGCGTGCATGCGGTCATCCTCGCCCTCCGCGCGGGTGTTGTGCCTGGTCCAATGTGACCGCTCTAGGCGGTCCAGCAGGCCATCATTTACCCATCAAATTCATCTCTATTCGACCCAAAATGATGGGCTACAATCGGAGGCAGCGAACCGCCTGGTTCCCTGTAAACACAAGGAAATCCGAGGGTTTTCGGAGACATTCGGCAACGTCTAAATTAAGGCCAGAACCTTCAGGGGGTCGCAGGTTCAAATGAAGCCCGTGCATGGCTTGAGTGGGCGTTCGGTTTCTCCAGGCGGTTCCACTTCTGAGAACGCCATGTCGAGCGGTGACACACGAACCGTGACGAGATTTCCTAGACCCTCGGGCAGGGGCGCCGAGCTCATCTCCTCCGGCCTCGAATAATAGACCCAGGCACAGAAACGGCGCGGAACCGAGGATGTCCTCGGATCCGCGCCGCAGGTCTGGATCAGATCGTGCGCGGTGCCTTCGCCAGGTTGGCCTCGAGCTCAGCGATGTTCTGTCGCGCGCCATAGGCAGGGCGGTCGCGCTCGACGCGCCAGCTCTCGGCGAGTGGGCCGATGTTCACGGTGTCGAAACCGAATTCGTCGTACAGCTTCGTGACGAAGTCGGAGGCATCCGTAAAGTCGGACGATGTAGCGAGCGCACGCCGTGCCGGGTCACCGGTCGGGAACGAGTCAGCAGTGATGTCGGCGGCCGTGATGTGGTTGAAGCCCTTCGCTACGCGCGAGGTCGGCAGGTGCTCCTGCAGCATGCCGGTAACGGTCGCCTCACCGTTGTCGAGGGCCTCGATGTGGCCGTCGCGTTCGAAGTAGTAGTTGTTGGTGTCGATGACGATCTTTCCGGCGAGCGGCTGCACCGGCACGTCCGCATAGGCCTTGAGCGGCACGGTCACGACCGCGATGTCGGCAGCCTGTGCCGCCTGAGCTGCGGTTCCGGCGGTAGCCTTCGGGCCGAGTTCGGCGACGAGGGCCGCGAGTGTCTCGGGGCCGCGGGAATTGCTGATCACGACGTCGTAGCCGCTCTCGATCGCCTTGCGGGCGACCTGGCTGCCAATGTTTCCTGCACCGATGATTCCGATAGTTGTCATGCTCACGACAACGGGTCCGGCATCGAAAATGTTCCCGATGCCAGGAGGCCGGCGTGGGGGAGGCGTTCAGGATCCTCCAGTACTCCTCATCGCCCGTTTGGCCCAGATTAGAGGAAAACGCTCCCGCCACTGCTGGCGACGGAGCAGCTCCTCGCGCGGCACGTGGTCATCGGCGTAAGTGCCGGGCCCCTCGCCTCGAAGCCGCATCTGGTACAATAGTATGGTAGTCCACAAGGACAAAGACGACCTAGGAGTTGCTGCCGAGTGCTTTATTTGAATGACGACACCCTTAATGAACCAGGAAGCCTCTTAGAGGCGGGTATTGCTATCCCTGCGTTTGATCGTGAAAAAGTTGCGGAGCAGACATACCGACATCCTGTATGGATCCACTTCGGTGCCGGCAACCTGTTTCGGTGTTTCCACGCCGCACTTCAGCAGAAGTTGCTCAACGCGAACGCGGCCGACGAGGGCATCGTTGTCGTCGAGACTTACGACGACGAGGTGATTGAAACTGTCTTCCGTTCGACGAACAATCTGTCTCTCGCTGTCGTGATGAAGGCAAATGGCGAGATCGAAAAGGAATTGATCGCCAGCGTCACCGAGAGCCACTTCTATCCTGACCCGGCGAGCACGGTGAGAGTGCGCGAGATATTCGCGAACCCGTCACTGCAAATGGCTACAGTGACCATCACCGAAAAGGGATACAACCTGAAGAACCCGGATGGGACGCTTTCCGCCGTCGTCCGCCACGACATCGAGCAGGGTCCCGCCCAGGCGCGGCACGCCATGTCGGTAATGGCCGCTCTGCTATTCGAACGCTACGAAAATGGTGCGCACCCGATCGCCATGGTGAGCACAGATAACTTCTCCCGGAACGGCACAAAACTCGGTGACGCGATCCGCGAAGTCGCAACGCAATGGAAGACCAACAACTTCGTCGACCAAGGGTTTATCGACTACCTCGCAGATCCAAAGTCGGTCTCGTTCCCGTGGAGCATGATCGATCGCATCACACCTGGACCCTCGGTTGATGTCGCTGAAAAACTGCGGGTTAGCGGATTTGGCGACATCGACATTCTCAAGTCCCAGAAGCACTCCATCACGGCGCCCTTCGTCAACACGGAGGAGGTCCACTACCTGGTCATTGAAGACGACTTCCCCAATGGCCGGCCGGCCCTTGAAGACGCCGGGGTGTACTTCACCGACCGAGACACCGTCAATAAAGTCGAGCGCATGAAAGTGTGCACCTGTCTCAACCCACTGCACACAGCGATGGCCGTCTTCGGGTGTTTGCTGGGGTACGAATCGATCGCCGAGGAAACCCAAGACCCTGAGATTTCCGGACTTATTCGGCAAATTGGTTACATCGAAGGCCTCCCGGTCGTGACTGATCCGGGGATCATCGACCCGAAATCATTCCTCGACGAGGTGATGAACAAGCGCCTTCCCAACCCGCGAATCCCTGACACGCCGCAGAGAATTGCGTCTGACACCTCGCAAAAAGTGGGCATCAGGTTTGGCGAAACCATCAAGCTCTATCAGGAAAGCGGGCAAGCCGGCGACCTGCAGTTCATCCCGCTGGCAATCGCGGGATGGTGCCGCTATCTGCTGGGAGTCGATGATCAGGGCGAAGAGTTCGAACTCAGTCCGGATCCCATGGACGAGTTTCTCCACGAATACGTCGCGGAAATCGTCTTTGGCGACGCGACAACTGTCGCCGGCCACCTCCGCCCGATACTTTCCAACACCGACATTTTCGGAGTTGACCTCTACGAAGCGAACCTGGGCCAGAAGATCGAGGGCTTCGTCGAAGAGATGGTCGCCGGACCAAACGCGGTGCGCAGCACCCTGCAGAAATACCTGAAATTGAGTGGAGAAGACACATCATGCAAATGACATTCCGATGGTTCGGCGAAGAGGACGACAACATCACGCTGAAACAAATTCGGCAGATCCCCAACGTCGAAGGGATAGTAGGGGCGCTCTACGACGTGCCGGTCGGAGAGGTCTGGCCGATGGAGAAGATCACACGGTTGAAGGCACAGGTGGAGAGCGCCGGAATGTCGCTGCAGGTTATCGAGAGCGTCAACATCCACGACGACATCAAGATCGGGTTGCCGTCGCGCGATCAGTTCATTGAGAACTACAAGGAAACGATCAAGAATCTCGCCTCGGTGGGAATCAAGGTCATCTGCTACAACTTCATGCCCGTTTTCGACTGGCTCAGGACTGAGCTGGCCAGGGAGCTGCCCGATGGCTCAACGACCATGGCCTATGACCAGCTGACCGCAGAGAAGCTGGATCCGCAGAGCATGATCGAATCCGTCGAAGGAGACTCGAACGGGTTCATCATGCCCGGCTGGGAGCCGGAACGGATGAAAGGTATCCGGGAACTCTTCGCAAAATACGAAGACGTCGACGAGGAAAAACTCTCGGCGAACCTCAAGTACTTCCTCGAGCAGATCATGCCCACGTGCGAAAAGTACGACGTCAAGATGGCTCTTCACCCGGATGACCCGCCCCGCAGCATTTTCGGTCTGCCGAGGATCGTCAAGAACTTCGCGGATCTGAAGAACGTGATTGAGATGGTTGACACGCCGTACAACTCGCTCACGTTGTGCACCGGGAGCCTGGGAGAAAATCCTGAAAACGATGTGCCGGCCCTCATCCGGTATTTCGGCAGCCGCGATCGCATTCCCTTCGCCCACGTCAGGAACATCAAACTGCTCGGCAACGGCAATTTTGAAGAATCGGCGCACCTTTCCAAGATGGGCTCGCTCGATCTCTACGAGATCCTGAAAGCATTCCACGACGTTGGATTCGACGGCTACATGCGCCCCGACCACGGGCGAATGATCTGGGGAGAGCAGGGCCGGCCTGGCTACGGTCTCTACGACCGAGCACTCGGCATCACCTACCTCAACGGTCTGTGGGAAGCGATCGTGAAGAACGCGAAGCAAGCCGCATAACAATTGCAAAGCGCGAGGCGGCCACCAGTGGAAACACCGGTGGCCGCCTCGCTTTTGCAACTCGTGCTCTTGGGCTAGTAGCGCTTGATGGTGGCGCCAGTCCAGGCCGGCGGTGTGTAACTCGCCGGACCACCGCCACCGCGGTTGGCGAGGTCGGCCGCGGTGTCGACGGCCTCGTCTAAGTCGAGCCGGTGCTCGACCACGAGTCGCGTGCGGCATCCGGCGTCGATCCGGCGCGGGAGGGTCTCACCCGGGGAGACCAGCTTGCGCGGGAGGTAGTGGTCGGGGACGACGAGGAGCTGGGCCGGCTCGACGAACGGCGCGTCGTCTCGAACCATTCGACGGGGACGTGCCGGTGCATGCAGACGATCGGCAGGTGCGCGACAGACTCGTAGATCTTCCGGTCGATCGGGCGCTCTCGCGCTGAATCAACGGGTGCGGCAGGTGCACACAACCAGCACCGGTCCGAGTCGCCAGGGGCGATACGGACCGGTGCTGAAACGGCAGGTTCCTAGGCGCTCACACGCACGCACGCACCAGTGGTGCTCGCCGTGTTGGTCACGGTTCAGCGCTACTGGTGCGTGCGGTGTTCGACGGGTGTGGGGCATCGAGCCCGTGTGCCGGTCAGCCCCCGGTGGAGACGGGCGCGGCGGTGGGGGAGATCGCGTCTCCGGGCCAGGCCGACTCGTACGGGTGGCCGGTCAGCTTCTCGACGACCGCACGGGTCTCGGAGGTGACGTCGTCCTTTGAGCCGCCGGCCTCGAGGCGGTCGATCTCGGCGCGCAGGACTGCGTGGCTCTGCGGGTCGAGGTACATGAACCGTGAGATGGCGAACGCGATAGCGATGAGGAGGAGCGGCCCGACGATGACGACAAGTGCGATGGTGTCCTGGGTGCCGGCGCTCTGCACGAGGGGGCAGGAGTCGATGCACGAGGTGTCAAGCTGCACGCCGCCCTCGCTGCCGGGCTTGAGGAAGCCACCCAGGTCCAGGAACCACGACACGATGAGGGTCGCGACCGCGCCTGTCGACTTGCGGCCGAAGGTCATCACCGCGGCGTAGATTCCGGCGCGGTCCTGGCGGGTCATAATCCGGTCGACGTCGGGGATGAACGGGAAGACGTTCCACGGCGTGAACTCGAGGATGGATCGTCCGGCCTGATACGCGAGGCCGACGATGACGAGGAGCACCATCGTCGAGGACGGCTGGATGAGGTAGATCGCGCCGAGGGCGAGCAGGCAGGCGATGATCACGGAGTAGGACATGGCAAACAAGTAGCGCGGGCCCTTCCGGATCATGAGGAATGCGGCGAGCACCGTGGTCGGCAGCCCGATGATGGACAGCGCCTGGAGGGTGAGGCCGAAAGACTCGCTGCCGTTCACGGCGTACACGACGAAGAACGTCAGCGCGGTGGCGAAGATGTCCTTGCCCGTAAAGGAGAAGAGATAGATCGCCAGGTGCTTGCGGAAGCTCGAGTTCTTGAACGTCGAGCCGAAGTCCTTGAGGTTGTCGGTAACAAGCTTGCCGACGGGCACCTTGGGCTGGGCGTCGAGCTCCGCGAGGAACTCCGGGGTGAGCTTGCGCTCCCAGGTGGTGAAGTACGTTGTGATGACGGCGCCGGCGAACAGCACGGAGAAGATGAGACCGGTGATGAGGTAGGCGTGCGGGTTGTTCGTCTCCTTGATCTGGGCCGGGATGAAGAAGACGAGGAAGGTGCCCGTGGCCGACAGGAACATACGGGTCGAGCTGAGCTTGGTCCGCAGCGTGTAGTCGTCCGTCATCTCAGTGGGCAGGGTCTCCCACGGGATGAGAATCATCGCCATGATCATCTCGACGGCCAGGTAGACGAGCAGGTAGTACCAGAAGCCCTGGTGCGAGATCCACAGCAGGGGGAAGATCACGAGGAGCAGGGGTGCGCCGATGAGCAGGAAGAAGTGGCGGCGGCCGAACTTTTTGCCTAGGCGGGTCCGATAGAAGTTGTCGGTCAGCGGGCCGATGATGAGGCTGGCAACCGCGTCGACGATGCGGGCGATGAAGAGGATCATGCCGGCTTGGACGGCGCTGACGTCCCCGTAGGTCGTGAAGAAGTACAGCATCAGGCCGCTGATGATGGTGTTCCAGCCACCGCCCATGAGGTCCAGGACACCGAAGCCCACGCTCCGGGCGAGCGTGATGGGTCGGGCCGTATACACGCGCCGGGTGGATTTATCAGTTGAGGGACTCACGTCGTTGTGCCTTCTGTGTCAGGGTCCCGGGTCCGTTCCCGAGACGTCTGCACACTACCATACAACTACACAAGCGCTTATAATCGAATCATGAGCACAGCGATATACGGATCCTTCCCTGTGCCGACACGACGCAACGCGCGATCTCTTGCGTTGGACACGATTCGGCAGAAGATAATCACCTTGGAACTCGCTCCCGGGGCGCAGCTGTCGGAGAATGTGCTCGCGGGGCAACTTGGACTGTCGCGTACGCCTATCCGGGAGAGCCTCATTCTTCTGGCCGAAGAGCGACTCGTTTTTGTCGTTCCCCAAGTTGGAACTGTTGTTGCTCCAATCCTGTTGTCCGAGGTGGAGACAGCCCAGTTCGTTCGAGAAGCCTTGGAACTCGCCGCCCTCAAGGAGTCCTTCACCCGCGTGACGCCTAAAGACATTGCGGAATTGAACACAATAATTGACGCGCAACGTATCGCTGAGAGCCGCGGTTCCTTGCCGAATTTCTTCGCGCTCGACGAAGAATTCCACTCCGCATTGATGGGAATCAGCGGACATGGGTCGGCCTGGCGATCTGTGTCGCAGGCCAAGGCGCACCTTGACCGCGCGCGACAGCTATCCCTGTCGTTCAATCACAGCGTCAGTCTTCTCATCAGTCAGCACCAACAAATCGTGGACTCGTTGGCTCAAGGCGAGAGCGAAGCGGCGGAAACTGCGTTACGCACGCATTTGCGCAAAATCTACGACGACATCGCAACTATCAGAGCGGAAAGTCCGCAGCTCTTTGGGGAAACGCCGGAGGGCAGCGAGCTTAGCGACTAGGTCCGGCTCAGCGCGTTATCATCGGCAGCAGCATGCCTTGGGGTAGGGACGGCCACGGATTTTCTCTCGCAGATGCGCGTGTCAGACGGTGAAGAGCTGCAACTGCACTTTCTCACGAGAATTCGCCGTGGTGAGAGGGCCCAAGGACCCACTGCGTGCCGACGGGACCAGCGCGCGTGGGCTAACCCCGGCGCGCGGCAATCGAGTTCGCGATGCCCCACACGATGCACAGCACGACCACTTGTGCGCAGGCCAGTAGGACCAGCTGATTGAAGACTGTGGCCAGCACAACCTCGATGATCGAGAGGATCAAAGCAGCGGCGCCGACAGCTGCGAAGCCTTCCTTGGCCAGGACGCGGTCTCGTTCGTCTCGGTACTCGATGGCGTTGAGGCGGGTGATGTCGCGAGAGTCCGGGCGGCGCGCGTAGAGCGCAGCACCGAGCCCAGCAGCGCCGGCGGCGACGAGGATGAACGCGCTGAACCAGTTATGCATGAGAGCGGTCGCGATCGCTCCGGCGAGGAGCGTGCCGACCAAGACGATATTGACGATCGAGACGGGCAAGCGCTTAGTTGTCTTCAAAATAGAACACTTCCTCAACGGTGGACTCGAAGAATCGAGCTAGACGAACGGCAAGAATTAGCGACGGATCGTAGCGTCCGGTCTCGATGGCGTTGATGGTCTGGCGAGAAACGCCTAAGGCCTCACCAAGTGCGGCCTGGGAGAGGCCGGCGGCTTGACGCCTCACTCTTACCTCAGACTCCATATGACAAGCATGCTTGTCTATTTCGGTTGTGTCAAGCAGGCTTGTCACATCACGGAGGTGCATGACGCGCCGCGCACTTCTCAGCGACGAGATGTTGACCGTATCGGCGTCTTCCGAGGCGGCGTGAGCGGGTGTGAGCTCCGCGGTGTCGATGACGTGCGCTTCTTTGCTCAACCAGGACTGGAAGGCCTCGGCGTAGGGGGAGAGGTGGCTGAAACGAATTCCCGACGCCATGCGTGCCATTCAGCCATACGATCATCGGCCGATGCTAGCGATACCGCTCCCACGTGCCCGGAAGCCGGTCCACATCGCTCACCGTTCGCCGGCAGCAGGTTGCTCGTCTCGCTCGGGGTTCCATCTCCGGCGAGGCAGCGAGCTCAGCGACTAGGTCCGGCTCAGCGCTTCGTCATCGGCCGCAGCATTCTTCTGCACGGCGAACTGGGTCCGGTGCAGTTCCTCGTACCGCCCGCCCACAGCCAGCAGTTCCTCGTGCGTGCCGCGCTCGACGATCGAGCCGTCCTCGACCACGAGGATCAGGTCCGCGCTGCGGATGGTGGAGAGGCGGTGGGCGATCACCATCGCCGTGCGTCCCTCGAGCGCCTCGCTGAGCGCCGCCTGCACGGCGGCCTCAGACGTCGAGTCCAGGGCCGCCGTCGCCTCGTCGAGGATGACGACGCGCGGCTGGGCGAGCAGGAGCCTGGCGATGGTCATCCGCTGGCGCTCACCGCCAGAGAGCCGGTAGCCACGCTCGCCGACCATGGTGTCCAGCTGATCGGGCAGGGAGCGGATGAGCGGCTCGAGCCGCGCACGGCGCACGGCGTCCCACACCTCGTCGTCGGTTGCCTCCGGCCGCGCGAGGCGCAGATTGGAGAGGATGGTCTCGTGGAACAGGTGGCCGTCCTGCGTCACCATGCCCAGGGTGTGCCGCATGGAGGCGAACGTGACATCGCGGACATCCGTGCCCGCTAGGCGCACGGCGCCGCTGTCGACGTCATACAGGCGCGAGAGCAGCTGCGCAATCGTGGACTTGCCGGCACCGGACGAACCAACGAGGGCAACGGTCTGCCCCGGCTCGATCCGGAAGGACACGCCGTGCAGCACCTCCTCGCCGCCGCGGGTGTCCAGCGTGGCCACCTCCTCGAGAGAGGCAAGGGAGACTTTGTCCGCGGACGGGTAGGCGAAGCGGACATTGTCGAACTCGACGGACACCTGGCCCTCGGGGACGGCGACGGCGTCGGGCTTCTCCTTGATGAGCGGGTCGAGGTCGAGTACCTCGAAGACGCGCTCGAAGCTGACCACCGCGCTCATGATCTCCACTCGTGCGTTGGCGAGGCTGGTCAGCGGCGCGTAGAGGCGGGTGAGGAGGAGCGCCAGGGTCACCACATCACCGGTATTCAGCTGGCCGGCGAGGGCGAGGGAGCCGCCGAGCCCGTACACGAGTGCCAGGGCGAGAGCGGAGACGAGCATCAGTGCGGTGAAGAAGACGAACTGCAGCATTGCGGTCCGCACCCCGATGTCGCGCACACGGGCGGCGCGGACGCGGAACTCCTCGGCCTCCTCGTCGGGCCGGCCGAACAGCTTGACGAGGGTGGCGCCGGGCGCCGAGAAGCGCTCGGTCATCTGCGTGCTCATGGCGGAATTGTGATCGGCGGCCTCGCGGCGCAGCGCGGCGAGGCGGCTGCCCATGCGGCGCGCGGGGACCAGGAAGATGGGGAGCATGATCACCGCGAGAACCGTCACGAGCCAGGACGTGCTGAGCATGACGATGAGGGTGAGGATCAGCGCCACGAGGTTCGTGACCACGCCGGAGAGCGTGCCGCTGAAGGCCTGCTGAGCGCCGATCACATCGTTGTTGAGGCGGCTCACGAGGGCGCCTGTGCGCGTGCGGGTGAAGAACGCGATCGGCATCTTCTGCACGTGGTTGAAGACGGCGGTGCGGAGGTCCAGGATCACGCCTTCGCCGATCCGCGCCGAGTACCAGCGCGTCACGAGTGACACGCCGGCATCGGCCACGGCCACGAGGGCGATGACGACGGCGAGCCACACGATGGTGCTGACCGCACCCTGCGCGACGATGACGTCGACCACCTGGCCGGCGAGCACCGGCGTCGCGACCGCGAGGAAAGCTCCCACGGTGGAGAGGGTGATGAAGATCAGCAGCTGGGACCGGTACGGCACCGCGAACGTCAGGATCCGCCGCACGGACTCACGGGAGAAGCCGTGCTTGCCGTCCCTGGCGCTCGAGATCTTGTACAGCGAGCTCCAGGCCGCGCCTTCCATGCTCATTGAGGTTCCTTCCGTGGGCAGACGGTCAAGCTTAGATGGCGAGGTGACCGACCTCGGCGCCCTCTCCGGCGCTGGCGAGCCGGGGGCGTTCGAGGGAACGGCCCGGCCGGCACCGGCCACGGTCAATGTGCAATCGGCACGGTGCGACCCACGTTGGTCTTCTCGTCGTTAATTTGACTCCCAATTTGTAGCGCTATAAATTGGCGTAGCCGCTGCAATCAAGGGAGATGCCGCATGAGCCAAGGTTCCACAGGTCTCGGATTCATCAATCGCCGTTCGTTCCTCGTGGGATCCGGCGCGCTCGCAGTGCTCGGACTCGCCGCATGCGCAACCGGCCAGGGGTCGACCGGAGCGACCACGAGCCTTCGCTTCTACGAGCAGAAGCAGGAAGTCATCGCGTACTTCGACAACCTGCTGCGCAGCTTCGAAAAGGGTCGTCCCGGAGTCTCGGTCGTTCACGATTCCACCGTCGCCATCGCGCCGCAGTTCGTGCGGGGCAACCCGGCCGACGTCGGATGCTTCAACACGAACCTCGAGCTCGCCCGGTACATCAAGCGTGGCGTATTGAGCGATCTCTCGGACCTGCCGTCAGCCGGTCGCATCCGGCCAGACATCGGCAGTCTCTCCGAGCAGTACGCGGTCTACCCAGGACGCACGAGCGTGCTTCCCTACTCCCTGGCGGCCGCCGGCGTGATCTACAACGTCCAGATCTTCGAGGATCAGGGACTGCCCGTGCCAGAAACGTGGTCGCAGTTCGTCGATGTCTGCACAGCGCTCGACGCGGCCGGCATCACTCCCATCTACGCGACAGATCGGGACACCTGGACGCTGTGGCAGGGCCTCTTCGACTACTCGGTGGGCAGCCTGGTCGACACCGGATCGTTCTTCGCCCGCATGACCGAACTCGGCAGCGACGTCGGGCCGGATTCGGATGTCTCCTTCGAGAAGACCTTCGCCGTGCCCATGGAACGGGCCAAGACGATCTCGTCGTTCTTCAACCCTGACCATGCGGTGCGCTCCTATGCTGACGGCAACCTCGCCTTCGGCCGCGGCCAGGCGGCCATGTACCTGCAGGGCCCGTGGGCGCTCAGCCAGATCGCGCTGATCGACGAGAACCTCCGGATCGGAACCTTCGCGCTCCCGGTGTCGGAGAATCCAGACGAGCGGCAGGCGAGGGTCAACGTCGACCTCGGTCTGTACATCCCCGAATCGAGTCGACACCCGGACGAGGCCCGAGAACTCGTGGAGTTCCTCATGAGGGCTGAGAACATCGACGCCTACAACGCAGACAATCTGGCGTACTCCACCACGAAGGATGCTCCGCCGCAGAGCGACGAGCGCCTGGCCGGACTCCAGCCGTACATCGACGATGCCGCGTTCTATCAGGGGGCGGGAACGTTCGTCCCCACATCCATCCCGCTGGGCAACTACCTGCAGTCTGCGACGAGGAGCGGCAACTTCGACGGGATGCTGCGCCAGCTCGATGCGGATTGGCGACGCGTCGCCGGAAGGAACGCCACCGTATGACCTCCTCGACCCTGACCAGCCCTGAAGCGGAGCCACGATGACGATACACACGCTGCCTCCCGCAGCGACACCGCACCTCGAGTCCCGGCAGCAGCAGCGTTCGGTCTTCCGCGGCCGGCGGCGCGTCGAACCGATCTTCTATGTCTTCCTCGTGCCCGCGCTGCTGCTGTTCACAGTCGTCATCGTCATACCGGCGGTGATCGGTATCTTCTACAGCTTCACCGACTATGTCGGCTACGGCCAATGGCACTTCCTCGGCCTGCAGAACTACGCGACCCTCTTCACCGATCCGAGCATCATCGGTTCGTACGGGTTCACCCTGGGGTTCGCCGTGGTGACGGTCGTCGTTGCGCAGGTCATCGCTCTGGCCTTCGCCGTCGGGTTGTCGCGCACGATCCGGTTCGCCGGGCCCCTCCGAACCATTTTTGTCATTCCCATGGTTGTCTCGGGCATCGTGGTGGCATACGTCTTCAACTTCCTCTTCTCGAATTCGCTGCCGGCGCTCGCCACGACGCTCGGATTCGCCCCACTCGAGCAGAGCATCCTGGGCAATCCAGATCTCGCCTGGCTGTCGATCGTCATCGTCTCGGCCTGGCAAACGATCCCCGGGGCTCTGCTGGTCTACACGGCCGGTCTGACCTCCATCCCCGGCGATCTGTATGAGGCCAGCTCCATCGACGGCGCATCGAGCTGGAAGCAGTTCCGTTCGATCACGCTTCCGCTGATTTCCGGCTTCATTCTCATCAATACAGTGCTGGGCGTGAAGGGCTACCTGGGCGCCTACGACGTCATCGTCGGCCTCACGGGTGGCGGTCCCGGTACCGCGACCCGCAGCGTCGCCATGACGATCTTCAGCGGGTTCACGGGCGGAGATTATGCGTATCAGATGGCGAACGCGACCATCTTCTTCATCGTCACCGTGATCATCTCCATCATCCAACTCGGTGTGACACGAGGAAGGCCGGTCAGCCTGTGACCATCAATATGACCCACGACGTCCACCACGAAACTGCGACCAGTCCGCAGCGCCAGCTGACGCCTCAACCACAGCCCGCACGTCGGCGCCGTCGGCTGGGCCGCGCCAACATACCGTTGACGATCCTGCTCGGCCTGGCCACTCTGACCGTGCTGGCACCCTTGTATGTCACCGTGTCGATGGCCTTCAAGACGAGCGAACAGTCGGTCGACGGCAACGCGTTCTCGCTGCCGTTCCCGTTCAACCCGAACAGCTTCGCGGAGGCCTGGGAGCTCACCAACTTCCCGGTGTCGGTCGGCGTCTCGATCCTGGTCGCCGCGATCGCGGTCGCGCTGACACTCTTCCTGAGCTCACTTGCGGCCTACGCCATCGTGCGCAATTGGGAACGTCGCTTCTTCCGCTGGTCGTTGTTCTACCTCCTCGCCGCGCTCTTCTTGCCGTTCCCCGTCATCGCGTTGCCGCAGATCCAATTGACGGCGCTGACGGGCCTGGACGGCCCGGTCGGAGTCGGCATCCTGCACGCCATGTTCCAGTTGTCGTTCAGCGTGCTGTTGTACTCCGCCTATCTCCGGTCGATCCCGATCGAGCTCGAAGAGAGCGCCCGCATCGACGGAGCAAGCACCTGGCAGATCTTCTGGAGAATCACGCTGCCGCTCCTGGCACCGATGAACGCGACCGTCGGCATCTTCGCCTTCCTGGCGTCGTGGAACGACTTCATGCTCTCGTCGCTCATCACGTCAGACCCGGCCCTGCAAACACTGCCGGTGGTGCAGAACATCTTCCAGAGCCAGTTCGGCACCAACTACAACGTCGCGTTCGCGTCCTACCTCATGGCGATGGCACCGACGATCGTGGTGTACCTCTTCGCGCAGCGCTGGGTGATCAGCGGCATCACTCAGGGGGCCGTGAAGGCCTGACCGCGACACACGACGATTCGACATTGATCGCAAACAGCGCGATCACAACTCCCGAAGGAACCAGATGCCACACCCCGCGACCAACACACTCGAGCGTTCGGCCATCCGTCCGCTGCCCGGCAACGCGCCTCACGCCGGGGCCGGTCAACAGGTGATCGGTGACGGCTGGCGCGTCACCGTGTTGGCCGACGGCCTGCTGCGCATCGAACGATCCACTGACGGAGGCTTCGAAGACCGCGCGTCGACGTTCGCGGTCCGGCGAGACCTTCCCGCGGCGCCGTTCACCGCCCTGCGCACCGGGAATGCCGTCGAGATCACCACAGCGCGGGTTCGTCTGCGCTATGACGGCGCGGCGTTCACGGCGAACGGACTCATCGTCGAGACGCTCGGCGCCGACGCGCAGACGTGGCGCTACGGCGAGCCGACGAGAGACCTCGGCGGCACCGCGAGAACGCTCGACGAAGTCGACGGACGAATGGAGCTGGAGCCCGGGGTCGTCGCGCCAGACGGCATCGCGCTCGTCGACGACTCGGCGTCGTTCCTCTTCGAAGACGACGGATGGATCGGCATCCGCGCCGCCGACCGCAAGGATCTGTACATCTTCGGCTACGGCCGCGACTACCAGGAGACGATCCAGGCGTTCTATGCCGTGTCGGGAGATCCCATGCTCTTGCCGCGCTGGGCGCTGGGCAACTGGTGGAGCCGCTACCACCGCTACAGCAGCGAGTCCTATCTCGCACTCATGGATCGATTCCGCGCGGAGCGTCTGCCATTTTCCGTCGCGGTGATCGACATGGACTGGCACCGCGTGGACTCCGTGCCACCGGAACACGGCAACGGCTGGACCGGATACTCGTGGGAGCCGACGCTCTTCCCCGACCCCGCGGCGTTCCTCGCCGAGTTGCACCGGCGGGGGATGCGCACCACGCTCAACCTGCATCCCGCCACTGGTGTTCGCGCGTTCGAGGATCGCTACCCCGAGATGGCGCGCGCCGTCGGCATCGACTCGTCGACGGGTGAGCCCGTGTCGTTCAACGCGTCCGATCGGGTGTTTCTGGAGGCCTACTTCCGAGAACTCCACCACCCGCTCGAGCAGCAGGGAGTCGACTTCTGGTGGATCGACTGGCAGCAGGGTCGCACCTCGAACCAGGCCGGAGTCGATCCGCTCTGGGTGCTCAACCACTTCCACCACCTCGATGCGGCCCGCGACGGCGGTAGCGGCATGACGTTCTCGCGTTACGCGGGGCCCGGGAGTCATCGCTACGCCGTCGGTTTCTCCGGCGACGCGGTCATCTCGTGGGCGTCGCTCGCGTTCCAACCCGAGTTCACCGCAACCGCTGCCAACATCGGTTACTGCTGGTGGAGCCACGACATCGGCGGGCACACCACGGGAATCCGCGACGATGAGTTGGCGACCCGGTGGGTGCAATTCGGCGTGTTCTCTCCGATCATGCGGCTCCATTCGGCCAACAACCCGTTCATCCGCAAAGAGCCCTGGGCGTTCCCTCCCGCGCATCGCGCGGCGATGGACGACGCGTTGCGGTTGCGGCATCGGATGGTGCCCTACCTGCACACGATGAACCACCGCGCCGCTGAACAAGGCATCCCCCTCGTGCGACCGATCTACCATGCGGAACCGCGCCGGCGTGAGGCCTACACGGTGCCCCACGAGTACGAGTTCGGGAGTGAGCTCATCCTCGCGCCGATCACGGAGCCGGCCAGCACCGTGTCGCTCCGGGGGAGAGTCCGGGCGTGGCTTCCGGCTGGGCTCTGGACCGACATCTTCACCGGAACCGTCTATCGGGGCGACCGTGCCGTCGAGTTGCACCGAACTATCGCGTCGATCCCCGCGCTCCTGCGGGCCGGCGGCATCCTTCCCCTTGATGCGAGCGGCGAGCTCGACGCCACGGTTAATCCCGCCGAGCTGGACGTGCTCGTCGCCCCAGCGGCGTCAGGACACTTCGTGCTCGTGGAAGACCGAACCGACGATCAGCCGCCGGCAACGTTGCTCGGAGACGTCGCTCGAACGCCGCTGTCGTGGGACCGTGAGCGCAGCGAGTTTCGCATCGGGGCGGTTGCCGGTGCCACCGACGTCGTGCCGCAACAGCGCACCTGGACGATCACGATGCTCGCCGCACTTCCGTATGGAGCGGTCACCGTCGAGGCCCAACCGACGGATACCGTCACGTCGACCGCCATCGCGCCTGAGCCGCTTGCCGTCACCGGCGAAGCCGGGCGGTGGAGCATCACCGTGCAGGTGCGCTCGGATGTCGGTGCGGTCGTGCGCTTCGGCACCGCACCGCTGCGGGTCGGAGGCGACCCGATCGAGAAGGCGCGCGTGCTCCTGGAGACCGCTCAGATGGGGAACCCGGAAAAGCTCGCGGCGTGGGAGATCCTCAGCACCGGGCGCAGCCCCCTCGAGCAGCTCACCGAACTCGGCGCCGCCGATCTGCCGGAGCCGGTCCGTTCAGCCCTCGCTGAGCTGCTCGGCGCGGTCAGCCTCGACGACGCTGTCTGACCCTGGAGCGCTCTCGCGGTAGACGATTCGATGCCCGACAGTCACGTGGCGGCCGGGTCCCGCGTACCCCTCGAGCCGCTCGAGTAAGAGGTCAAGAGAGCGTTCGGCGAGAGCACGCGTGTCGGGGGCGACCGACGTCAGGCTCGGCATCGTGCTCTCGCCGATGATGGTGGCGTCCCACCCCACGACGGCGACCTGCCCGGGAACGTCGACACCCCGTCGCTGGAGCGCCCGAAGCGCCCCGATCGCCGCCGGGTCGTCACGGCAGAGCAGGGCATCCACGACCAGCCCGCGGTCGAGCGCGTCGTTCACCGCGAGTTCGGCGCCGTGTGCATCACCCTGGTTTCGGGGCACGAGCAGATCTGCATCGTACGGAAGCCCGGCAGCGGCGAGAGCCTGTCGGTACCCATCGAGACGGAGCGCCGACGTGTTCGACAGCGCACCGCTCTCGTGGCCGAGGAAGCCGATGCGCCGCCTCCCCATCGTGATCAGATGTGCGACGGCGTCGCGCGCGGCCTGAACGTTGTCGATGGCCGTCTGGTCGGCGCCGACCGGCTGGGAGCCCTCGCCGAGGAACACCACGGGCACGCCGCCGCGCAACTCGTTCAGCTCGACGGCGGTCAGTGCCTGCGGGTGCATGACGAGCCCATCCACCGTGCCGGCCTCGCGATCCTGCAGCACGGATCGCTCGCCATCCGCCGTGCCGCCGGTCTCCATCAGAAGGAGGCGGTAGCCCCGTTCTTCGGCCGTTCGGGCGAACACATGGGCCAGTTCGGCGAAATAGGGCCAACGGAGGTCAGGGAACGCGAGGCCGATCATGCTCGAGCGCCCGGTCGCGAGCGTGCGTCCGGAGCGGTTGGGCCGATAACCGAGTTCATCGATGACGGCCTGAACGTGGGCGCGCATCTTCGGACTCACATGGCGGTACCCGCGCACGACGTTGGCCACCGTCCCCGCGGAGACGCCGGCGCGCGCGGCTACGTCCTGCAGGGTGGCCCTTTTCATGTCATCAGGCTACCGCTGGTGACAAGAATTTATAGCGCTATAAACTAGTCACATGTCTGTTCCGACTTCACATGCCCTTGACCACAGCACCACGCCATCGAGCCCGACGCGCGCCAGCAGGCAGGACGGCAGCTATCCTCGCCCGCAGGTGTTGCGTGAGCGCTGGGCGAGCCTGGACGGAATCTGGTCGTTCCGCCACGATGACACCGACCGCGGTGTGACGGCGGGGTGGAGCGACGGCTTCCCGGAACCGAGGGATATCGTCGTACCGTTCCCGCCGGAGTCACCGGCGTCGGGCATCGGGGAGCCGGGTTTTCACCCGGTGGTGTGGTACTCCCGCACGGTCACGAGCGACGACCTCGAACGCGCCGGCCGCTCCGAGAGCTCGCCCCGAGTTCTGCTGCACTTCGGTGCCGTCGACTACCGCGCGTCGGTTTGGATCGACGGCGCCTTCGTCGGCGATCACGAAGGGGGGCACACCCCGTTCACGTTCGACGTCTCCGCCTCGCTCACCGGAGCAGACGAGCACACGATCGTGGTGCGTGCCGAAGACGACCCGCTCGATCTGACTCAACCGCGCGGCAAGCAGGACTGGCACGAAGACGCGCACGCGATCTGGTACCGGCGCACCACTGGTATCTGGCAGACGGTGTGGCTCGAAGCGGTGCCGGACACGTCAATCCGATCCCTTCGGTGGATTCCGCTCGACCACGAACGCGTGTCGCTCCGGGCTTCGTTTAGAAACAAGGCCGCTGCGGGCAGCCGCGTGCGGGTGGCTCTTCACTGGGACGAGGCCGGCGAAGAACTCGGAACGACGGAGATGGTCGTGCCGACCGCGACCGACCACCTCGACCTCGTCCTGACCGTGCCGCGGCAGAGCAACGGCCAGGCCGAAGACGAGCTGCACTGGACGCCGGAGAAGCCCCGGCTGATAGATGCCACCGTCACGTTGATCGACACGAGCGGAGCGGAGCGTGACGTCGTCGCGTCCTACCTGGGCTTGCGCACCGTCGGGGTCGACCGCGGTTCGTTCCTCTTGAACGATCGCCCCTACGACGTTCGTTCCGTGCTCAACCAGGGGTATTGGCCCGACTCCCACATCGCGGCGCCGTCAGCGGCGGCGCATCGGAGAGAAGTCGAGCTCATCAAATCGCTCGGCTTCACGGCCGTCCGCCTGCACCAGAAGATCGAGGATCCTCGGTTCCTCTACTGGGCAGACCGGCTCGGTCTGCTCGTGTGGGGCGAGGCCCCCGGCGCCTACGCGTTCACCCCGACCGCCGTGCAGCGCCTCATGCGCGAATGGATGGATGCCGTCGAGCGCGATGTGTCGCATCCGTCGATCGTCACCTGGGTGCCCGTGAACGAGAGCTGGGGAGTGCAGCACATCAGCTCAGATCCGGCCCAGCAGGCCTATGCCCGATCGCTCGCCGACGTCACCCGCGCGCTCGACCCGTCACGCCCGGTCATCTCCAACGACGGGTGGGAGCACGTTTCCTCCGACATCATCGGCGTGCACGATTATGAAGGTGACGGAGAAGTCCTCGCTCGCACCTTCGCCGACGCTGCTTCCCGCCAGGCGCTCCTGTCGGGCATGGGACCGGCCGGCCGGCGCATCCTCGTCGACGGGGCCGCTGATGTCGGCCAGCCCGTCATGCTCACCGAGTTCGGAGGCGTGAACTTTCAGCCCGGCGTTCGCCGGGAAGACGGCTGGGGCTACACGACGGCAAGCGACGGCGACGATTGGATCGACAGGATCGGTGCGCTGTACGACGCCATCCGCGCGAGCACGCTGCTGGCCGGATCGTGCTACACGCAGTTCACCGACACCATGCAGGAGACCAACGGCCTGCTGACCGCCGATCGTGAGCCGAAGGTGCCCGTGGAGCTCATCCGTCGCGCGGTCACCGGTCGCGACTGACCGCCGGTGCGAGGTCTTCGACACTCAAATGGCTGGTGTCGAACACGGTGTCGCCCCTAGCGCGGGTATGCCAGAACATCGACCCAAATGGGTGCCCCCTGTTATAAGCTCCTTCCGCCGGCGTTCGCCGGTATGTATCTGCATTTCCCCGCCCAGCCGGGTGCCAACGATGCCGACGCAGCGAGTTGCTCGGGGGTATCAGTGTCTGCTGTGTTGTCGATGACGCGTCTGGCGCGGGTGACGGCGGCAACTGCCGCGGGGGCACTTGTTGCCGGTTCGGTCATGCTGACTGGAGGGGCTGCCCACGCAGGTGTACCCGGATACAAAGAGGCCGGATTGACCTTTGTCCTCGACGCGGGAACGCACACCGCGCTGGTCACGGGGTACGACCGGGTCAACCCCGATGTCGTCATCCCCGACGAGATCGTGGTGAATGGCGCGACGAGCTACGACGTCACGGCCATTGACGCCTACGTTTTTCTGGGCGCGGGAATCGAGTCGGTCACGATCGGTGCGAACGTGACCACCATCGGCGACGTCGCGTTCGCGGAGAACAGCCTCGAAACCCTGGTGCTACCGGAATCGGTGCGCACGATCGGATCCTGGGCTTTCGATGCCAACAACATCTCGAACCTCAGTCTTTCGGACTCAGCCATTGACGTGGGCTACAGCGCTTTCAGCGGCAATGACCTGACGCAGGTGGTGATCCCGAGCTGGATGACGACCATTCCCGAGAGCATCTTCGAGGGCAATCAGCTCGTATCCGTGACGATCCCCGACACTGTGACCGAAATCGCCGGCCACGCGTTCGGAGCGAACAAGCTGACCAGCGTCGACATCCCCGGGACGGTTGTCACGCTCGGCGACGACGCCTTCGCGGACAATGCGCTCAGCGCGCTCACCCTGAACGAGGGGCTGAGCTTCATCAGCGGCTTTGCGTTCAAGAACAACAACCTGACCTCGGTGTCGATACCGACGTCGGTTGAGGTCATCGGCGAGGGTGCCTTCGACGGAAATCCGGGCCTGACCCGAGTGGAATTCGCCGGCGACGCCCAGATGACCTACATGGTCTACGCCGATGATGGCGCGTCCGTGCCGTCGCTCGGCCGAGCCGCCGGCCTGACCGTGCACTACCTGTCCCGTTTCGCCGGCGACGGCGGATTCAGCTCTCCCAGCTGGCGCGGCTACGCGAGCGCGGCGGACGTGATCGTGTCGTTCGAACTGAACGGTCACGGTGAAGCGGTGGCAGCGCAGCGCATTGAGAGTGCGACCGCGCCCGCGGTTCCCAGCGTCCCGGTGGCGGCGGGGTGGGTCTTCGACGGGTGGTTCAGCGACGAGACCCTACTCGAACCGTTCGTGTTCTCCGCCGCCGTCAGCGCCGACGTGACCGCCTACGCGAAGTGGACGGCCGAGCCCGTGATTCCCGAAGAGCCGGTTGCTGCGAGCCTCGCGCTCGACCTGGATTTGGCCGTGGGGCAGGCTGTCGCCGGTGCCACGCTGACCGCGTCGGGCGTGGGCCTGCGTGAGGGATCCGAGGTCACCGTGATTCTGCGGCCGACACCGGTGGAGCTTGTGCGGGAGACCATTGCTGCATCGGGATCGTTCAGCGCCACCGCTGTCTTCCCGGCGGGGCTCTCGGCCGGAGCGCACACCGTGACGCTCTCGGGTGTGGCCGCCGATGGCACCGCGCTGTCGCGGATCGCCTACCTCACCGTCAACACGAACGGGACGGTGACGTACCTCTCCTATTTGGCAGCGGGGGCTATCACGCCACCAGACCCGATCACGCCGGTGGACCCGATCTCGCCGCCGGAGACGGTGCCGCCAGCGGCAGAGCCTGCTTCGCCGCCGGCCGGTCAAGTGCAGGTTCTGGCCCGCACCGGATTCGACGGAGCACCGCTCGGCTTCGCCGCACTGCTGGCGCTGCTCGCCGGCGGCGCGCTCGTGCTGATCCGGCGTCGGAGTGTTTCGTAGCGGCATCCGCTTGTCGGCCTGTTTGGGCCGCCGTCATCGTGGGCGACGGCCGTCTGCTGCGCATCTGTGTCAGCAGGCAGGTTCTTGGGGCCGCATGGGGTCTCTGAGGATTCCTTGCGCATGGGGATGTATGCGCATACACTCTTCGGAACGTGCTTAGCGCGCCTGAGATGGGCCCGGTCATCCGGTGATCGGTCACCCGGCGCCGACGCGGTCAATGACGACACGAAGGAACACGCTGTGAAACGAACACCAAAGATTGCCGTGCTGTGCGCCGCGCTGGTGGCGGGAGCGCTCATCATCGCGCCGAGCGCCACCGCCGCCCCCGGCACCTCGACGGGGCCCACGTCGGGCGATCCGCGCGGAGACAGCGCGGTCCTCAGGGGCTATGCCGTCGACACCTGGGCCTCCCTCGCCGCCATGACCGACAAGAAGACCGGGCTGCCCGCAGACAAGCTGCAGGGCGACCTGTCCGAGCCGAGCGACAACACCAGCCCGACCAATATCGGCGGCTACCTGTGGTCGGTCGTCTCGGCGCGGGACCTCGGAATCATCAGCAAGCAGGATGCCTTCAAGCGGATGAAATCCACCCTCAAGACTCTTGAGCGCATCGAGCGGCACGAGCCCAGTGGCATGTTCTACAACTGGTACTCGCCGAAGGACGGTCACAAACTCACGACCTGGCCGGGAAGTGACGACCCCGTCGACCCGTTCCTGAGCTCGGTCGACAACGGCTGGCTCGCCGCGTCCTTCCGTATCGTCGCCGAGGCGGAACCCCGCCTCGCCCGATCGGCCGATGCCCTCTACGCCAGCATGGACTTCGGCTACTTCCACGATCTCGAGGGCGGAGCGAACGCCGTCAACGGCGCCGGGCTCAATCGCGGCGGTTTCTGGGTGACACCGCCTCCCGGCTGCAGCGTTCCCGGCAACTACGGCGACGATGGCTCGGAGCTCTACTACACCTGCCACCACTACGACACGAGTGTGAGCGAAGCGCGCATCGTGAACTACCTCGGCATCGCCAACGGACAGATTCCTGCTGAGGCCTACTACGGAACCCTGCGCACCATGCCCGCTCAGGGCTGCGACTTCGCCTGGCAGGAACAGAAGCCCACCGGCGAGACGAGGGAGTACCTCGGGGTGCCCGTCTACGAGGGCGTCTATGAGTACCGGGGCATGAAGCTCGTTCCGGCCTGGGGCGGCAGCATGTTCGAGGCGCTCATGCCCGACCTGCTCGTGCCCGAAGCCGACTGGGGACCGCAGTCCTGGGCCGTGAACCACCCGGCGAGCGTGCGCGCCCAGATCGAGCACGGTCTCGACGAGGCCGGCTACGGCTACTGGGGCTTCTCCCCGGCGAGCGACCCCTTCGGCGAGTATGCCGAGTACGGAGTCGAGGGAGTGGGTATGAGCGCCGACGGCTACGCCTCCGACCGGGAGCGCACCAATGTCGATGCCGGCTACGACGGATGCCGCGAGGCCGGCAACCCGAACCCCGAGTTCGGCGATGGCGTCGTGACGCCGCACGCATCATTCCTCGCCCTTCCCTATGACAAGCCGGCCGTGCTGAGCAACCTCGCGGGGATCAAGAACGACCTGGGCGCCTACGGCCCCGGCGGCTTCTACGACGCCGTCGCGACGCAGAGCGGCACCATCGCGAAGCGGTATCTCTCCCTCGACCAGTCGATGATCATGGCCGCGATCGCCAACGACCTGCTCGACGATCGACTCAAGGACTACTTCGTCGACGACGATCTTGAGGCGGCCGTGCGTCCGCTCGTCGAAGCGCAGATCTTCGGTTCCAAGCTGGAGTGACCGGGCCGCCCCGCCCCGCCCCGCCCCGCCCCGCCGGGTGGGGTGAGGCGGGGCGGGACCATTTCCAGCGAGCCAAAACGTGTGACCGCGGCGGCGGGTTGTGGGGCCGGTGGGGCGGTCGGCACTCTGCGAACGCATCCGTTGCGACGCCACGATGCCCTGCGTGAAAGCATGAAGCCTGGCCATCGCGGCCTTCCGCGAAGGAACAAGCCTCCCCACAGATCCACCCGCCCGGTTAGGTGGTCTCCCGGGGAACGATGCGGCAGGGGAGCGACTCAACCCCGGAGCGGGTGTCTCCGTTGATCGCGTCGAACAGCCGACGCGCGGCCAGCGCCCCCAGCGCCTCGAGGTTCATGTCGACACTCGTGAGCGGGGGCCGGGACCCGGTCGTGAAGACCTCCCAATTGTCGTAGCCCATCACCGACACCCGACCGGGAACGGCCCAACCGGCCTCCCTCGCCACCTCAAGCACGCCGCGGGCGATCTGGTCGTTCCCGCACAGAATGCCGTCGACTTCGGGATGCTGTTCGATCAGCTGGGCGGCGGCGTTGCGCCCCCACTGCTCTGTCCACGACCCGAACTGAGCCCCGCCGACGAGCGACAGTCCGTGCCGAAGCATGGCGGTCTCGATACCTTTCACGCGGTCCTGCGACGCCGCGTATCCGATTTCGCCGGTGATGTGGGCGATATGTCGCCGGCCGCGCGCCACCAAGAAGTCCACGGAATCCGCACCGCCCTGCACGTTGTCGGGTACGAGGGAGAGATCGTCTTCATCGGTCGAGGGGGAGTAGGCGTACACCACAGGCACCGGCAGGGTGCGCCCGAGTGAGGGCCGCGGATCGGTGCGTGGGCCCACGACGATCAGGCCGTCGACGCGGCGACTCAGCAGAGCGTCCAGATGGTACCTCTCCCGGATGGCGTCGCCGCGTGCATCGCAAAGCAGAACCGACATCTTGCCCTTACCGAACGCATCCTCGGCACCCATCAGGATGGGCAGCGAGAACCGGCCGTCGAGGTCGCCGGTAATCAGGCCGACGGTGCCGGTCTGACCGGCAAGTAACCCGCGGGCGAGCGCGTTGGGCGTGAAGGAGATCCGCTCGGCCGCACTGAGGACACGGGCGCGAGTATCCGGATGCACCTGGTCGCGTCCGTTCAGCGCTTTCGAGGCTGTGGCGACAGACACACCGGCGAGCCTGGCGACATCGCGCAGAGTGGAGCGCGGTTGCGGAGTATCTGTGGTCGCCATGGCGACGCCCCCTAGCTTTTTGTGCAGTGGATGCCCCGGTGGCCCGCCCCCGATCTCGGCGTCGTGCCACGAAAAGGCAAAAACCGAATATTTCGGTTGAGTCGACAATACATGGTTGACGTCACCTGTAGTTCGCTGCTACATTCGCCGAAAACCTTTTCGGCAAGTTTCGTGAAGGTCGTTAGCACTGCACCACCTCAATCAACGATGATTCCAGACAAGGAAGTCTCATGGCAGCGAAACCAGCGCGCACCCGCCGCATCCGCTCACTCACTCTCGCCGGCGGCGCAATCGCCGTTTCAGCGGCTCTCGCCCTCACCGGCTGTACGCCGTCGTCATCAGGAGGGGCCTCCGGCGACAGCGACACAATCACCGTGTGGCACTACTTCAGCGACACGAACCAGGTCAAGGTCATGACCGACTACAAAGAACTCTTCGAGAAGAACAACGAAGGGGTCACCGTCGAGAACGTCTTCGTGCCGTACGACCAGATGAACTCGAAGCTGATCACGGCCGTTGGCTCGAAGACCGGCCCCGACGTGGTCGTCTACAACGGCGCCGATGCCTCGACGCTCGCTCTGGGCGGTGCGCTCGCTCCCATGAGCGAACAGTGGAACGCGTTCGACGACAAGGATCAGTTCCCCGAGGGAGTCGTGCACTCGCTCGACGGCGATGTCTACGGCGTGCAGGGCTACGTCAACCTGCTCGCGCTCTGGTACAACCAGGACATCCTCGATGAGGTCGGCATCAAGCCGCCCACCACCATGGACGAGCTCGACGCGGCCTTGGCCGCTGTGACCGCCGCGGGCAAGGGCGGCATCACGCTCTCGGGCCTGCCCCAGTCGCAGGGGGAGTGGCAGGCGTACCCCTGGCTGACCAGCTTCGGATTCAACTACGACGCGCCCGAGGCCGCGCCGCTCGAACAGGCCTTCTCGACGATTCAGTCCTGGACCGAGTCCGGTGCCCTCACCCGCGAGGCCGTGACCTGGGACCAGACGGTTCCGTTCCAAACCTGGGCGGCCGGAAACGTGGCGTTCGCCCAGAACGGCAACTGGCAGCTCGGCACCGCCCGCAGCGACGCTGACTTCAACTTCGGCGTTGTGCCGCTCCCGGTCGGCGACAACGGTCAGGTCTACCTCGGCGGCGAAGGCCAGAGCATCGGAGCGTTCAGCACCAACCCCGAGCTGGCCTGGGACTACCTGGAGCAGACCTACTTCAGCGAGGAAGGGCAGGCCATCGCATTGAACCGTGTCGGCAGCATCCCGAGCCGTCTGGATGCCGCAGCTGCCCCCGAGGTGACAGAGGACCCGATCCTCGCCGCGTTCGCCCAGACACTTGAGAAGAACGGTGCGAACTACCCGGCACCGGCCGTGCCGGCGGCGTCCGTCGCCGACCAGCAGCTTGTGGTCGGACAGATCTGGAGCGCCGTGATCGGTGGCCAGATGACGCCGGCGGATGCTGCGGCGAAGCTGGTCGCCGATCTCGAGCCGCTGCTCGCGCAGTAGACCGACACCCGATAAGACGAGGCAGGAAGTTCCATGTCAATAGACCTCACGACCTCAGGGCTGGGGCGGCGCACCCCGGCGTCGTCCGGCCTGTCCGGGCTGCGCCGAAGCGCGACCAAACGCAAGAAACTCGCCTTTGCGGTGCCGGCAGGGATCTTCCTCCTCGTCTTCTCCTTCTTTCCATTGGCCCAATTGGGGCGCATGAGCGTCAGCGACGTGACGTCGCGCACACTCAACCAACCGTGGGAATTTGTCGGTACGGACAACTTCGTGGGCAGCGCAGCTCAGGGATCACTCTTTCCTGCACTGGGCAACACCGTCGTGTTCGTTCTCATCGTCACGGTCATCGGACTGGTCGGCGGCCTGGCCGCCGCCATCCTGCTGAGCACGAGCAATCTGCTTTCTGCCTTCGTGCTCGGACTCATGGTGTTCATCTGGGCGCTCCCGCCCGTGGTGAACGGCAGTGTCTGGAAGTTCCTCCTCGGTGATGCCGGCCTGATCAACTCCGTCATCACCGGAGTGGGGCTCTCCCAGGATGCCGTTCCATTCCTCTACGACGACAGGTTCGCACTCCTATCCGTGGCGATCGTGAACTCCTGGGCGGTGGTGCCGTTCAACGCTCTCGTCTTCCGGGCCGGCATTCTCGGCATCCCCGCTGAGACCTTCGAGGCCGCCCGCATCGATGGTGCCAGCCGCTGGCAAGAGATCTGGCACATGATCATTCCGGCCGTCCGGCCGACGACCCTCGTGCTCGCTGTGCTCACCATCGTGTACGCCTTCCGATCCTTCGACTTCATCTTCGTCATGACCTACGGCGGACCGGGGGTTGCCACCAACACGCTGCCATTCCTGAGCTATCTGCAGGCGTTCGTGCGGTTCGACTTTGGAATGGGCGCCGCGACCGCAGTCATCTCGGTGCTGCTCGTGATCGTGCTCGCCGTCATCTATGCCCGCAGCGTTCGAGCCGAGGAGGCCAACTCATGAGCATCCTGATCCCCACCCGGAGCGCAACCACCACACCGGCCGCCCGACGCCCGCGCCGCCGCAGCCGGCGGTTCCAACCCGTCGCCGGACCGTTGCGGGTGGTGCTTCTGCTCGTCTACGCCATCCCGATCCTGTTCATCGTGCTGACCTCTTTGAAGGACGCGCGCGACGTCATCTCCTCGCAGTCGTCGTTCCTGTTCACGCCCACCCTCGATGCATACACGGCCGTGCTGTCCAACCAGGGGCTGTTCGTGGCTATGCAGCAGTCGCTGGTGATCGCCGCGGGAACAACGGCGCTCACCCTGCTGGTGGCGATCCCCGCCGGCTACGGACTGTCACGAGTCGACTCGCGCATCACGACCATCGGCCTCGGCCTGCTGATCGTGCTGCAGATGGTTCCCCAGACGGCCAACGTCATCCCTCTGTATCAGATCTTCGGCGCCTGGGGCCTGCTCGACCAGAACATCGGCGTGATCATTGCCGACACCGCCCTGCTGGTGCCCTTCGCCGTGTTGCTGCTGCGGCCGTTCTTCCGCTCGGTCCCCGAAGCGCTCGAAGAGGCCGCATCCATCGACGGGGCAAGCACGATGCGTACCTTCTGGTCGGTCATGCTCCCGATCGCCCGCAACGGTGTTGCCACCACCGGCACGCTCGTCTTCTTGATGTCCTGGGGCGAGTTTCTCTACGCGGTCAACTTCTTCCTGTCGCCCGGCAATTACCCGTTGAGCGCGCTGCTGGCCCAACAAGTGTCGGCCTTCGGCATCAACTGGCCGGGGCTGATGGCGCTGGCCGTCATCACCTCAGTGCCCATCCTCATCCTCTTCGTTTTCACCTACCGCCTGCTGCGTGAAGGACTCACGCTCGGTGCAGTCAAATGACTCCCTTGTCGACGACCCCCTATCTGGAGACCACCATGCTCGCCCACACTCACACATCAGCCACAGCGTTTCCCGTCGACCCATCGACCGGAACGCTCCGCCCGCTCGCGCTGACGGAGGTGCGCATCGACGGCGGCTTCTGGGCCCAGATGCAGGAACTCAACGCATCGGCGATCATCGACCATTGCGAAACCTGGATGGAAAAGGTGGGCTGGATCGGCAACTTCGACGCCGCCGTTGAGGGGCGTCTGCCGGCTGATCGTCGCGGACGCGAGTTTTCCGATTCCGATGTGTACAAGCTTCTCGAGGCGATGGCCTGGGAAATCGGCCGTGCCCCAAACGAACGGCTCGACACCCGACTGCGAGCGCTGGTTCGCCGCATCGGCGCCGCCCAAGAAGCGGATGGGTACCTCAATACCCGGTTCGGCCGGACCGGCCAGGACCCGCGCTACTCCGACCTGCAGTGGGGCCATGAACTATACTGCTACGGCCACCTCCTGCAAGCCGCTGTGGCCCGAGGTCGCACTGCAGGTGACGATGAGCTCGTCACCATCGCCCGTCGAGCCGCCGACCATCTCTGCGAGGTGTTCGGGGTCGGTGGCATCGAATCGGTCTGCGGGCACCCCGAAGTGGAAATGGCCCTGGTCGAGTTCGGCCGGTACACGGGGGAGAGCCGCTATATCGACCAGGCCCGGCTGTTCATCGACCGTCGCGGGCACGGTGTGCTCGGCGATATCGAGCTGGGCCAGAGCTACTTCCAGGACGAGACGCCCGTCCGCGACGCTGAGGTGATGCGCGGTCACGCCGTGCGCGCGGTGTACCTCGCCGCGGGCGCCGTTGACCTCGGAGTGGAGGACGACGACGCCGAGCTCATCCAGGCGGTCTCGGGACAGCTGGCGCGCACCGTCGCCCGGCGCACCTATCTCACCGGAGGAATGGGCGCCCACCACGAGGGCGAATCGTTCGGTGCCGACTACGAACTGCCCAGCGACCGCGCCTACTCCGAGACGTGCGCGGGGATCGGCTCGATCATGCTGAACTACAGGCTGCTGCTGGCAACCGGCGATGTTACCTACGCCGACATGATCGAGCGCACTCTGTACAACGTGGTGGCGACATCGCCCGCGGCCGACGGTAAGGCTTTCTACTACACGAACACCCTCCACCAGCGGGTGCCCGGTTCCGTTCCGTCACCGGATGAACCCAGCCCACGGGCCTCCTCCAGCCTGCGCGCACCGTGGTTCGACGTCTCCTGCTGCCCGACAAACGTCGCCCGCACCCTGGCCACCCTGGGGGCCTATTTCGCCACCTCAACCTCATCCGGTCTGCAGGTGCACCAGTATTCGACCGGCGACATGTCTGCGGTGCTCGACGGGGGTACGGTCGCGGTGCACGTCGAAACGAACTATCCGGCCGACGGTGAAGTCCGCCTGGTCGTGACCGAGACCCTGGGCGGCGAATGGGATCTGTCCCTGCGCGTGCCCGCGTGGGCAGAAACTGGGGCGCAACTTCGGGTAGGCGGAGAGGTCAGCGAGGTCCCTGCAGGCACAACCACCGTGCGCCGGGCCTTCACCGTCGGGGAAGAGATCGTGCTCAGCCTGCCGATGGTGGCCCGGTGGACCTCGCCGGACCCACGGATCGACGCGCTGCGCGGACAGCGTGCCGTCGAGCGCGGCCCGGTGGTTCTGTGTCTCGAATCGACGGATGTGCCGTTCGACGGCAGCGTGGATGACCTCCGTGTTACGGAGGAACTCAGCGATGTGGACGGGGTGGTGACCGTCAGCCTGCGTTCCATGGCAGCCCGGGACCTCGCCTGGCCTTACGGCGTGGACGCGCCCGAACTGTCGGCGGAGATCGCACGGGTACCACTTGTTCCGTACCACTCGTGGGCGAACCGGGGGCCGTCGTCGATGCGCATCTGGTTGCCGGTCGAGGTGGACGCCTTGGCCTCCTAGCCGGACTGAGCCGTCGGGTTGATGACAGCCGGGGCGAAACAGGGAGAGTGGGTCATCGTCGATGGCGGCCCGGTTTCGCATCCGGTGAGCGAGTGCGTCACTGCGCCTGCAGCTCCTCCGCGATCTGCTTGATCGTGGCCAGCCGGCGGTCCCACTGCGCCCCGATCAGGTCGAGCTGCCGAGCGATCTCCGTGAGCTGGCTGCCCAGCACACGGTACTGGACTTCGCGGCCCACTCGCACGGGCTCCACCAGTCCGACGTCCTGCAGCACGGCCAGGTGCTTGGCGATCGCCTGGCGTGAGACGGGGAGGATCTCGGCGAGGGCGGACGCCGACGCATCCGCCCCGCCGAGTGCTGCCAGGATGCTCCAGCGCATGCCATCGCCGAGGGCGGCGAAGACGGGAACAAGAGTGTGGTCACTCTGGTCCTTCGAGGTAGGCAACCAGTTCATCAAGCTCGAAGTCCCAGCCACCGCGGTTGCTCTCCATGCCCGCAGACGGGTCGCGGAGGGCGTCGAAACCTGATTCGACGACCGTGAGCTGGGTGCCGGCCCCCACCGATTCGAGGGTGAAACGGAAGACGGTGGTCTCACCCGACTCGAGAGTGGATGCGGTGGCGTTGCTGTCCAGGCGTTCGTGATGGCGCGCTCTCACGCCGCCAGCTGCTGAGCGGCGTAGAGCACGCACAGGTACGCCGCCGGAAACGCCCAGACAAAGGTGTTCAGCCCCATCACACACGCACACGCGACATGGAAGGCCAGCCCCAGCGCCAGATACGCGATTGTGACTGGGGGCGCGGCGACAAGGGCGACCCAGAAGGTGCACTCGAACGCGACGACGCTCCACGATGCCGCTCTTCCGATCCAGACACTCCTATTCAGCACATGAGATGCGAAGGCGCGACCGTGCGCCTCGGAACCCATGATGAGCGGCATCGCCTGACCACTTCGCCAGGCCGGTGAGAAAACCTTGGTCAGGCCTGCCGCCGTGTAGGCGAGGGTTGACTGGGCGGCGATGAACCAGACGGCGAACACCACGGTCACGTCGTGGTCCGGAGCGACAAGTCCCACGAGGGCGGCGAACAGGACCAACGTGGTCATCTGTTCAGCCCCGTCGCTGGCGAGCACGCGGCGCTGCCGCACCACAGCCTGCCCCGATAGCCCGACCAGGAGTGCTGGAACCGCGACGGGGGCGTAGGCACCAAATAGTACGAGGAGCGCCCCGCTGGCCAGGTTCGTCCACAACGCAATGGGAAATGCCCGCCGAAGGAGGACGTGCCTTTCGATGCCTCGCTTGTACACGCGGGCCAGGGCTTCAGAGAAGGGCCCGGCTGCGCCGAATGCGACGCGCCTGATAGCGAGTTGCTCCGCCGCAGAGATGCAGAAACCGATGGCCGCTATCCGAATCGCGAAATCGAGGGCGAATGCGGCGCTAATCGAGGGGATGCTCATTCGAGAGCACCGCTACCGTGAGCTCGCGTGCCGAGCCGTGACCCTCTGTCATGACAACCGTGAACTGGCGGGCGGTCGCCGTCGTATCGGCGCGTGGCTGCGCCATGACCCAGGTGAGCATCGCCAGGTAGGCCAACGACAGTTGGACGGCTCCCACCTCCTGATACGAATCCTTCGTCTTCGCGAATCCGTTCATCAGGTCGAGCAGGGCCTTTCGCTCGAAGCGACCGGGGTTCCAGATGCACTCCAGCCGTGTCCTCGGGGGGATGGGAACCTCTACCCAGGCTCCCCAGTCATCGGCAACGCGGTCCCGGTAGACCACGTGGTTGCCCGCAAAGCCCGGGTCTGGCGCGAAGAAGCCCCAGTACGGCAGGAACATCAGGGGGTCGTACTTTGCTACGGTCTTCTCCCAGCGCGGCCAGTCAAGCTGGTTGAGGGCGCTGCCAGTCAGAATCGCCACGAAGACAGCGGCGACGATGCTCTCCCACACGGGACTGGACCTCTATTGAGTGCGCTCGTGTAGAAGCTGCCCTCTGATCTCGATCAGCTCACCGAGTGTCGGCGAAGCATCGAGCTCGTGCTCCAGACGGACGATCTCACGAATGATCTCGCGGTCGTGCTCGTTGAACACCAGCTTCCCCTTTGCCTCGCAGGTGATCGCCCCGCAGCAACAGACGTCGCTCTGGGCTTTGACGCTGTCTCCCAGCGTGAGGCCTTGTTCCTGCAGCAAACCGATCAAACCGTCCAAGTGGCGTAGTTCGCCGTATGAGAGTGGGGCGGTTGGCTTCTCCATCGGATCCTCCTCGGTTCTCGCGCGGCTGAGATACCGACAGTATGGACCTCATATTTCGATCGAGGAAGGATCTCCGGCGCCGCGCGGGTCCGGACTATTTCCGGTAGCTGCTGAGGTCGCAGGTGTGAACGGCGGTCGGATCCGACAGGAGCCGGTAGTTGTGGGCTGCGCAGTCTCGGAAGGTCGCGATACTCACCCTGCGACGGGATCGCTCGAGATCGCCTCGTGACGGTCCGTCCGAGCCGATTCCGGCCCGGTGGACCATCCATTCGATGTCCATGGCTTCGTCGGTCAGATAGCGCATGACCGCTTCATTGTCTTTGTGCTGACCGCTGTACCCGCGCGCGATCGTGTTTCTGATCAGCCACAACGCCGGCGACAGCTTCCGGTTCGGAGGTGCGCTGAGTCCGCCCGCCTGGTAGAGAAAGCGGCTGACGCCGTGGCGGCGCATGGCGGGCACCAGGTCGCGCACGAAGGTTGTGTTGATCTTCTGGGTCCTCTGCGCCTGGGCATCACCCAGCAGCGACACCACAACATCGGCGCCCTCGACGAGCCGGTCGAGATCGGGGGAGTCGGTGATCGACCCCTGGTAGATCTCGAGGTTGGGGATGGCGCCGTCGAGCTTGGCGGGGTTTCGGGCGAGAACCCGGACTCGGTGTCCGTCGTTCAGGGCCAGCGACAGGAAGTGCTTGCCGGTCTGTCCGGTTGCGCCGAACACGAGGAACGTCTGTCGGATGCTCACGGGGTGATGTCCTCTGCGGGGATGGTGACAACGAGCTTGGTCGCCGAGACGCCCTTGCGGAGAGCCGCCAGCGCTCGCGGCACCTGCTCGAGGCCGACCCCGACGATTTTCGGAGCGGGTGCCGGCCGGAACGCTCCGCTGCGGAGTGCGACCGGAAGGAAGTCCCGGAAGATGGCGGGACCGACAGGGGACTGCACGGGAGTGCCGCCCCAGATGCTCGTCACCCGGATGCCGCGCACACGTGCGAGGAGCGACCGCAAGCGGGTGAGCGGGTCGGGATAGGCGGACGCTATGTTCTTGGTGCCGGTGGTGCGGCCCGCGATGCGCAAAGCGTGGGTGAGCGCGCCTCCTCCGATTGCCATCGTGCCGGCCAGGTGGCGATGCCCGATCGCGTCCACGATCAGCCGGTCGACCTCGGGATCACGGTAGTCGAAGACCGCTTCCGCTCCCAAAGACCGCACGAAGTCGTGGTTTCGTCGCCCGGCTGTGGCGATCACCGAGTAGCCGCTGGCTCGCGCGAGCTGCACGGCGTTGCTGCCGACACTCGTCGAGGCACCCCACACCAGGACGACGTCTCCACGAGCCGACGGCGCGGAGGTCGGAAGCGGCAGAGCTAGCTGGTCCTTCTCGTACAGGCCTGCGGACGCGGTCGACACCCCGAGCGGCAGAACTGCCGCCTGCTCGAACGTCACGGTGTCGGGCAGTTCGGCGCAGACGCGCTCGAGAACCGTGACGTAGCGCTGGAAGCCACCCTCTTCGGAATTATTGCGCAGCCGCTCTTGCCCGGCCGCGTAGCCGACGACCCTCTCTCCCACCCGGAATCGTGTGCTGCCGCCGCCAACCGCGGCGATCTCACCGGCCACATCGCTGCCCAGGACGGTGGGATGCCGCACCCAGGGCGTAACGAGGCGACGGAATGGCCCGGTGATCGCGTCCACGGGGTTCACCGCTACCGCCCGAACTCGCACGACGACCTCACCTGGCCCCGGCGTGGGGAGGGTGGACGGTCGAACCTCAAAACGTCCTCCCGTGTCGAGAAGCCAAAGCGCTTCGTTCGCTGATCTCGCGTTGGTTCTACTCACGGGCGCAGGGCCGGCGGCTGCCGCGGAATCTGCAGGGTGACTGTCTACCGGTGACATGGGTGGCTCCTCGTGATTAATGACATCTCGTGTCATCATAGGGGTCATTACACGTCGTGTCATCACGTACACTCGTTTTATGCGATGGGCCCCAGACGCACGCGGCCGTCTCCAAGGAGCGGCGCTTGAGCTGTTCTCCGAGCAGGGCTATTCGGCGACGACGGTTCCCCAGATCACCGCCCGGGCGGGACTGACGACGAGGACGTTCTTTCGCTATTTCGCTGACAAGCGAGAAGTGATCTTCGGCGGCGACGAGATCCCGCGCCGCGCCGCCCGGCTGATCGCTGAGGCGCCCGAGGGCCTGGAGCCCATGGACGTCATCCGACTCGTGTTGCAGCGGGTCGCAACCGAGCAGTTCGAGGAGCATCGGAAGCAGACCGCGATGGTGCGCGCAATCATCCACTCGAACGACTCGCTCCGCGACCGTGATGCCCGTAAACGCGACGACCTCGTCCGTGCCGCTCGCGCCGCCTTCATCGCACGCGGCGAGGCACCCCTCAGGGCCACCGTCGTTGCCGAGCTGGGCATCCTCGTCTTCCAGGTGGCTCTCGACGAATGGGCCGTCAACGACGAAGCCCGATCGATGACGGGCGTCATCGATGACGTCATGACCATAGTCGCCGGGGTGTCTCCCTGACCCACCCCGGCGACTGGGTTCTTGCCTGAAGGTCAGCCGACGCGGGTGAAGACGCCGAGCCCGTTCGGCTCCTGGTCGGGCGCGGGAAACGTGTTGAAGTAGGTCAGGGTGACGCCGGTGATCTGCTCGCCCTCGCGGACGAAGACCGCTGAGGAGAGCGAGCCGGGGAGCGCATTCTCACCGGTCGGCACGAAGGACAGTGTGTCGCCGTCCCACGGATCGAGCTCGAACGTGTAGCCGCCGTCGGGGCCGAGGGCGCCGGTCAGAATACCGTTCTGCTCGCTCACGGTGAAGTCGCCGAAATAAGGGCTCGTGTACGTGCCGACGTAGTCCCCGGCCGGGCCTGTCGGCGCGGCATCCGTCGGTGGCTCCTCGCCGACGAGGTCGCCCGCCGGATCGGAGAATTCTGCGAACCTGGCCGGCCACAGGTCCAACCAGGGGCGCGTCTCCGCACCGAACTGGACGAGGTCGACGAACTCCGCGACGATTGCTTCTGGCACTCCGGAGGGTGCTCCGTTGGTGAGCACGACGATCCCCAGGTTCAGGTCGGGGATCATCGTGGCGTTGGTTGCGGCACCCCATCCGAATGCGCCCGAGTGGTTGATGTTGACGCGGCCGGTCACGGTGGCGCCGACGTTCGTGCCGAACCCGTAGTGCGAGGTGCGGGAGGTCAGGTTCTTGGCGTCGCCGCCGGTGATCGAATGGGCGGAATAGGTCTGTGCGAGCACGAGCGGATCGATGAATTGGGCGCCGTCGACCTCGCCGTCTGCCAGCACCATGGTCATCCACTTCGCAATGTCGCCGGCGGTCGAGGCGACGCCACCGGCCGGAGCCTCGGCATCCGCGTCACGGTCGAACAGCTGCTCGTACCGGCCGTCGCCGGTGCGCGCGTGCATGGCCGCGCGATCGTCGGCGGCGAGATAGTCCTCATGGAGGGTGGTTGTCGACGTCATGCCGAGCGGTTCGAACAGCAGCTCCTGGGCGGTCTGCGCCCACGTTTGCCCGCGCGACGCCGCGACGGCCTCGCCGCCCACCGTCAGCCCGAAGTTGGAGTACTGGTAGGTGTCGCGGAACGACGCCAGAGGTACCTGGTCGAGGTGAGCCAGGATGTAGTCGGCATCGAAGCCGATGTCCTCGAGGTCATCGCCGGCACCGGTGGGGATGCCGGTGCGGTGCGAGAAGAAGTCGGCGATCTTGCCGTGCTCGGTCACGTACGGGTCGCGCAGCGTGAAGTCGGGGAGGTAGGCGACGACCGGATCGTCCCAGGACAGATCGGGGTCGTCGGTGATCGCTTTGGCCACAATGCTCGACGAGAGTGGCTTGGACAACGAGGCGATCTGAAACACTGTGTCGACGTCGACGGGCTCCTGCGTCGTCACGTCCCGCACGCCGTATCCCTCGTCGAACACGACCTGTCCGTTCGAGACGACCGCGACTTGCGCGCCGGGCACCCCGGTTTGGTCGAGCGCCTTCTCGACGAACTGGGGGAGCGCATCGACGGCGGCGGACACGGCCGTATCGCGATCCGTGTAGAGATCGACGACGTCCTGGTTGGGCGCCTCGCCGAGCGCGACAGCGAGACCGGTCGAGGACGACGGGTCAGCGGTCGCAGCCGCGGTGCACGCCGTGATTCCCAGCGTGAGTGCTGCCGCCATTGACACGGCGACAACGCGTACACGGCCCTTGCTGCTGCTCATGCCATTCATGTTGTTGGCTCCCGTCGTTTGTGAACTTCGGTCTCGATAAGGAGCAGTGTGCATGGACACAAGCGGACAACCAACCTCCGCTTGCGGGCATGGCCGCTAGAGGGCGTCCGGATGCGGTCACCTGCGCCATCATGGTGCTGACGCGCGCTCGGAGGCGAACATGGACGATAGGGCACTTCTCGAATTGATCTACCGCAGCCGCCCGGAGACCGTGGCGGCGCTGGCCATCACGGCGCACACGGATGCGGGCGAGGTCGCCGAGGCCGTTGCGCGTCTCGCGCGGGACGGTGCGATCTCGGTGCACGATGGCACGATCGCGTACGCGACGCCGGCACTGTGGACGGCCGACGTGGTGCAGCGCGAAGTGCGTGCGCTGCGGCAAACGGCGAGCGAAGCCGCCTCGAGAATCGAGATGCTCGTTGCCGACCTGCCGCCTCTGTTGCGGCACTGGGCTGTGGGCGAGGCATCCGGTGATCTCGTCCCCATTTTCGTGCGCCACGGGCCGCAGGCGGCAGAAGACCTCTGGTACGACATCGCACGGGACGAGAGCGACACAGCCTGGGCAGTGCTTCCCGATCTCGCACGCTACTTGCAGAGCGACCCCGCGCGCGCCGGCCGATTCGCCGAGGTATTCGCCGGCATGCGATCGGTTCGCGCCCTGGTGCCGCGTTCGTTGGCGGAGGACGCCCGGCTCGTGGCAATAGCCGCGCGTTACGCGGCCGTCGGGGTGGAGTTCCGCCTGCTCGACGACCTTCCCAGTTGGTTCTGGATCGACGGTGAGGTGCTGGCCTTACCGATCGAATGGGGCGAGGGATGGCCGACCAGTGTCGTCGGTGTTCGGAGCGCCGCCCTCGCCGAGCTGGGGCGAAGCCTGTTCCGCGAGCTCTGGCGTCGCGGCGAGCCGATCATCGGTGTCGAACAGCCATGGGCACCGCTTCTGGTGCTGATGAAGCAGGGCGTCACCCTCGACGCGGCATCCCGCAGGCTCGGGATCAATCCGCGTACGGGTCGGCGCCGCATCGCGGCGGCGATGGAGCAATACGGTGTGTCGACCTTGTTCGCCTTGGGCGTGGCGTGGGCCGCAGACGGGAAGCCCACCGCACGCTGACCGGTGCTGTCCACTCGACGAGGTCACGGCCCGTTGCCATTTTCGCCACGCTGGACGCTCCCTCGAATTGGGGGCGCGATACTACTGTTGCCGTATGCTCACAAACGATCCGCTGCCCAACCGCCCCGCCCCGGATAACCCCTCCGGGAAGCTGATTCTTCTGCGTCACGGGGAGACGGAGTGGTCGAAGAGCGGCAAGCACACGGGGCTCACCGATGTTCCACTCACTGCCAGGGGAGAAGACCTCGCTCGCGGAGCGGGCAAGTTGGTGGCCGATTACGATTTCACGCTTGTGCTGACCTCGCCGCTGCAGCGCGCGCGTCAGACTGCTGAACTCGCCGGCCTGGACGCCGAGGTCGATCCGTTTCTCGTCGAGTGGGACTACGGCGGGTACGAGGGGCGTACAACCCGTGAGATCCGCAAGGAACTCGGCTACAACTGGAGCGCATTCACCCACGGCGTGATTCGCGGCGAGACCCCAGGCGAGACCGTGGAAGAGGTCGCCGCCCGCGCATCCCGTGTGCTCACCCGGGTGCTGCCGGCGATGGAGAAGGGAGATGTCGCCCTGATCGCGCACGGCCACTTCCTGCGTATCCTGACGGCCGTGTACCTGAGGCTGGCCCCGCGCTTCGGCGCTCAAATCACCCTGGATGCCGGATCGGTCTCCGTGCTCAGCTACTACCGCGAGCAGCCGGCCATCCTGTCGTGGAACTACGGGGCCGAACTGCCCATGGAGCCGTCCGAGTCCTGAGGGGCAGCCTACGCCGGTGACCAGGCGCAAGGGTGGTCGGCGACGCGTCACCTATGGGGCCGGTTAGGCTCTGTCGCTCGTGTCGGGGTTAGCCGGTCGAATGGGAACGTCAGCGGCGGTACGCCACTCGATAAGGCTGAGGGCTTCAAGCCAAGTCGGCACCGCGTCCGTCAAGACGATCCCCAGTGTGACGAGCAGGTTCGCAACCTCAGCGCTGGGGCGAATGCTCATGTCCTCAAGGGCGCTGGACACGGCGGAGAATGTGGACCGTTCCAAGGGTCCGTAGTCGCGCTGAGCGATCGCGATCGCCGCCAGTGCCTTATCGCCCGACCAGTTCACGAACTGCAACCGCGCGCGCGCCGTCTCCACCTGAATTCCCACAGCAAGGCCAGAGCGGTACTTTGTCGCTGACACAATGGCGGGAATCGGTATCGACAGGATCCCCTTCAACCGGTTCAACGAGTGTGGTTGGAAGGCTATCCGAGCCGTGGTGATGTGCAAATGCCCGCCGATGGCTTCCCTGTTCGCCATCCCGATCAGCCCCAAGAGCTGTCCGGTAGCGAACTCAGAGAGGCCGTAGTCCGTCGGCACGATCACTGCGTTGGCTTTGCTTGTCCCCAGGAGGACTTCGCCCGGCAGCAGGTCGAGGGCCATCAGCGCACACCGCCGCCCAGGAGTCTGTAGCACGACGACACCGATGCAGTCGGTTTGCGTGTCTGCCCGTTCATGGCCCGAACGTACATCAGACCGAGGCGGTGCCGCTAGGTGTGTCTGTCGGGCCCGATTCACGGTGGCGAGGCGCCCTAGTTCTGTCAGTGCGACGGGCAGCGGCTCGAGAACAGCGGTGATCAACCGAGTAGTAGCGGCGCCGTCGGTCTGAGCCGGGAGCACCGTGCAGCCGGTCGGCGTTATCAGGGAGCGACGTGCTCCAACTGGGTTTGGATTTCGGTGTCCGCGAAGCCCAAGGCCCGATAGAGCCGGATGGCCGGCTCGTCGGGGTCGGCCACGATGACGAGGGTCGTCGCCGCCAGGTGGTCGACGGCATAGTGGCCGGCGAGGTGGACCAACGTGCCGGCAAATCCCCGCTGACGGAAACGTGGGTGGGTATCGACCGATTGATAGCGTGCCGTTCCGCTTCCGTCGCTGAAGATCCCGAGTCCCGACACCATTTCTCCATCGAGGAAGGCACCGAACCAGGACCCGTGATGTGCCCGCTGCAGTGCGCGCATCGAGCCGAGTCTCTGCTCGGTGAACTCGGCGTACCCGGCGATATCGGCGGCGTTGGATTGCCTGAGCGCCCCGGCCTGGGCCCAGTCGCCGTCGTCGTTCGCGTCGAGCCGGCGGAAAATGGCATCTGGAGTGACCCTGGACGGTCTAAGCGGCGCTTCCTCGGACAGCGTCAGGACGACCGACCTCGTGACCTCGAGGTGCGCCGCGGCCAGGTCCGCGGTGTCGCCCGCCGCACCATCCGTGCCGTCGATGCCGATCGAAAGATGCGATGAGCCCTGAAACGTGCGGCTGAACTGTGTAGGCCAGGCAGTGGCCATGCCGGGAGCGGGCGGGCGGTCGAACAGCAGGAAGTTTCCCCAGTGAAAGTCGGGGTTCGCGGGCGTGCGGACGACCAAATGATCCGCCTCCCGGGTGATCGTGCTGCCTTGCAGCGCCAGGAGCATGAGATCGGAGCGGAAACCTAGCGAGTGGGTATGGAACATCTGGTGCCTGCTTCCGGTCGCATCCCACCTGGACGACCTGGGTTGAGGTCACCGTGTCTATGGAGCTGCATAGTCCGAGCTTGGCTGATCACCGGAATGATGACGGTATCAACTCGGCCCCAGAACCGGGGTGGACGGACTCGTTGTCAGAGGTGCCCCCTAGCTTGGTGATGCGGCACCACTTGGGTGCCCGGATATGGGCGGACATGTCAAACCAACACTCCCTCGACGCGAGCTCGCTTCGTGATGAGATCAACGCGTTATTCGGTGTGCGGTGGGACACCCTGGTTGAGTGGAGTGTCATCTCGTGGCTGAGCATCTGGTTCTGGACAACAATGACCGAGTCATGGGTTTCGACACCGTTGAGAGGGCCGCTCACAGGGATCAATGAGTTTCTGGAAACACTCGATGTCGCACCCCCGGGCTGGTACCTGGATACGGTGGGGTGGCTCACGGACCCCACCCGGAACTGGCTGACAATGCCCCTGATCGTGATCGCGGTTATTGCGAGTGTGACGGCCGTCCGGAGTCACCGTCTATCGGGACTGCGCACGCTCGCTTTGGTGTCGGTCGCAGTTGCGGCCGAGATCGAAGGGAGCATTCAGCCCGTGGCATGGGTCCTGCTTCTATCCGCGCTGCCAGCTGGCATTGCCTTCTCAATTGGCCTGACGAAGCAGAGGCGTAATACGAGCGATTCGTACCAGTATTACTTTCCGCAGAGGATCATGGTCGACTTCGTCTCTCGGATTGGGTTCCTGTTCCTGGCGCCAATCCTCGCGCCTCTGCTGCTCGCAAGTCAGCTAGTGATCAGCTTCCGTACGAACCTGCCGTATGAGCCTGCCGTCGAGCTGAACGCGGAAGTTGTTTCCGTCATTAAGAAGGGTGGCAGCGAATCCGCCGCGGATTCAGACATGCTTGCTGCTCTTGCTGCAACCGCGGCGATCCAACTCGCTGGCAATCCATCATCGGAGGCACGCCGCATCGTTTCGGACCTGGGATACGAGCTCCGGACCCGTCGCAAGGCGGTTGAAGATGAAGCCCGCCTGAGGCGCCTACGCGAAGCGCCCGGCCTTGACTGTGATCAGAGTATCTCTCCTCTGGTTTCTTGAAGCAAAAACCCGGTATCGGCGCCGTCCTCTCGGTCGACTGACCACCAGAGCGCGGCCGGACTCAGCGACCTAGTCTGCAGCGCGCGGGCTATGGCTCCCGCCGAGCGGTGCGCCATAGCCCGAATGCGAGCGGCACCGCGAGCCAGACCAGGAGGGAGACGGCCAGGCGGGGCCAATCATCCGCGGTCATCGCGCCCATCATCAGCACGCTCAGGGTCTGATTCACGTCGAGCCACTCCGCCGGACCGCGCAGCGATTCGATCGTGAGAGTCAGCACCGTCCACACGGTCGGCAGGGCGAGGTAGGCCACGATCGCCACGGGCGTGCTCAGCAACGCGAGCCCGAACGCGACGCCCTGCCAGACGAGCAGCACGAGCGCGAGCCCGCTGCCGGCGACGACGCCCCAGTCGAGCGCCCACGACCCGTCGCCGCCCTGCCACACGATGCCCACCAGGTTGAGCACGGCACTGACGGCGAAGGTCACCGCCATGACGATGAGTCCCAGCGCGCCCGCCGAGGCGAGCTTCGCCAGATTCACCCGGGTGCGCCGAGGTTCGAGGGTGAACGTCGTCAACGCCGTGCGCGCCGACCACTCGCTCGTGGCGGCCATCACGCCGATCAGCGGAAGCAGCAGCAACTGTCCGAGCGACGCCGACTGGCTGAGCGACGTCCAGGTGAGGGCTGCCGCATCCGCGGTGAAGAGGGTGAGCGCGATGAACCCGCAATTCACCAGGGCGATCGCCACGAGGAGCCACACACCGGCCCGGGTGTCGAGCTGTTTGCGCAGCTCCACCCGGCAGAGCCGCAGAAACGGGATGCCGCCTGTGGCGGGGCGGAGGCCGGTCGGCTGCCCTGCAGATGACGCGTCTGTGACGGAACCGACGGCTTGGTGAGTGGTGCGATACGCGCTCATACGGAGACATCCTCTCGCCCGTGCTGGGCGGTCATGGTGAAGAACAGTTCCTCAAGGCCGGCGTTCGCGGCCGGACGGAGGTCGGTCACGACGATGGCCGCGCCGAGGGCGATCCGCCCGACGTCGTCGACCGTTGCGGAGGTGGTGATGCCGGCGCCCGTGGTGGCCACGTCGAACCCGGCGGCGTTCAGGGCCGCGCCGAGGCGGTCGTCGTCGAGGCTCTGCACCTGAGTGCCCGGCACCGCGAGCAGTTCGGCGGCGCTGCCCTGGGCGAGCACCCGACCCTGACCGATGATGACCAGGTCGTCGGCCACCGCCTCCACCTCGAGCAGCAGGTGGGAGGACAGCAGTACGGTGCCGCCCGCGGCGGCAAAGGAGGTGAGCAGGCCGCGCATCCAACGGATACCGGCCGGGTCGAGGCCGTTGGCGGGCTCGTCGAGGATGAGCACCTCCGGGTCGCCGAGCAGTGCGGCGGCTAGTCCCAGCCGTTGCCGCATGCCCAGGGAGTAACCGCGGATGCGGGTGCCGCCCTCGCTCGGGGTGAGGCCGACGAGCTCGAGCACCTCCTCGACCCGGCGAGTGGGCAGGTTCATCAGCTGTGCGGAGATCGAGAGCGATTCCCGACCCGTGCGCCCGTTGTGCTGGGCGGCGGCGTCGAGCAGCACGCCCACGTGCCGGCCGGGGTTCTCCAGGGCGCGGAACGGCACGCCGAGCACGGTGCTGCTGCCAGCGGTGGGGGAGGCCAAGCCGCACAGCATGCGCATGGTGGTGGATTTGCCGGCCCCGTTGGGGCCGAGGAACCCGGTGACGCGTCCGGGCGAGGCGGTGAACGACACGTCGTCGACGGCGACCCGCGAGCGGTAACGCTTGGTGAGGTGTTCTGCGGTGATCATGTGGTCCATGGTTGCGGCGGGCCGTGCCGCGCGGATCGCGCTCCCGTCTCATTCGTCTCCACCTTTAGTCGGAGGCGGAAGGGCCACAGGGTGAATGGATGCTGAGAGCGCGCCGTTTACGCTGGACACGTGACCGCCCGACTGAGCTCCACCCCACCCGACCGTGCCGTGCCGATGCCGGCACCCCGGTTGCGGCTCTGGTCGCGCCTCTGGCGCTACCTCGTCGTGGTGGCGGTGGGCGTGCTGGTGCTCTTCGTCAACCTGGCGGAGTTCCTCGGGCAGGATCCCACCGCCCTCTCGGATGAGGCGAGCGCCCTCATCGGCGGCTTCGTGCTCCTGGACCTGCTGCTCGGCGTGATTGCTATCTGCCTGCTGTCGCTGCGCCGCCGTCGGCCCGTGCTGACCGCGGTGCTTACCGCCAGTCTGTCGGCGGTGTCGGTCTTCGCGGTAGGAGCGGCGGCCCTGGCCATCGTGTCGATGAGCACCCGCCGGCGCTGGAAGCCAGTGGTGGCTGTCGGCTTCGTCTGGGTCGCCGCCACGGCGTTCTATGAGTTGGTGCTTCGGTCGAGCATTCCGGGTGTGACGGTCGATTCCGCTCTCAGTTGGGCATCCGGCGGGCTCGCCATCGCGATCTACGCGATCTGCGCGAGCACCGGGTTCTACATCGGAGCGCGTCGCGACCTTGTCGCCTCGCTACGCGACCGGGCCGAGAACGCCGAACGCGAGCAGGCGCTACGTGAGGAGTCGGCGCGGGAGTCCGAGCGCACCCGCATCGCCCGGGAGATGCACGACGTGCTTGCCCACCACATCTCACTGCTGTCCCTGCACGCCGGCGTGCTCACCTACCGCACCGATCTGACCCGGCAGGAAACGGTCGATGCGGCCACGATCATCCAGAACAACGCCCAGCTGGCGCTGACCGAACTGCGGCAGATTCTCGGGGTGCTGCGCAGCCGCGACGGCGAGGAGGGCGGTGCCGGCTCCGGCCTCGCCGAGCCGCCGCAGCCCACTCTCGCCGAACTGCCTGCCCTGCTGGCCGATTCCCGGGAGGGCGGCATGCGCGTGTCCCTGGATGTCAGCGGTCTCGGTGACGGGGCGGCGCCTGTCGTCGGCGGTGAGCGTGCCGCGTCCCCGTCGACGGGTGGCCGGCCGGAGTTCGACGGGCTGTCCGAGGCGGTCTCCCGCGCCGCGTATCGCATCATCCAGGAGGCCCTCACGAACGCGCGCAAGCATGCGGCCGGGGCCCCCGTCACGCTGGAGCTGGACCGGCACGGCGGCGAGCTGCTCGTCGCGGTGCGGAATCCGCTCGGCGCCAGCACGGTTGGGCCGGGCCTGAGCAGCGGCATGGGGTTGACCGGTCTGCGCGAGCGGGCCCAGCTCGCCGGCGGTAGCCTCGCGCACGGCACCGACAGCGACGGTGGCTTTGTCGTGACGGCGAGACTTCCGTGGCAGTGAACATCCGCGTCGCGATCGTCGACGACGACGCCCTGGTGCGGGCGGGCCTGCGCATGATCCTCGGCGGAGACCCGTCGATTGAGATCGTCGGCGAAGCCGCCGATGGGCGGGAGGCCCTCGACCTCATCACCCGGGTCGGCCCGCACGTCGTGCTGATGGACATCCGGATGCCCCGCCTGGACGGACTCGAGACCACCCGATCACTGACGGCGCGCGGCGACCGCGCTCGGGTGATCGTGCTGACGACCTTCGACACCGACGAGCTGGTGCTCACCGCCCTGCGGCACGGCGCCGTCGGGTTCCTGCTGAAAGACACCCCGCCGGCCGACATCGTCGACGCGGTGCGCCGGGTCGCCGCCGGGGAGTCGACGCTGTCGCCGAGCGTGACGGCGCAGCTGATCGCCACCGTGACCAGCGGCAGCGACGCGCGGCGGCAGCGCGCGAGTCTGCTGCTGGAGCGGCTGACCGAGCGGGAACGCGAGGTGGCCGTCTCGGTCGGGCACGGGCTGTCGAACGCGGAGATCGCCGCGCAACTGTTCATGGGCGTGGCGACGGTCAAGACTCACGTCGGCCACGTGTTCGCCAAGCTCGAGGTGACGAACCGCGTGCAGGTGGCCCGCACCGTGCACGACGCGGGGCTGACGGGGGAGTAGGCGGCCGTCAAGGGCGCATCAGCGGCGGGCGTCGAATCGGTGCCGGTAGTTGGACGGCGTGCACCCGAACGCCGCGAGGAAACTCTGCCGGAGGGTGACCGGGTTGCCAAAGCCGCACGAGTCCGAGACCTGGTCGATGGACAGGCTGGTCGTTTCGAGCAGTCGACGCGCCTCGTCCAAACGGCGCGAGCGCACCCAGGCGGCCGGCGTGGCTCCGGTTTGTGCGCGGAATGACCGAGTAAAAGTGCGCCGGCTCATGTGGGCCGCAGCGGCGAGCCGGTCGACGCCGAGGTCGCCGTTGAGATGCGTCAGCGCCCACCCGGTCGCCCGTGCGATCGGATCGCTGGTGCCATTGTTTGACACGGGATGTTCGATGTACTGCGCTTGCCCACCTTCGCGGTGAGGCGCAACGACCAACGAGCGCGCCACCCGGTTGGCCGCATCGGCCCCGAGGCGTGAGCGAACGAAGTGGAGGCAGGCGTCCAGGCCGGAGGCGGTGCCGGCCGAGGTGAGCACATCACCGAGGTCGACGTACAGTGCCGAGGCGTTGACGGTGAGGTCGGGGTGGCGCGCGGCGAGGCGTTCCACCGCGTGCCAGTGAGTCGCTGCGGAACGGCCGGTGAGGAGTCCGGCATCGGCCACGGCGATCGCTCCCAGGCAGAGCCCGATAATCACCGCTCCTCTGGCGTGCGCGGCGTGCAGCACCGTGCGAAGAGCCGGACCCAGCGTGCGTCCGTCTTCCGCCCACGACGGGACGACGACGACGTCGGCGTCCGTCGCATCCGCCGCGCCGCTGATGCCGCTCAGCCGATAGCCCTCGGCGGTGCGGATGGAACCGGCGCGGTCGGAGAACAGGACCGTGGTCCACTGGGCGATACCCAGCTGGGTGACTTCATCGAACACGAGCTGCGGCGTCGAGAGGTGGAACATCGTTACGCCGTCGAATGCGTAAATGGCGATCTTCACAAAAACTCCACCCGTTTGGCCTGAATCCATCGTATTGCGTCTTTTACGCCAATGGCGGGCGCTCGTCGGGCTCGCGACGATGGAGGAAGCCCAACCGTTAGAGCCCCAACCTGAGGAGTCACTCACCCATGAACAGCCCCCGTCGTGCACTGATTCTTGTCGATGTGCAGCAGGACTACTTCAGCGGTCCGCTGGAGATCCAGTACCCGCCCCACACCGCCTCGTTGCCACGGATCACCGCCGCCATCGACACGGCTACCTCGGCGGGGATCCCGATCGCCGTCATTCAGCATTGCTCTGGCGACGCGGCACCGGTCTTCAACCCGACGACGGACGGCTTCGGGTTGCATCCTGACGTCGCGAACCGCCGGCGCCCCGAGTGGAAGTCCGTGACGAAGCAATTCGGTACGGTGTTCGCCGGCACAGATCTTCTCGACTGGCTGCGAGAGCGCGAGATCGACACGATCACCCTCGTGGGCTACATGACGAATAACTGCATTCTCGCGTCGGCCGCCGAGTCGGAGACCCACGGGCTCGCCGCCGAGGTGCTCGCGGATGCGACCGGAGCCATCAATATCGCCAACGAAGCGGGCTTCGCCGATGCGAAGACCGTGCACATGACCCTCATGGCGCTGTTGCACTCGAACTTCGCCGCGGTCGCTACCACGGAGGCCTGGACCGAGGCCGTCGCTGCCACCTCCGCGCTGCCGAAGGGAGACCTCGGAAGCTCTGCCGTCCTCGGCGCGGCGTCAAGCCTACAGACCATTGGGAAAAACCTATAGGGTGTAGTTTGATGTGTTCGGTCGGGCGTTGCAGGTCGAACCATCAACTCATCTGGAGGTATCGCCATGATCGTCACCCCGATCTCATTGCCGTTGGTCCACGGCGTCGCTGAACTGGAACCGACACAGAGGGGCATGCGTCCACACCGGCTTCCGGTCTGGGTGCGGGAGCAGTTTCCCGACCCGCAGTTGCTGTCCGTCGAGAGCCAGCCCTCCGGGGTGCGCCTCGTCTTCGACTCGGCTGCCGAACGCATGGAGGTCGTGGTGCACCCCACCCGATCGCAATACCGGGGAGTGTCCCGGCCGCGGGGTCGCATCGATGTCTTCATCGACGGCGAAATAGCAGTGAGCGACGAGTTGACCGGGGGAGACGTCCTCGAGGTCGACCTCCAGACCGGCGCGACCGCCCTGCATGCCGGGCCCTCGCACACCACCACTCTGAGCGGCGTGCCTTCGGGCACAAAACGGTTCGAGGTCTGGCTGCCGCACAACGAATCGGTCGAGCTGATCCACGTCCACTCCGATGTGGCCCTTCTCCCCGTCTCACCGGCGGGCGCGGTGTGGATGCATCACGGCAGTTCCATCAGCCACGGCTCGAACGCGACCGCGCCCAGCCAGATCTGGCCGGCGGTCGCCGCGCGGGCCGGTGGCGTCGAACTGCTCAACCTCGGGTTCGGCGGAAGCGCGATGGTCGACCCGTTCCTCGCCCGCGTCATGCGCGACACCCCGGCCGATGTGATCAGCGTGAAGCTCGGCATCAACGTCGTGAATGTGGACGCAATGCGGCTCCGGGCCTTCGTGCCCGCCGTGCACGGCTTCCTCGACACCATTCGGGACGGGCATCCGGAGACCCCACTCGTGCTCATCTCGCCGATCTTCTGCGGTATCCACGAGCACGCGGCCGGACCGGGGGCGTTCGATCCGGCGGCGTTGGCCGAAGGGAAGGTCCGATTCGTCGCCACCGGAACGCCGGATGACACGTCGCAGGGGCGGCTGACGCTCACCGTTATCAGGGATGCACTGCAGACCCTGCTCGAGCGACGCTCCGCCGACCCCAACCTGTACTATCTCGACGGCACCGAGCTGTTCGGCGCGACGGATGCGGCCGTCCTCCCGCTTCCCGACGGCCTGCACCCGGGGCCCGAGGCCCACCAGCTCATTGGAGAGCGCTTCGCCGCGTTCGCCTTCTCGCCTGCAGGACCGTTCGCGTAAGGTCGCTCGACCTCGGGCCGGATTCAACGTCGGCACGGCCGCGCTCGCTGAGCCCGCCCACCGCCGGCGTCGACGGAGACATCCCGGTCGGGTTCGGGGCACACTGGTGTCGTGAGCGGAATCCCTTGGGTGCTGCACGTGGATCTCGACCAGTTCATCGCTGCGGTCGAGGTTCTGCGGCGCCCGGAGCTGGCCGGCTTGCCGATCATTGTCGGCGGGCGGGGTGACCCCACCGAACGCGCGGTCGTGTCGACCGCGTCGTACGAGGCCCGGGCGTTCGGCGTGGGGTCCGGCATGCCGCTGCGCATCGCGGCCCGGAAGGTGCCCGACGCGGTGATCCTGCCCGTCGATGCGGAGGAGTACCTCGCGGCGTCGGAGACCGTGATGGGAACTCTGCGCGGGCAACCGGGCGCCACCGTGCAGGTGTTGGGCTGGGACGAAGCCTTCATCGGCATCACCACGGATGATCCGGAAGGCTACGCCCGGCAGCTGCAGGCCGCGGTCTTGGAGCGAACCCGGTTGCACTGCAGTGTGGGCATCGGCGACACCCTGGTGCGCGCCAAGGTCGCCACCGGGTTCGGCAAACCGGCCGGAGTGTTCCGGCTCACGGCGGACAACTGGCTCGACGTCATGGGCGATCGGCCGACCCGCGAGCTGTGGGGCGTGGGAGCCAAGGTGTCGGGCCGGCTGGCCAAACTGGGCATCCACACCGTCGCCGAGCTTGCCGCGTGCGACCCGGCGGATCTGGTGCCGGAGTTCGGGCCCAAGATGGGGCCGTGGTACGCCGAACTCGGCCGCGGGGACGGCGCTAGCGTGGTCGACGACACCCCGTGGGTGGCCCGGGGGCACAGCCGGGAGATCACCTTCCAGCAGGACCTGACCGAGCCCGCCCAGGTCGACGACGCCGTGCGGGAACTGACCAAGCGGGTGCTGGAGGACGTCGTGGCCGAGGGGCGGCCCGTCATCGGATTGACCCTCAAGATCCGGTACTCGCCGTTCGCCACCACGACCCGGGCGCGGAGGATTCCCGCCACCTCCGACGGAGCCGAGATCCTCGCCCGGGCCGTGGACCTCGCCGCCGAGATCGAACCGGGCCGTCCCATCCGGCTCCTCGGGTTGCGCGCCGAGATGGCGATGCCCGACGACGCCCGGCAGGGGCACACACCGACGCGCGGAGGATGGTGAGGGCGCTCCGGTTCAGGACGGCGTTGATTCGGCGGCCCTACTGGAAGAGGGGAGTGACGCGGGCGATCTCCGCGAGCGCGTCGGCGCTGGGCGGGGCGATGGCCATGCGGGTGGTGCCGCCATTGATCCCGAGCAGACGGTAGGCCGCCTTCATTCGGCCCATGTCACCGGCGATGGCTGAGACCACGGTGTCGACATCCGCCTGTGCCGCGGCGAGCCGGGCGGGGTCGCCGGAATCGGCGGCCGCGGCCAGCGCGCGGAACGGTTTCGGGAGCACCGAGGAGATTCCCGAGATGACCCCCTGCGCACCGGCGTCTGCTGCCGCGGCGAGTTCGGCGTCGGCGCCGGTGTAGAGCAGGAAGCCCTCGGGCACGACCGCACGGTATTGCGCGATCAGTGCGAGGGGTTCCTCACTCACCTTGGCGCCCACGATGTTGGGCAGCTGGGCGAGTTCGGCCATCAGATCAACGCTCACGAAGTTGCCGCTGCGCTTCTGGTAGACGTAGATGTAGACCGCCAGCCCGGCGGATGCCGCGTCCACGGCGGTGAAGAACTCCCGGAGGGCGTCGTCGGTGGAGGGCAAGTAATACGGGGTGAGAACCGCGATCTCGGTGGTGCCGAGGTCGCGGGCCTGGCCGATGAGCCGCAGCACCTCGTACAGGCTCGGCGCACCCACGTGCACCACAACGCGCATCACCGGCGACAGCTCCTCCAGGCTGAGGGCGGTGAGTTGCCCGCGTTCCTCGAAGCTGAGGGAGGGGAACTCGCCGGTGGTGCCGAGCACGAAGGCGCCCTCGTTGCCGGAGGCGGCGACGTAGCGGAGGATGTCCCGGGAGCCTTCCAGGTCGAGGCGGCCGTCCTCGTGGAAGGCAACGGGCACTGCGGTGAGGATATCGCGGCGTGTCATGGGTTCACTTTCTGTTGGCGGGGCTGGGGGCCGGCTCAGTGGCGGGCTGCGCGGCCGCATGGGCGGCCGAGTACGAGGTGTTGCTGGTCGGCGTGATAACGAGTTCGTTGACGCAGACCCGGGCGGGCAACGCCGCCAGGTAACGCACGACATCACCGATGTCGTCGGGGGAGAGCATCAGCGCCTGTTCGGCATCCGTGGGCACGACCGGCCTGGTCTTGAGGATCTCCGTGCGCACCTCGCCCGGACACAGGTGGGTGGCGCGGATGCCGTGGTCGCGTTCCTGAACGTTGAGCGTTTCGGCGAGCACGCCCAGACCGGTCTTGCTGGTGGAGTAGGCGGCGCCCGCCGTGGGCGCGAAACGCCACGCGGCCCACGATGAGACGAGGATCACCAGGCCGTTCCCGCCGGCGCGCATCCCGGGCAGCACGGTGTGGATGGCCCGCATCGCCCCCGTGAGGTTGACGTCGAGAACCCGGGCGAAGTCCGCCGGGCTGGTGTCGGCCCAGTAGCGCTGGGGCGTGTTGGTGCCGGCCGAGTAGACGAGCACGGTCACCGGTCCGTGCTCGGCGGCGATCTGCTCGTGGGCGGCGGCGAGTGAGCCCGGCCCGTCGGCGGCTGAGACATCGACAGGCAAGGCGATGATCCGGCCGCCCGCTGAGCGATCGCCCGCGGCGGCCACGTCACGCAGTTCGGCGTCGCGACGGCCGGAGACGATCACGGTGTGACCGGATGCCGCCAGCGCGAGAGCCGCGCCGGCGCCGATCCCGCTGCCGCCGCCCACCACCCAGGCGACGCGCGAGCCGGTGGCCACGGTCATCCCTTCGTCGCGCCGGCGGTGAGGCCCGCGACGACGTACTTCTGGGCGAACAGCGCCACGAGCATGACCGGGATGGTGATGACGACGGAGGCCGCCATCAGTCCGCCCCAGTCCACCGAGGCGTAGCTGGTGAAGTTCGAGATCGCGACCGGCAGGGTGCGGGTGTCCTGGTTGGAGAGCACGAGCGCGAACAGAAAGTTGTTCCAGCTGAAGATGAACGCCAGGATGGCGCTGGTCGCGACCCCGGGCAGCGCCAGCGGGAGAACCACCCGCAGGAAGGCGCCGACGCGGCTCGAACCGTCGATCTGGGCGGCTTCCTCGAGCTCTTCAGGCAGGCCTTCGAAGAAGCCGACCATGATCGCCACGACCAATGGCATGGTGACGAAGATGTGGGTGAGGATGAGCGCGGTGTAGGTTCCGACGAGCTGAACCTGGCTGAACAGGAAGTACCAGGGGATGAGGAGGCTCACCCCAGGGATCACCCGGGCCAGCAGCACGAAAGCGGTCGCATTGCGGATGCGGTACCGGGCGATGCCGTACGCGGCCGGAACGCCGAGCACCAGTGCGATCACCGTGGCCCCGATGCCGACGATGACGCTGTTCAGGATGAACGGGGCGAAATTCTGCGCGCCGAACACGGTGTTGAAGTTGTTCAGGGTTGGCGTGAAGTCGAAGGTGCGGGCCGGTGAGACGATGTCGAGGTTCGTCTTGAACGCGGCCATGAGCATCCAGCCCAGCGGCAACACGAAGAGGAGAACCACGCCGACGATCGCGACGGTGCGCAGGGTCGGCAGGAGAAAACGCTTGCGGCGCCGGCGCGACGCCGGGACCCGGTGGGACGGTGAGGAGGGGGTCGTGGGCGGCGCGGTGCGCTGTGCGACGGTCTCGGTGGTGGCGTTCATGCCCGGTTTCCCTTCGTGCGCAGAATGGTGAGGGCCGTGAGGATGATCACGATGAAGAGCAGGAACAGCATCAACAGGGCGGCGGCGCTGCCGTACTGGGAATTTCCGAAGCTCTCGTTGTAGGCGAGCATGTTGAGCGTCTCGGCCTCGTTGTTGGATCCGCCGGTGCGTCCCTTGGTGGCGTAGATGATGTCGAACGTCTTCATGGCGTCGATGGAGCGCAGGATCGCGGCCGCCGCGATGGTCGGCATGAGCAGGGGCAGGGTGATGTGCACGAACCGTTGCCAGGCGTTCGCCCCGTCGACGCGGGCGGCCTCATCGGGTTCTTCCGGCAGGGTGGAGAGCCCGGCCAGCAGGATCAGCACCACCATGGGCGTCCACTGCCACACGTCGATGAAGATGAGCGTGTTGAGCGCGGTGTCGGTGCCCGAGAGCCAGAGCTGGGGTCCGAGGCCGAGCGACTTCATGAACACGTTCGCGAAGCCGATGGACGGCTCGAAGATGAGCAGCCACATCATGCCCACGGCGACCGGAGTGGCCACGAGCGGCAGCAGAATGAACACGCGCACGAGGCCCTGGCCGCGGAACGTCTTGCGCAACAGGAGCGCGATCGCCAGGCCCAGCACGAGTTCGACCACGAGGGCGGTCACGGTGAAGTAGGCCGTGCGGCCGGTGGCCGGCCAGAATCGCTCGAAGTCGGTGAGCCAGCGGGCGTAGTTGTCGAGACCCACGAAGCGGAAGGGCCGGGTCACCGAACTCGCGGAGTCGGTGAAGGAGAGGAACACGGTGTACGCGATCGGAAATACGATCAGGATCGCGACGAAGGCTATCGCCGGCGCCGTGAACACCAGCTTGAGGTGCCGGTCGATCCAGGTGGTGAGGCCGGTGCCCCGGCGGGGCTTGGGCGCCAGGTAGCTGGTCTGACTCGTGGTTGTCATGATCTGCTTTCGATGTCGCAGGGTGAAGCGAGGAGATGCGCCGGGCGGGTGCTGTCGCAGCCCGCCCGGCGCGGGAGACCGGCGGGGCCGGTCGGATGGGCTACTTCTGTTCGCCGTCGAGCAGCGTTTGGAAGTCGGTGTTCGCTTTTTCGGCGACCGCATCGACGTCGCCGCCTTCGATCGCGGTGATCGCCGGTCCGCCGACGATTTCGCGGGCCAGGGCGACCTTTTCCAGTTGCGGGCGGTCGTGGCCGACCGTGCCCTCGCTGTTGCGCACGATCTCGACGAGTCCGGCCGGGAACCCGGCGGTCGCGGCGTCATCGGCCCACGCCGAGTCGCGGGCGCTGGGCACCGTCTCCTCGGAGAGCAGGACCTTGCTGTTCTCCTCGCTGGTCACCCACTTGATGAAGTCCCAGGCGGCATCCTTCTTCGTGGAGAACTCGTTGATGCCCACGGTCTGCGGCACGATGCTGTACGGGTGCGAGCCGGCCGGGCCGGCCGGGAAGGCTCCGTACGCGACGGTGTCGACGACAGCACTGCTGGCCGGGTCGAGGAAGGTGTAGGCCTGGCTGTCGGCGTCGAGGTAGAACGCGGCGTTACCCTGCGCGAAGATCGCGGAGGCTTCGGGCCAGCCCATGTTCGTGGCTCCGGGAGGGCCGTAGTTCTTCAGCAGGCTGCCGTAGGCGGCGTACGCCTCCTTGGCCTCGGGGGTGTCGACCGTGGCGTTGCCGTCCTTGTCCTGGAAGTCACCGCCGTAGCTGTAAAGGAAGGAGGAGAACTGGGTGACCAGCGGCACCTTGGCGCCGCGCATGGCGATGCCGTAGAAACCGTTGTCGGGGTCGTTCAGCTTCGCCGCGGCCGCGTCGAGTTCCTTGAGCGTCGTCGGCACGGCGATTCCGGCGGCCTCGAGCAGGTCTGCCCGGTAGTACATGACGTGGCGCTCGGTCATCACGGGTACCCCGTAGACGGTGTCGTCGAGGGTGACGGCGTCACGGGCGGACTGCTGGAAGTCCTCCCAGTTCCACTCCGCATCGCTCTCGACGTATTCGGTCATGTCGGCGAGCCATCCGTTGCGGCTGAACTCGCGCATCACGTCTTGGACCTGGTAGCCGTACATGTCGAAGTCGCTCGACTGGGCGTTGAGCTTGACCTTGAGGGTGTCGTTCAACTGCTCGTTGCCGTAGAACTCGAGGTTGACCTTGATATCGGTCTCGTCCTCGTACTCGGCGGCGAGGGTCTTGAGGCCCTCGGTCCAGGGGCTGTTCGCCGCGATCAGGGTGAGGTCGGTGACCTCCTCCGAGTCGCCGCCGCCGCTGGAGCACGCTGTCATGCTTGCGGCGAGGGCGAGAACCAGCGGCGCCGCGAGGGCGAAGCGGGTTCGTCGTGTGCGAGTGATCATCATTGATCCTTCCTAAGTTCCAATCCATGCGGGATTGGGAGGTGGGGGTTGGGTGGGTCGGGTGCGGGTTTTGGGGTTGGTGGTAGGGGTCGTGCGGCAGCGACGGGTGGTTAGTTCGCCAGGGCCTGGGGCCGGCGGCCGGAGAAGGTGTCGACGATTGCCTGGGCGGTGGACAGTCCGATGCGGTGGTAGGCCTCGAGACTGTCGGCCGCGGCGTGGGTTGTGGCCACGACGTTGGGGAAGGCCAGCAGCGGGTTGTGCACGCTGACCGGTTCGACTTCGAAGACATCCAGGCCGGCGCCGGCGAGGTGTCCGCTGTGCAACGCGGCGACCAGCGCTGACTCGTCGATGAGGCCGCCGCGGCTTGTGTTGATCAGCACCGTTCCGGGGCGCATCGAGGCCAGCAGGTCGGCGTTCACGAGATGGTGGGTCGCGGGGATATGGGGAGCGTGGACGCTGACGATGTCGACTTCGGAGACAGCGTCGGTCAGGGTGACGAGTCGCACTCCGAGCTCGTCCGCGACGGCGGCATCGCCGAAGGGGTCGTAGGCGACGATGTCCATGTCGAAGCCGCGGAGGCGACGGGCGAAGACCTGAGACGTAGCGCCAAAGCCGATCAGGCCGATCGACTTGCCGCCGACCTCCGACCCGACGTACCGGTCCCAGGTGCCTGCGCGGATGTTGTGGTTCATCGAAGGGATCTGCCGGCACACCGACAGGAGGAGCCCCAGGGCCAGTTCGGCGACAGCGATGGCGTTGCCGCCGGGGGCGTTGACAACATCCACGCCGCGGGAGCGCGCTTCGGCGAGATCGATGTTGTCGAGGCCCACGCCGAGCCGGGAGATGATCTTCAGGGCTGGCGCCGCCGCCAGGGTGTCCCGGTCGAAGACCTCAACGCCGCAGACCGAGGCGGATGCCGTGGGAAGCAGCGGGGCCAGGTCGGCCGCGGTCCACGGCGTCGACTGGTCGTTCTCGATGAGCGTGAACCCGTTCTCGACCAGGAGGGCACGGCCGGCGGGGCAGAGTTCCGCGTACCGCACCGGGCCAACGATGACCGAGTGACCATGTCCGACGGGGGAGGAGTGCGTCATTGCTGAGGTCGCTTTCTGAGACGCCCCGCAACGTACCGTAAGTCCGGAATGCCGCTCATCGTCATTGATTGAGTAATTGTTAGTTGTTAACAGTTAACCTAACTTGCGACTCAAAGCTTCGTCAAGAACTTTCTGTGACGGATGTTCGCGTTATTGCTGCCGGGCTCTAGGAGGCCTTCGGCTGCGCTGCGGCCGGTGCCTGCTGCAGCTCGATAACGTCGCGGATGTGCTGCTTGGCCCGCACAAGGTGGTCGTGCAGTCGCTGCACCGCGGCGTCGGCGTCTCCGCCGCGCACGATGTCGAGGAACTCCTGATGGTCCACAACCGCCGCGGGCATGTCCGGGGTGTTGCTCATTTCGAGGAGCACCTCGAAGGTGCGTTGGTACGGCCGCCACGCTTCGGCGAGTCGCCGGTGCCCGGACAGACGGTAGAAGCTGGTGTGAAATTCCATGTCGGCCTGATCGAAGGCATCCGTGTCGCCCTCCCGGGCGGCGGTGGCCATGGTGTCGACGAATCGTTGCACGTCGTCCAGCCCGCTTCCGCCGGCCCGCTCGACGGCCAGACGCAACGCCATCGACTCGAGGTTCTCCCGCAGCGAGTACAGCTCTTCGATGTCCGGCAGTCCCCGGAAGCTCACGTAGAGCCGCTTCCGACGGTTCTCGACGAGACCCTCGCTCTCGAGCTGACGCAGGGCGTCGCGCACCGGGCCGCGGCTGACGTCGAACCGGGCCGCGAGGCTGTCCTCGGCGAGATGTGTGCCATTGCCGATTGCGCCGGAGATGATGTCGACACGCAGGCGGTGGGAGATCTGCTCGCCCATGCCGAGGGGCCGCGAGGGGTGGGAGGCGGCGGACATGATGCACCTTTCGTAAACAGTTGACAACACTGTACCGTTCACCCGGCGGTGGCGGTCGAGACCCGCCCGGTCGGCGTGACCGCTTCTCGCGTGAGGACGGGGGTCTCGAGTACACAAGAAATCGCCCCTGAGCTAGCCCAGAAGCGATTCCTTTGAGGTGGGTATCCAGCCAGGGAGTACTAGCCGAACGGGACGGAGCCGACCAGCACGCCGACCAGCAGCATCACCAGCGAGACCACGCAGGCGCGCCAGAGCACCTTCTTGTGGTGGTCGCCGAGGTTGACGCCGGCGAGGGAGACGAGCAGGAGGATGGCCGGTACCAGCGGGCTCTGCAGGTGCACGGGCTGACCGATGATCGAGGCGCGGGCCATCTCCACCGGGTCGATGCCGTAGGTCGCCGCGCTCTCGGCCAGCACGGGGAGGATGCCGAAGTAGAACGCGTCATTGGACATGAAGAAGGTCATCGGGATGGAGAGCACTCCGGTGATGACCGCCAGGTACTCGCCCATCGAGGCCGGTACGACCTGCACGACCCAGTCGGCCATGGCCGTGACCATGCCGGTGCCGTTCAGCACGCCCACCAGCACGCCGGCGGCGAGCACCATCGAGACGACGCCGACGATGCTGGGCGCGTGCGCGACGATCTCGTCGGCCTGGCTGCGGAGCTTCGGGAAGTTGATCACGAGCGCCAGCGCGGTGCCGACCATGAAGATGTAGGCCAGCGGCATGATGTCCAGCACCAACAGCACCATGACGGCGACGGTCAACGCGAGGTTCACCCAGATCAGCTTGGGCCGCAGTGTCGGCCGGTCGGCGCTGAGCATGGTGTCGGCCATCGCGGTGTCCCGCTCGTCTTCCAGCACCAGCTGCTCGGCCAGGGTGGTCTGCCCGGCCGGCGTCCGCTGGCCCGGGCGCACAGTGAGGATACCCGTGGTGGAGAGGGTGGCGGCTGCGCCGGGTCGCACATCCGTGCCGCGCACCAGGCGGTTGCCGCCGAATAGCTTGCGTCCGAAGCTCTGCGACGCCGACTCTGAGGCATCCGCCTGGGCGGCGGGGGAGTACTCGAGCGAGCCGATGCGCTTGCGCTCGCTCAGCCCGAGGAACCAGGCGAACGTCAGCGCGATGACGAGGCCCGTCGCCAGGGAGGGCAGCATCGGCACGAAGATGTCCGTCGGTGAGACGCCGAGCGCCGACGCGGCACGTACGGTGGGGCCGCCCCACGGCACGATGTTGAGCGTGCCGTTCATGAGCCCCGCCACGCAGGTGAGCACCACCGGGCTCATGCCCAGGCGCAGGTAGATCGGCAGCATCGCGGAGGTCGTGATGATGAAGGTCGTGGACCCGTCGCCGTCGAGCGAGACCGCGCCGGCCAGGATCGCCGTGCCCAGAACGACCTTGGCCGGGTCGTTGCCGAGGAAGCGGGTGATGAGCCGGATGAGCGGATCGAACAGCCCGACATCGATCATGATGCCGAAGAACATGATCGCGAACATGAGCAGCGCCGCCGTTGGGGCGAGGTCCCCGATCGACTCGATGATCATGTCGCCGAGACCCAGGCCGGCGCCGGCGAAGAGGCCGAAGATCGTGGGAACGAGGATGAGGGCGACCATCGGCGTGAGCCGCCTGGTCATGATGAGCACCATGAAGGTGAGGATCATGGTGAATCCGAGTATGACGAGCACATCGACTCCTTTGTCTATGTCTGGATGGTGCGTGTGTCTGGATGCTGCGGCCGAGCCGGGCGATCCCGCTCGGCGGTCTCCGCCGAAGCGGATGAGTGTGAAGCCTAGACAGGCCGCCCACGCCGCAGCCGGTATCTCGCTTTGCTGCACGTATTGCGCATATCGTTACTTGTGCGCATTCTGCTCGATGCGCCGCAAGGAGGCGGACGATGCGATTCTCAACGCAGATGCTGCTGCTCCAGCTCGCCTGCGTGACCGCCGTCGTCGCAATCTGCACCGGCGTGTTCGTGGGAATCGGCGTGCAGCAGCTGCGTGCCGAGGCCGAGACCTCTGCGCTGTCGATCGCGCGCACGGTCGCCGCCGACTCCGATGTGCGCGCCGGGGTGGCCCAGGCGTCGGCCGATGCCGGCACGCCGACGAACGCGAGCCTGCGGGACGGGCCGCTCTCCGTTCTCGCGGCCGCGGCCGAGGCTAATACCGGCGCGCTGTTCATCGTGATCACCGACGACCATGGCGTACGGCTCGCGCACCCCGACCCCACAATGCTCGGCGCTGTGGTGAGCACAGAGTTCGCCGAGGCCCTGGCCGGGCGCGAGACGGTGTCGTGGGAATCGGGCACTCTGGGCGCGTCGGCACGCGCCAAGGTACCCGTGCGTGACCCCGATACCTCGGTGCCGGTGGGGGAGGTGAGCGTCGGGTTCGCCCCGAGTAGCGTGTTCCAGGAGCTTCCCCTCCTGCTGAGCGGCGTCGCTCTGGCCGCCGGCGTGGCCCTCGCCCTGGGCGCCGTCGTGTCTTTCGTCATCCGCCGCCGCCTCGAACGCCTCACCCTCGGCCTGCAGCCCGAGGAGCTCTCGACGTTGGTGCAGAACCAGGCAGCGGTGCTCGACGGCGTGGGCGACGGGGTGCTCGCCTACGGCCCGGACGATGTCGTGACCGTCGCCAACGCCACGGCCGCCCGGCTGCTCGGCATTACCGACCTGGTCGGCCGCCGCATCCACGACCTCGCCCTGCCCGGCCCGGTGATCGCGGCCCTGGCCGGTGAGCCGAGCGCTGCGTTGGCGGGGCGGCGGGCAGCGGATACCGCCGATCCCGTCGTGCTCGCCGATCACGTCGTCTACATCGACACCCACCCGGTGTCGCGCGCGAACCGGAACCTGGGCGTGATCGCGGTGATCCGCGACCGCACCGACGTCGTCACCCTCACGGACCGCCTCGAAACCGTCGCCTCGATGACCGAGGCGCTGCGGGTGCAGCGGCACGAGTTCGCCAATCGGTTGCACGTGACGGCCGGTTTGATGGATGCCGGCCGGGTGCCCGACGCCCGGGACTACCTTGACGATGTGCTGGACACCTCCCGCGCCCCTGGCGGCCCGTTCGCCGGTGAACATCTGACCGAGCCGTTCCTGCTGTCGCTGGTGGAGGCCAAGGCCGCGCAGGCCGGTGAACGCGGCGTGGCCCTGACGGTGGGGCCCGACTCGCTGGTGCGCGGGGTCGTGTCGGCGCCGGCGGATGTGGCTACTGTGCTGGCCAACCTTGTCGACAACGCCGTGACCGCTGCCGTCTATGGCGCCGAGCCCCGGTGGGTGGACGTGGAGCTGCTCGACGACGGCGACACCCTCGTCATCACCGTGTCCGACTCCGGTCAGGGCGTGTTCGATGACACACAGGTGTTCAGCGACGTGCCGCGCCCGGACGTGGACCCGGATGCGGTGCACGGGCGGGGGATCGGCCTGCCGCTGGTGCGCGACATTGCGGCGCGTCTGGGGGGCGAGATGTGGCTGGCCGATGCCGGCGGCCCCGGCGGAAGTGGAGCCGTGTTCTGCGCACGTCTGCCCGGGGTTATGCGGGCACCGAACCATCCAGCACAAGGAGAAGAACGATGACCGACACCATTTCCGTGCTCGTCGTCGACGATGACTTCCGCGTCGGCGGTCTGCATCGCGACATCGTCGACGCGTGCCCCGGGTACACCGCCCTCGAGCCGGTTCGGGGAGTGCGCGCCGCACGCGCAGCGGTGCGCGACCTGCGGCCCGACCTGGTCATCTGCGATGTCTACCTGCCCGACGGCGACGGCATCGCGTTCGTCGCCGAGATCGACGTCGACGCGTTCATGATCAGTGCGGCCTCGGACGGCGCCACGGTGCGACGGGCACTCCGTGCCGGCGCACTGGACTACCTCATCAAGCCGTTCGAACCGGTCCGGCTCAGCGACCGGCTTGAGGCCTATCGCCGCTTCCGCACCCTCGCCGCTGAGGACCGTCAGCTCGACCAAGATGCGATCGAGAAGGCGCAGCGGGTGCTGCACGGCCGGGATGGCCCAGCGGCTTCCGGCTCGCGGTCCACGACCGAGAAGTTGCTCATCGAGCTGCTCCAGGACGGCGAGACGTCGGCAAGCCTGATCGCCGACCGCGCCGGTCTGTCCCGCGCGACGGCGCAGCGGCACCTCGCCGCCCTTGCCACCCGCGGAGACGTGGACGTGACCCTGCGCTACGGCTCCACCGGGCGCCCCGAGCATCGGTACAGCGTGCGCCGCTGACGCTGACGCTGACGCTGACGCTGACGCTGACGCTGACGCTGACGCTGACGCTGACGCTGACGCTGACGCTGACGCTGTCGCTGGTCAAGCTTGTCGAAACCCCGCGAGCCGGCCTGTGGACTCGCCCCGCAAGCGACCGAGAAACCGATGGGACGGGCGCGGCCCACAAGCAGCTCACCGGGTCTCGACAAGCTCGACCGACGAGAGGGGAGCGGCCCGTACGGACCTCACCGGGTGACTTCCGCCGGGCGGGTGGAGCGGGTGAAGGACCGCTGGACTCTGCCGGCCAACCGAACCAAGCCCTGGTGCCTGAGCTCGATCCACACGGCGCGGGCGGATGCGACCACGTCGCCGCGTTCGTCGAGGAGTGCGCTGGCGGTCTGGGTCGATCGGCCGTGAGCCTGGACTGTCCACCCGACCACAACGAGCCGTTCACCGATCAGCACCTCCCGGTTGCGGTGGACGGCAAGGGTGCCGAGGAGCCCGATCCGGCCGTCGAGCAGGGACATCGCCGGGTAGCTGGGGCAATCCAGAGCACCCCAGATGGCGGCCGGATGCACGACGCCGTCGGTGGCGTCCAGGTCACGTGGCACGAACGGGGCAGCGAGTATGTCGCTGCGGGCGGCGAGCGGCCCAGGCGTAACCTGTAGGCCGTCCCGACGCTCGGGCCCGCACACCACGCAGTTCGACAACAGGTGGCGGGCGCCGTGGAGCGGACTTGCCGCACGCGCCGCCTCCGCGTCGTCGAACTTGGGCGCGACCGGAGGGATCATTGTGAACTGGTCGACCTGTCGAGCCTCGGCGACGAGTCGGTGGCGCGGGTCGACCACCTGGGTGCCGAGCCCGCCGGCATCCGCGTCGACTTCCAGTGCCGTCTCGAGGGGTACCGGCCGGATGAGCCGCACGCTCGCTGTGCCGCCCAGGGCCTGGGCGATCGTGCCGCAGGCGAATCCGCCGTTGGCGCTGCGGGGTGGGCCGTTCAGGCGAGCGTCGATCTGAAATGTTCTTGTTGTTGTTTCCATGCCACCAGGAAACATCGGGAGGCCTGCCATCCTCATCGCCGGATCGGGCCAACTCGGCCTGGCCGGATCGGGCCATGCCACTGACGCGACAAGCCCCGGATCGGGGCAGGCGTGTGGCGCGGCGCCGATGCTTGACAACCTGCGTGCGCTTTTTAGACTCCGGAATATGACGGCGGATGAGCAGATCGTGCGGCACGCGCGGGTCGGAGACCGCAGCGTGGCATGGTGCGCCGTCGGTTCGGGCTCGCCGCTTGTGATCGGAGGGTGGTGGGCCAGTCACTTGGCGGTGAACTGGGACGATCCGGCGTTCCAGAGGTTCGTGCGGGCGCTCTCCCGGCGGCACACCGTCATCCGCTACGACCGCCCCGGCACCGGTCTGTCGGATCGGGACGGACCTCCTCCCGTGAGCCTCGACGATGAGGTGGCGACTCTGGCTGGCCTCCTGGGGGCGATCGACGACTTCCCGCGAGCGTCGCTGATGGGCGCCTCGTCGGGATCCGCGGTGGCGGCGGCCTACGCCGCCCAGCACCCGGAGCGTGTGGACAGGCTGGTGCTGTACGGCAGTTATCCACGCGGCGCGGACATCGCCCCGCGGGCTGCGCGGGAGCAGCTGGTGTCGATCGTCGAACATCAGTGGGGCCTCGGCGCGCGTGTCCTGGCCGACGTGTTCCTCCCGAACGCGACGGGCGGAGAACGGGCAGAATTTGCGCGGTTCCAGCGACGATCCGCCTCACGGGAGACAGCCTCGAAGGCCCTGCGCGCTGTGTACGAGATCGACTCGGCCGCCTATCTGGCACGCCTGCGCGTGCCGACCCTGGTGCTGCATCGGCGAGACGACCGAGCCATCCCGTTCGCCCTCGGCCGCGAGGTGGCTGACACCGTTCCCGGTGCGACATTCGTCGCACTGGACGGCGACGATCACTTCCCGTGGTTGGGCGACAGCCTCGCCGTGGTCGATGCGACCGAACGCTTCCTCGACGGCCTGCCGCCGCGCCCGCAGGCAGAGCCGCGCCACGCGGCTGCGCTCACGGTGCGGGAACGCGAGGTGCTGACGCTCGTGGCCCAAGGCCTGACTGACGCTCAAATCGCCGACCGGTTGTACCTCAGCTCCCACACGGTGCATCGGCACGTCGCCAACGCGCGTACCAAGCTCGGCGTACCCTCCCGGGCCGCCGCCGCGGCCTGGGTGCTGACCCATCCGCGCTGATCTCCCCGGCGGCCGTGGTCGCCGGGTGCGGGATGGTGCGCTCTGGTCTAGCGAACGCGCTCGGCCGTGAACTGCAGCCGGGGGTGAGCGTAGAACTCCTGGGCCTCGATGAGCTGGAGCTCGCGCTCACCCGACCGATACGTCAGCTCGATCAGGTCGAACACGCTCGAGGCCGTTCGCTCCAGCGCCACTGCAGCGTCGCCGGTCGCGCGGTAGTGCGCCGAGAACAATGCCGCGGTGACGTCGCCCGATCCGTTCGCCTTGAAGGGCAGATGGGGCGTCTGCACGATCCAGGCACCGGCCTCATCAACGGCGAGCATCTCGATCGTGCCGGCCGCGCGATCGGGGCGTTCCACACTCGTCACGAGCACGGTCGACGGTCCCATCGCGCGGGCAAGATCCACCGAGTCGAGCGTCGATTCCAGGGTCGATGGGTCCGTTCCGGTCAGGAAGCCCAGCTCGAACTGGTTGGGAGTGATGACGTCGGCCACGGGCACCACCCGGTCCCGCAGCAGGACGGGGATCTCCGGGGCCACGAAGCACCCCGATTTCGCGTTGCCCATCACCGGATCGCAGGCGTAGATCGCCGAGGGGTTCGCCGCCTTGACCCGCTGTACCGCATCGACAATGACATCGCCGATGCCGGTGCCGCCCTGGTAGCCCGAAAGCACCACGTCGATCTGGCCGAGCACGCCGCGCTCCTCGATGCCGAGGATCACGTCGTGCACATCGTCGGGTGCGATGAGAGAGCCACGCCAGGCGCCATAGCCGGTGTGATTGGAGAAGTTCACCGTGTTGACCGGCAGCACTTCGATACCGAGGCGCTGGAGGGGGAACACGGCGGCTGAGTTTCCAACGTGGCCGTAGGCGACGGCGGACTGAATCGAGAGAATCTTCACGAGACCAATCTTCCTCCTTCGCTCGGCCCGCAAATGTCGGAGGCTTGCGCGGCTCGCTTCCGGTCGCTAACATACAATCAAATGGTTGTATTAGAGCTTTCAGATCAGGACGTCAACCGTCTCTTCCGTGCCCTCGCGGATGCGACGCGGCGCGATATCGTGCGCCGCACGCTGATCACGGGTGTCACGGTGTCCCAATTGGCGGAGTCCTACGAGATGTCGTTCGCGGCAGTTCAGAAGCACATCGCAGTGTTGGAGGAGGCGAGGCTCGTGACGAAAGAGCCACGCGGGCGTGAGCGGATGGTGCGGGGCAACCCCGATCGCATCCGTGAGGCGCAGCGCCTGCTCGACAGCTTCGAAGAACTCTGGCGCTCGCGCATCGACCGGCTGGACGCTCTACTTGCCGAAGACGACGAACCCGCTCCACCCGATGTCTAACCGACTCACCGAAAGGAAAATCATGCCTGTCACCTCTGTCGAGAAAGACCTCGACCAGCTCACGCTTACGATCGTCGCCGACTTCTCGGCGCCCCTCCGTCGGGTCTGGGATGCCTACACCGATCCGCGCCAGATCGAGCGATTCTGGGGCCCGCCGACCTACCCCGCCAAGTTCTTCCGGCATGACGCCCACGCCGGCGGCCGGAGCGTCTATTCGATGACCGGCCCCGAGGGCGACGTGCACTATGGCTGCTGGGACTGGACCGCAGCAGACGCCCCCCATTCCTTCGCAGTCATCGACCAGTTCGCCGATGAGACGGGCGTGCCGAACACCGACCTCCCGGCCACCCGGGTGAACTTCGCCTTCGAAGGGACGAGCGGTGGGAGCCGTCTCACGACCACCTCGTATTTCGACTCGGTCGAGCAGATGCAGCAACTGCTCGAGATGGGCATGCTCGAGGGCACCCGCGAGGCGATGGCCCAGATCGACCAGGTCCTGGCCGATCTGGCGGCTTTCGCCACCGACCACGCGGCCCAGGCGGAGATCCTCACCGACACCCAGGTGCGCGTGGCCCGGGTCATCCGCGGCACCGTCGACCAGGTCTGGCGGGCGCACAACGACGCCGACCTCATGAAGCGGTGGCTGCTCGGACCGGACGGATGGTCGATGCCGGTCTGCGAGATCGCCACCGAGGTCGGCGACACGTATCGCTACGAATGGCAGCGGGACGGCCGCGACGAGCGCTTCGGATTCACGGGGGAGTTGCTCGAGTCGGCGGCACCGCACCGTGCTGTCACGACCGAGGCGATGATCGGAATGGACTTCCCGGCCACACTCAACGAGATGACCCTGACGGAAGTCGAGGGGGGCACCCTGCTCTCCCTCGTCATCACCTACGCGAACGCCGAGCAGCGCGACGCGGTGCTGGCCACGGGAATGACCGACGGCATGGAGACGAGCTACCAGCGTCTCGAGGGGCTGCTGCAGCCGGCTCGGGCGTAGGTCTGGATGCCCCCGGGCGGCTTCACGGTGCTGTCGTGACTACGATCTTTCCGCGAAGCCCCGGTGCCGTGAAAGCCCGGTGGGCATCCTGGACGCGCTCGAGGGGGAACGTCTCGTGAACGAGCGCCCGGATGGAGTGAGTGTCGACGAAGCTGGTCAGGCCGTTGAGGTAACCCGCCGGTGGCTCGCCGGCAAATGTGCGGATGCGACCTCGCCCGAAGACTGACGAGGCCGCGATGGTGACCAGGCCTGCGAGCGAGTCGAATGCGACGCTGACCATGCGTCCGCCGGGGGAGAGCACGCGGCGCCACGCCAGCAGGTCGGTCCCGACCGTGTCGAGAATCACGTCGGCGGAACCCACTGAGGCCGGCGCGGTCGTCGCGTAATCGAAGAACTCGTGCGCACCGAGGCTGCGGGCGAGTTCTTCGCCTCGTGCCGATGCCAATACGGCCACCCGGCCGCCGAGAGCGGCGGCGATCTGCACGGCGGCGCTTCCGACTCCGCCGGTGCCGCCGCGCACCAGGACACGCTCGCCCGGCTGTACGCGCGCAACATCGCGAAGCGCCCGCAGCGACGTGTATCCGCCGACGACGAGCGCAGCGGCCTGAACATCGTCGAGAGACTCGGGAGCTCTGGCCACCTGCCGGGCGTCGACCGCGGCGTATTCTGCGGTCATCCCGCGCGCGCTTTTCATACTGAAGGCGCCGGCGCGGATGCCCCACACGCGATCGCCCACCTCGAGTCCCCTCACATCCGCGCCGACGCCGTCGACGGTTCCTACGACGTCAATACCGAGGCCCTGGGGCAACCGGCGTCCCGTCAGAACAGCGAGCTGTCCCGCGCGGTGGGCCGCATCGACGGCGTTCAGGCTCGACGCGCTCACGCGGACGAGTACCTCTCCGGCGGCGGCCGCAGGGACGGTCGTCTCGGCGACCTGGACTGCGCGCCAATCGCCGAAACGCGTGATTTGTGCAGTGCGCACGATGCCTCCATGGTGTGAGCTGGAAATGGAAGATATCTTCCACTTGCGGAGGCTAGCATTAAATGAAAGAGGTGTTCCACTTAGTTAGGATGGAGGAATGGAACTCCGAGTGGATGCGCGCGACAACCGGGAGCGAATCATCGACGCTGCCGAAGCTTTGTTCGTAACCCGGGGGATAGCCGTCCCGATGTCGGACGTCGCGAGGAGCGCGGGGGTGGGGGCGGCCACGCTGTCTCGCCGTTTTCCGACAAAGGATGCGCTCGTCGACGCTGTCTTCGCGCGCCAGCTGGGCTGGTGGTTGAGCGCGATCCAGGCGGCCGAGCAGGCAGAGGATGGTTGGCAGGCGCTGTCCACCCTCCTCGAAGAATCCTGCGTTCAACAGGCCCACGACAGGGCGTGCGCCGAGTTGGTCGTGCGCGCGTTCCTGCAGGGGAACACCTTCGAAGCGGAGAGAAATTCCGCTCGAATGGCGGTGGAGCGGATCATCGAACGGGCGCAGCGGGAGGGTGCCGCGTCGTCGGACGTGGGGTGGGACGACGTGGTGCTGCTGATCGAAGCGAACGCAGGCGCAGCCAGTCTGACCTCGAGTGACCCCGAGGCCGGCGCGCGCCGGCTCGTGGGCCACTTCCTTCGCTCATTTGCTGCGCGCTGAGCGTAGCGGCCCAGCGCCGCGGGGCGAACTGTCTGCGATAGATCTTGAGCGAAAGAGTCATGCGCTGGGTTGATACTCGCGGCAAATTCTTCACGATAATGAATAAAAGCCTTGACTTCGCAATCTCAGTGAATAAAGCTGTACTCGTCCTGATCCGCAGTGCCGCAGTTGGAGGCGTGGTTTCCTCGAACGCTTCCTCCCGCACTGGAACAATTCCGCTACGAAGAGCCATGCGTAGCACGTCGGGCTCATACCCCCTCCCTTGGTGACGCCTGCCCCAGCGGCCGTCCCCGCAACCGATAGGCCTCTGTCACCGTGCCCAGTCACGGCGATGCAAGCCAGCACCCTCAGGCGCCAATGGCGGCGTCAAAGAAGGAATCAACATGCTCAGCACCACCGTTACAGACACTGTGCACCTGCCCCGGCGGCTCACTCCGGACGTTCGTCGGGGGCTTCTCGGCCTCGGCCTCGGAAACACGCTGGAGTGGTACGACTGGATGATCTTCGGTCTCCTCTCCGCATTCATCGGTCCGAAATTCTTCCCCTCGGAGGATCCGCTGACGGCCACCCTGAACGCCCTCGCCGTCTTCGCGGTCGGGTTCGCGTTCCGTCCGTTGGGCGGGATCCTTCTCGGCACGCTCGCGGACCGGATCGGCCGGCGCCGGGTCATGCTCATGTCCATCACCATGATGGCGACCACCACGGCAATCATCGCCGTCGCCCCGACCTACGATCAGATCGGCTCCTGGGCGGGCATCATCCTGCTGCTCTGCCGCGTGGTGCAGGGCGTCTCCACCGGTATCGAGGCGCCGCTGTCCACGGCTCACGCGGTGGAACTGGCCCCGGTCGGACGCGAGGGCCTGGTCGCCGGGCTGATGTCGTTCTACGTCAACCTCGGCATCCTGCTCGCATCACTCACCAGCTTCCTCACCAGCCTGCTGCTCGGCGGCGAAGTGATGGCCGACTGGGGCTGGCGAGTGCCGTTCGTCATCGGCGCGGTATTCGGCCTCGTCGTGGTCTATCTGCGCCGCTCGCTCCCCGAGACGATGTCGACCGATGAACTCGCGTCCAACACGCCGAAGAAGGTCTGGACCGACGTGCGCAAGCACTGGCTCAGCGTGCTCGCCATCATCTTCGTCGTGGGCGCAGCACAGGCGTACAACTACGCCTGGAACGTGGGCCTGCCCAGCACAGCCCGCGGTAATTTCAAGGAAGACCCCACCATCGTCTTCGCCCTCACCACGGTGCTCGGTGTCGTCCTGGTCATCGGCAGCTGGATCATCGGCAAGCTCGTTGACGGCAAGGCCATGTCCAAATGGTTCCTGGTCACCCGCATCCTGGCGATCCCCTCTGTGTTCCTGATGCTGCTGTACGTGCAGCCGGGCATCGTCGGCTTCGCCGCGGTGCTCCTCGGCGGATCGATCGTGCTGGTCCTCAACATGACGCTCTACAACGTCGTCTCTTCTTCCCTCATGCCCAAGAGTTGCCGCGGGACAGGCGTTGCGCTCGGTTACGGCATCGGCGTCGCCCTGTTCGGCGGCACCGCCTCGTACCTGCTCGTCTGGCTGCAGTCCGTCGACCTGAACTGGGTCTTCCCGGTCTACGTCGCGGTGCTCTCGATCCTCAGCATCATTTTCTACCTGCTCGCTCGCCGCTCCAACGGCCTGTTCGTTGGAAAGTAAGGACCATCTCATGACTACTCTCGACCTGCGCACCACCACGGCCGACCTCACGGCACCGGTCATCTCCCGTTCCGACATCCTCGTGGTCGGCGGTGGCCCCGCCGGCGTTGCCGCGGCCGTCACCGCAGCGCGAAGCGGCGCCAGCGTCACTCTGCTGGAGCGCTACTCCGCTCTGGGCGGTCTCGCCTCCGGCGGAATGGTCCTGGTACTGGACGACATGATCAACGGCCCGGAGATCACCGTCACCGGAATCGTCAGCGAGTACGTCGACCGTCTGGAGAGCATCGGATTGGCCGTGGTGCCGCCGGAAGAGGACCGCCACGCCTCAACCGACACCTGGAACAAGTGGGGCCGATTCGGGCTCTTCGACTTCCACTCGCACAGCAACCCGAAGCCGATCTGCTACGCGGCTGCGTTCGACCCTGACGGCTGGAAACGGGTCTCCAACGACCTTGTCCGCGAGGCGGGCGTGAATCTGCGCTTGCACTCCTGGTTCTCCCGGCCCATCGTCGACAACGGCGTCATGAAGGGCGTCATCTGCGAAACCAAGTCCGGCCCGCAGGCGTTCATGGCCGACATCGTCATCGACACCACCGGCGACATCGACGTCGCCTCCCGCGCCGGGGCCAGCTACGCCCACGACAGCTATCTCACCACGCTCGTCTTCCGGCTCGGCGGCGTCGACACCGTCGCCGCAGAACTGTACGAACAGGAACACCCCAAAGAAGCGCGCGCAATCAACCGTCAGGTGAAACGCCTGCTTGGCGGCGCGTGGGAACTGTGGTGGCTGAAGACGCCCATTCCCGGCGTGGTGTGGTGCAACGCCCCGCACATGACCGGGTTCGACGGCGTCGACCCCGAGGACATGACGAAGGCCGAATTCGCAGCCCGCGACCGCATCACCGAAGCGGTCGATTTCGTCAGGGCCAACCTGCCCGGCTTCGAGAACACCTACATCGTGGACGTCGCCCAGCAGATGGGCGTGCGGCAGACCCGGCTCCTGCAGGGCGAATACGTCATGACCAAGGAAGACGTCACGTCGCGTCGCCACTTCGCCGACTCCGTCGCCCGCGGTCGCGACTACTACTATCCCTACCGGTCCCTGCTGCCCAAGGAGGTCGACCAGCTGCTCGTCGCCGGCCGGCACTATTCCGCCACTCCGGAGGCGCAGAAGATGTCCCGCGAGATCCCGCCCTGCATGGCCATGGGACAGGCCGTCGGTGCCGCCGCGGCACTCGCCCTGGACCAGGGCGTCCTGGTGCGCGACGTGCCGGCCGCCGATATCCAACGCGAAATGCACAAGCACGGTGCCGACCCGGGCGACATCCCCTCCGCGAACGCCAGCATCGACGCGGATGCGCTGGCCCAAGTATGAGTGCCGCCGCCACGATGCCGTTGCACGGCATCACCATCGTCGACTTCACCCAGGTATACATGGGGCCGAGCTGTACCCAACTGCTCGGTGACTACGGCGCCGACATCATCAAGGTCGAACGACCGGTCCTGGGCGATATCTCCCGCAACTCCTTCCCCGACAAGGACGGCCAGGACAACCCGATCTTCTTGGCGATCAACCGCAACAAGCGCAGCCTCTCCATCGACACCCGGAAGGAGGAGGGGCGCGAGGTCCTGCGCCAACTCCTGGTCGACGCTGACGTCGTCGTGAGCAACTTCCGGGCCGGAGTGATGGAGCGGATGGGCTTCGGCTACGACGAACTGAAGGAGAGCAACCCCGGCCTCATCTGGGCATCCGGTACCGGATTCGGCACCGAAGGCCCGTACTCACACAAGGGCGGCCAGGACGTGATCGCCCAGGCCTACTCGGGTGTGATGTGGCGGCGTGAATCCGCGGACTCACCGCTCTCGGTGTACCCGACCACACTGTGCGACTACACGACCGGGATGCACCTGATGCAGGGCATCCTGCTGGCCCTGCGCACCCGCGACGAATCCGGTGTCGGCCAGAAGGTCGAGGTCACCATGTACGACTCCATGCTGCACATGCAGATGCAGGAGGCGTGCATGCAGCTCAACCGCGGCTACGAGGTCAACTGGGGTGCGATGCCGCTCAGCGGGGTCTACGCGACCACGGATGGCGCCATCGCCATGGTCGGCGGCTTCACCCCGGATCCGCTCAGGCACATTTCGCTGGCCCTCGAACTCGACGAGGACCTGAGCCTGCGGTCCGAATTCGCCACGCTCGAGCAGCAGTTCGAACACAAGCCGGTCCTGCAGGGGATCTTCCGCGACAAGATCGCCACCAACAGCACGGCGTACTGGAGCGAGCGACTCGAAAGCGAGGGGCTGCTCAACGCTCCCGTGCACACCCTGGAGCAGGCCCTGGACGACGAGCAGACCACGGCGAACAACATGATCGTGGAAGTGGAGCATCCATCCGTGGGAACCGTGCGTATGCTCAACGCCCCCATTCGCCTGTCGGCGACCCCGCCGACCATCCGCCGCAGCGCCCCGCGCCTCGGCGAGCACAACGTTGAAGTGCTGCTGGAAAACGGCTACGACGCCGCGGCCATCGCCCGCCTGCAGGAGCTGGGCGTGCTGCGATGAGCGTGGTGCTGGAAGACGAGGTGGTTCTGAGCATCGTTGACCACGTCGCCACCGTGACCATCAACCGCCCGCAGGTGATGAACGCCGTCGACGAGGCCACCACGCACCGGCTGAACGAGATCTGGGACCAGATCGAGAACGACCGCGACATCCGCGTCGTCGTGTTGACCGGCGCCGGGGACCGCGCCTTCTGCGTCGGTGCCGACATGTCGGCCGCAGCGGTGGACAAGACCGGCCTGCAGTACTGGGCCGACCTCGACCCGAACGGCTTCGGCGGTCTCAGCCTGCGCACCACCCTGGATGTCCCCGTCATCGTTCGCGTCAACGGTTATGCGCTCGGCGGCGGCATGGAGATGGTGCTCGGCGCCGACATCGTCGTCGCGGCCGAATCCGCCCAGTTCGGCCTGACCGAACCGCGGGTGGGACGCCTGGCCCTCGACGGCGGAATCAGCCAACTCGTGCGCAAAATCCCCTACACGCAGGCCATGGGGCTGCTCCTCACCGGGCGCAGGGCCCCGGCCACCGAAATGGCGGCGCTGGGTCTGGTCAACGAGGTGATACCCGCCGCCGAACTGGACGCGGCAGTCGACCGTTGGGTCCAGCAGATCCTCGCCTGCGCCCCCACGTCTGTGCGGGCTGTGAAGCAGATGGTGACCCAGACCATGCACCTCTCCGCTCAGGACGCCCGCCGGGTTCGGCTGCCCGCCCTGATGGAGGCCCTCGACAGCAGCGACTCGGCCGAAGGTGTTCTGGCGTTCCAAGAGAAGCGGCGACCCGTTTGGCCCGGCAAGTGACCGGGCAGCAGGTCGCGCCGGTGCCCCGCACCCTCGCCTCCGGCGTCTGGGGCGTGCTCGCGACGCCATTGCAGGGCAGCACCTTCGACGTGGACGTGGACAGTCTCGCTCTGCTGGCCGAGCACTATGAAGCCATCGGCGCGACCGGGCTGACCGTGCTCGGAGTCTTCGGCGAAGCTGCCGCGCTCGCCGCGGCGGAGCGAGAGCTCGTGCTCGAGATCGTGACGGAATCCACGACCCTCCCTCTTGTCGTCGGCATCTCCGCCTTGGCCACCCAGCCGGCGATCGAGGAGGTGGCGGCCGCGCAGTCAGCGGCCGGCGACCGAATCGTCGCGGTGATGGTGCAGGTCAATTCCCCGAACCCTCGAGTCGTCGCCCGGCACCTGCAGGCCATCCATGAGGCCACCGGCGCCTTCATCGTCCTGCAGGACTATCCCCGTGCCAGCGGGGTGGCCATCCCGACACCGGCGCTGATCTCGGTGGCCACGTCCTGCCCGTTCGTGATTGCCCTCAAAGCCGAGGCGCCCCCGACCCCGGTGGCCATCGCCACCCTCACCGCGGCTCTGGACATTCCAGTCTTCGGCGGTTTGGGCGGTCAGGGGCTACTCGACGAGCTGCTGTCCGGCGCCGCCGGGGCGATGACGGGATTCTCCTACCCGGAGGCCCTCATCGCCTGTGTGACCGCGTGGACGGACTCGGGGTACGAGGCGGCGCGCGACGCTCTGCTGCCGGCCCTGCCGCTGATCAACTTCGAGCAGCAGCCCACGATCGCCCTGGCCCTGCGCAAGGAGTGCTTTCGCCAGCGCGGGCTGATCAAGGAATCCGGTGTGCGGCCCCCTGCCGCCGAGTATCCGGAGAGCCTGCGCGAGTCGATGCTCATTCACCTGCGCGAAGCCGCCACCGCATATCCCGGGAGGAACTGATGGATCTCAAGCTAACGGGAAAGACCGCCCTCATCGCCGCCTCCACCGGCGGCCTCGGCCTCGCCGTGGCAACCGCGCTGGCGGCCGAGGGTGCGAACGTCGTGATCACCGGCCGACGTGCGGACCGCGCCAGGGACATCGCGGGGACCCTGCCGCACGCCGTGGGCATCGCAGCCGACCTCGGCACAGAGGCAGGTATCGACGCGGCATTCAACGGGGCGGTGAACGCCTTCGGCCCGATCGACATCCTGGTGCTGAACGGGCCAGGACCTAAACCGGGGGCGGCGGCGGCGTTGAGCAACGACGATATCGGGTCGGCCTTCGACCTGCTGGTCAAGCCGCAACACGCCCTGGTGAGCCGGGCGCTGCCCGGCATGCGCTCCCGGCGGTGGGGGCGCATCCTCGCACTCGGATCGAGCGGCGTCGTCGCCCCGCTGCCCAACCTGGCTGTCTCCAACATCGGCCGGGCGGCGCTCGCCGGCTACCTCAAGACTCTCGCGGCCGAAGTGGCCCTGGACGAGGTGACCGTGAACATGCTCCTGCCCGGCCGGATACAAACCGACCGTGTCGGTGAACTCGATCTCGCCGCGGCCAAACGGCGCGGCACCACCATCGACGCGATCCAACAGGAATCACGCAGCAGCATCCCCGCGCGTCGCTACGGCGACCCGGCCGAGTTCGGCGCCGCGGCAGCGTTTCTCTGCAGCGGACCGGCCTCGTACATCACCGGCGTGGCCCTGCGCTGCGACGGCGGCCTGATTCGCAGCCTCTAGTCATCGACACCAGAAGGAAGCACCATGAACAGCACAGCAATTGCCCAGAACCTGATCAACGGCGAATGGCTCGGCGGAAGCGACATTCACCGAATGAACCCCGCACGACCCGGTCAGGTCGCGGTCGTCTCGCCGAGCGGAACCCTGCAGGACCTTGACGACGCCATCGCCGCCGCCGAATCGGCGCAGACCGCTTGGGCCGCCATGCCGCTGCCCGCCCGCGGCGCCATCCTGATCACCGCCGGCACTCTGTTGCAGGAGCGCAAACGCGCCGTTGCCGAGGATCTCGTGCGGGAGGAGGGCAAGACCATCGCCGAGGCCATGGGCGAGGTGACCCGCGCCATCGACGTGCTTCGCTTCTTCGGATCGCTCGGCTGGGCGCCGACGGGGGACGTCTTGCCCAGCGGGCTGCCGAACACCTCGATCTACACCCGCCGTGAGGCCCTCGGCGTGATCGGGCTGATCACGCCGTGGAACTTCCCGATCGCCATTCCCGCCTGGAAGACCGCCCCCGCCCTGATCAGCGGCAACACCGTCGTGCTCAAGCCGGCCGAATTGACGCCGATGTCGGCCACTCACCTCGCCAGGGCGTTGGCAGACGCTGGCCTGCCCGCCGGCGTGCTCAACATCGTGCACGGTAAGGGACGCACGATCGGTGCGGCGCTGGCCCGCGACAGGCGTGTCGCCGGGTTGTCCTTCACCGGATCCACGGCCGTCGGCCTTGGCCTGCACCAGGTCATGAGCGAGCGCCGCGCCCGCGTGCAGCTCGAAATGGGCGGCAAGAACGGCGTGCTCGTTCTGGATGACGCCGACCCGCGCAAGGCCGCCCAGGTTGTCGCCGCCGGCGGCTTCGCGCTCACGGGGCAGGCCTGCACGGCCACGTCGCGGGTGTACGTCACCCCGGGCATCCGCTCCGCGTTCCTGGAAGAGCTCGTGGCCCAAGCCGGGGGTTACTCGCCCGGCGACGGCCTCGACACCGCAACCACGATGGGTGTCGTGGTCAGTGACAGCCAGCTGGACCAGAACGAGAGTGCCGTGCGGGATGCGCTGGGGCGCGGAGCGACCGCCCTGCACGGCGCCCCCGCCAACAACGGGCTGCACTTCACCCCGACCGTGCTCACGGATATCGCCCACGATGATCCCGCCGTGCGCGACGAAATCTTCGGCCCGGTCATCGCCGCCCTGGAGGTTCCGGACTACGAATCCGGCCTCGCCGCCATCAACGACTCGCGTTACGGTCTCACTGCCGGGATCTGCACCGACAGCCTCGCCCGCTCCACCGACTTCGCCCAGCGTGCGCAGGCCGGCGTCATCAAGATCAACCGTCCGACCGCCGGCCTGGACCTCAACGTGCCGTTCGGCGGAGTCAAAGACTCCTCGACGAACACGTTCAGGGAACAGGGCCGCACGGCGCTGGACTTCTTCACCTGGGGCAAGACCGTCTACACCGGAGTGTGATTCGCCGTCATGACCTTCGTGATCGCTCAGCCCTGTGTGGACGTCAAGGACAAAGCCTGCATTGAGGCCTGTCCGGTCGATTGCATCTACGAGGGGGAGCGGTCCCTGTACATCCACCCGGGGGAATGCGTTGATTGTGGGGCGTGCGATCCGGTCTGCCCCGTCGAGGCCATCTTCTACGTTGACGACGTGCCGGAGGAATGGGCCGGATATACGGTGGCCAACGTCGAGTTCTTCAGCGAACTGGGCTCTCCGCAGGGCGCCGCCCCGCTGGGCAACACCGGCCTGGATCACCACCTCATCGCAGCTGTGGCTCCCAGGCTGAACGAAGAAAAAGCCGCACGGTGACGATGCACTAAAATAATTCACGAAGGTAAAAATCTGGGTGGCCGGGCAGACAGTGACACCTTGGCACTCTTCATCCGACACGGGAGGGCCGATGTCCGAAGTCAAAGCGGGGGTGACACCAGCTTCTCTGAACGGACTCCTGGCGACTGTCGGTGTCCTGGTGCATTCCTTGCGCAAAGAGAAAGGCCTGACTCTGGCGCAGCTGGCCGAGACCGCCGGCCTGAGTCCCGCCATCGTCAGCCAGATCGAACGGGGCAAGGCGAACCCGTCGTTCACAACGCTCGCGCAACTGGCTCACGGCCTTGAGATCCCGGTTGGCCGCTTCTTCATGGGCCATGACGAACCGTCATCGCCGGTTGTACGTGCTGCCGCACGGCGCAACCTGAAAGGCGTCACCCGTGAGTCCGTCGGTGAGGCCATTCACGAGCTGCTCACCCCGGACCGGAGCGGCCTCCTCGAGGCCCAATGGATCGTGAGCCCTCCCGGGCACAACACGAGTTCCGCGCCGTTCCAGCACGGCGGGGAAGAGTTCGGCCTCGTCATCTCCGGAATGATCGACATCTACCTTGACGGAGAACGCCATGTCTTGGAGGCCGGTGATTCGATCACCTACGCCTCCACAGTTCCGCACTGGTACGTCAACCCCTATGACGAATCGTGTGTGGCTGTCTGGGTGAGCACCCCTCCCGACCGCTGAGGCTCCGTGAACGACGTGCCTCGCTACGGAGTGGGCTACGCCGTGTGGCGGCCGACGCGGCTGAGCGCGCCGTCCGTGATGTGCAGGATGCGGTCAGCCGCGCCCTGCACGGCCTGGTCGTGGGTGGCGATGAGCGCCGTGGCCGACTCGGCGTGCACCACGGCCCGAATGAGATCCATGATCGCGACTCCGGTCTGCGCATCGAGTTGACCGGTGGGTTCATCGGCGATCAGCAGCCGCGGCGAATTGGCCAGTGCCCGGGCGATGGCCACACGCTGTTGCTGTCCGCCGGAGAGCTGATCGGGCCTGGACCGGCCCCGGCCGCCCAGCCCCACCAGATCGAGCAGATGAGCCACCCGCTCTTCCCGACGATCGGGGTCCTCGCGCCGCAGCCGCAGCGGCAGCCCCACGTTCTCCGCGATCGACAGGTGGGGGAGTAGGCCGAAGGTCTGGAAGACGAACGCCATCGAGTCACGGCGCATCGCTGTGCGGGCCGCCTCGCCGAGCCCGGTCACCGGTTGCCCGTCGAGAAGCACGGAGCCGGAAGTGGGCACATCGAGACCGCTGACACAGTTCAGCAGGGTCGTCTTCCCCGATCCGGACCGACCCGACAGCGCGACAATCTGTCCACGTGGGACGCGGAAGGACACGTCCCGGAGGGCGGTCACGTCCCCGGCCGACGTGCGGAAAGTGCGGGTGAGGTTCTCGACCACGAGCACGTCGTTCACCGGCCCTCCTCCGCATCCGTGGCGGCACTGTGTTGGGGCCACACCCCGACATGGTCGCTCTCGAGCGTGAGCCGCACCCGGTCGTTGAGGCTCAGGGCATGCCGGAACTCGTTCGGTATCTGCAACCGGCCGACACGATCGAGCACCGCGAACTCTTCCTCCGACGAGGTCGCGACTCCCTCCGCATCTAGCTCGTCTCGCCGCAGTGTTTCGGAGGAGATCCGGCCGTCGCGGATGGCCACGGCCCGCCTCACCTGGCCGGCCACGGTGGCGTCGTGGGTGACGATCACCACCGTGCAGCCGAAAGCCTCGTTGACGGCGCGGAGGGCAGCGAAGACCTCGTCGCCGGTGCGGGCGTCGAGCTGGCCGGTGGGCTCGTCCGCGAGCAGCACCTGAGGAGAGCCGGCCAGCGCGACGGCGATCGACACGCGCTGCTGCTCGCCCCCGGACAGCTGCGCCGGTCGTCGTTCGGCTCGGTCCGCCAGGCCCATGGCGCCCAGCAGTTCGGCGGCTTTCCCCGCGCGTTCGCGCTTCCCCGCGCCGGCCAGCGCCAGGGGAAGAGCGACGTTCTCCCTGGCGGTGAGGTTGGGCAGCAGGTTGCGTGACGACTGCTGCCGCACGAATCCCACTGTCGAGCGGCGGTATCGCACGAGCTCCTCACCTCGCATTGTGGTGAGATCGTGTCCCGCTACGCGAGCGCTCCCGGCCGTCGGCACGTCGAGCCCGGACAGGATGCCGAGCAGCGTGGATTTGCCCGACCCTGACGCGCCGACGATGGCGAGCATGTCACCCTCCTGCACGAGAAGGTCCAGGCCTTGCAGAGCCTGCACTTCGACGCCGCCGCCACGGAAGACCCGCACCACGGAGTCGCAGGCGATGAGTGCTCCCGCCCCGTACTCGACTGCTTTGCCGTGAGAGAGTGCGCTGGTGAGCGTCATGTGTCTTCCCCTGTTCGCAGGATGTCGGCCGTTCTGACCCGGCGCGAGAGTGGTGTATCGATGGCCACGGCCAGTCCGAGGGCTACCGTCGCGGCCCCCGCCACCGCGAGCGGCAGCCATGCTGCAACCGTCAGGGGAGCGTCACCGCCGGCCAGGAGGTCAGAGCCGAAGGCGCCGCCCGCCAGGGTCAGCACCACGGCGGACGCGAGGCATCCGCCCACCACACCGCTCACCACGAGCGGTGCGAGCTCGCCGATGGCGAGAGCGATGCCCGCGCGTTTGGGCACGCCGAGCGCGCCGAGCAGGGCGAGGACCCGGCCTCGGCGCCGCACGCCGATGACCGTGGTGGTGAGGAGGGCGAGCAGCGCCAGCAGCACGGTGCCGAGGAGTGACAGGGTGGTGGCCGAGGCGACGCCGGCGACGAGCACGCCGCCGCGGAGCTGGGCGACCACGTCGCTGCGCAGAACGACCTCATCCGCCTCATCGACCGATCCCGCCGCCGGCCTGGCACCGCTGCCGATTGCCAGCACAGTTTCCGGTGGCACCGGCTGGGTGGAAGTCCCGGCGGGCGCCGAGGGGTCGACATTCGCGGCGAGGTACGCGTCGAGACGTGTTCGGTCGACCACTGCCGTCGGCTCGGTCGCGGTGAACGCGCCGATCACGGTCACCGGCACGAGAACGCCGTTGATGTCGAAAGTCGCACCGTCATCGCCGGCCAGAGCGGCCAGACGCCGGTCGGCGAGAACGGGCAGCGGGTCCTGGATCCCGCCGCCGGCCGCGCCCAGCAGCTGCCGCACCGACAGGGCGTCCGTGCTCGGCTGGGTACCGGGCAGCGCGGAGAGCAGGGCGGCATAGTCGTCGTCGACGGCGAGTAGGGTCGCGCTGGTTGTTGCCGTGCGGCCCTTCAACTGCACACCTTGGCGGTAGGTGACGGCCGCTGCCGTTGCGCCGGCGTCGGTGAACTCACGTACGAGCGCGGCCGGATCCGGCGCCCCCTCGACGCGAACGTCTGCGCCGACCGACCGCCACGACGCTGACTCCTGACCGGAGGCCACGGTGTGCAGGAGCACGAGCGATGTCACCGCGACGCTCACGGCGAGCGTCAGGGCGACGAGCGTCACGAGTGCGCGACCATCCCGTGCGCTCGCGCCGGCGAGGAGCGTGGCGGGTCCGCGCGTGCGAGCGGTGAGGGCCGAGGTGAACCGCAGCACCAGCGTGGGCAGCGGCGCCAGGGCCAGCGCCACGACCCCGGCGCAGAGCACCGGAGCGGCAAGGGACAGCGGGTCGATGTCGCCGCCGAGCCCGCCGGCGCCCGAGCGCAGCGCCACCACTGCGGTGACCGCGGTGGCGACCAGCGCCGATACGCCGGCTACACGAAGAGCGCCGGCGCGTCGGGCCGACGGTGCGCCGAGAGCGTCGCTCCAAGCGCCCGCCACCGGGGTGACTGCGAAGATGCCGGCGGCGACAGCCAGCAGCAGCGGGGAGCCGGCGTGAAAGCCGAGCATGGCAGCCACCGCGACACCGAGGCCCGTGCCGAGCAGCGTCACCGCGATGGACTCGGCCGCCGCGTGACTCACGATGAGCGAGAGCGACGCTCCGCGCGAGCGCAGGAGCGCAATCTCGAACTGCCGGCGGCGCGTCACAGCGGTGCTGGCGAGAACCGTGACCAGAACCGCCACACCGAGCAGGCCCGCCGCGAGCGTCGATAGTTGGGCCCGCGCGGCCGCGGCGGCTGCCGGGAACGACTCCAACGCCCGCTCATAGTTACTAGACACCGCAACGCTGACCGGGGAGCCTTCGGTGAGGCTCGCCGACGACGTCTCAAGAGCGTCGATGCTCTCTCGTACGCGTTCGAAACGTTGAAGATCGAATCGGGAGGCATCGAACGACGTCCGCAAGGTGCCGACCGCGGTTTCGGGGAAACGCGCCGAGACCCGGTCGAACCCTGCGGCATCGGTGAGAACGGTGAACCTCTCGCCTGTGTGCACCCCCTGGGAGGTCAACGCCTGCGGGTCGAAGAGCCCGGGCAGGTCGGTCCACGCCTGGGCCGAGGGGTCGGCCGTATCGACCACCGCGACGACCGTGAGCAGGATGTCCTCGTCTGACGATGCCTCGCCGACGGTGAAGCTGTCGCCGACGGCGAACGCCGTCGCGTCGGCCGCAGCCGACGATATGACGACCGGCAAGCGATCCACGGTCTGGATGGGGTCGGTGCCCGCTGGCGGCAGTTCGCCGCTGACCACCTGGACCTGAGATGTGGCGGCCGGATCGAGAACACCGATCCGCACTCGCGCGGTGCCGACCATGCTCTGCCCGGCCACTTCGGGACCGAGGATGCCGACGCTCAGCTGCGACACCACCTCGGAGAGCGTCGTCGGCAACAGGTCGGGAACCTCGGTCGAGAATTCGAGCAATCGCTCCGCGGTGGTCGGATTGTCTCCCGCCGCGTTTCCGGTCGTGGCGAGCAGCCGCAGGTCCGCGTCTGCTCCAGCGGCCGCGACCGCCTCCCGGGCGGCGCGATCGAGTGTCGTGTCGATGTGTGACGGGACCGCCATGGCCAACACAGCGGTGATGGCGATAAGGCCGGCGATTCCCGCGACAGCGACCAGGTCGGTGCGGACCCGCCGGAGAACAAGCAGGGCCGACGCCCCGACCGCGCCGATCTCACGTCTGACCCGGTCGCCGCCGGTTCCGGCGGCGGAGCGGACGCGTTGCCTGGTCATCCGTCGGCTCCGGTGCGCAACAGGTCGGCGAGGGGCAGCCGCCGCTGCCCCACGGCGATGCCGAGGGAGATGCCAGCCAAAGCACCCAACAGCCCGAGGGGCAGCAGCGTCACCGCGAGCCAGGGAACGACGAGTGAGGCGGCCGTCGCTCCACCGCCGGACGCGATACGAGGGCCGACGAGCGCCAGAGTCGCCAGGCCTCCCGCGAGACCGACGAGAATGCCCGCCGCGGCGATTGTGAGATTGTCGATCGCGGAGACTCCGACCATCCCGCGACGGGAGAGACCGACCGCTCGCAGTTGGGCTGCCTCCAGTCGCCTCGACCGGCTGACCGCCGCGGCTCGCGCACCGAATCCCGCGAGGGCCAGCAGAACACTCGTCGCCGCCGTGACGAGAGTTGCGGCGAGGATCTCGGCACGCAGGGGTGCCTCGAGCATCCTCTGCGCGACACCCGCGGAGGTGGTGACCGACGCGTCTACCGGAGCCGAGACGCCGGCTTCGGCCTCGTCCAGCCAGAACTCGTCAACCAAGGAGCCTGCCGCGGAACCCTGCACGAGGTGGTGGGCGAGGGCGCGGCCGTCCACGACGATTGTTGTTGTGCTCCGGGCGAGCGATGGCAGTCCGGCTTCGAGCGCCCGGAGGTCGCCGACCGTCGCTGCTCCGGGCATTGTGGCCGCGCTGCCGACAACGGTGAAATTCACGGTAGCGCCACTGAAAAAGCCGGTGAGCCTGGCGCCGTCAAGCACGTCGAGGTCGTCGGCCAACGCATCCGGTATCACGGCGGCGACGGATGCCCGCGGGTTCCACCCGACGGCCCCGAAGGTGATGGGCGCGGTGCCCAACTGTGCCGCGGCCGAGAGCCGAATCGTGGAATCGGACACCGACACGACCGGTGGATCCGTGAGTTCGCCATCGGCCGAACCCTGCCACTGGCCGGCGTCGGTCACCGGCACCGGCTCCCCGAGTGTTCCGTCCTGGTGAACGGCCGTCCATCCGGTCATCGACAGCTCAACAGACACCGGATCGGGGAGCTCCGCCGCGTCGCGCACCTGCATGGTGATCGCCACCAGGCGAGTGGCGCCGTCGCCGGTCGGGGGGAACCCGTCGGTGGAGGCGACAGCGGTGATGCCGGCGCTCACGGTGCCGAGCGGTACCACGGTCAACACTCCGATCCGGTCGGCCAGGACCATCGAGACCTCGGCCTCCACGCTCTCCGGCGCGGAGAACGTGACCTCGGCCTGCACCCCGGCGGTGCCGGGCTCTAGCGCGGGCCCGGCGTCCTCCGGGTCGGTGCGGCCCAGCTCGGTAACGACCGCGGACCCTCCGCCTGCAGCAACCGGACCGCGATCCAACAGAGAACGCGCCCGGGCGTCGGGACCGAGCACCTGGACCGCCACTGCCGGCGAATCACCCGGCGCATCGGCATAGAACTTGCTGAGCAGGGTGTCCCGCCGGATGACCGGTGCCGCACCCTTGTCTGTCGAGGTGCCTGGGCCCGGAGCGATCCGGGTGGGCGCACCGACCGCCACGGCGCTGGTGTCACGCACCGCCTGCTGCCAGGTCGCTGCCGTGCCGAGGACCACGACGGACGCGCCAACAGCGAGCGCGATGAGCGTGATGCCTGCGGAACGACCTGGTGCGCGGGAGGCGAACCACCCGACCAACGGTGCCACGGCGCCGCGGCTGCGCCCGGCCAGGGCGGCGACCGGGTGCGCCGCCGTGGAGGCCAGGCGGCTTCCGATCAGGGCAGTCGCGATGAGCAGTACGGCCGGGGTCGCGGCGAGGAGAATATCGCCCGGCGGAGGTGCTGCCGCTGTTGCCCGCCAGACCAGTAGGCAGGACAGGACGATGACGGTGGAGCCGGCCGCGACGGCCATCGTTCCGGTCGGCAGGCTGCGTCGCAGCCGATGAGGCATCGACGCCGGAAGGCACAGCAGACCCGCCACGGTGACGGCGACCACGGCGGCGACGAGCCAGCTCCACGCATCCGGGGCGACCCACGGCTCAAGTCCCACAGCGGCCAGCGGCGGGACTCGCACCACGGTCGCGTGCAGCAGGACCCCGCCCCACGGGCTGACCGCGGCGATGATCACGGCGACCACGGCAGCGTCGAGTGCGACAGCGCTCGCGATCTGTCGCCTGGACGCCCCGCGGGCAGTGAGGAGTTCGAGTTCACCCGCCCGGGAGACGATGAGCAGGCGCGTGACCGCGGAGGCCGCCGCGGCGGCGACGACAAGCAGGATGAGCGCGATGATCAAGGCCACCTCCCTGGTCGCGCTGAGTCCCGCGGTCACATCGGCCAGTGCCGTTGCGATCTCCGTGTCGATGATGAGTGTCCCGTCGGGAAAGGAGATACCCCGTGCGATGCCCGTCTCGGCGTCGTCGATCCGGTCCTGCAGCAGCCCTAGCCCGGCCGCGTCGATCGCGGTGAAGGTCGGGTTCTCAACGACCTCCAGCTGAGCGGGGCGGATGCCGGACGCATCCACGCCGCCCCGGGCCACCAGTAGCGGTCCGATTCCGTGAACCGGGTTGAAGATATACCGGTCCGGCTCCGGGAAATTGAGGTCGTTGCCCGAAGCGGCGAGCGGGTCGTTCTCCCAGAACACGCCTGAGTCGGGATCTGCCTGGTAGAGCCCGTCGACGCGAAACGCGATGGGGCGCTCTCCCACAGCGGCGCTGAAGGTGTCACCGATGGTGAGCCCGAGGGAGCTGGCCGCGGTCTGTGGCATGGCCACGCCCTCCGGAGAGGTAGGCCAATCGCCGGCGACGAGGGTGGCCGCGGCGGCCGGGTCGTCGAGCTCCGCGAGAGAGGCGTAGACGCCGTCGGCGGTCGTCACCCACTCGCTCGTCACCCACCCACTGCTCGACCAATCCACGCCTGCTCCGTAGGCCTGCTCGGTCGCCCGGTCGATGTCGGCCCGGGTACCGGTGACCGGGGTTTCGGGGTTGAGGACGCGGACGGTCACGGCAACCCGATCCGCGGTCATCGACGCGAGGCTGGCGCGCACGCCGGCTTCCTCTGCCGACCGCACCAGCAGGAGCGAGCCTGTGAGGACGGTTCCGGCGATCACGGAAACGGCAAGCACGAGGGCGAAGAGTTTGGACTGGGCTCTCCACCGCCGAATGAGGAGGACGATGAGCCACGCTCGCAGCGACCCGGAACGGGAAATGGCCCTTCACCTCCATCAGTGAAACGCAGGCGGCAGCGCTGCAAGACGACTCTAGCGGTGAGCACGGGCCACCTACGGCTCCAGTTAGGTCGCTGATCGGTGTATTCAGGCGCCGGAAGGGCCGGGCCGAGAGTTCCCTTCGCCGCTGCCCGGCCGCCGGAACGCGGTCAGTGCCGCAGCTGCGCCTCCGCCGTCGAATCCGGCGGGCCCTCAATCGGAACCGAGTCGGCCTGGTCGAGGTACTGCGCCGAGATTCGGCGGTAAGACTTCGTGAAGAACGCGGCGATGGCCGCGAGCACCATGACGAGCCCGGAGATGAGGAAAACCAGCGCGATACCGCGCGCCTGGCCATCGCCCAGGAGAGCGCCGAAGTCGGCGCGGCCGGCATCCGAGTTCATGAACGGGATGATGATGAACTCCGCGATCGGCGCGATGAGAAACGCGGTGACGGGGGCCGCGGCCGACTCGAACGCAGCCGCGAACCCGAACACGCGGCCCTGCTCCCGGAACGGCACCACCTTCTGGATGACCGTCTGCTCGGCCGCCTCGACGGCGGGGATGAGGGTCATGTAGAGCCAGATACCGGCCGCGTAGAGCCACCACCAGTCCCGGATCGTGAACAACGCGCCGAGCACACCCATCACGATCACGAGCAACAGCATCGTGCGGATCGGGTTGCGGCCGAGCCCGAATTTCGCGATCAGCAGCCCACCGACAATGAACCCGGTCGAGGTGACCCCGAGCACGATGCCCCACACCTCCACGGGGAAGAGCTCGAGGCCGTACGGATCCATCAACGCCATGTAGACGCCGCCGATGAAGTTGTTGAAAGTGGAGAAGATGATGAGCGCGAACAGCCCGGTGGCCGCGCGCACGGCCGTGATGCTGCCGCGCAGGTCGATGAGCGGACGTCGCTCGCCATCCTGCTGCGGTTGAGCCTCGGGGATGCGGAGAAACAGCAGGTGTAGCAGGGCCGCCGCCGACAGGCTGATCGCGATGAGCAGCGTCCACCCCATGCCGAGCAGCCCGATCGCGAGCCCGCTGAAGACGCTCGTGACCATGAACGCGAGCCCCTGCACCGTGCCGACGAGGCCGTTCGCGTTGGCATGGCGTTCGGTGGGGATCAGCAGGGTGACGATCGTGGACAGGGCGATATTGCGCATGTTCTCGATCACCGCGCCGAAGAGGATGATGCCGCTGAACAGCCAGAACCAGGGACCACCGAGGTCGAGCAGGGTGGCCTCCGGGAACACCAGGTACAGCCCGCCGCCGATGCTGAACGCGATCAGGGTGACTACGCCGGCGAACACCATCACGAGATGTTTGCGGTGCCGATCCACGATGGTGCCGAACGCCATGGAGAACACGGCGACGAGCAGCATGTACGCGCCGCCGATGATGCCCGTGGCGAGCACCGAGCGGGTCTCCAGGTACACCCAGAAGGTGAGCGCGAACCAGAGAAAACTCGTGGTGACGTTGGCGACAGCCGTATTGACCAGTACCTGCGCGAAGGTACGGGCCGCGCCGGGTGGCGGCTCGGTCTGAGACTCGGATGCGGCGGGCGCGTCGTCCGTGCGGCTCATATGGTCGTCCTCCCCGGGTGCGCTCGCGTGGCATCGCGAGTTCGAACGGCGCCGTTCGAATCAGGCCTCGGCCGAGCCGAGACCGTTGAATCAGTGTACGGAGCCGCCCCCGGCCTTGTCTTGCCCGATGTGCTTGACACGGTTTACACACACGTTATTATAAAGCTTGTAATAAGTCCCGCCCACCTGCTGGCATCAAGACGACCGTCGCAGACGGCCACTTCCACAATCACCGCACTACTTGCACCGAGAAAGGGAAACCTCAATGAAGAGAATTCTGACAAAGGCACTTGCCCCCGTGGTCATCACGGGACTCGCGCTGAGCCTCGGCGGCTGCGCCTCCGACCCCAGCCCCACCACCGCCGCGGACGGACCGCTGACCGTGTGGGTGATGGGTGACTCGGGCGCCAACTTCGAATCCCTCGTCGCCCCCTTCGTCAAGGAGAGCGGGCAGGAGATCGAGGTCGTTGCCATCCCGTGGGACAGCATCGACGAAAAGCTGACGACCTCGGTTGCCTCGGGCGCCGGACCGGATGTGCTGCAGATCGGCCTCTCCAAGCTTCGGAGCTTCGCGGACGCGGGTGCCCTGCTGCCCCTGGACGATCTTGTCGCCGACTATCCCGGGCTCGCTCCCGACAACTTTCCGTCTGGGGTGAGCGGAGACGCGACATCCGTCAACGGACAGGTCGTCAGCGTGCCGTGGGTCAGCGACACGCGCGTTCTGTTCACCCGCACCGACATCCTCTCGGAGAGTGGGATCGACGCCCCTCCCGCGACCTGGGACGAACTACGCGCCGACGCCAAGACGCTGACGAGTCGGGGCAGCGGTCAGTACGGCTACTACATCCCGCAGTGGGACGCCCCGCTGCCGGTCGAGATGACGTGGAGTCTCGGCGGCGACGTCATCGATTCCGACGGCAATGTCGACTTCGATACCCCCGAATTCCAAGACGCGGTCGACATCTACACCGGGCTGTATGCCGACGGCAGTGTGCCGACCAACGGTGATTTCGACCAGACGCAGGGTTTCATCTCCGGCGTCGCGCCGATGCTCGTGAGCGGCCCATACCTGGGCAAGGCGATCACGGACGGCGCGCCGGAACTCGCGGGGAAGTGGCAGGCGAGTCTGCTGCCGGCGGGGACTTCGTCGACGTCGCTGTTCGCCGGTTCGAACCTCGGAGTGTGGGCGAACACCGACCAGCAGGATGCCTCGTTGGAGCTCCTGGAATACCTGGCACAGCCTGAGACCCAGCTTGAGTGGTACTCGCTCAGCGGTGAACTGCCCACGGTCAGCGCAGCCTTGGATGACGCGGACCTCAACAGCGACCCGAACGTGGCGGTGTACACCGAACAACTCGCGTCGTCGAAGGTGCTGCCGCTCGTGTCGAACTGGGACAGTGCCGTCGGCACCGAGCTGCTGAACGCGCTCAACGCGATCGCCCTCACTGGCGCCGACCGCGACGACACGTTGGCCGGCTTCTTCGCCAAGACTGCGGACCTGACGATCGACTAACGCGCCGCTAGAGGGCCGTCTCGGTGACGGGGCGGCCCTCGCGCGCCAGGCCCAGTCCCACAGTGAAAGGAGCGATCATGCGCAACCGGCTCTCCCCGTATCTTTTTGTCTCGCCCGCGATGCTCTTGCTGGTGACGTTCGGGGTGTTCCCGATTTTCGTCGCTCTCGCCGTCAGCTTCACGAACATGAATATCTCGGCGTTCGCCAACATCCGCAACGTCAAGTTCGTCGGCGTCGACAATTACGTCACGTTGTTCGGCGACGCCGACTTCTGGCAAGCGCTCGCGAACACGGGCATCTTCGCCCTCGTCGGTGTGCCCGCCGTCGTCGTGCTGTCTCTCACCGTTGCGCTACTGCTCAACCGAAGCGATCACCCGTTCTTCCGGGCGCTGCGTTCGTTCTACTTCATTCCCGCTATCACCGCGATCGTCGCGATCTCGCTCATCTGGGGCTACCTCTACAACACTCAATTCGGCTTTCTGAACTACCTGCTCTCGCTCGTGGGCGTCGAGCAGGTGCAGTGGCTGTCCGATCCCGTGCTCGCCAAGTTCTCGGTGGCTCTCGTCGCAGTCTGGCGAGGCACCGGCCTGAATATCATCATCTTCCTCGCGGCGCTCCAGGGCGTGCCGAAGGATTACCTGGAAGCCGCGTCCCTCGACGGGGCCGGTGAATGGCGCAAGACCTTCTCGATCACCGTGCCGTTGCTGCGATTCGCCATCTTCTTCGTGACCGTCACCACGATCATCTCTTGGGGGCAGTTCTTCGACGAGCCGTTCGTGTTGACCGACGGTGGTCCGCTTGGCGCCACGACGAGCGTGTCGATCTTCCTCTATAAGGAGGGGTTCCGGATGAACCAGTTCGGCTACGCCAGCGCCGGGTCGATCGTGCTCTTCGCCATCATCGCCATCATCACAGTTTTCCAGCTCCGCGCGCGAAAGGCCGACGATGACTACTAGGAACCGCGCAATCCGTCTGCGTCTGCGGCGGACCGATCGTGCCGCCGCACGGAGGTCACGCCAGCTCACCGTTGTCATCGGAGTGCTGCTCGCGATCGGGGCCATCATCACGGCCTTTCCATTCATCTGGATGCTGACCGCCTCGGTGAAGCCGCAGCGGGAGTCCACCGATTTCCCTCCGTCGGTGCTCCCGAAGGAGCCGACCTTCGAGTACTACCGGGTGCTGTTCACGGAACTGGACTTCGGACGCTATCTGGTGAACACCCTCGCCGTCGTCGCGATCGGGATGATCGGTCTGCTTCTGATGGCGATGGCTGGTTACGCTTTCGCGAAGTTCGAGTTCCGTGGCAAACGCTGGATGTTCTTCCTCGTGCTGGCGACGATGATGGTCCCGATCCAGGTGACGATGATCCCGACCTACCTGATCCTCAACCAGATGAAACTCACCAACACCCTCATCGGCATAGCCCTTCCGACCTTGGTCGGTGGATTCAGCATCTTTCTCTTCCGCCAATTCATGTCGACGATTCCCACCGAGATGCTCGAGGCCGCGAGGCTCGACGGTGCGACCGAGTGGCGCACGTTCTGGCAGATCGTGCTGCCCATGTCGAAGCCGATCCTCGCCGTTCAGATCGTGCTCACGTTCATCGCCGGCTGGAACAGTTTCCTGTGGCCGCTGATCATCGCGAGTGA